>Ga0307987_1000142_pt1 | contig 43624 bp, 59 predicted proteins | sample EllFjometagen181_FD_203157 | JGI IMG/M metagenome (GOLD analysis project Ga0307987, IMG submission 203157) | Marine microbial communities from Ellis Fjord, Antarctic Ocean - #181 | ecosystem: Environmental > Aquatic > Marine > Unclassified | place: Southern Ocean | collected 2014-10-08 | reverse complement strand
TTCCCTGCTTTCATTACATAATCACTCATCATAACCCCGCGTTCCTGAATTTCTAAAGTCTTTTCGTTGGTTTCGTTAGTCTCGTTTTTCATGGCTTAAACTCCTTTGTTTACAATTAAAGTATCCCAATCTCTAATCAAAAGACCGGCAGTTACTAGCTTACTCAATTGGATGTCGCTGATCCCAGAACAGTCGTTAATAAAATTGGAGGATAAATATTCAGACCCATTCATTCGAGTACTCCAGGCAATATAACCAATTCCATCCTCTTTTATCTCTGCTTTAATTAGTCTTTTAAGTTCTGTTAGTCTCATGCTCCCCCCTTGTTACTGTTTTAAAAAAACCATCTAATGAAAGGTATACCCATTAGCACCCCTTGTCAAATACTTTTAAAGCCACTTTAAAAAGAAAAAATGTAACGATTTCAACACCTTAAAAAAAGGGCCTTTATGCTTGACAAAAAACCCAATAAATTCATATACTTACATAAGAATAAAAAAGCAATAATAGTAAAATAAAAGCAGATATCCCATAATAATTCATAAAAAGAGGGGAATATCATATAAAAACAGATAAAAAAGGAGGGTGAACACTATAAACAATAAATCCATATGATAACCCGATACTATATAAATCATAACCAATGTCACTATGAATGCCAAAAGGCTACCAATAATGCTATAAAGGGTATTAATAATGCCAAAAGGCTATAAAAGTGTTGAAAATCATAATTCCAAATATAAATACCAATAATCCTGGATATCTGAAGGGTGACATGGACAAGCACCTACCAGCACCTATTACTGCTACCAGATACCAATGGAGGACAGGGGGAAACAATGGCAGAACTCATACCAGATCATTGCAGCACCTGGTATATCCCAATCAATATTAAACGGTTCCCATAACACCCCAAATAAGACCGATAAAAGAGATATACCTATAAATATACACTGGGAGGGTCAATATCCATTAAATAACACCTAAATGCACCTACAATTGACGTAACCCGAAACCAAACGATAAAAGAGGACAAAACCAGTGGGATATACCAAAACAAAGGGAAAACATGCTGATAATGGAGAAAATAGTCAATATGGGTCGTTTGGGTCGATTAAAGGTCGGGTCGGTCATCTTTCATTCGTCAGAATTTCAAATTGTATAATAAAATCAACTACTTCACTTTTCGGAAAATCGCCTAAATTTACACCTAAAAAAGAGAATAATACTACAATTTACAATGGATATTCACAGGGAGAACGCATAAACACACAAAACCAACAAAAAAGGCTAAATAATCTATATGCCATACAACAAGATTCTAAAAAACCACACCGGTGTCGACCCAAACTGGATCAGATACCAGAAACCCCACAGGGAAACCATAAAAAGGAGGATAATAATCAGGTCACCCAAACAAAGGATATAGAGAATGCTTAGTCTACCCAAACAAAGAACCCAGATAGAGCTTAGTTAACCCTAACAATGGACATAAACATGGAGAAACCATACAACAACGATAAAGGCACATTTAAGCCGTGTCTTTCCATAAATGACATACTATTCCATTCTAATCCCCAAACAAGCTTAAAAGGTGGTGCATGGTTCAGGAAAGGGGGTGTATGGGGCCAGGTTGTCCGGATGGATTGCAAATCGGATTTGGGATCGAGATGGGCCGGAAGAACACCCCTACAAAATTTTATAAAAATACAACACTTGAAAAAACGAAGGGTCTTTACACACATAAAATATAAAACAGGAGATAAAAGATGAAAAGAGGGAATAAAACAGAAAACAACAAAAATAAAACAGAACAAACAAAAGAGAAAGAGGAAAAACCGGGGAACTCCAATTATCAACCAATATCAGCACCAAGTTACCTCCCTAAAAGATTAATTCAGATACAAGATATAACCCCAATAGAGCTAATATTCGCATATGAATGGGCTAATAATCCAACTAAACCCGATATAGCCCTCCTTAATGCCGGAATAACAGCTAAAACAGATACTATTGAAACAATAAAAATATTAACGAAAGAGTACACCAATAATCCCCAAGTAATAAAAGCATTTAGTGAAGCTATGCAAAATAGGCTTGAGTCCATAGCGATAACAGAAAACAGGGTTGATGCCCACTTATCCGTAATAGCCCATACAGATACTGGAAAAGCGGTGGATAAAACAGGGGGTGTAATCCCCCTGCAAGAAATGCCTTGGGAGGTTAGGTTCTGTATCCAAGAATATGAAGAGAAGATGTTTTACCCTAAAGATCAAGATCCATTCAAGAGGACTAAAATCAAGTTTTATTCGAGGATGGAGGCGCTTAAAGCGCTTAGGGCATCTAAAAAGGATGATAAAGCTTTAGTGCAAAAGAATGGAGACACTGGGATCACGTATATCCAGAATAATATAGGGACACAGAATAATCAGAATAATAATAATTTCCAAGAGAATAATTATAATCACACTATTCAGGCAGAAATAGATTTATCCCTTTTGGGACCTGATCAATTGAGTTGTTTATTAATAGCTATAAAGAATCAATTATCCCATGAAGTTCTTAGTGTAGAGGATTGGGTTAATAAAGAAAAAAGAACCAAAAGAGAAAAGGGTAGTCAGGAGAGTCAAATAATCCAAGAATTAGAGGTGGTCTTATGATAAGAGGGCAAAAGCAGATTAAACAGATTCCATATCAATCAAATACCCAAGAGAATGCAATTGATCTTCAAAACCTCCAAACGGATTTAAATCCTGTTTTTGGTGGATTAACTGTAAATGAAGCAAAAGCCCAAGATTGTAAAAACAATTATTATCACTTTTTAAATGAGTTTTGGGATGTAATAGTAAATGATCCACCGTACTGGAATTGGCATATTCCATATTTATGCCAAGAAATGGAATATTTAGTACACCGGGTCCATAAAAGATTACCAAGGGAATATGATTTAGTAGTCAACTTACCACCCGGTACAACTAAATCGCTTATATGTACCGTATTCTTCGTTCCATGGGTATGGGCTAACTATCCGTATATGCGGTTCATTAAAGTGTCTTATTCGAACGATTTAAGCCTTGAACAAGCAGATTTAATACGTGATATAGTGCGAAGTCCTAAATATACTGAATATTTTCCCAATATGAAGATAAAACATGATAAAAGTGGAAAGAGCAATTTTAAATTAGTTTTCTTAGATAAAAATAAAATATGGAGGTTAGGGGGAGGGATACTGAGTACAAGTGTTACTGCAAAAGCAACGGGGTTTCATGCCCATGTTAAAATAGTAGATGATCCTTTAGATCCATTTAAAGCACATAGTGAAGCTGAACTTAAAACATGTAATCGGTGGCTTTCGCAAGTACTTTCCAATAGAGTCGTTGATAAAAGGATTGTTCCAGAGATAACGATCATGCAAAGGGTCCATAAAAAAGATCCAAGTGGGATTGCCCTTGAGAAAGCTAAGAAAGGGAAGTTAATTAAGCATATTTGTTTACCGGGGGATGTATGGACGGATGGGAACCGTGATCGGGTAAGTCCGTCCTTTTTGCTTAATTTTTATGATGCACAAGATGGAATGTTAGATCCAGTGCGCCTTGATAAGATTGCTTTGCTTGAACAAGAACTGAATTTAGGGACTTATGGAAAGAAAAGCCAAATAGATCAGAATCCAACTTCCCCTGGATCGGGTATGTTCCAAACTGATCAAATCAAGACAGTATCCCAAGACGATTTTAAATATGAAAATATACTTAGTATTGTTCGGTACTGGGATAAGGCCGGTACTCAAGATGGAGGTGCTTTTACGGCAGGGGTAAAGATGGCACAGTTAAAACATAATAGATTTTTGGTTATGGATGTAGTAAGAGGACAGTGGGGGACTTCAAGACGGGAAAAAATGATAGAAGAAACTATTAGGCTGGATGGGATATTAGTTACGCAGTACCTGGAGCAAGAACCGGGGTCAGGTGGGAAGGATTCGGCATTAGCTTCCCAAGAGATGATAGCGAGATTAGGTAATAAAGTATTTTTAGATAGGCCAACTGGTGATAAGATATATAGAGCAGATCCATTTAGTGTAGCGGTAAACTTTGGGTATGTGATTATGTTTGAAGCTCCTTGGAATGAAGCATTTATTGATGAATTAAGTGATTTTCCCAATAGTGACTATAAGGATCAGGTAGATGCAGGGAGTGGTGCATATAGTCAAATAAGGGGTGGTAAACGGGCAGGAACTTGGTAAAATGTAACAAAACGTAACAAAATACAATAAAATCAACACGTTAATACAAGGTTAAAAAATAGTTTTAATTTTTAAAAAAATAAGGTATAGTTACATTGCCCCATAAACGTATATAAAACGGATAAATAAGCAAGCAAGTACGCAAAAATAAATAGGAGAATAGGAGAATAAAATGATAAAAACACCAGTGAACCAAGTATTAAATACCAGCACTTATGTAGCTTTGACGAATGGGGCTGATGCTTGTTATGGTTTTACTCTTTTGTTATCTGAAAGTGCATCCTTTTACATTGCTATTGATGCTTCTGGGACGGGAGAAACCATAATTCCTGATACTGTTGGGGGTATATTTTACCCTGATTTAGTCCCCCCGGAAGAACTTGATCAGATCGGTTGGTCAAAGGTGGCCCCATGATAAAAAATCGCAGATGGACTGATAAAATCACACCGGCAATCATAGGTTTCTATGTTGCTGTATTCACGAGCATCGGGTTTTTATTTGGGATTGGGTACGCTTTATGGGAATGGAGTGCTTAAGGAGTGCTTAAATTATGAAAAGAGGAAATAAAATAAACACGAATTTAACGAATTCAACCAATTCAATTATTCCTAAGACGTTAAAGGATGTTCATACGTTTGAATCCGTTATCCAATCCAGAATGAATTATAGCGGTGTTCTCGGGGAGTCTTACGGTGGTAATAGGGATCTTTATCAGGCTTTAGGGTATGATAAGAAACTAACTTACCAAAATTATTACAATATGTTTAAACGGGAAGATATAGGGAAAACCCTAATTGAAAAACTTCCTAAAACGTGTTGGACAAACCCCCCAATAGTAACAGATGAACAACCTAATTCAGTATTTGAAAACGCATTTGAAGAATTCGCTAAAAAATATTCTTTATATTCCCTTTTGTTTAGAGCAGATAAATTAATGGGATTAGGAGTATACGGTGTTTTGTTCTTAGGTTTTAATGATGTTAAATCTTCTGATCTAAGTACGGAAGTACTACCGGGGACTAACCTTGAATTACTGTATATGCAACCTTATTCCAGTGAAGCAGCTAAAATTCATTCAGTTGAATTAGATCCAGGCAACGAAAGGTTTGGATTACCTAAACTTTACCAAATAAGCGTTCAGAACAGTTACAATGCTTTGCAGGGAACAACCGTTATCAATACAACCCCTATTTTGGTGCATTATTCCAGGATTATTCATTTAGTTGAAGATCCTTTAGAAAACCTGATTGAGGGAACACCCCGATTAGAAGCCATTTACAATAGAGTCCAAGATACACGTAAGGTTCTTGGTGGTTCTGCTGAAATGTTCTGGAGAAACGGTGTTCCTGGGAAAGTTGCTAAAGCAGAAAAGGATTATACTTTAGGTCAAACGGATAAAGAGAATTTACAAGAACAATTTGATGAATATGAGAATAACCTTAGACGGTGGCTGACTGTTCAAGGCGTTGAAATAAGTAACTTAGAAACGGCAATACAAGACCCTAAGAGTTTCTTAGATTGTCAAATGAATATTATATCAATTGTTACTGGTATCCCCAAAAGGATTTTAATGGGGTCAGAAAGGGGTGAGCTTGCTTCAGATCAGGATCAGGATGCTTGGAATGATTTGATTTCCAATCGACAAGAAGAACAGTGTGGCCCTTGCTTTCTTCGTCCATTGATTGATAAGTTGATTGAATACAGTATTTTAGGCACACCCTATAATGAAACATATATGATTAATTGGCCGATCTTAATCAGTATAGGGGAAAAGGATAAATCAGAAATAGCACTTAATAGAGCTAAAACAGTTAAGGAATATATTACATCTGGTTCTGAAATGGTTATTCCTGTAGATATCTTTCTTAAAAATGAATTAGGATTTGATCAAGCCCAGATTGCGGAAATAAATAGATTAAGCCCGGATATGCCATATCTATCCCAAGATAATCCAGAAGGTGAAAATTTAATTGAAGATCCAGAAGAACCCGAACCCAAAGAAGAACCAACTATGACACGGGGAACTAAAAAGTAATGAGTTGTACTTGTAATAATCACCAAAGCGTTTCTAATGGTCTAAAAACGCTTTCGGACCCTTCACGAACACTGACGCTTAGGCAAAGGTTCGAAGGTGCTTTATATAACCGATTTCGTTGGTTAAAAGGGCTTATTAATACTTCTATAGTTACAAATGATTGCTTTGGACTCAATATTACCAATAAAGGAACAAATCCTGATTACTTTTCTTTAGTTGTTAATGCTGGCCCGATTGATAAAGAACGATTTGCTTTTGAAAGAGATCCTAAAAAAGTAGCATTGTTTATGGATTGGATAAGAGAACAAATTGATTTAGGGATTCTTGAAATATATGTAGGGCAACAAATTGGACAAGCTACTGAAAGTGCCTGGACGAATTTATACATTCAAACAGCTTACCAAAGAGGAATGGTCAGAGGGCAACAAGAATTAAGTAATAAAGGTTATCAGGTCCCTACCTTTGATAAACTCCCCGGTGGAATTAGTGCCGCTTTTAATAGACCTTTCCATTTAGATAAAGTTGGGTTAGTATACACACGTACCTTTGAAGGTTTAAAGGGTATTACTGATGAAATGAGTAAGCAAATATCCAGAACACTTGCTGAAGGGATAGCAGATGGCAGGGGACCAAGGGAAATTGCACGTCAACTCAATAATAGAGTGGATAAAATAGGTATTACACGATCCAGACTCTTAGCAAGAACAGAAATTATAAGAGCGCACCATGTAGCAACGGTCCAGATGTATGAGAATTGGGGTGTTGTTGGTGTAAAGGTTATGGCTGAATGGATCACCGCAGAAGATGGAAGAGTTTGCCCTGATTGTGCAGCAATGGCAAGAAAAGACAAAGGATACGGAAAGGGCATTTATACATTAGCCCAAATAGGCGGGCTTATACCATTTCATCCGAATTGTCGATGTGTCTGCATCCCGTTGGATATAACTGATAATGAAGAATTACAACAAAAAATAAAAGACAAAAAAGAAGCGGCATAAGGAGAAAGTTATGACGGGTATGATTACCATTAAGGCAAATAAAACCTTAGAATCCAGACAAGAGACTTTGGATAATCAAGGATACACGGTTTATCCAGTAATTATGATGAACGAGGGTGTCCATAATGATATCCTTTATTCTTTAGCTGAATTGGGGAAGTTCCCTGAGTCTTGGAATGGTATCCCGGTCCCGGTCTTCCACCCTGAAGTAAATGGGGTTGCTGTATCTGCCAATAGTCCACAGGTTTACAATGATAGTGTAATAGGAAAGATATTTAATACCCATATTGAAAACACTTCCTTAAAAGCGGAAATATGGCTGAATAATGATAAGGTAAATGCAATGGCCCCCGATGTAAGAGACTTTTTACAAGCTGGGGGAGAAATGGATGTAAGTACCGGATTATTTAGTGATGATTTACTTACGGAAGGGGTTTTTAATGGGGAAGTATATAAAGCAGTAGCAATTAATATAAGACCGGATCATTTAGCTGTTTTGCCTGGTGTTAATGGGGCTTGCTCCTGGGCTGATGGGTGTGGTATCCGGGCTAATCAAGATAAAACTAAAACCAAAGGGGGTAAAATGGAACGAGGGAATAAAAAGGAATTCATTAAGGATAATGACGAATACTTTGAACCCCTTTCAAAAGCTGAAATTAAGACCTATGCAGACGATTATACTGAAACTGTTAAGTTACTCAGAGATGCCGTAAATGCTATGGATGTGGATAATCAAAGGTATTATTATCTATCCAGGGCTTATTCTACACATGCTATTTACCGTGTTAATTACACAGGCACCAATGAACAGTCCAAGTACCTTAAACAAGATTATTCCCTACAAGATGGAAAGGTGAATTGGACTTCAGAAGCTATTGAAGTGGTTAAGAACACAACTTTTACCCCAAAAGTTCAAACATTTGAGGATAAAACAATTATTAATAAGGAGAATGAAGACATGAGCGAAATCAAGACCATGAAAGAATGTTGCCCGGACAAAGTGGAGGAATTGATCAAAGAGAATTCCAATTTTACGGAAGATCACCGAGAAACCCTTCTGGGCATGTCAGAGGATGCCTTTGCTTTGACGATTAATGCGGCTACCCCGATTGAACCTAAAAAGGTAGAAGATGCAGTCCCTACAGTAAATGGAACCAAAAAAGAGGAAACTACGACTTTGACTTTTGATGAACTTTTGGCGAATGCTTCCCCGGAAGATCGGGAATCTATTGAAATGGGTAAACGGATGTTGTCCAATAATAAAAAGGCTTTAGTTGAAAAGATTAAAGCAAATGAAACCAATCAGTTTACAGATACTGAACTTAACGGGTTTGGTTTTGATATGTTGGAAAAAATTGCTGGTAGTATCCCTGCCAAGGTTAATGTTCAAGGTGATTATTCCATGAATAACCCAGGTAATGTTAATGTGAATGCGGCTACGGATGGCCCAGAACCTCTTCCAAGTCCCCATGCTAATTGGGAAAAGAAAGACTAACCCATAAATACAACCGATATAACGGATATAACGGATACTACAGTTATTCAATATTAATTATAAGGAGAAGTAAAGATGACGAACACAATTATTCTGAAACAAATTCAGAGAGATCGTGCAGAAATTGAGAAAGTTCCTGCCGCTGCTTTTTACCCTGGACACCTATTGGAAATCACAACTGCTGATAAATTCCAGAAACATTCCGGAGCGGCCGGTGTTGTGGCCCCTAAAATGTTTGCTGTTGAAGATGATATGCAGGGAAACACCATTGATGACGCTTTTGATACATCTGGTCGTGCAGTTGGTTGGATTCCCCAGCCCGGTGATGAAGTTTATGCCGTCCTTGCAGATGGTGAAACGGCCACTATCGGATCGAAACTGGTTTCCAATGCTGATGGCACTTTGAAAGTTGGTACTGCGAATGTTGTTGGTATGTCCCTGGAAGCCATTGACCTTTCCGATTCATCTGGTGCAGAATCTGATGGCACATTGGGATATGACAAACGAATTAAGATTGTAATTTCTTAATCCAGTTTAATTTGTAAACTTTTGAATTGAATTTTTAATAAGGAGAGAATAAATGGAAGCACAAGTAGATTATGTTGATCCCAACACAGGGCAGTTTTCCAATCAGGCGATTGGACAGGGATTTGGTGGAACAGGTTTTAATATCAATAATAAACGCCCTTACTGGCACAAAGGGAAAGTTTATGTTAATCAGGTAACAGGATTTGATCCAGCTACCAAAACCCCTATTATGAAAGCACAGCAAGTCACCGCCAATGCTACTTTGATGCGGGATGAGTGGATTGAGATTGATACAATCGTTCAGAAAATTGCCCGTGAACGTCTTGTGGGTATTGCTGATCTGAGATCCAGAGGGTTGACTTACAACTTGACCAACGCAATGGGTAAAACGGTTCTTGAATATCAGGACATGAATGATCCTGGAGAGGCAAGCATGGATATGGATGCCGCTAATACTGGACGGAATGATCGACCTGATTTCCTTACCAAGTATTTGCCCATTCCGATCATTTATGCCAATTTCTCCATTTCAGATAGATCCCTACAGGCTTCCCGGAACTCTGGTGATCCTTTGGATACTATTATGGTTGAAGCGGCCACCCGTCGGGTTGTTGAAAAATCAGAAGACCTTTTGTTTACTGATACTTCCTTTACTTATGGTGGGGGAACGATTTATTCTTATGTTTCCGCTACGAATAAGAATACAGTATCCCTTGCTACCAATTGGGACGCTTCTGCTAAAACTGGTGCCGGTATCAAAGACGATGTTCAGTCAATGATTTCAGCTTCAATCACTGCTAAACATTTTGGCCCTTGGGTTATGTATATCCCCACCGCTTACCAGATTGTTATGGGAGATGATTATACAACTGGTTATCCTAAGACTATTAAACAACGCCTTATGGAAATTGATGGTATTTCCGATATCAAGGTTGCTGATAGACTTCCTGCCAATACGGTTGTAATGGTTGAGATGACTACTGGTACGATTCGTCTTATCAATGGTTTTGAACCTACTGTTATTCAGTGGGAAGGAAATGGCGGATTAACTCATCATTTCAAAGTTATGACCATTCAGGTTCCGCAGATCAGGGCCGATCAGGACGGGAATTCAGGACTGACAGTATTGTCCTAATCGTTTAATTGTCCTAATTGTTTTTAATGTTTCAATTATATGGTTAATCACACCATTCAATAAAGGAAGAAATTATGAAGACAGCAAATAATAAACCACGGTGGAGAAAACTTCATGCCGGAACACATTATCATTTTGATGGACAGGTAGTTAAAAAAGGAGAAATCCTTAGATCCAATAAAGATGATATGTCTAAAGTCGTTCAAGCAGGTTTCCAGGCCTTAGATGCTATTAAAGAAGAAACAAATGATCTTGGAAAGGGGTTGATTGTTAAATTGGTTTCAAAAGGAAAGTACAATGTCCTTAATCCAATGACGATGAAACCGATAAATGAAACACCTATTTCCAAGAAAGCAGCAGAGTCCTTTGGTGTTATTGTCGAAGATGTAAAAGATGTAAAAGACGTAAAAGAGACAGACGACGTAGACGACACCCAGGAGGATTGATATGGAATGGCAAGTACCTAAAATATGGTCTGGAACCTGTTTCATTATAGGGGGAGGAACTTCGTTAGCTTCCCAATTTAATGTCCCAGATGAAGTAGTTCCAGAAGAAAGAGAAGAATTTCTTGAATTTGGTTCCTACTTATCTCAGATACATAATGAACATATTATTGGGGTAAATCTTGCCGCTTTCTTGGGCGATTTTGTTGATATAGCGTATTGGGGCGATTCTGATACGTACAGCCAGTATAAAGGCTGGTTCGATGATTTTGGGGGCTTAAAGGTGTCCAGTGCTGGTAAGTTTGGGGACCCCAAATACAAAAGCATCAAACACCTATTCAAAGAAGGTTCTGTTGGAATTAGTAGAAAAAATGATGAACTATCTTGGGTAGGTAAAAACTCAGGTGCAAGTGCTATTAATTTAGCTGTTCATTTAGGATGTACTAAAATTGTTCTTTTGGGTTTTGATATGAAGAGCAGTACAGTTGGGAGAAAGTGGTGGCATACTGGATATCCTGATAAACTCTATGCCCCCTCTAATAAAGACCTTAATGAAGGGAATACATGGGTTCCAAGGGAAGTAAACCCAAAAGAATCTTATAATCGACATTTATCCGGATTCCCTGAAGTTGCTGCGGATGCTAAAAAATACGGGATTGAAATCATTAATCTTTGTCCTGATTCAATGATAGAACAATTTCCCAAAATGAGTTTGAAGGAATACTTTGATCAGCAAGAAGCGATTAAACCAGTAAAGAAAGATAAACCTATTGTAATTGAATCTAATAAACCCATTTGTTTTTGTGGGGGAACTTTAAAAAAACATAAAATTATCAATAAAATCAAGACTTTAATTTGTTCTGAATGTGGGGTTATTAAACAAGACATTGGAAATGTTGATTTGAAAGAGTACTACAGTGAAAAATACCATAAAACAGAATATACACATACATTAAAACAAGACCTTAAAACATCCCTAAAAAGGCATGATAAATATGAGTTTATTGGGATACCAACAACCGGACATTGGTTAGATGTAGGTGCGGGTAACGGGGCTTTTACTGAAGTTACCCGGAATAAAGGGATTGATTGTACTTCATTAGATGTTGGTTCCGTTCACCCCGTCGATTTTAATCAATCAATAGAGACGGTGAATTTTCCAACAGATCATTTCTCTTGTATCACGTTACATGATGTTTTAGAACATTTGGAAAGCCCATTGATCACTCTTACTGAATGTTTTAGGATTTTAGAACAGAATGGGACTTTAGTTATAGAATTTCCTGATTTCTTTTCTAAGGAAGGAAAGAAGCACTGGAAAGAAATCGAACATATTTGGATGCTGTCTTATATTCAAATCCTTTCTATGCTTGAAAAAATAGGATTTGAAGTGAATCAGACGTATTTACCCGTTCCTGGTAAAACGGTTTATATCGCTACTAAACCGAAGCAGAATAGGGTTAAAATTCTTGTTCCCCCTGGGATAGGGGATATTCAATGGGTATTAGTTAAACTCCAATCATTTTTACGAAAAAAAGGCATTACCGGAGTTGTAGATGTTTATATTGCATCTATGGACGAAAAGAAGGACCGGGCAATTGATTATTTAAAGTTGTTTCCATTTATCCATGCAGCGGGATATAAGTATGTTAATAAAAAAGAAATTCCGTGGAGAGAAGCATATAACGAATCTAAAAGAACTATTTTTGAGGATGTTGCTGGGTGTGATTATTTTATAGCTTATAACGGCCAATTAAGATTGCCCAAAACCTTAGAACAAATTGATCCTCAATATCCTTGTAAATATGATCTTCCAATGTTTGTTTCTCTTAAAGAAAAGATGTATGGGGACGTTTGTAAAAAAGATATTGGTCGGTATATAGTAGCATATTTTGTTGATACTGGGGTGTATGACAGTCATTGGATGAAACATTTGAATAAAGAAACAGTTCTCCACATTCTAACTGCTTTAGCAAAGGATTTAGATTGTAAAATTGTTCTGGTGGGATCTGAATGGGATACCAAATGTAAAGTAAACCAGTATTTGATTAATAATATATCAGACGAAGATAGCGTTGATTTGATAGGTAAGACCGATATTGAACAGTTATTCGGTTTGATTAAGAACTCAGTTGGGGTTATTGGTTTTCCTTCTGGTTTAACCATAATGAGTACATATTTTAAGGTTCCAACATACATTTTCTGGAGTGATTATTTTAATTTAACATTCTGGGAAGCATCTTGTAGACCGGGAACAACTGGAATTTCTTATATGTACGAAGATGTGAAAACAGTTAACACAGAAAAGGTTGTAAAGGAATTTAAATCCATTATTCCTGAATTTGTTGCGGATAAAACGAATTATATTGTTTGTGTTCTTAAATCAGGTGGAGACTTTACAGAACATTATGTAGAAGTTTTAAGGGCTATGGTTATTAAAAATTTGACCGTTCCTTTTGAATTTAAATGCTTAACAGATTTAGATAATCTGGATTTACCAAGAGTAGAAGTAATCCAATTAGAAAATGATTGGCCCGGTTGGTGGTCTAAAGTAGAAATTTTTAAAAAGGATTTATTTCCTAATGGCAATGTCGTATATTTAGATTTAGACACTATTATCACTGGTAACATTGATAGTCTTTTTGATAATACAGATGATTTTAGGATGCTGGAAGGATTTGGAACTACTAAACCAATGGCATCCGGTATAATGTCCTTTCAAACTGATTTATCTTATATTTACGATGAATTATTAAAACACCCTGAATTGATGATGACCAATTCTGGGAAGCTTAGGTGGGACCAGCGATTTATATCCAAAGAATACGAAGAAAAAAGGGGTTTTAAGCCGTGTTTAATCCAAACTGGTACTAAGGTGGCAAGTTATAAAAAAGACGTTAAAGACGGCACTAAAAACGCTTTAGAAGTTCCTATAATTTGTTTTCATGGTAAACCCAGACCGCATGAATGTGATGATGAACAAATAATGAAATATTGGAGGGTCTAATCATGACCAAAGATTATACAGATAGCCCTATATTGATAACAGGTGCTGCCAGGTCAGGAACCAGTATGATCGGTGCTTGTGTCCATTTATGTGGTGCTTGGAAAGGTGATACCGGGGGACCATCCAAATATAATGCGAAAGGTATGTATGAGAATCTACCCCTTAGACAAGATGTTGTTAAGCCCCTTTTAAGGGGATTGAAATCAGATCCAAGGGGGCAATACCCTTTACCCTTAACTGATAATATACTAATACCACAGAAGTTTAAACAGACGGTTATTGATAGTATTACTAAACAAGGGTGGACCCCAGATAAGCCTTGGATGTATAAATGCGCTAAGATGTCCTTGATTTGGCCCGTTTGGCAATATGCTTTCCCTGATTCTAAATGGATTATAGTTAGACGGAAAACTCCTGATATAGTGAATTCTTGTATGAAAACCGGGTTTATGACGGAGTTTCAAAATGAAGATACCCAAAAAAAGATAAAGGTTGATACCGAAGCTGAAGGCTGGAAATGGTGGGTAAACAGACATGAGGATAAATTTGTTGAAATCATTAATGCCGGGTTGGATGTAAAGACGGTTTGGCCTGAAAGAATGATCCATGCAGATTATACACAAATGATGCAAGCTATTGAATGGTTAGGACTTAAATGGAACGGACCTGGGGTTATTGATTTTATTGAACCCAGGCTCTGGAAATCAAGGAGATAATCATGGCAAATAGAACAAATGCTACTGATGTAAAAGCAATTATTGATACCCAGCTAACCATTACTGAAGTCACTGTATTTATTAACACAGCTAATCTTATAGTAACTACTAATTTGGGCAGTAAGAGTTTATCTGTTGCAACTTTAACCGAAATTGAGAAATGGGTGTCGGCACATTTAATAGCTATTACCAAAACCAGACAAGCATTAAAGAAAAAAGTAGGGGATGCGGAAGACACATACACCACATATTCTCCTTTGGTATTAGGAATTAGATCAACTACTTATGGACAAACCGCTTTGATATTAGATAGCTCCGGTACATTAGGTTCTATGGGATTGAAAGCGGTTACAATTGAAGCTATTCCATCTTTTGACGATTCACCTTTACACGATTAGGATAAACTATGTTATTTGGGGCATTAAATCAAAAAGCTGTTTATTGGGGAAGTCCGGTTATTGATGGATATGGTAAATTGACCTTTGCTGACCCTATTGAAATAGATGTTCGTTGGGAAGCTGAAATGGAATTGTTTTTATCCTTTAACGGAAAAGAAGAATTATCCCAAGCGATCATTTATTCTGATACAGAAATGGAAATAGATGGATATTTGATGTTAGGGGAATTAACTGATTTAATTGGATTGGCATCTGATCCAATGGCACAAGTGGTAGCATGTCCAATTAAACAGTTTAAAAAAAGTCCGGACCTTACCGGAAGTACTTATGTAAGGAAGACGTGGTTGTAATGGAACAAAGATCAAACAAATTGGCCGGTTTAGACAAGGTTATAACCAAACTTAATAGGGAAGTGTCTAAAATAGAAGGAAGGACGTTAAAGGGGCTAATACGGGCCGCAATTGTTGTGCGTAGAAGTATGGACAAAGTGTCACCTAAGATTCCGGTTGGGGACACAGGAAACCTAAGACAAAGTTTTTTCCTTATTGATTCAGAAGGAAAAACACGGATGGGCACAACCCCTTCTTTTGCTGGGGATAAGCCCTGGACTATGTTTAAAGCACATAAAAAGACAGTTATGGGGCTTGCTGATTTAGTTTCTCCAAGTGGTCCCTTTGTTCTATTGGGATTTAGTGCTAAGTATGCGATTCATGTTCATGAAATGCCTACCAGTTATAATTTTACCAGGGAAGGATCTGGTCCTAAGTTTCTTGAAAATGCTTTAGATAGAAATATTTTAGAAATATTATACAATATATCAAAGGAGGCTAAAATAAGATGACTTTAACCAGTACAGCTAATCCCCCAAGTGAAGATGTAAAAGATATGTTAGTTGCTGGACTGGGGTATGTTTTTGGAACAGATTTATTTATAGCAAGTCAACCAACTTCTCCTAATAATTGTACTCTTGTATCGGACACCGGGGGGCAAGGTCAAGAAGAATACGGATTAGAAAAACCCAATATTCAAATAATGTTAAGAAATAACAGTTACCAAAGTGGATATGATTTAATTAGAAACATCAAATATTATTTACATGATGCAAGAAACAATGAAATTTGGAACGATACAAAATATATATTGATAGCTTGTAGATCAGATATATTGTATTTAGGACAAGATGAAAAAAATAGATATCAATGGTCATTAAATTTCCAGATATTTCGATCTGGGATTTAGAATAGAAGTAATTAACAACATAAGGAGTATTTATTATGACAAATGCAGTAAGTTCAGTAGGCGCATTGCTTAAAAAATGGACGGGATCAGCTTGGGCAAGTGTAGGCGAAGTCACAACCATTTCTGGTCCCAGTATGTCCAGGGAAACAATTGATGTGACATCGTTAGGAAGTACAGGTGGTTATCGGGAATTTATCCCTGGTTTTCGCAGTCCTGGTACATTGACTTTCACTATGAATTTCAATAGAACCGATTATGCTGCAATGAAAGGGGATTTTGAGGATGATTCAGCACAGGATTATGAACTTATTCTTCCTGATTCGGATAAGACTTCATTGGAATTTCAGGCACTTGTAACAGAACTTCCCTTGAATCTTGATTCCGGTTCTCAGATCACTTGTAATGTATCTTTCCAGATCACTGGACAAATTACAGTTAATTCTGGATCAGGATCTTAATTTAACTTTTATCCTTTAAACACGTCAACACATAAACATATAGAACCTAATCAGGGTTCTCAACTTAACCAGCAAGGAGATTAACCATGTCTAAGAAAGAAACTGCACCAATAAATTTAAGGGATTTAATTCTATCCTGTAATGACCTTCCCACAGTAGAATGTATTGTAAAAGAATGGAATGATGCTAAAGTATATGTAAGGGCAATGTCTGCTAAGGAAAGGGATGATTGGCAGTTTTCCCGTATGGTAGAAGATTCAGAAGGGGGAAAAACAATGTCAATGGAGAACCTTTCCGCTTCCCTTTTGGTAAGAGTTCTTTGTTCCGATCCAGAAGGCAAAACCAGAATCTTTACCGATGACGATGTTGAAGAATTGGGTTCCAAATCAGCAAAGGCTATCAACTACCTCCAGGAAGAGGCTAAAAAGCTGAATGGTGTTACGGAAGAAGACCAAGAGAACATGATAAAAAACTCCGACGGCCTGGAAGAAAGTTCTGGCTCAACCAGGCCAGAAGATGTGGAAGAATAGACGTAAATTCCATGCTTTCTGAATTGTCATATAGTGAAGCGGTTGAATGGGAATTATTTAGTAATCAGAACCCTGATCAATTAGATACAATTTCCGTTCAACTCGCTCAAATAGCAGTCTTTTTTGCTAATGCTTTTGCGCAGAAAAAAGATAAAACGTCTTGGGATGTGCAGATGTTTCTCCCTAAGTTCGGTAATGCAGAAGATAAAAAGAAGAAACCCCAAGCACAAATATCAGATTCTGCTTTAAGTTTAGCTGGAATTTTTGGGGATGACAAGACAAGGAAGAAAGTATCAGAACATTTCAATGAGGGCGTTATTGGTAAAGATGGAAAGAAGTACAAGTACGCTTTAGAAGAAACGGCACCACAAAGAAAAACCTTACCCAAAAGATTAAGGGGTTAAATATGGATATTGGAACTTTAGTTGCTTCGATAGGGGCAGACATATCAGATTTAAAACGGGGGGTGAAACAAACCCAAGATGAAATGAAAAAGGTTTCTAAGTCCGTTGATAAAGAATTAGATAAAGCGGATGCCAGGTGGAAGAAATCTGAAAAAGCTGTTCAAGCGTACGAAAACAAAGTAAAAGCCGAACTAATCGCAACCCAAAAAGATATGGCTAATTATGTAGCTAAAGTTGAAAGGGAATTTAGACAGGCTGAATACGCTATTAAATTATATGCAGAAAAAACGGAAAGAGAACTTAAAGAAGCAACTAAAGCTGTCCAAGATTATGAAAGAAAAGTAAAAACTGAATTAAAACAAGCAGCAAGGGATTTAACTACATACGGAAATAAAACTAAATCTACTCTTAATAGGGTAGATTCCAGGTGGAATAGATCAGGTCGTAATATAAATGGAATTACTAAAACGATTAAATCCGCTGTTTTGGGTTATATTACGGTTTTAGCTACAATGCAGGGTGCGACATTTATTAAGGATTTGGTTAGAACTGGTACTGAATTAGATTCGTTAAATAGAAGTTTCAAAGCAATAACGGGATCAGCAGAAGCGGCTGCCCAGCAATTAACATTTGTTCAAAAAGTTTCTAAGGATTTAGGGTTAGCTTTACTTCCAATGGAACAAGGATATAAAAACATCCTGGCAGCTTCTAAAGGGACTACATTAGAAGGGAAAGGGGTTCAAAAGGTATTCTTAGCTGTTTCTCAAGCAAGTGCCGCCCTTGGTTTAAGTGCAGACGACACTACGGGTACATTAAGAGCTTTATCCCAGATGATGTCAAAAGGTAACGTCCAGGCAGAAGAGCTTAGGGGCCAACTGGGTGAAAGACTCCCTGGTGCTTTTATAATGGCAGCAGAAGCAATGGGGGTTACTACTAAAGAACTTAATAAGATGTTGGAATTGGGACAGGTAACGGCTGAAGAGATGTTACCAAAATTAGCTGATGTTTTAACTAATAGATTTGCTAAAGCAGCCATAGAAGCCATAGAAGGGCCAAGAGCCGCTTTTCAAGAATTCAGTAACACTATTTTAAAATTACAAAGAACTTTATCCACTTCTGGCATTGTGGATTTAATGGAAAGTATTGCACGTGATGCCACTTCCTTTTTAGAAGATTTTACCAGAAATATAGAAGCTAATGAAAAAGATATCGGGGAATATTTGGGGAGTATTGAAGAATCCTTTCATACATTTTTCCAAAATTTAGACCCTAAAGATATTGTTCAAAAATTAGAGTTCTTTTTTAATCTTTTAAGTGACGGTGCTGAAATTGTAGGTAATTTTATAGATGTTTGGACGTCTATTCCAGAAGGATATAAGGGACCATTGTTTACAGCGTTAGTTGGATTAATAAATCCAATGGCGGGTGTAGTAACAGGTTTAGCTTTATTAACCCCTGCTATTAAAGATTTTTTTACTGCTAATGTGGCTTTAATGGAAGGGGGAATGTCCCTTGGTGATTTTATTAGTATAAGTGATGGTGATTTTGAAAAAGCATTAGACCATTGGCGGGAATTACAAGCATTAACTGATGGAGTTATAGAAACTGAAGAAGAATTAGAAGCAGCTATTGAGTTAACCAGAATTCAGTTGAATAAAGAATTAAATTCACCTTTTAGTGTGTATCAAAAGGAACAACAGGAATCTATAAGACTTATAATTGAATTAAGAAAGAAATTAAAAGAATACATAGCCTTACTTCCACGGGGTGTCCAATCACAAAAATCTGTTGATATTTATAAAAATCTTAACCGATTACATGAAGAAAGTAATGGGCTTCAAACTATACATAATAAACGAGTGCGACAATCTGTTAATATGTATAAAGGTATTAAACAATTACAGGAGGATATTAATAAGGCCATTGAAGCGGGTAAGAAAGCACAAACTGAACGTAATAAACAGGTACAACATTCTGTCGATATGTACCGGGCTATTAGACAATTACAAGGTGAAACAGATCGAGCAAACGCTAAAACATTTGATGCTGATATTAAATCCATTAAAAGCTACTCATCAACCCCTTATGAATTAGAAATGCAAGCAGCAGAAGACGCATATATAGTTGTTAAGGATAAAATCACTAAACAAATAACAGACACATTAGAATTAACAGCAGCACGTAAAACAGCAGAAGATACTTATTTAGCAATTGTAAAGGATATAAACCAAAAAATAGTAAATGATACGAAAGCGGCAAATCAAAAAATAGTAAATGATCGTATCAAAGCCCAAGAAGAAATCATTAATTATATAAACAAAAACACCAAAACAAGTTTTCAGAATGAGATATTAGAAGCAAAGAAGAAATACGATGAAATGACAGCTAAGGCCGAAGAGTATGGCATGGACTTAACTGCTATTGATGAAGCGTATTATGCAAGGTTGAGAGAGTTAGCAGATGCGGAATCGTCAAGAAAAGAAAAAGAAAGGGAAAAAGAATTAAGTACGGAACAAAAGCAAATTGCCGACATAGCTAAATTATGGATTAAGGAAGATGCAGACAGGATAAAAGCAGAAGACAAAGCCTGGGATAAAAAAGTAGCCATCGCTCAAAAAGCTATTGATAAGCAAGAAAAGCTCTGGGATAACATGCTCAGTAATATCCAAGATGAAACAGCAAGTGTATTCAAAGACATATTCAAGGGTAATATAGATTCTTTTGAGGACATGACAGATAGAATGCTGGATCTTTTCACAGATATGATGGCAGAGATGGCGGCCAAGGCGGTTGTTAATTTTGTATTCAATGGTAGTTCTGGTTCGGCGGCGGGGTCTATACTTGGTGGTTCTGGAAGTTCCGGTGGTATTGGGACAACTCTTGTGAATAATGTAGCGGGTGAAGTTCTTAGTCCCGTGAAAGAATATGTTTGGGAAGGGGTAAAAGGGTTGTTTGGGTATGGATCGTCTGCGACAACAAGCTACGGCGTTGAAGGCGTATATTCAGTTGCGGGGTCGGGATATTCACCAGCAGCAGCAACGACGACATCTTCTCTTGCTTCTGGGGCCGGTTGGGGGACGCTCGGGTCCACCGGTGGTGCTATAGAGGCCGGAACAGGGGCCGTTTCATCCGGAACAGCACCCACTGGGATGATTGGTGGAGCAGCAGCTGGGGCGTTTTGGGCAGTTGCTGCGATAGTGGCAGTGGATCTAATTACTCGAATGACGGGCCGCGATCCATCACACACTAATTTTGCACTTGATGCCCCTTATAGAATGGATGATAGTTACGATGATTCACAACAAAGCGAAGAGTACGGATACCGCGTGTGGTCACACCATATGGGTGATGACGCTGCTATCTTAGACGGGTTTGAATTATATTTTGATTCTCTGTTCGCTGCCCTTGATGAAATAACAACCGGATCAATAAAAGACATATTGTCCGATTTACCACCCCATTACGGTTCTTCCGGGGGCACCGGCGCTGATGCACTGAAAAATATGTCAGATGATCTTTTTGGTGAAATGATCGGAGATTTATTGCTTGATATTTTGCCGGATGCTGGAACAATGGATCGAGTGGTTGAACGCTTGACAGGGAGAGAACAGGTTAGGGTTTCAACAGGTAGAGGCGGGGGGGAGGAAGTGGAGTTTGATGATACCGGGCTTTCAGGCCGTGACTTATTTGATGCCCGTAATAATTATTTCGGTAGTACTAAAACTAAAAGGCAACCCATATATGAGACATTCCGAGATGATATTTCGGCTATGTCTGACATCTTTAATGATGAATTTTTCGCTGCGATCACACCAGAAGGGGGTAGCAACTGGGATGCTTTTGTGGGTTTTGCTACCACAGTTAAAAACTCAAGCAATTTTCTTGTCGATTTCACCAGACAAATTGAAGAGTTTGGCGAATCCACTCTATCTGCATACCAAAACATGCAAAATATTGGTATTATCATGGAAGGTATTTCCCAGGGAGTTGATCTTGCTACGCATATTGATACCAGTAATACATTATCTGTATTAGAACAAGAGTGGATTAACCTGTTGCAAGTCCTCAATGATGCCCATGCCACTCTTGAAGATGTGACGGAAGCTGAAAAAGGAAGGAACATATCTCTTGGTGCAGAACTCACCGGATTAAATGCTGCCTCCGTCAAACAAACAGTTATAAGTGGTGGTGATATCGGTTCAATGATTTCCGGCGCTGCTAATGACCGGTTGGCATCTATTTTTGTTAACGAGTTAATGGATGGTTTTGTAACTGATTTCATTGAGGAAGTAGGGGCAATAAGGGCAGAGGATGGGGTTGAAGCTGCAAACCTTTATGCTGAATCTTTTGATTTTACTGATATTAATAAACAGGTTGATGATTTCAGAATTAATGTTCTTGGTCTTGGGGGTGTAATAGAAGACCTTGCAGTAGTAACCGCAGATGCGGAAGCCGCCGCCAATGAACTCGCTGATGCGGAAAAAGTATTAGTAGATGCAAGGGACACCGCTAAATCAGACTATATGACCGGGTTAGAAAAAGAAATACAAATCCTTGAAACTAATTTAAATGACGCCAAATCCGTTTATCTTGATTTGCTCGGGGAAGAATTGTCAGCCCAAGAATCTTTAGTAAGCACTTTAGAATCGGCGATAAAAAGTATTAAGGACTACAGGAAGGCGCTATACATCGGGGCAGATTCTCCTTTATCAAGTTCACAAAAACAAGAAGAACTCTTGGTAAGACGGACTATTCTCCAGGCGGAAGTAATATCAGGTGATACGGATTCGGTATCAGACCTATTAAGCGTTTCATCTGATTATTTGACCGTTACCAAGGGTATGAGCCGGAACGCCGTAGAATACGCAAGGGAAGTAGCTTTAACGAACAATTTATTAGAAGATGCAGAAGTTGCTGCCGGTGATCAATTAACTGAAGCTGAAAGACAGGTAGAATCTTTACAAAATATTATTGATGAAGTCAATGAAGTAGCTGACGCCATTACAGACATGGACGATGCAAGGAGGGCGTATGAAGAAGCGAAGACAGCACTTGATAATAATTGGTACACTGAAGAGTTAACAGCTTTACAGGACATCGTATTAGGTATCGATGAATTAAAAGCGGCTTACCTTTCAGCAAGCGCAGCAGCAAGCGCAGCAGCAAGCGCAGCAGCAAGCGCAGCAGCAAGCTCGGGTGGGTCTGGATATGATCCTTCGTATGATGCCGGGGACCCTGGAGCAACTGCAAATAGAAGTGATTCTCCATGGGACAGTAATGTAGATTCAGTTGATTCAAGGCTTGACGCAGCGGCAGTTATGTATGAATCTATGTCAGGTGGGGTTGCCACGTCGCTATTTAATGAGGCAGCGGCTTTCTTAGGTGTAGATAGTAGCGAGTTGGGTAGCGAACTGGGCTTTACCGGGAATAAATCTGATTTCGCTGCCAAGTATGGTTTTGCAGACGGTGGAATCCTAACAGGCCCGGCGTCTGGGTACGATGTAAGCGCCACATTCCATGGACCAGAAGCGATTATACCGCTTGACAGGTTGGACAATTCAAGCCTTATATCAGCAGTTAAAAGTTTACGGCAGGAAATATCTCAACTAAGGGAGGAATCAAAGGCACATGCAATATCATTAATAAAATCATCTCAAAAAGTTGAACGGAACACTGAAAACCTTGACGAATGGAACCAAATTGGAATGCCAGTGGAGCAAGTATCATGAAAATTTTAAAACCAATTATATTAACAGATTCGATCTTGACATCCACAAATGTTTATGAAGTGGCTCCGGCTATTTATGCAGCCGGTACAACATATGCGGATGGTGATTTTGCACATGTTGTAAATGGGCTTGCTCTTGACATTTATGAGTCATTACAGGCCGCGAATACGGGCCACGATCCGGCAACTGAATCGAGTTGGTGGGTGTATAGATCATCGACATATCCTGAATATGTTGCCGGGACAACGTATGGCAGCGGGGATATAGTAATTGTGGCAGCAGATCACCTTGTTTACGAGTCACTACAAGCAGCCAACACGGGGAATACTCCCGCTACTGCTACAACTTGGTGGTTGGAAATATCAGCCACAAGCACGTGGAAACCGTTCGATAAAAAAGTAGGATCCCAAATAGAAAGAACAGGGACTATCTATTATGAAGTTTTGCCGGGGGCAGTAGAAGGGGTCGCACTTTTCAATATCGCAGCAACTTCTATTAATATTATTTTGACAGACCCATCAGAAGGGGAGGTTTACACCAGAACTCTTGATTTCGTTGACACGACGGTTGTTTACGATTGGTATTCTTATTTTTTCGGGGAATTTCTTCTTGATAAAAACGTTGCAGTTACTGATATACCAAATTATCCAAATGCGACACTTGAAATAACGCTGATGGGGGACAGCGACACGGATACAGTGAAATGCGGGGAGATTATTTTCGGTCTTGTCAATTATGTTGGCGCCACTCAATACGCGCCTAATATGGAAATTATTGATTATTCTAAAAAGGAAAAAGACGATTTCGGCAATTTTATAATCACCGAGCGGGCTTTTACAAAACGGGTAACGGTAGATCTGTTGGTTAAAAACCCACGAATAACATTTATCCAAAATTTGTTTGAAGAAAACAGGGCAATTCCAGTTGTCTACATACCTACGGAGGTGGATGATTTGGCAGACCCTTACTTGACATACGGGTTTTACAACCGGTTTTCACTCGTTACCAAATATCTATCACACTCAATAATCAGCGTTGAAATAATAGGCTTAACGTGATTTACTTAACCAATAAGGATTAATAAGGATTTATAATGACTGACTTAATCACAACCGATTTAACACCTATCCCGAGCAGGCAAACACCGTCAACGTTTTCAACCGACGCTGACACCCTTTTGGGGAAATTACCGGCATGGTCAAGTGAGGCTAACGCTTTAGCGACCGGGGCGAACACAAACGCGATTGCAGCAGCACAGAGTGTAGTTGATGCAGCAGCAAAGGTAGTGCTGGCAGCAGATGAAGTAGATTTGGCAGAGGCACAGGTTGTACTCGCAGAGGCTCAGGTGGCCCTTGCCACTGCACAGGTAACTCTTGCCACTGCACAAGCAGACACATCAGCAGCAAATGCAAATTTTAATGGAAATTGGAGTGACCAAACTGGTGCAGCAGCAATCCCTTATTCTGTTTTGCACAACACAGTAAACTATCAATTAATAGCTGGTTTGGCTGATGTGACTACTATTGAACCTGGAGTAACTGGTGTATGGGAAACTTATTGGGCAGTTATTTCAAGCGGTGTGAGTGATTTTGACGGTGGAGCTTCAACAACAGTATATTCAAGTGCAGACATAATTCTTGAAAGCGGAGGATCAATCTAATGGCAGTAATATTAAGACAAAGACGTGACACAGCAGCTAACTGGGCGACTAACAATCCAGTTATTCCAGACGGGCAATTATGCTTTGACGAAACAAACAACACCTTCAGGATAGGAGATGGGGCAGCTAACTATGCCGATCTATCAATCCAGTCTGGTATTCCCGGCGATCTAACTGAGATTGTTCAAGACACCACTCCGCAGCTCGGTGGGGATCTTGATACAAATGGAAAAACTTTTCAGGGGTCGTCATATGATCAAATAGCCGATGCAAGCCTGGGAACAGGAACACATACATTCAATTATGCCAGTGGGAGTATGCAGCAGATAACCGCAACAGGTTCTATCACGCTTGCCATAACTGGCTTTGTGAGTGGGAAAGTTTGCAGTTTTGTATTTGATGCTGTTGATTTTGGTGCGGTTACTATAACTCACCCGGCAGCTTGGTTATTTGTAGCCGGCGCCGCTCCAAGCTATACAGCTGCTGGTACTGATAGAATCTTGCTTTGGCATGATAAAGATGATGTTGTGACGCTACATGTAGGTGATCAAGACATTAAGGCGGTGTAAGATGGGAAAACTTGCAGATGCTTTGTTAATGACTGGCGGAAGTAGTGAGGAGCTATCTGTCGAGGCCGTGTTCAGCACGTACGTCTATACAGGCACAGGTGTAGCACTGGATATTGTGAACGGTATCGACCTTGAGAATGAAGGTGGGATGGTTTGGTGTAAGGACAGAGGGGCCACAGGAACCCATTTTATATCTGATACAGAAAGATTAATAACTAATATAATAAACTCTGATTTGACTAATGCGGAACGTACTATAGCTGATCTATTCACATCCCACAACTCGAATGGCTTTACTTTAGGCAGTGACTCATCAGGGTATGGTACGAATTTAAATAACCATTCAATGGTATCTTGGACATTCCGCAAAGCACCAAGGTTCTTTGATGTAGTTAAGTACACAGGCAACGGTGTCGCTGGTAGGCAGGTAGCGCATGATCTTGGTGTTGCCCCTGGGATGATAATTGTTAAGCGGCTTGACATAGCGGCTGCCTGGCAAGTTTATCACAGGAGTAATACAGCTGCCCCTGAGACTGACTATCTTGTACTGAATGAAACAGCAGCGACAGTAGATAGTATCACCCGTTGGAATGATACAACACCAACTGACGCACTCTTCACTCTTGGCGATGCAGTTGAGGTTAATGCTAATGCTGGTGAATACATAGCCTACCTATTCGCGCACGACCCTGAGCCAGATGGTATGATTCAGTGCGGAACTACTGTTATCTCTGGTGGTATTGGTTCTATAGACTTAGGATGGGAGCCTCAGTATCTTTTAATGAAACTGTCTGATAGCACAGGGGATTGGGATATACATGATGTGATGCGAGGAACATCTGTTACAACGTATGCTTGTCTTGATGCTAATACATCTGGAGCAGAACAGGCTGGTACATTAGAGTTCGTACAGCCTACTCCCACAGGTGTTGATTTTAAAAATCAGACAAACGGAACCTACATCTACATGGCAATCCGCAGACCCATGAAGACTCCAACCGTTGGTACTGAGGTGTTTGCTATTGATACAAGAAGTCCTGGTGAGCCTCAGTACTCTGCCCCCTTTCCTGTAGATATGGTTGTTCGTAGGGAAAACAAAAATGTAACTGCCAATCCTACTTCTCATAGTAGGCTTACTTGGGCAAGACTTTATACAAATCGGATATCCGCAGAAGACAGCCCTGGTGCTACTGAGTTTGACTTTATGGATGGTTACGAGGCAGACCAGGGACAAATAGAAGACCTTAATGATATCTCATGGATGTGGAAAAGATCCCCTGGGTTCTTTGATGTGGTGGCTTACACTGGGACGGGAGTTGCTGGTAGAACTGTGGATCATAACTTAACGGTTGTGCCAGAACTAATAATCATTAAGAATAGGACAACTGCATCACCATGGCCTGTATACTGCGCTGCAATAGGCAACGACTACTTTATCAAACTTAATGAAAGCCAGCAAGCCTGGCAAGATGCAGCAGGGAATTACTGGGATTTAACAAGTCCAACAGACATAGTATTTAGTGTTGGTTCTTCTGAGACTACTAATGGCACTGCACATGGTTTAATAGCCTACCTCTTCGCAACACTCGCAGGAGTCAGCAAGGTAGGTTCATACACAGGTGATGGCACAACAGGTAAGGTAATAGACTGTGGATTCAGCACAGGTGCAAGATTCATACTGATTAAACGTACAGATTCCACAGGTGATTGGTTCATGTGGGATTCAGTGAGAGGTATAACAACAGGTAACTGCCCGCATCTTAGCCTGAATACCACAGCAGCACAGGTGACAACTGATGATAGCGTTGATCCTGAAGCAAGTGGCTTCATTGTGAATCAGGTTGCTGCAACAAACATTAATGTACTCAATGCAGAGTACATCTTTTACGCAATTAGTTAAAGGAGAAATAAATGTATAGATTAAGATCAGATGGATCACTGAAAACTCAAGGTGAAATCCGTCAAGCACACCCAAACACTTCTTATCCTAAGATTTGGACAGTCAGCACGTGTAATGACTTAGAGATTGACCCTGTTTTGATCACCCCAAAACCAGTGTCAATTTCAGATTTAAAGATTGTTATCCGTGACGGGGTTGTCCAAGATCAATTATCTAATTGGGTTGAAGCATGGACAGAGGTTGATAGATTCCAGGATATCCCAGATGGATTGACAAAGGTAGAGCAGGAAACAGCGTTCATGGCAAGCGAATTTGAGAAAGCAAAAAAGGCAAAGATACAGGTTATTAATGACCTGTTCAAGTCTGAAACATCAACTATCAAATCCGGTGTAATGCAGGAAGAGGTGGATACTTTCAACACGCAGGAAAGAGAAGCATTGGCATATCAAGCTGATACCACGGCAACAGTTCCATTGCTCACCGGTTTGGCAACAGTAAGGGGTATTACTGTATCAGAATTGGCCGTTAGGGTTCTTGGACATGCAGATGCTTACAAAGGAGCGATATCACAGGTAATGGGCAAGAAACACGCCTTTGAGGATCAGGTAAAGTTGGCTGTCACTATAGAAGATATTAACGCTATCAACATAGTATGATAATTTTCCGATAAATAAGGGGCAATAAATGGATGATAGAATCACAAATAGGGTGTTTGCGGAGCTTGACAATCATTCGAAGCGATTGGAGGCTTTAGCTGAGATTGTGCATACCAACGCGGCCACACTTAGTCTTGTTACTAAATTGGTTGTGGGGGTTATTATTGTGCTATTCGGGGCGGGTGCAACCTCGGTATACACAATGATCAATCCCAACGTCCCAGGATATCATAAAGTAGATCGAACAACCGTCGGCATAAGGGAGGCCCAGTAATGACTATAAAACAATCATTCCGGAACTTCTTTCGGCCTCAAATCGCATCGAAAGCATTGTCTATTGAAATTAAAGCACAGCGAAAGAATATCAAGATATTGAAAGAAGAATATTTAGCATTAACGGAGTGGCACCATACGTATGTATCAGCGTTAAGCACGTTGACAGAGTCCATGGGGGCGCTCGTGTGGACCAAAGGAAAGGATAACCGATATTTACTTGCGAATAAACTACATTGCAAGAGTTTTTTCGGTTTTGAGGGTACAACTAAATGTCTTGATTATATCGTTGGAAAGACTGACACCGAACTAATTGTGGATCTTTTCCGGGGGCATGACGTTCAAAATACTTTTGGGGAGATCTGTAATTTATCCGATGATTACATCAAAGGGAAGTATCTTCCATTGCATTTTCTTGAAGCGGGGATAGTCGATGGGGCAGAAGTATTATTATATGTGGTTAAGACACCTCAGTATGATTCAGACGGAAATTTTAGCGGTTCCGTTGGTATAGGGTGGGATATGACACCACAAGCTGATTTCTTAGTTCGGGAATTAAACAGATGGATTTTTGATGGCAAGGCGGTTAGTTTATTCCATGCACCGGGTGTATTTTGTTATGCTATTACCCCAGGCGCTAAACAATGTAAAGTATTCCGGCATATCTGTCCAAATCCAAATCCCGATAAAGCGTGTGGGGACGGTTGTTCCGAATGTAATCAAGGAGATTGAAATGGCGATAATTTATATGCGATCTGTCCCGGGGAAACCAAAAATGAGGGCATTAACCCAGCCATTGCAATGTTTGATGCCGGGCGGGGAAATAGCCATGATACCAGTTGATTTTGAGTGGGACGGGTCTTCAGGTCCGGTTATGCTGCAAGGGATTTTTCCGAGATGGCGACACCCGATTTCGAGTTGTAAGCATGACTGGAGGTGTGATAAAGCTAAAAACAAAAAAGATAGAAAGTTCGCTGATGAACAATTCCAAATTGACGTGGGTAAAACATCCTGGAAAATCACCAGCAAAATCGGATATTGGGGTGTAAGAATTGGGGCTTTTTTTGGTATAGGAAATAATTTTTAAAAGGAGTGAATATGAAAAGAATATTGATTTTGGTAATGCTTTGTTTTTTCACTGTTCCGGGTTGTTGGGACCAAAATGCAACCCCCGTTGAAAAGGCTTCAATCGTATCACACAACATGTCAGATACATATGTTGCTTTGTATGATTCATATAAGCGGTTTGAAGACGTTTTAGTTGGTGTAGACCTTGAGAGACTAAAGGAAGTTGCACCGATCTTAAACACGGCTAAAAAGCATTTGATCGCATATAATGATATCATTATCCAATGGCGAAAATCAGGCGGGGATGAACCGGTAGAATTACTGATAAATAAAAACATATTAAATTCATTGTTGGCCGAAGCATCATCTTTGCTACTTGAGTTTTATTAAAACTACTTGAAGGGGGTTAAATGTCTGTTGATAAAAAAACAATAGAGGCGGTAGTTTCAGTATTACCAATTGCCGTGGATCTTGTGGGGAAATTAATTGGACTTGCGCAAGCTGCTAAAAATGAAGGGTATGATGTTCCGTCAATCCCAGAGCTGGAAGAAATAAACAGTCGGCTCAGAGATTTGGAGGATCTGTAATGGATGCTTTGTTGTTAGATTTCGCAAAAGATAATATGATTACCATAAGCTTGGTAATGGGGATTCTTAAAATTCTGGCGAAGGAATCAAAATGGGCTGGGGATGACAAGATCTTACAATTACTTACTGGTATTTTTTCCAATAAAAAAATATAAAAAATATAGAAGACAGTGATTTCTTTTCTACAAAGGGGGATATTGAGAGTATCCCCCTTTTTATATTTAAACTGTTTGGGATATTTGATCTATTTGATCTATTGTATTTGTCATTCGCTTAAAGATTTCTATATCTATATCTTCTTCATCTATTTCTTTTTCACATTTACTACATGTCCCTTTTATTTGTAGTCTTTCATTTCTGGATAAAGATTTACCACAAAAAGAACAAACAGAAATCCGGCCTTTTACAATTATATTTTTATTCATTGGTTCTCCTTATTTACCCCTTATTTACCCCTTAATAAATTCCATCCATTTTCCAAGGATTAATAAAAACATCTGGATCAACTTTATCTATTTGAATATGAATATGGGGCCGCATATCAGGACCGTACTTCTTACTGATATCTTGAGCAAAACCAAGAAAATCGCCTTGGTGGATTTCTGTCCCAATTAATGTTTTTTCAAGACTAAAATAAAACATTTTAATTAACATGTATTTATTCTTTAGTATACACCCCCCGTAAATACCTTTAGCATAAGGACGCGCTTCCCGAACCACTATTCCATTAATTGGTGAAACAATTTTATGTGTTTCAATGTTTGTGCCGGTAGGGAACATATAATCCCTTCCCACATGGATTCTACTTCCCCTTGAAGAACCGTACTCCCCAGAACCTTTGCTATCCATTCTCGTATCATTACAACCTGTTGGTGAAATCATTTTGTTCTCCTAATTGTTTATGTATTAATTGTTTATGTATTAATTGTTTATGTATTAATTATTTCGGAAGTCTTCTCCAAAGATCCCTTGATCTAAGCCCTGCTTCCGCATACCAACCAATCTCAAAAACATGACCACAATAGTTACATTCATAGCCTTCACTATCATTCGTGTCTGGGGATAGATCTTCGCTATCGATTTGACATAGGTTGTTGCAATTTGGGCATTCTATTTCCATTTTGATTCTCCTATAGACCCGATCTTTTCTTTAAGTAATCTTTGCCCTTTTGGGTTATAACCCACTGCCCGGAATGCATACCAACGACATATTCAGCCAGGCCACGTTCTTGTAGGGACCGGGCCATTTCTACCGATCCGTGACCCCAATGAACCTGGTTGGTCTTTAAACTCATTAAAAACTTTATTTCATTCATGATATTCTCCTTGTGTGCTTGATATATTAATTAGTGGATTCTGTTACAGGAGCAAATCCTATCAGTTCTTGGTATTCTTTCAGAGCTATACCCATTGGCGAATACACATCCAGGCAATAACCAATAGCATGAAGGTTGAGGAATATTTCCCCACAAGTTTCACAAATATAGTGTGATGAAATAGTGTATGTTTCCCCTTTTATCCTTTCTTCTATTAAATCATAAGCAACCCTTTCTCTCTCGATTTCAAGGACATCGGACCCCACATCAATAAGGGACTTGCAGCTTACGCAACGATGGCGTTTCTTTGTATTGAGCTTGGAGAAATCATTGGGGTAATAATAATAAGATTGTCCTGGTTCACATTCGCTTGAATCGAAATTGCAATCACACGAAAGGCTCATTACATTCTCCTTGTAAGCTTAGTATATTAATAACTGGATTTATCCCCACATCGAATATACCCATCTCTTTCGACCGTTTCTTTCGTAAAGTGCAGCTGGCTTGATACATATATATCCCCTTCAGGCCAATTCCAGTAAGCAGAACCGCACCTTTCACAACATCTACGTTCACTGCCATAGGGTTGATCGTCTTGGGTCATTAGGTGTACTTTGTTTTGCATAAAATCCTCTTAATACCTTGATTAACTTAATATATATTCAACAATTAAGACGAATTATCGATTATTCTAAGTTGCCCCATTGCCACATGACACGGTTCGCATACAGGACCACAAGTATTGCCCTTCTGTAGCAACCCAACGGGAGTATATAAAGGCACAGACAATACCGGATACATAGATTCTTCGTAAATGCCTGACCCTATTCTTCTGCCAGTTTCTTCGCCGCAAAGTGTGCAGGTTTCCTTCGCTAATCTCATGTATGACTCCCTTGACTCTGTGTTAGTGCGAGTCTCTTTGATGGGGCAAGTCTTTTCATCACATGCAGTCCCATCAGCAGTTCTTGGATTGCCACAATAGCTTTTCCCGGCGTACCGCAGGGCGTAATTACAATCTTCTTTGCTATGAAGTATATTCCATTCCATTTTTGATTTTCCTTTAAAATTTATAGTCACAAACATGTGCATCATTGTACCAAATGGCCTTGCAGTCAGGGCAATACTCAACCGGACCTTCCTCGTTGACCCACAAATCCGGAATAGGTTTCCATCCAAAATCTTCGTCTGGTCCTACTGTGTGGTATTTAGCTGATTCAGCGTCAACGTACACGCCAAAATCTTTTTCTATTTGATCTACTTGTTCTTGCGTCAAGTCTTGCATAGTATATCCTTTACCAATCAGTTATTAGATGAACCATCTATACGAAATTATTTTAATACTTTTAATACTTTTATTTTTCCACAAAATCCCCCGATTTCTAAAAATAAACAGTTAGACGACCCTTTTAACATGACTAATACCGTTCTTACGATTTACTGAAAATACCCTATCTGCATAATTAGTAAATTCTTTAGAATGGGTTACCATGATAATCTGTAGCCCTAATTTATTAGAAAGAATCTTAACCATTTCACCGGCTTTCTCATGATGAACAACTGCTAAATGGGAAAAGGGTTCATCCATAAGCAGTAAAGGTCTATATTGTTTAGTCATACTCCAAGCAGCACACCGCAAACAAAAAGCAGCAATATCCATAGCACCCCCACCAGAGAACTTTGGTTGTGCCAATTCCCCATCCTTTTCAAAATACAAATCACACTCCGTTTTTCCTCTCCTTATAACAAATTCAACCTTAAAATCATAAACAGTATCAAATACAGTATTTAACCCAGTACTCACCATATCACTTAAATGATATTCCAATTGTCCTTGTGTTTTAAGTGCAACATCCTTTACCAATTCTAAAGCCCTTTCTTTCCGGATCTTTTGTATTTTAAGTTTCTTTTGTTTAGAAGTTAAATCATTTAATTGAGATTGGAGTTTATCTTTAATTGCTATCCGGTTACTGACTTTGGAAATTAAAGAATCTAATCTATTTAATCTGTTTAATCGTCCCATTTGTCAACTTCCTCTTCAATTTCTTCCATTAACGTATCAAGCCGTTTTTGGTCCTTTTCTTGAAGTTCTTGAAGTTCTTGTACCTTAGCACCTATTTCTTCTAAAACGGCTTTATTCGGTGTATTTTCGTCTAAATTAAGCCGTTTTTTGTTATTATCAAATAAGGTTTCCAGTTTGCCTTCGTTCTTTTGGATTTGTTGGTTATTTTTCTCAATATCCTTTTTGATTCTGAACAGCTTTTCTTTATTCATTTTAAATTCTCCGTTATTTCTACTTTTCCGTATTTACATTCATAATCGGCTGAATCTTTTATTTTATTATATGTCCTTAAACCATTTAATCTTTTGTATACCCACACTTTATCCCGTTTACCGGGTTCATTAAATCTGGCTTTATAACAATCAGTACTTATATCAACACCATCTAATAAAACAGTAAAAGTTTTATCATAACGTTCATTAGCATGAATAATCATATTTAAACTCCCATCCAGTTATACACGATTTCTTGTATTTTCTTAGGGATCTTATTCCCTTTAATAGCCTTTTCCATATTCTCTTGGAAAGATAAAGAAACATCCCAACCTTTATTCAGTTTTTCAATAAAAGCATTTAACCTGTTATCTTTTTCTAATTTAACATCTAAATGCTCACGGCTAATAACATCTTTTTTAATCTTTAGATAATGGATTTTGAAATCATTTGTTTCTGCATTCCAAAGAAATACACACGGTTTATGATCTATCTGATCGGCCTTATGCCTGGTAAGAGAACCTGGATTGATTAAAAGTCTTTTCCCCCTTCTGGCTGTAAAGGTTTTATGATTATGCCCGGTAATAATTAAATCAGCTTCAGGGAATATATCAAATACTTCATCAGCTTCTGGATCAGTACACCCAGGCCAAGGGGTTTTTCCTTGCCATACCATCATATGGGCAACTACAATGGAAAATTTCCCACCCTGCCAAAACATTGGTTTTGCTTCTTTTGGATCACCCCCCCAATCACAACCATCATCTAAATAAACAATTTTATATGCTTTTCTCAGTATTTCCCAACCCGATTTATCCATATTTTCAATATTATGTTGGGGCATATCATGGTTTCCGATTACGGAATGTATTTCATGATGATTTTCATCGGGTTCCCCATGTAAATCTGACATACACCTATTAAGTAATTGGGGGCTTGTTTTCCAGTGTTCAAACAGATCCCCGGCCATTATACAATCACAATTATGTTCTTCCATTAAGTCATTTATTTGTTTAACCTTATCCCATTGCGCATCCCAATGTGAATCTAACCGGCAAGGTGGATTTCTTTCTTTCTCCATGAGATGGAAGTCGCTTGCTATTATAAGATCCACTTTAAATTCCTTTTTACCCCTTTTCATTTTTTAACCCCTAATGAAGTATACCTAATTTTAGTTAATAAAGTAAAAAGTTGTTTGGCTTTAGTATTTTGTCCTTGAAGGAAACATTCACTATGTTCTTTTATGATAGTGTGTTTTATCAATTCCAATTCAGGAACAGTTATTCGTAAAACAGCAAAATTATCTTTCATTAAAAATATCTATCCCCCCAGATGTTCTCTTTTATATTTCCTTTTATTAAGTTCTTCTTCACAGGCTTCTACAAGTCCATCATCCGTTTCAACATTATCCTTTATCCAGTTCAAATAATCATCCGGAATAAATCTAATTTGATTTCCGCTCATTATTCCCCACGGCATCTTACTTGTTCTATCGTATTTTTTCATGATACCCCCTGGTTACATAATGGACAGGTATCACCCATTAATTCTTTAAACTCATATTGTAAGGAATCTGTATCCCTTTTGATATTGGCACTATCTTTTTTCCAATATTTTATACTATTAATATCCCCATTTAAAGAGTTGATATCTACTTTTCTTTCTTGGATAACTTGGAATAATACTAAAGCCATATCCACTTCAGATAAAATATCCCCTTTAGATTGGATATATTCCGTTTGGTTTTGAATATCAATTATTTGATTCTTGTCAGAGGTAAATGAATCCAAAGTATCTTCCGTTTCATCTATCAAAACAAATAATCGTTCTGCTTTTGTAACCTTCCCTTTTATTTTTGTTTTTTTCTTTAGGGAATCATTTTGATTTTTTAAGTATTCTATATCAGCAAAGGAACACAATAAATCTTCTCTAAAAGAATCATTAAGTAAAATTTTATCTTGAAGCCTTGTGCCATCAATTAAGGATTCTTCTAAAGTATCTAATCCAGTATAATCTTTTAGTTCATCCCCTTTTTCTGTTATTAAGGTTTTATTTACTTTATACTGGTTATCCGTTTGGAGTAAATCAGATTTACCATTTGCTATGGTGGTATTAATTAATTCTAATCCAGCCACTTCACTAAAGAACTTGGCAACTTCCCCTGGAGATTCAGAAATTAAGAAAATTGGTTCAAATTGGGTTTGAATATTTATCTTTTGATTTAGGTTTAGAATATCAGGAACTTCTTGTGGGGGATTGGAACCAAAGGCGGTAAAGGTCTTTGCCTTATTCTTAGCGTTTTTTACGGTGTATTTGCCTTGTTTATCTTTTTCAAGGGTCACACTCCCCCCTTCAGTAAAAGATATCTTAGAAAGCATTGTACCGCCATCCCAATTTCTATGTGCTTCACCAGTAGGGCGATTAAAAGCACCCCAATTAAAAGCATGGAGGATAGCCGACTTTCCGTGGTCTGAAGGACCGATGATCATATTAACGCCATTACAAAATTCTAATTTAGCGTCTTTATGCGATAATACATTTTTTATTTCAAGTGATTTTATCATCTACCCTCCTATCGGTTATCCCCATTACCATGTAATAGGTTTCTTTCTTTTCTTCGTTTTAATTTATCTAAATTAATCTGTGCAACACCATTTAAAGATAATCCCAAATCATTTGCAATAGCAGATATATACCAAAGAACATCCCCTAACTCTTTTCCAATTTCCATTATTGTATCTGGATTTTCAAAACTCCCACCATCTCTGATTACTTTTTTAATCTTTTCAGCAACTTCACCAGCTTCCCCACATAAGCCTAAAGTTGGGTAAATGATTTCAGAATCAATAGGGTAAATGGCCGTTGATAAAGCCTTTTTTTGATATTCATTTAATTCCATTATTAATACACCCCTTTATTACCTTTATCGTCTTGGTTCTTAATTAAGTTACATAAAGCCTTTTTCAATACTAAATAACCAATTAAATCAAGTTCCGTATCTTCTGTTGGGAAATCATCCCCATTCCGGGTAAGTCTACTTAACTTATCATCAATTCTTACGCAAATTTGTTCCATTGCATTAGCTTTAGAAAAGATATTGACTGGTGTTTCTATTCCCCCATAAGATTGATTCTTTATAAGTAACATTGTTTCAACTTCAGTACATACGATTTTTATTTGTTCTTCCATTGTATTCATTGTATCCATTATTTGTTTTTCTCCTTTTTGTGTTTACGTTTCTTTACGGTATGTATCTTTTCGTAATCTGGATACTCCCTGGAAAGTAGTAAAATGATTTGGTGTTGATTACTTTCTATCCTTTGCAATATCTGTTCTTTTGGTGATTTGTTTAATGATCTTATTTCTATAGGCCCCCATATTCCCATAATAATGAAAAAACCCACAACTATAAAAAATAGAATCCCTACTACAAAAACTTCTGAAGGTCCTTTAGCATTATTTCCCATTTTTCTGTTAATCTCCCTGATTTTGGATAAGGTGGTATTTTCTTTGCTTTAGGATACATAACAAAATACCATTTAACTATTTTATTATATTTTCTTTTTCCTAATTTTTTAGCTTTGGGTTTCTCTGTCCAATGTATATACTTTTGGGGGATTGTGGGGTTCTCAATGAAATCAGCCATATTTCTAAGAAAGGATGGAAGGTCAATTAATTTATGTAATCCATACCTTTTATACTTTTTTACGATTACCCCTTCTAAACTATTAGCTTGAAAATGGAGAATACCCCTAACCAATCCCCGTCCATTTGGTCCCGGTTCTTGTGCTTTCAATTTATGTTTATGGTCAACGGTTGCTTCTTTTAACTCTATCCTTTTTTTAAGTATTGCACATTTTCTTTTTTGTCTTATCCACCACAGTTTTCTAAAGTGCTTAGAATCCTTTTGGTTAAGCTGAATTAATCTTTTATTCCCCCTTTTCATTTATAATCCTTTTAAGTTCTGGAAAAGAATTAAGTATAGCTATAGATAGTTGCTTTTTTGCCTGAAATATCCCAAAACAAATGTCACCGAAAGACCCAGGCAATATATCAGCTAATTGGGAATCAGATATTTCAAGCCCTAATTGATAATATTGTCTTAAGTAATTAATCTTTTTTTGTTTCATTTTTTCTCCTAAGAATCTGGACCACTTTCTCAAGTTTTCGGACTTTTGTAATATCAATAAAGTCCCATTTATCATCTTTCCATTCTCTTTCTGGGAAAGGGTTATCACCTTCAAACAACATCCAGATAATACCCCCTTTAAATTGACCAATACCAGCTTTCATTGCTTCCGTAATATCCCAAAAGGGACCACCTAACCAATTATTGTAAGCGGCTTGCTTCTTAGTGCCTATATAGTATGGCAAAGAAGCCAATTCCTTGTTAGTTTTAGCCGTTTTCTTCTTTTGTGCAAGTAACCCCTTGCTTTTTGGCTTAACCTTAAATTCCTCCCATAAATTCTTTGTCGAGTTCCACCGTTTAAATGGGACAGCTTCTGTTTTTCTTGAATTAACAATAAAAGCATAATCACCGTCAAATCCTTCTTGGAACATTATTTTACAAGATTCGTAAAAAGGGCCTTGAGTAAATTGGCCTTTTGTCCCTTCATCTAAAGTCCCGATAGCATAAACTTCCGCTGTACTATCTTCCCCTAATTCTCCTTGAATTTCATCTAAAGAGAAAACGGGCAATGGTCCCATCCAACCAATTACATGATCCGAAGAACACCACCATTTTTCATTCTCGAATAATAGAACTTTCATATCAGTCATTGGTATTACGCTTATCGCTGATTTCTTTTTTGGACGAACATAGCACAAGTACCAACCACTGATATCCGGTTCACCTGCATTAATATGTTTTTTAAATATTTCGCCTGGGATTTTCAATCAAACCTCCCACTCCTATCCAGTTTAAGTTTTTCTTCAATTTCATTCCAGCAAGTTTGAGTTGCTTGGAATAACTTCCTTTTAAGCTCTTTCTTTTTAGAACCAGCATTATCAATATTAGCGATTATTTTAGGTAAAGAACATTCCATATCCAATTCAATTGCATCTATTTTAGATTTGGGTTTAGCCCAGTATTTATTTTGGACTAAGAACTCAACACACTCTGTAATATCGTCAACGCCATAATCGTAAAAGATTGGAAAGTCCACTTCCCGGTTTTTACCAGTGTACTTATTCTTTTCAATCTTTGCTCTTGTCTTAACCCCTGTTTTGTAAGGCTTCCCATTAATAGTTTTGTTAATAGCACCTACATAGGTCAACCACCCCTCTATACTGGCATAGAACTTTAAAGCCCTTCCACCGGATCTGGTTTGTTTCTTTCTTGACATTGGGTCCATATTATCCCTTGTTTGGGAAATAATATTTAGAAAGGAACCTGTTTTTTCAAGTTCAGAACAAATCCTTCTTAAAAGGGAACTTGCATATTTTTGTTTACCTGCTGCAAATGATCCTTTGGTTTCTTTACCTTCTTTCCTTTTTTTCCGGTTATCGGCTGCTTTGTCTTTTTCTACTTCTGCATCTAAAGCATCAAAGGAATCTAAACAATAAATAAAGGGTTTACCAGTTTCAAACCGGGTATAGATATTATCTTCAAACTCTTCAATGGTGGTACTGAACTTTTCTGGTTCTTCTTCATTTGGGGATTGGATAGCATCAGCAAAACCTTTCCCAAACAGTTTAACCATATTAAACGCATTGGCGTACTCAGCATCATCATAGATAAAATCATAATCGGAAAAGTCAGGCATTTTATCCTTTAGCCATAAACCAGATTCTCCCAAATAAAAGGCTTCAGCCATCCCGGATAAGGCTTTAATGGATTTCCCTGAACTTGAATTACCAATAGTATTAACCATTGTTCCTGCTTTGTAAGCACCGTACCACCTATCAGAACAAGCTAAATTATACATAACACTACCGGAAGGAATCCAAAGACTTCCATTTTCTTCAATGGGTTCTTTTTTTCTTGTTTCAGTTCTAAGATCCTTTGCAGACATTTTACCCCGTATCTTCTTTACCTTCTTTACCTTTTTTTCTTTTTCCTTCTTAGCCCTTTCCATAAGTAATTAATCCCCCCTTTAATAAAGCAAGCTTTATATATTATTTAGTTGATTGATAATTTACAGTGATTTGCCGATATTCCATTAATGCCCCGATCAGGGCATAATAACTTACGGGCAGGTGAAGAATGTCCCCGGTATCATCAAGCAAAACGATAGAGTCCTTGCAAACCTGGACAGCAACATATTCACCTTTTAAAAACATACCTGGGACTTGGCCTTTATCGGTATCTCTTTTCCATCCGTTTTTCTTTAAAAATCTCTGACATCTTGTTTTTGTTCCCGCCATAATAGAATCCTTTATATATTAGTTTATTTCTTAATGGGCTTGAACCAGAATGGATTCAACTAAATACCTTGTTAAGTTTATTTAAAAATTAGCTTCCTCAATATACCGAATAACTTGATTAACATAATATTTAGGAAGGATTTTATTTAATCCAAATTGAAGTTCCTTTTTGTATTCCCTCCACCGGACATCTAATTTTTCTACACACCATAGTTTTAAACCATGATTACTTTCAACGGCTATTCTCCAGTTTTCTAAAGCTGTTTCACAAATACTTTCTAACATTTGTGATTCGGGGGGCATTCCAAGAACTTCTTTTTGGAGGATATCTAACACTGTTTTACTTTTGGATTCTTTTTTATAAGCTGAATATAATTGAATCCTATCAGCTAAATCTTTTGGGACGTAAGCCCCTATTAATTTATTCCGGGTAAAGAAAGGGATCTTTCTCTTTGCTGAAATCCCTTCCACAGGATCTTGTTTAATCATATTTAATTTCTCCTTAAATTTGAACGGGTATATTTGTCACTTTAACTGGGAAGAACCCGAAACAACCCCCAGGAGAGCCAGCCTTCTATCGGTACTGGCAGCTTATCGTTTATTCGTTTTACTATTTTTATTCATTTTCAAACGCATCCATACACTTTTCATACATCTTACATTCGTCTTCATCACATTCGTCGTGATCTTCAAATTCTGTTCCGAATTGGTACGCATAAGGGCATTGTAAGGCGTTTTTAGTGCTGGCAGGCTTGTCTTTACCTTTTTTAGAACCTTTCACCTTCCCTTTCTTTTTGTCTTTCTTTTTAGGTGGTTCATCGTCTTCATCATCGTCATCATCATCTTCTGGATCGGGTTCAACTTCCTTCTTTTCTTTCTTGGGTTTTTTAGCCTTCTTTTTACTTTTACCTTCTTTTTTAGGGGGTGTTAGATCCAAAGCATCAAGGATCAATCCCCTAAGTTCATCTTCATCATCATAATCGTCTTCATCAATTTCAAGTCCTTCCGCTTCAACGATTTCAAGCATTTCAGCCTCTTCCATATCCTGAAGATCATCCCAGGAAAGTTCTGTTGGTTCCTCTTTGGGTTCTTCTTTCTTGCTTACTTTAGCCTTCTTTTCTTTTTTCTCTTTTTTCTCTTTTTTATCCTTCTTTACAGGTTTTTCGTCATCTTCATCGTCGTCATCGTCAACCCCGTAAAAGATATTTTCAATTTGTTTAGAAGTAGGAACCTGAAGGATATCGTCTAAGCAAGGTGATTCGTCCAGAATGGATTCATCGTAATCATCCCTGGCTAAGAAATCAATTCTATCTGCCATAGGGAACTCAACAGAAGCCTTACCCGCTCCTATTTTTTTAACAATGAACCGGACCTTTAGTGTTAATCCATCTTCAAGGTCAGCAAAGTTTTCCCATTCTGGTTCCCCTGTTTCAATCTCCCTCATGAGTTGGTCAAGGAAACAATAATCAGAAATATCCATAACCATAATCTTTCCGTTTTTATCACCTGACTTCATTTTGATAACAAACAGAGTTCTCTTGGAAGCATTGAGTTTTTTAGCTTCGTCATTATCACCATCTGGATCATCATAGATACCTTGTTTCTCAGTACATACAATACAAGTTTTTCCGTTAGTACCGGGGCAGATAGCACTTTCATTATCAGGACCGATATTTCGATGAAGACCAAAAGGAAGTTTCCACCAAATATCATCAGGGATACAGGATTTGTCCGTGTGGTTTTTGATATTAGAAAGGATGTATGGAAGGATATCAAACTTGTATTTCTTCCCCCCTTCTGGGACAAACAATTCAACGCCGTCTGGTAATTCCAAGTACTTTCTTCCTGATTTACGTTCTTTGATGTTCTTTTTAACGCCTTTTCCCATGCTGCTTCTTTTCTTTGGCATTTAAGCCTCCTTGGTTAGATTAGTATCTTTCTTAGTTTTAGTTGGATGTGCTTTCTTAATAGTTGCTCTAAACATTTTTACTTTTTTAGTGGTACTTTCATCAATTGCTTTTAACGATCCCTTTGTCCAATTGTAACCCACAAAATAACAATACCAAGGTAAAAGGGCGAATAAACCAAAAGCAAGCAAACATAATCCACAATTCATTATTTATCACCTTTCTTTTTCCTTTTCATTCCTTTAGCTGTCTTTTTAAGAGTTTTTTCTGCATTGACCTTTTTCTCTTTTTCTTGCAAAAGATTCCTTGGAACTCTTGGACCAGCAAAATATTCTTCCCCTAACAACCGGACAAGGTTCTCAAGTGCCTTAGTCCTGGTAAAATGGATACTGTCCTTCATATCTGATAAAACGTGTAAACGATCATCAGCTTCAATGAACTCTTCTTTAGCTTCTTTGTACCTTGTATCAGTCCGGTAATATGCCTCAATATCCGCTGCATTGGGTTTTGCTTTATTACAGGTTTCTTCTGGGTCATCATTAGCATTCCTAATCAATTCGGATCTAACTGTCTTAACCTCTTCCCAGCAGCTATCCCTATCCTTTCTTGCTTCCGATACCGCTTCGATGTACTTTGCTTCCAAATCCGAATGATTAAGCCATTCAACATCTAAAGCGTTTTCATCAATCTTCATATCTTTTCTAAAATCCATTATTCATCCCCCCCATTCAATTCGTTTATTTTTTCATGTACAAAATCTTTTAAATAATTGTATTCTTTCTCAATTAACAATTGTCTTTTTTTGGTAGAAAAGGATTCTACTTCAAAAGAATGTTCGATAGAAACGGTCATAGGTTCATATTGTCTAACTTGTACCGTTTTAGAAATTTTAATTGTAACCATTATTTTACCCCCCGTAAGGACACGCTTGCCCATCTGTTATTGCTTTACAGCAAAAGGTTATTCCAGCAAAACCACAATCATATGTTGGTTTCTCGTAAAACCAAGACATAATCCCCCAGGCATCTACCTTTTTATGATCACCCCAACCATCTAAAATAGCACTTCCCATCATTCCCAAAATTGCCCTTCTTATTGTTTCCGGTTGTTCCGTTCTAATCCCCTTTAAGATACTTTGGATATTTTTCCATTCCTTTCCGTCTAAAAGGGCATAACATAAATCCTTAATAGCATTTGTTTTCAATCCCTCTTGTTTAGCCATTTCAAGCATTTCGTCTTCATCATCCAAGACCAGAACTTTATCCAGAATATTTAAAGCGTTTCTTGGGTGACCTTCAGCATCCTGAATAATTTGGTCCTTTACTGGATCAGGAATACCCTTTTTCTCTTTTTTACAAATCCGGGTAAGAAGGGTTTCCATTTCATCATTCATTAAGGTTTTCATTTCAAACGAAGTACAACGCCCTTTTACGGTTGGTATAAGCATTTCCGGGTTAGTGGTACACAAAATGAAGTAAACGTGTTCAGGGGGGTCCTCTAACATCTTTAATAAAGCATTTTGGGCTATGTTCTTTTCAGAAGATCCTCCCACCCCCAAAGAATGTATCTCATCAATCAGCCACACACGTGCTTTACTTTCTATTGGTTTGTATGTCATTTTTTGTCTGATATCTCTTACTGTATCAATTCCCCGAAAAACAGCAGTATCCAGTTCAACATAATCCATTCCTTTAG
>Ga0307987_1000141_pt1 | contig 43632 bp, 33 predicted proteins | sample EllFjometagen181_FD_203157 | JGI IMG/M metagenome (GOLD analysis project Ga0307987, IMG submission 203157) | Marine microbial communities from Ellis Fjord, Antarctic Ocean - #181 | ecosystem: Environmental > Aquatic > Marine > Unclassified | place: Southern Ocean | collected 2014-10-08 | reverse complement strand
CGATGCGCAGCAGGTGCGCGCCTTCGTCGACGGTGTCGCCGGCCCGGACCAGCAGCTCGGCCACGGTGCCCGCCACGTCGCTGCGGATCTCGTTGGCCATCTTCATGGCTTCGATCTTGACGACCACATCGCCTTGCTTCACCGCGTCTCCCTGCTTGACCAGCAGCTCGAGCACCAAGCCCGGCAGCGGTGAGGTGATGACGCCAGAGCCAGCTGCAGAGGGCCGGGCAGCCGGAGCCGCAGCAGCGGCAGCGGCCGGGGCCACCGCAGGCGCGACCACCGGAGTGGTGCCCTCGGGCTCTTCCCAGCTGACGTCGTAGGCCTTGCCGTCGACCGCGACAGAGGCGTGGCCGGCCTCGAGGGACTGGACGTCCACCTCGTAGCTCTGACCCTCGATTTGGATGGTCCAGGTAGCCATGCGTACCTCTGCTAAGAGCGGGAGCGCTGGAAGACGCGCTGGTGGGCAGCCCACTGCAGGCTGCGGGAGACGACCCAACCGGAGACGGCTCCAGACTGGGGCGCCTGGGCGTGGGCAGCCAGGCGCTGCTGCTCGAGCCGAATGGCGATGGCGATGGCAGCCGCCAGCTGGGGCGTGGGGCCGTCGGCCGCGGAGACCTCGACGGCGTCTTCGGGGGCCTGGGTGATGGCGGCGCGCTGTGCATCCGCAAGCTGGGAAGCATGCTTAGGCTCGAGCAGCCAGATGAGACCCTTCATGATGAGGAACAGGGAGAACAGCGCGGTGAACACCACGCACATGCCCACCACGGCCACCCACCAGCCGTTGGTGGCTTCGATGGCCGCGATGCCGCGCAGGGTGGGTTCCTGTGCGGTGGGGACGGCCTGGGTCAAGACGGGGAAGAAGGACATGCAGCCACCTACAGGGGGATGTTCCCGTGCTTCTTCACGGGGTTCGAGTCCTTCTTGGTGGCCAGCATGCGCAGCGCACGCACCACCGCCCGCCGTGTGGCCCGAGGCTGGATGACGGCATCGACGTAGCCGCGCTTGGCTGCCACGTAGGGGTTGGCGAACTTGTCCTTGTAGTCTTGCTCGAGCTCGGTCTGACGGGCGTCCATGTCCTCGCTGGCCTTGAGCTCGTTGCGGAACACGATCTCCACCGCGCCCTTGGGGCCCATGACAGCGATCTCGGCCGTGGGCCAAGCCAGGTTCACGTCACCCCGCAGGTGCTTCGAGGACATGACGCAATAGGCACCGCCGTACGCCTTGCGGGTGATGACCGTGACCTTGGGGACCGTGGCCTCCGAGTAGGCGTAGATGAGCTTGGCCCCATGCAGGATGATGCCGCCGTGTTCCTGGGTGGTGCCGGGCATGAAGCCGGGGACGTCCACGAAGGTCAGGATGGGGATGTTGAAGGCATCGCAGAAGCGGATGAAGCGTGCCGCCTTGATGCTGGCCTTGATGTCCAGCACACCGGCCATGACCTGGGGTTGGTTGGCGATGATTCCCACGCTGCGACCTTCGACCCGGCCGAAACCCACCACGATGTTGGCCGCCCAGGCCGCCTGGACCTCGAGGAACGAAGCGCGGTCTATCACAGAGCCGATGACCTGCCGGATGTCGTAGGGCAGGTTCGGGTCTTCCGGAACGATGGTGTCCAACGACGCGTCGGCCCGGTCCGGAGGATCGTCGGAGGCCATCACCGGCGGGTCCTCCATGTTGTTCTGCGGCATGTAGGACAGCAGCTGCTTCAACAGGGCAATGGCCTGGCCGTCGCTGGGCGTGGTGAAGTGGGCCACACCGCTTCGGGTGGCGTGGGCCAAGGCGCCGCCGAGCTGCTCGGAGCTGACCACCTCGTTGAGCACCGTCTTCACCACCTTGGGGCCGGTGATGAACATGTAGGAGCTGTTCTCGACCATCACGATGAAGTCGGTGAGCGCCGGAGAGTAGACCGCGCCGCCGGCGCAGGGCCCCATGATGCCCGTGAGCTGGGGGATGAGCCCCGAGGCCAGGGTGTTGCGCAGGAAGATGTCGGCGTAGCCACCCAAGGCGCCCACACCTTCTTGGATGCGGGCTCCGCCGGAGTCGTTCAGGCCGATGAGGGGCACACCCATCTTGCAGGCCAGATCCTGGACCTTGCAGATCTTGGCGGCGTGGGTCTCCGAGAGCGAGCCTCCCAACACCGTGAAGTCCTGGGCATAGACGAACACCATGCGACCGCCCACCGTGCCGTAGCCGGCCACGACGCCGTCGCCGGGGAAGTGCTTGGTCTCCATGTCGAAGTCGTGGCAGCGGTGCTCCACCAGCTGGTCGAGCTCTTCGAAGGAGCCTGGGTCGAGCAGCAGGTCGAGGCGCTCGCGGGCCGTGAGCTTGCCCTTGGCATGCTGGGCGTCGATGCGCTTCTCGCCGCCACCGAGTCGGGCTTGCTTCTTCAGTTCACGGAGCTGCTCGTTGATGGAACGCTCGGACATGCGTCACCGGGACTGCGGGTGAGCAGCGGTCTTATCACGATGGGCCCCCAGAGAAAGTGAAGCTCGACATTCCAAAGGCCCAGCATACGCACCCCCTAAGTAAACAGCCCAGGGCCGAAGCCCCGGGCTGTCATGGCACGTAGGGAGGGTGCTACTCGAGCTCGACCGACATCATGGTGCCGGAGAACAGCTGGACACGAATGGGGAGGCCGTCGGGGCCTTCGGTCCAGAGGTTCTCGATGTGCGCCACGGTGATGGCGCCCATGCCCTTGTCGAGCTGGTTCATGTAGTTCGAGCCCACTGAGATGCTGCCATCATCCTTGAACCGGCACATGCAGGTCTCGTCCTCGTAGGCGTTCTCGGAGGCCACGAACACCAGCACACCGTCGTTGTCGTTGGTGGACCCGTCGTACTGGATGTCCAAGTCGCCGCCGTCGTGGGTGCCTTCGTAGTCGCCCGGCGCCACGTGGGTGGCGGGAGGCATACGGGTGAAGTTCTCCTTGGAGAAGCTGCCCATGTAGTCGGAGGAATCACCAGGCGCCTGGATGTCGATGTCGTCGTTGTCCTCGAAGATGCCGTCATCTTCGTACTGGTCCCAGCGGTACCAAGGCTTGCCGTCGAGGTAGTCGCGGTCCATGTCGTAGTTTTCGCGGGAGGTGCTGATGGTCAGGTGGTCGCCCACCGAGCGGCCGTCGTCGTAGGCGTCGACCATGACTTCGCCGTTGTCGACCCAGTTCTCGACATCGTCGGGGTGGGTCATGGTGCACTCGTTGTCGTCCAGCGAGTTCCAGGGGTCGGTGCAGAGCTCGGGATCACCCTTGGGCTCCCAGAACGCGGCCTCGATGAGGTCGACCTGGTATTCGTCGCCGCCCTGGGAGGACGAAGCGGTGAAGTTGCCACCGGTGATGATGCCGGTCTCACGACAGACGTCGATGTCGAGGTCGTCGATGGGCTGGCAGTCGGCCGCAGAGGAACCGTAGCCGTACAGGTAGACGCCGGACTCCATCTTGGACCAGTTGCGACCGCCCACCGTGGTGGTGGCGGTGACGTTGATGGTGTCGCCCACCATGACGGTGCAGACGTACAGACCGTTCTCGTCGGTGTAGACCGTGGAGGTGGTCTGCGAGCCAGCGCAGGTGACCTCGGCGGAACGCACCGCGAAGTCGAGCACGTCGTAGACGTAGCCGGTAGCGCAGGAGGGCACGAAGCCCGCATCACAGTTCCACCAGGAGAAGTGCGAAGCCTGGAACTCGAAGGCGAGGCCGTCTTCGGTCTCGGTCACGGCGCCGACACCGTCGTCGACCCAGCGGGAGTGCGCGGGATCGAAGGACCAGACGTCTTCGGTGTCGCCAACGCCCAAGTGGTAGACATCCGGGTACTCGCCGTTGTCGATGGGCATGGACACATCGACGGGCTGGGTGGGATCGACCTCTACCTCTTCGCCCTCGGGGGTCTCGATCTCGACATTGATCATGCCGTAGGAAACCAACTGGTTGAGGGTGTAGGAGTCGTCCTTGCCCGCGTCGGTGACCTTGCGCCAAGCGGTGAGGTCGCCGGGAGCGCCGAGCATTTCGTCGGTGTGGGGGTTGACGTGGGTGGAGTAGACCACCACTTCGCCGCTGTAGACCTCACCGCTGGTGGTGAGGATGTTGTCGGGGGCAAAGGTGATGCTCACACCCTCGATCTCCACCGTACCGCCGACGCTCGCGTCGAAGGTGTCGGAGCCATCGATCTGCATGATGGTGCCGTTGACCGAGACGAACTCCCAGTTGACCAGCTCGGCGCGGGCGTAGCCCGTGGTGTAGCCAGCCTTGTGGAAGGACACCGGGATGGAAGAGGCGGGGAGGACGTCGCCCAGCTGGTAGTAGCCGTTGGCATCCGTGGTGGCCTCGAGGCCCTGAACCTCGACGGTGACATCAACGAGTGGGTTGCCATCGATGTCGTGGACAAAGCCGCCCATACGGCCGACTTCCTGTCCGAGGTTGGTGCCGGCATGCTGGCAGCCCATGAGAGCAGCAGCTGCCAAAATGGTGATGGTCTTGGTGGTCATCGAGGGGCCTCCCTGGAGGTGTACATACACTTCGCGCAGCGCGCCACTGCGTTCCGTTTTACTGTACAGCAGCAGAAGGTGTTGATCCAGCAGGATCTCCGACAATCCGCGACAATTTCTCACGCATTATCGTCCGCCCGGACAACCACGACGCGGACAGCTGATAGTGTTTCCGGTATATCCTGCCCCCTACGCCTACTTTCTGGCGTTCAGCGAGGTTCCAGCTGCAGCCGACCTGGCTCGGCGTCGGTTCCCGGGTAGGCGGTGAGCGAGAGCTCCACCGGTTCCCCCTTTGCGGGCTGCACGAAGAAGGTGTGCTCCCCGGGGGTCATCTCCATCACCACGGGCATCCGACCGGCGTGGGTGCCGTCCACGAAGACATTGGCGCCCTCGAGTTCGACGCTCCACAGCAGGACCGGGCCGGCGGCGACCACCTCGCGGTCGAGGACCACACTGCCCAGGTCCACCGGCACGCCCCGCTGCACCTCCACCTTGCGACTGGCCCAACCGTAGCCGTCGAGCTCGATGCGCACCACGTGGTTGCCCTCGCGCAGGGAGAAGCCTTCGAGGGGTGTGTACCCGATCTCGTCGTTGTTCAACCACACCCGGGCTCCGATGGGGTTGGAGCTGACCGACAGGCTGCTGTACTCGTTGGCCTGTTCGTCGCCTCCCCCCAGCAGATAGCGCTCGTCGGCACCCGCGGCGACGCCAGGGTTGGTGCCCGCTCCCCCTTGGGGATCGTTGGCGGTGGGGTCGTCCGGCGCGGCGACACCGCGCTTGGAGCCCCCCCTGGGCTGGTCTTCGGTCTCGGCTTGCTCGAAGCGGTCGAAGCCTCCACCGATGAGCAGCTCCGGATCGATGTCGGGTCCTGTGGCACGGGCCGCGACGAGCCGCCGGGCCTCCATGGCGCGGTAGCCCACGAAAGCCACGACGCTAACGAGCAACACACCGATGGTGACGGACCAAAACACGGCCACCCGGATGCGCTCACGCTTGGCTCTGATCTCTTTCTCCTGGATGGAGACCGGGTCGAGCCTACGATCCACACCCCGGTCGCTGGCGGATGCGAGGTTGCGGGAAGCGCGCGCGGGAGATGAGGGAGAGACGGTCGGACCCGCGGGGGTACCGCCCAGGCCCGCCGGTGTCACAGCTCCAGCGTGGGCCGCGGGAGGCACCGGCGCGGTGAGAGGCGGCACGCCATCACGGGGAGCAGCAGCATGGCCAAAGCCACCCCCAAAGCCGTCGCTGGCCCCGAGGCCCGCCGTTCCGAAGCCCTGTGGCGCCGTGGCGGAGACGGTGTCGTCCAGGGTCGGGCGATCGAGGCGGGGCGGCGCCGGAGGGGTGCGTTCCGGAGGCGGGGGCGGGGTGAGCCCCGAAGGATCCGAGGTGATCTCGGTGGTGGCCGCCGGCCCGGCCCCCCCAACCACGGGGGCGGCGCTGGGACGAACGAAGGCCAGGGCCGCATGGGCGTCGGCGGGACGCGTAGCGGGATCGATGGCCGAGAACTGCAGCAGCAGGCGCGCCAGCCAGTCGGGGCAGTCCGGCTGCTCGTTGCGGGGATCGGCCATGCCCTTGTAGCGATGCCAGGACAGCTTGGCGGCGGCATCCCCCGGCTCGCAGGCGGGGTGACCCACCAGGCACTCGAAGGCGATGAGCCCCAGGGTGTACAGATCCGAGCGCGCGCTGAGCTGGCCGTCCGAGAGCTCCGGCGCCATGTAGTCGGGATGCCCTGAGGGTGAGCCGGTGCGGGTGGCCTCGGCCACGTGGACGGCACGGGCCAGGCCGAAGTCGGTGAGACGCAGGCCGCCGTCGTAGCACCAGAAGATGTTGGTGGGTCCGAGATCGCCGTGGATCACCCGCCGCTGGTGGGCGTGGGCCAGGGCTCGCAGGATCAGCTCGAGGACCCCCACCACATGCTGCACGGGCAGGCGTCCGCGGGCGAGCACCCGACGCAGGTCTTCCCCCGCCACCAGATCCCGGGCCGCCACCAGGTGCCCCGATTCCCCGATCAAGCCTTGAAAACCGGCGATGCCGGGATGGGTCAGATCTCGCAAGGGCGCGCACTCGCGCTCGAGCAGCGCCATGAAGAGATCGTCCTGGCGCAGGTGCGCATGGGCGATCTTGAGGGCCAGATCCGGGCCGCCCGACTCGACGTCGACGCCGCGGCAGGTGACACCGAAGTCGCCTCTGCCGAGCTCTTCTTCCACCCGATAACGCCCGAATCGAAGTCCGATCACCGTTCCTCCAGCGCAGAAACGCGCAGCTGAATGCAGCCGTATTGCTTCGGAAGCACCGCGGCCAGCGATCATCCGGGCCGCCCGCCCAATGGCCAGCGTGCGCAGGAACCGCTATCCTCACTGCTTGATGCCAACATGGAGGCCGCATGCGCTCAACCCTGATCCCAGCGCTCATCCTGATCGGCTGTCCCAGCGACTACGAGGTGATCCCCGCACCACCGGACATCGACCCGGGCGAGGTCACCGAGTGTGACTTCAGCCGCGTGCTGGACACCGACTTCTACGAATACGACTGCAACCCGGTGTTCACGACCTCGGGTGAGGCTTGGGCCAACTCCATCGGGAACACGACCTTCAACGTGACCGAAGTCGTGGGCCACCCGTTCTACCAGCTGTGGTACATCGGCGCGCCCAACGGCGACGTGATGGGGGACTACGGCCTGGGCTACGCCATCAGTGACGACGGCACCGAGTGGACCTCCTATACGGGCAACCCGGTGCTCGAGAGCCCGCAGCAACCCAACTCCTGGAACTACTCGGGCATGCAGGGCATGCAGGTCGTGTGGGACCCCACCGCCATGATGTACCTGCTGCTGTACGGCGGCTACAACGTGGACACCAGCCAGTGGATGCTGGGCGTGGCCACCTCCCCTGAAGGCCAGACCTGGACCCAGAGCCCGGCCAACCCGGTGTTCGACCTCACGCGCCCCACCGATGGACTGCAAGGCTTCTGCTGGCCCCTGGGCCTGAGCCTGGGCACCGTGGCCGGCTACAAGGGCTACGTCGCCGGCTACAACACCGCCGACGGTCCCTGCTCCATCTACAGCATCAGCTCATCCGACGGCGAGCGCTGGACCATGGACACCCAGATGGTTCTCCCGGCCGGCCAGCAGGGCAGCTGGTACGACGAAGGCTACATCGGCACCTCCATCGCGCAGCTGGGCGACACCTACTACATGTTCTTCGTGGGCTTCGGCGCCTGGGAGACCTTCGGCAGCTACAAGTCCAGCAAGAACATGTACCTGGGCTGGGCTACCGCCGAAGGCCAACCCACCAACTGGGTGGTGCAGCCCGAGCGCATCCCCATCAACCAGACCTCCGAGGGTGAGGTCGGGTCCGTGGCGGCCCACCGAGTGGGTGATCGCATCCACCTGTGGGTCACCGACACCTGGGGTAACGAGTCTGGCGTCGGCTACTTCCTGTTCGATCCGGACAACGAAGGGGGCGACACCGCCGAATGAAGCCCTGGCTGCTGGCGCTGCTGCTGCTGACCCCCATCCTGGGGGCCTGCGGCGATCTGTTCCTCGAGCCCACCACCGACAGCGGGCCCGAGGGCCTCCACGTCAGCGACATCGAGCCCCACTACGGGCCCACCACCGGGGGCAACACCGTCACCATCAGCGGCGGAGGCTACGAGGGCACCGTCAGCGTGGGCTTCGGCAATGCCGTCGTGGACGCGACCGTTCTGGACGCCAACACCATCACCGTCACGGCGCCCAACGCAGGGATGGAGCTCGAGGTGGACGTGGTGGTCCGGTCCAGCCTGGGCGAGGTCACCGAGCCGGGCGGCTACACCTTCACCGACACCGACATCCCCCCCGACCCCGACGACACCGCCACCGGCGACATCGACGGCGTGGGTGGCGTGGTGGAGTTTTCCCACCTGCAGATCGCCTGCACCGAGTGCTTCGGCGCCACCAGCCCAGAGGTCAGCGCGTTCGCGGCCTTCCACCAGCCCACCACCAGCACCTGGACCGACTGGCTCCCCAGCCCGGGCAACTGCGTGTCGAACCAAAGCAACACCCCTCCAGTGTCGAGCTTCGTGGACGTGGGCCAAAACGTGCATCTGACCGCGGGTAGCCGTAGCCTCACGCTGACCAGGACCACCGTCGGAGGCGATGTCCAGTACGATGCAGGATCCCTGGGTGACAGCGACTTCCAGCGCAACACCGCCTACGACCTCGAGTCGGCGGACGGCGGTGCCTGGGGACCGTTCACCATCGTCGATGCCGTGACCACCGGTCAAATGATCACCAGTGTGTCGCCGGTGGATCTCTTGTACGTCTCCGCACCCCGCTTGTTGGGTGGGACCTGCAACAACAACTGCGCCTTCGACTCCGTTATGAGCCGCTCCGGATCCACGATCACCTACGGACCCTACGGTGGGAGCGGCACCTTCGTCGCACTGCTCGGCATGTACGACGGGAACTCGGGCAACTACATCGGCTCGGAGCTCTGCCGGGACTATGACAATGGCTCGATCACCATCCCCGCAGCTACCTTGAGCGCCTACGCACCCAACACGCTGGTGGCCGTCTACATGTACCGCTACATCATTGAGTGGACCGCCAATCCCGCCTCCGGCTCCTACCTCGAGTCCGTAGTGTCCATCGGCATACTCGGCACCGCCTCCCTCCGCTAGCCAGGAAGATCCCCATGCGCGCCCTCCTGCCCCTACTCCTGACCCTCTGCCTCACCGCTTGCCCCGCAGATTCGAGCAGCAGCACCTCAGCCGACTGCCAGGACCTCTGCGACGAGCTGGTCGAGTCCTGCGGCTACGGCGCCTTCCCCCGCTTCGAGTCTTGCCTGCAGGGCTGCTCCTGGTACGAGGAGCAAGGCGCCGATGTGGCCAACGAGCTGGCCTGCGTCCAGGATGCCTCCTGCGACACCTTCCTGATCGTCGAGTGCGAACACGAGTACGGCTTGGTGGATTGAGCACTTCGGAAGGGCGACAGCATACTTCGAGCAGCGCTGAACGCCGTGGGTTCAGTTTTCCCGCGCGCATGATAGAGGCCGGGCCATGCTTCGGTTCGAGCGAGCAACCCTGAGCCTCGGAGGGCGCGACCTGCTGGTCGACGCCTCGTGGAAGGTGCATCCCGGCGACCGTGTCGGGCTGATGGGCCCCAACGGCAGCGGCAAGACCTCGTTGCTGCGGGTGGTCACCGGCGAGCTGGATCTGGAGCAAGGCGAGGTCCACATGCGGCCTGGGCTGGTGCTGGGCTACCTGCGCCAGCAGCCCCCCAGCCGTGGTGAGCGTCCCCTGTGGGACGAAGCCCGCGCCAGCATGACCCGCCTGGGCCGCCTGAAGCGCGAGCTGGACGAGGCCGAGGCCGCGGTGCTCGGAGGCGATACCCGTGCCGTCGCCCGGCTGGGCGAAGCCACCGAGAGCTTCCGGCTGGCCGGAGGCTACGCCGCCGAAGAGCGCGTGGGCGAGGTCCTGCACGGCCTGGGTTTCCGGAAGGTGGACTGGGTCCGGCCCTGCGACACCTTCTCCGGCGGCTGGCAGGTGCGCATCGAGCTGGCGTGCCTGTTGCTCTCCGAGCCCGAGCTGCTGCTACTGGACGAGCCCACCAACCACCTGGACATGGCCGCCAGGGTGTGGCTCGCGGGCTTCCTCGAGCGCTACGCCCACGCCATCGTGGTGGTCTCCCATGATCGTTACCTGCTCGATCGGGTCTGCAACCGAGTGGCCGAGCTCTACAGCGGTCGGCTGCTCTCCTTCCGGGGCAACCTGGCCGGGTGGATGAAGGAGCGCACCCTACTGCTGTCCCGAGAACACACCACCTGGGAAGCCCAGCAGAAAGAGATCGCGCGGCTGCAGAACTACATCGTTCGTAACCGCGCCAAGGCCGCCCGCGCGTCGCAGGCCCAGGCCCGCCAGAAAACCCTGGACCGCATGGAGCGGCTCGAGGCGCCCAGCCGAGAACGCCAGGCCCCCCGCTTCGTGCTGCCTCCAGCGGAGCCCGTCTCATCACCCCCCGTTCACCTCACGGGCGCCACCATCGGCTGGCCCGGGGCGGCGCCGATCTTCCAAGGCCTCGACCTGGCTCTCGAGCCCGGTTCCCGCCTCGCACTGCTGGGACCCAACGGCTGCGGAAAGTCCACCCTGCTCCGGGCGCTGGCGGGCCTGCTGCCCCTGTCCGGGGGCCGCCGTCGCGTCGCCGAGGGCGTGCGCCTGGGGGTCTTCACCCAAGAAGCCGCGCGCGAGCTGGATCCAAGCCTGCATGCCCTGGCTCAGGTGATGTCCCGCGCCCCCACCGCCAGCCCCGAGCAGGTGCGCGCCGTGCTGGGGGCCCTCGGTCTGTCCGGCGACGCCGCCCTGCGCGTCATCGCCTCCCTCTCCGGCGGCGAGCGCGCCAGGGTGGTCTTGGCGAGCTTCGCCCTGCGCCGTCACGATCTGCTGCTCCTGGACGAACCCACCAACCACCTGGACGCCGTGACCGTCGGCGTGCTGGCGCGAGCCTTGGCAGCGTTCCAGGGCACCGTGGTGGTAGCCACCCACGATCGTTACCTCGTAGAACAGATCGCCACCCACGTGGCCATGGTGGGTGACGGCCGGCTGGACCTGCACGAGGGCACCCGCGCCGCCTTCTTCGAGCCCACCCGGCTGCGCAGCGACGACGACGCACAGAAGACCGCCGCCGAGTCGGCCACGGCCCACGCGGAGCGCAAGCGCCAGTCCCGGGCCCGGGATCGAATGCGACGGCGGGTCGACGCCATCCAGGTCGAGATCGAAGGCCTGGACAGCCGCGCCGAAGAACTGGACCAGGCCATGGTGGCCGCGGCCACCGACTTCCCATCCCTCCGCACCCTCAACGACGAGCGGCTGCAGGTGGAGAGCAAGAGCGCCGCCTTGTACCAGGAGTGGGAAGAGATCGAGGAACAGCTCGAGGGCGAAGACAGCCCGTGAGTCTGTTTTTCCGTGGCGTCACAGCGCTGACGCTCACCAGCGGTCTGGGCCTGTTGGCCTGCGGCCCAGACCGGCTGGACACCGCACCCACGGCGCCCCTGCTGCTGGCCCGACACCCCGACGCCCTGGTGGCCCTCGAACTCCCGGCCACCAACCATCCCGGCGGGCTGGCCACCAGCGACACCGCCCGGGTCGATGGGGACTGGGACCGCTGCTGGCACGAAGACGCCCTCGAGCAGTACTGCACCACGCTCCCGGTGGGCCAGGTCTTCTACGGCCACAGCTTTCGCACGACCCCCGTCGGGATGGAGCTGCTGGACGCCGACGGCGAGCCCATCCCCTACAACTGGGACCGCAGCGCCAAGCCGGAGATCACCTCCTGGCGGGTGCGGGACGGCTCGCTCCAGCTGCGCCCTCCCCAAGGCGGCGCCCCCCCTGTCCCCGGCGAGCTGGCGCTTCGTTATCCGCCCGCCGCCGCCTGGGAGAACGCCCTGGATCCCGGCACCTCCAGCCTCGAAGGCCACGACTTCGCCCTGCGGGAGGTGGGCATCGACGACGATGTGCGCCACGGGGTGCTGCTGCCGGCGCCGGGCCTGGCGCGCTGGCAGATCACCGTGCCCGTGGCGGGCGTGCTGGATCTCGACGCCCGCATCCTGCCCCCTGCGGTGGACCAGGGCGTCCGCAGCGACGGGGCCCGCCTGAAGGTCCTGCTGCGGGCGGAAGGGGTCGAGACCGAGCTGCTGAACCGGGCGTTGGACGACAGGCACTGGCGCGATCTCCAGGTGGAGCTCGGCGCCTGGGCGGGCCAACAGGTAGAGCTCGAGCTGGTCACCGAGCCCGGTGACAACCATGAGCTGGACTACGTGTTCCTGGCCAACCCGGCGGTCTACACCCCCAGCCGCGCCCCGGCGCAGGTGGTGCTGATTTTCGTGGACACCCTGCGCCGGGACCACTTGGGCATGTATGGCTACGAACGCCCCACCAGTCCCAGCCTGGACGCCTGGGCTGCAGAGGGAGTCGTCTTCGACGACGCACGGGCCACAGCTTCCTGGACCCTCCCCTCCACCCGCGCCCTGCTCACCGGGATGCCCCAGGGCGCCTGGGGACAGACGCCCCCCCTCCAGGAGCGGCTGGGCCAAGCCGGCTTCACCACCGCCGCTTTCGTGGCCAACGCCTTTCTGACCTCGAGCTTCGACATGGGTCACGGCTGGGGGCAGTACCACTACACCCTGCTGGCCCCCGCCGAAGAACAGGTCGACCGCAGCCTGGCCTTCCTGCGGCGCCACCAGGACCGCGACGCGATGGTGATGATCCAGCTGATGGATCCCCACATGCCCTACAACGAGCCCGAGTCCTACCGCGAGCGCTGGGAGGGGGATGAGCCAGACGGGCTGGCCGGCAAGATCAACCGCCGGGGCTTGCGGGACATGAAGCTCAACGGGGATCGGCGCGAGCGGGTGCGCGACTACCTGCTGGGCCGGTACGACCAGAACATCCAGTACGTGGACCACGAGCTGGACCGGCTGCTGGATGGCCTGCGGGACGACGCGGTGGTGGTGCTGTTCTCCGATCACGGGGAAGAGTTCTTCGAGCACGGCAGCGTCGAGCACGGCCACACCCTGTACGACGAGCTGCTGCGGGTGCCCCTGGTGGTTCGCGCCCCCGGCCTCCCACCGGCGCAGGTGCAGACCCCAGTGTCGCTGCTGGACCTCACCCCCACGCTGCTGGATCTGCTGGGGCTGGACGACGACCCGACCCTGCTGGGGCGTTCCCTGCTCCCCCTGGCCCACGGCGATGCACAGGCCATGGAAGCCCTCGCCCAGCGGCCGCTGTTCTTTGGGGGGGTGCTGTACGACGACGAAGCCTGGGGCGTGCGAGCCCCCGCGGGGCTCAAGTGGATCTCCCGGGGCGGCACCCAGCAGCTCTACGACCTGATGGAAGATCCCAGGGAGCAGACCGACCTGGCAAGCCTGGATCACGCGCAGCTCGAGCGCTTCCCCGCTCTCCTTGCGCGAGCCCTCGACCGGGAGGTGCTGACCCTGTGGCGCATCAACGGCCAAGGGACCGGCCGGATCGTGCACGGCTTCGACGGGACCGTCGAGTTGTACCACCCCGGTGGGCTGGTGCAGGCGTGGCATCCTCCGTCCCTCACCGGCGACATGGCACCCCTGGTCGTCCACGACGACCGGCTCACCGTGAGCACCAGCCCCGGCTCCTATCTGCCCCGGGAGATCTTCGTTCAGCCCGGCAGTGGAACCCTCGACGCCACGGGCCTGGAGCTGCGGGTGGGGACCACCGAAGATCAGTGGGAGCGACAGCGCTCGGAGCGAGCCCGCCCCGCCGTGCCCACGCGCGCGAGGCGCCAGCTGCTGATCACCGCCGGCAAGGGCGACGCACGCTTCACCGTGGGGCTGCACCACGGTCCCCTGCCCTACCCCGACGACCCCAGCTTCTCCGACGCCGACGGTGGCATGACCGATCACCTGAAGGCCCTGGGCTACATCGACGAGTGAGGGAAGCGTCAGGGCTCCCCGCAGCGCTTGTGGCCAGCCCTGTCCAGCCGTAAGCTGGGGACAACGAGCACCCCCGACCCCTGGAGGTTCCATGCGATGGCTCGCTCTCTGCAGCCTGCTCGGCCTGGTAGCCTGTGGCGATCCCGACAAGGACGACACCGACCAAGGCCTCGACCCCGCCGCGGATGAAGACGGCGACGGCTTCACCAACGCCCAGGAAGACACCGGGGGCAGCGACCCCTACGACGCCCAGGACGTGCCCTACGCCGGCGGCTGGCGCAAGAGCATCGAGTGCAACGACAACGTCGACGCCACGGGCAACGAGGTCGGCCAGGTGGCCTTCGACTTCGAGCTCGAGGATCAGTACGGCGACATGGTCTCCCTGCACGACTTCTGCGGCCGGGTGGTGCTCATCGAGTTCGCCGGCTTCTCGTGAAGCGGCTGCGCAGGCAACGCTCCAGGTCTGGAGTGGACATTCCAAGAGTACGGCGACGACGGCTTCATCCCCCTGATGATCATGTACGACACCACGTCCGCCGAAGCGGCGACCTACGCCAACGAGAAGAACCTCACGTTCCCCATCCTCTCCGACTCCAGCCGCGAGGTCTTCGGGCGCTGGGATCCCAGCATCACCGTCCCCAGCTCCACCATCCTGGTGCGCGGGGCCGAGGTGGCCGAGATCGAGACCTCCTGGTACCAGTCGCTGCTCGAGGGGTACGTCTACGACGAATCTCGCTGACGGGCGTTGCCCGCGGCAGCGCGCCGATTCCGGCGCACGATCCGATCGGGGCGCCTGCTGGTGCTCCAGGAGAACCTGGGGGGCTGAGCGAGCACATCACCCGACGCAGGTCACTCCTCGCCAGCGAGCCCGAGAGATCGCCCGGCGTGGCGGGCCTCCTCGAGGGCCAGCACCAGGTCCTCGACCCGAGCTCCGGACTCGGGTACCGCCCAGGCCGTAGTTCCAGGGACGGGAAGCCGGTCGCTGTAGAGCCCTCCGGGGCCCAGGCGCCAGGGGATGCCGCCCGCGGGCACGCTGGGCTGGAAGGGCACACAGATCTGTCGCACGGGCTGATGCTCGGCCGCGCGCACCAGCAAGCAGGACTGATGGATGCCCTCGACATGCAACCAGCCCAAGATCTGCACCAGGCGGTCCATGGGCAGATCCGGGTCGGTGGTGATGTTGGGCGCGAGTGGAGCGAGATCCCGGTGAGCATCCGCTGGCAGCATTGCCGTGACGCCAGCGAGGGACAGCTCGGTGCGACGACGGGCGATGGCCTGCCAGCGCTGCCAGGCGCTGGAGGACCAGCCCTCGAGCCGCTCGGCCGTGGGGCCCGCGTCCACCATCAGCCCACCGTCGCTCCAGGACACCAGGCTGCGGCTGTCCAGGACCACAACCTCGGGCTCGACCCGCACCAGCGGGGCCACCGGGCGATCGACAGGCAGGCCCTGCGCGCGAGGCAGCAGGCGCTCCGCCACCGGGCCGGGCACCCGCGCCACGGCCAAGGATGCCCGCCAGGCGGTGAGCTGGTGGGCGCCCATCAGGGTGGTTGGCCGGATCCCTTCGAGAGCTACACCCACCCGCTCCAGGGCCTGGACGGTGTCTTGACTGACCGCGCTGCGGCTGAGCAGCCCCGCGGCCTGGGCCGGTGACAGGTGGGTGCTGCCCTCGAGGGCCGAGCAGAACTCTGCCACCAGGCCCATGCGCGCGAGCTGCCCCACGGCGCCATCGTCGCCCAGCAGCTGCTGCCGCTCGTCGGCTTGCTCCATGTGAGCGGAGGCCGCGAACAGCCTGCGCGCCAGCTCGCTGCGCCCCGACCAGCGTCCCGCGGCCTCGAGGGCCAACTCGCGCAGCTCGTCGGGCTGGAGATCCGGCCGCTGCAGCAGGCTGCGAGCCTCGTCCAGCCCGCCGGGGGTTGCGGCCCAGTCACCGTCGGCCAGCAAGGCCAGCTCGAGGGCCATAGCCACGGATGTGACCGCTGGCAGCCCCGCAGGGCGGGCGGGCACGAGGGGATCGTCGGCCGAGCTCACGGGAGTGGCCAGCAGGAACGCCAGCAGCAGGCAGCACAGCCGCAGCCAGGGCCCGCCCCCCCGACGGGGAGGCTGACCTCGTGCGGCGTTCCGTGGCATGCTCTGCGCCATGGTCCGAGTCCTCTTCGACAGCTTCGGTGATCCTATCCCACACGGCCTGCCCGACCTCCTCCACGAGGCCGGAAGTGGCCTGGATCGACCCATCGGTGACCAACGGGCTGACCTGGAGGCCCTGGCGGACCGCAGCACCCACCGCTTGCAGGCGGTGGACGCTCACCTGCTCCAGCTACGCGGGGCCGAGCGCGCGGACGATGATCTACCCCGGGCGGTGGACGGGCTACGCCGGGACCGACTCATCGCCCACGACGCCCACACCACCACCTGGCATGGCTGGCGGGAAGCCAACGGCGAGCAGGGTGTGGTGCGCTGCCCCAGGCCTTGCTGGCGTCGAGATCCCGTGCTGCTCCGCCGCCTCGAGCGCGGGGTGCGTGCCGCTACGGGGATCGGAGGGCTGGCCCCCATGGCCTTCCACCCCCACGGCGCCTGGCCCCACGTCTCCTATCGCCTGGGCGGCGTCTCCCTGGCCGCGCTGCTGCCCGCCGAAGACCCGCCGGACGCCAACCTGATGATCCGCTGGCTGGGCACCGGGCTCGAGACTCTCCAGGCCATGCATCAACGGGGCCTGTCCGTGGGAGGGTTGGCGCCGCAGCAGGTGATGCTGAGCCAGCAGCGAGCCACCCTGCTCTGGCTCGATCCCCTCACCCACCCGGTGGACTCCATCAGCGACATCGGCCAGCTCACGGCCTGCCTGCTGCTGCTGGACCCCGACCGCCTGCATCCCCTGGTGCAGCTCATGGAGCCCTGGGTCAGCAGCGCGCCGGGCTCCCCCAACGAAGCCTCCGAGCTGCTGAGACGCGCCCTGGCTGATCACCTCGTTGCCGCCCGCCACAGGCTGGCCATGCGAGGACGGACCACCAGCCGTGGAGATCGCGCCGTGCGGCTGTTCGCCGCCGCTCGAGCCCTGCAGAGGGCCGGGCCGCCGCCCCCGGGGCGCTGCGTCCTGCGTGCCGGCCACGATCGGGTGCTGCACCTGTTGGACAGCGATGGCAGTAACATCCGAGGCGGCGCCGCAGCGGGGGTCCCCCCCCACGGCCTGCTGCCCCTGTTCACCCCTCGACGCGGCCTGGACGCCACCGCGGCGCGCACGCTGCTGCGGGCCTGGGCCCAGCGGGCGGACGGCGACGAGCAGCTGCGGGCCTCGGCCCAGGAGCGCTGGGGCGGAGACGACGAGAGCGGATCGTCGCTGGTACGCTGGCTGAGCGCGGCCAGCAGCCTGCGACGCGCCAAGCTGATGCTGGCCTACCGGCTGAAGCGCTAGAGAGCCCAACCCCGGAGCCCCCATGGACAAGGACGACGTCGCGGCCCAGTGGAAACGACGGCGCATCAGGAGCGGCTGTCAGAGCTCGGTGGCCCTGGTGGTCCTGGTGGCCGTGGGCTTGTTCGGCTGGAGCCGCTGGACCGCCTGGCGCGCTGTGAAGCAGCAGGAAGAGCACGCCAGAGAGAGCTTCGAGCCCGTGCTCGACAAGATCGAACGGGCCCGCTCGGAGCAGGTCCAGCAGGCCGACTACGATCTGGACGAGACGGTCCGCGTGCTGCACGAGATCGACGCCTCCATGGCCAGCGGCGGCTCCCTGGAAGCCTATCTGTCCACCATGGCCCTGCAAGACTACCGCCGGGTACCCCCAGAGGTCCTCGAGGCCCGCGCCGAGGTACTGGACGTGCTGTTCAGGCTGTACGGACGCCAGGTCGAGGCCGAAGACCAGGCCGCCACCTGGGAGCTCGTACAGCACATGGGGCCGGTGCTCAACGTGCTCATGATAGCCAAGCTCGATGTCGGGGGCGACGCCGGCCTGTCCATTCCTCTCACCGGCGGTGGCGGCTCCGTGCAGATCGCCCAGGCTGGCATCGACCAGGAGGGCGTGCGCCGGGTCTACGACGACTGGAAGGCCCAGCAGGCGGATCACCAGCGCCTGATGCGGGAGGTCTTGGAGATCGAGACCGAGCTCATCGAGACCCTGACCGACCACGCCCAGGTCTACCATCGTTACCTGGACGAGTGGGGCCGCCTGTGCGCCCTGCGGGACCGGGCCTACCTGGCCGCCCACGACGGTGACTGGGAAGCCGCCGCCCTGGCCGCCCGCGCCGCGGTGGAGCTGGCCCCCCACGAGCGGGAGGCCCACCTGCTGCTGGCGCTGGCCCTCATCGAGGGCGATCAGGCCACCCCCGAGAACCCCGACGAAGCCGAACAGCTGCTGTCGGACTACCTCGACGAGCACCCCGATGCATCGGCCCCGGCCTACCTGCTGCGGGGCGTGATGCACGCCGAGCACGGCGACCTGTCCGCCGCCCGCCTGGACCTCGAGCAGGCCGCCGTCTACTACCCCAAGCAGGCCGACCTGCTGGACGACATGCTGGACCCCTACCGCGCCCGCAGCCGCACCTTCTTGCGCAAGTCCCGCGAGGGCAACCTGGTGCTGGCCCTGTACAAGTCCTCCATGCTGGGAGCCGCCTGGTACAGCCCGGACCTCCAGCTCGCCCGGCTGGCCTTCGAGCAGGGGGACGAAGAGCAGGGCCGCAAAAAGGTGATGGACCACTTCGCCCGTCGGCGGGCCCAGGGGCAGTGGGATCTGGTGATCCGCGACCTGCAGTTCTGCGAGGAGTTTCTCCAGGACGACTACCAGCTCATCCTGCCCGAGCGGGGCTGGCTGGACCTCGAGGTCGAACAGACCACCTTCGGCAGCAAGCTGAAGGTCTCGGTGGACAACCGCAGCGAGCGCACCCTGCACAACGCCAGCCTGGTGCTGTGCCTGCACTTCACGGACATGCACCCCGACGACTACGAGACCTTCGCCCCCCGTACCGAGCCGGTGCTCGCGGCCCACGAGACCACCCGCTACGACGACGTCGAGGTCTCACTGGATCTCGGAGGCGAAGACAAGGGCGTGGACGAGGTGGCCACCATCCGCGCGGTGTTGGTGTCCAACGAAGCCGTGGCCTGGGTGGACACGGTCAACTTCAAGCGCGACCAGGCCCATCGTCAGCGGGATGAACGTATGCGGCAGCGGGCCGAGCAGCGCTGGTCGGCGGCGACGCAGCCCCAGTCCAGCGACAACCGCTTGGTGGACCTGAGCCTGGCGGGGCTCGAGGACGAGGCCCGGCTGGCCACCAGCTCGGATCTCGGCAAGGACGACGTCTTCGTGGACCTGCCCTACCTCATGTCGGTGCTGGGCCCGGTGTTCCGGCTACAGGCCGACGGCCGTGGCTTCGAGCCCTCTGACAATCGAATCGAGGACAGCCGCATCCGGCTGGTCTTCGAGGACGTCGCCAACTTCGACAACGAAGGCCCCGGCTCCCTGATGCTCCAGGCCGACACCTTCCTCACCGAGCTGGTGCTCACCTGGACCCGCGAACCCAGCGGCGCCTGGTCCTACCAGGGCACCACCCGCAGCGACTGATCAGCGTCCCCAGACCCAGCGCCGCAGCCAGCTTGCCTGGCGACCGGCGTGGGTGTCCGGGTCGATCTCGATATCCAGGGGCAGCTCGTCCCATCCCCGGGCCTCGATGAGCTCGGGCTTCGGCAGCTGCGGGTCCTGCTTCCAACCCCGCTGGTGCACCGTGACCAGGTAGAGCTCACCGTCGACAGGCGGGGGGCTCTTCATGCGCTCGCGGCAGAGCTTGTCGTGGGGCGGGGCGTCCCACAGGGGCAAGCTGTGGGGAAGTAGCAGGATCTCGAGGTGCAGCTCGGCGCAGTCCAACAGCAGGTCGTCGGGGCCAAGGGTGTCCACAGCCCAGTCGGCCAGGTACTGCCGAGCGTCCACCGGTGCTGGGAGCTCACCCTTGCGGCGGATGATGTGCTGGACGGGGTCCAGGAGCACCGACGGGTGTACGCCGGGAAACACCCACCCAACCCACAGCACCGCGAGCCCCGGCCCCACCAGGGTCAGCCAGCGCTGAGCCGGCAGGAGGCGCACCAGCAGCCCCCCGAGCCGCGCCAGGGCCACCGGGCCGAGGCAGCCCAGCAGCGCCGCGATGGGGAGCAGGTAACGATCCACATACGGCACCCAGGCCATTCCCAGCAGCAGCGCAGCCACCGACGGCAGGTAGACCAGCGCCAGGACCAGGCTCGATCGGCGCCCCCAGCCTGCCGGGATCATGCAGAGACCCAGCAGCAGCACCGCGGGCAGCACGGGGGGCAGGTGGGAGTGCTTGCGCAGGTTGCGCTGGTTCAGCGCCAGGCGCTGGCGGGCACAGTCGCTTGTCAGTGCGGAGAATCCCAGATCCAGCCCCACGGTCTCTACGCAGGCCCGTGATTCGGCCACCGTGGCCCCATCCATGGGTGCCTCGGGCCCCCGACTCTCGTTGTGCTGCATCGACAGCTGGGACTGCATGGGCCGCATTTCGAGACCGTAGGTTGCCTGCAGGCCGTGATCCAAGCCCCAGCCACCGGCGATGCCCACCACGGCCAGCGCCGCCAGCAGCCCCCGACGCTGGACCACACCCGGTCCCAGGGCGCAGAGCAGCGGCACCACCACGGCGATGGGCATGCCCCGGGGATCCACGGCCAGGCACAAGCCTCCGAGCCCCCCCGCAACCGCCGCCAAGGACACCCGGGGCCAACGGGCGCAGGCTGTGGCAGCCGCCAGCGCCAGGGCCGTCAGGGCCCCCACCAGGGGGTAGGAATTGACCCACCAGGAGCCGTCCACCACCACCGACAGCAGGGCGGTGCTGACCGCCGCGAGGCCAGCGACCCAGGGTGCCGCCAGAGCACGGGCCATGAGCCCCGCCCCCAGCACGGTGCCCACCGAGCTGACCAGCGCGAGGACCTGAGCCGCCAGCACATAGGACCCACCGGCGCCCAGCAGGCCCACCAGCCAGGGGTACAGGGGCTGCCGCCACTCGTTGAAGCGGAAGGCGGTGGGATCGATCCACAGGTGGGCCGCGGAACCGAGGTAGCTGTCCCAGTCGGCGCCGTGGGGGTAGCCGAAGCGCACCCAGCCCGGATGGAGCAGGAAGCCCAGCGCCAACAGCAGGCCGATGATGAGTGGCAGCTCACGCCACAGCCGAGCCCGCCAACCCATGGGTCGTGGAGGGGACAGGCTCAGTTCTGGTCTCCGAAGGTGTTGCCCACGTAGGTGATGTTCGTCAGCGTGGGGATGGCGCTCGAGGTGTAGATGCCCCAGGTGGATGAGTACGCCACGGTGGCGTCGGAGATGCTGGCGTCGCAGCCGTAGATGTAGATGTCACCCTTGGCGTTGTCGCCCCCGTATTCCACCGTCACCCAGTCGAGGATCACGTCGGCGGCGTCGCAGCGAGAGTCCAGCTTGATGCCGTCCCAGTCGCCGGGCGCCGGCGTGCTGGACGCCGAGGTGAAGGTGATGCCCCCAGCGCTGCTGCCCAGGGCGTGGAGCGCCGCGGCATTGCCATCCCCGACGATCAGGCCAGCGTTGGTCTCGAAGCGCATGGTCACGCCGTCTTCGATGGTGATCAAGGGCGTGGTGCTGCCCTCGATCTCGATGTCGCCTTCCACCAGGTAGTCCACATCCAGCGCCTGCCAGGTGCCGGCGTATTCCACGGTGTCCCCCAAGACGTAGATGAAGTCCAGGGTGTTGCCTGTGAAGCTGGAGCTGGCGTCGAGTTCACCCAGCGTCACCGCTGGCAGCTGGGCGCCATAACGACCGTTGCCCGTGGCCGTGTTGCCAGTGAAGCTGGGGCTTCCGGTGGTGGACAGCCCGCCGGAGGTGGTGATGTACAGCCCATCCAGCTCGTTATCCTGGAAAACGCAGTTCTGAATGACCGGCTCGGCGCTGGAGACCGACATGCCGTGCTCCAGGTTCTGCTGGAAGGTGCAGCCGATGTAGCTGGAGCTGTGAGCGTAGACGCGGACGCCGCCGTAGCCGTTGTCTCCGGCGTACTCGATGGTCACACCCTCGAGGGAGCTGCCGTCAGCGTGGGTGCCCATATACACGCCGTCCCAGTCCCCGGGGACGGGTGAGGCAGCGCTGGAGCTCAACAGCACCCCACTACCGGTGGCGGCGGCCACCAAGGTGCCGGTGTCGTTGCGGCCCACCTCGAAGGAGACCGAGGGATCGAAGAGCACCACAACACCGTCTTCGAGGGTGAGCTCGGGGGACGCGCTGCCCTCGACGTCGATGTCGCCTTCGGCCAGAAAAGGCACATCCAGGGCCTGCCAGGTGGCGTCGACAGTCACGTCGTCGGAGCGCAGGATCACGGCGTCGTCGGCGTTGCCCACAAAGCTCGAGCTGGCGTCGATCTGCCCGGCGAAGTTGGCCGGGACGATCATGGGGTAGCCGGCGTTGGCTGTGATGGTGTTGCCGGTGAAGGTCGGACCGCCGATGGTGTACAGCCCCGAGCTGCTGTTGATCTCCACTCCGTATTCGGCGTTGTACTCGAAGCTGCAGTTGCTCACCGCCGGCTCGGCCCCGCCAGCCGCGTACAGCCCAGACTCGCTGGAGTAGCTCACCGTGCAGGAGCGCAGGGCCGGCTCGCAGCCCGACAGGCGCAGGCCGCCGTAGCCGTTGCCGCCGCCGTAGCTGATGCTCAGACCCTCGAGGTCCGAGCCGCCGTCGTCACTGCCGATGTACAGACCGTCCCAGTCGCCCTCGGTGGGAGATGCCAGCGCGCTGGTGAAGCTGACACCGAGGGTGGTGCCCTGCACCCACAACGAGCCAGGGTTGCCCACGCCGACCTCCATGTCGGTGCCGGACTGGAACCACAGCTCCACGCCATCTTCGATGATCAGCACGGGGTTGTCGGTGCTGTGCTCGATGTTGAGGTCGCCCGAGACCAGGAAGGGCACCCCCAGATCCTGCCAGGTACCGTCCCAGGGAACCGTGTCGCCCAGCAGGGCCACCACGTCCTCGCCGTTGCCGGAGAAGCTGCTGGATCCGTCGAGCTGGTCGGCGTAGGCCGCGGCGATCTCCACCGCGTAGCCCGTGTTGCCGGTGACCACGTTGTCCACAAAGGTGGGGCCGGCGGTGCTGTCCAGGCCGCTGGTGCTGGACAGCTCCAGGCCGTGGCCCAGGTTGCTGGAGATCTCGGTGCCCTGGATGCCCGGAAAGCCCGAACTCGACACGTAGATGCCGGCGTTGTCGTTGTAGCGGATCACCGCGTCGAGGATCGCGGGGGAGGACCCGTAGACGTAGATGCCGCCCTTACCGTTGTCGCCCCCGTACTCGAGGATCACGCCCTCGAACCAGGAGCCGTCGTCGTAGGCGCCAAACTTCACCCCGTCCCAGTCACCCTCGGCGGGGCTGGTGTCGTCGGAGGTAAACAGGACCCCCAGGGACGACGCCTCGACCGAGAGGCTGCCGTAGGTGCTGGTGCCCACGTCGAGGGCCGTGCCTCCCTGGAAGTAGACCTGAGCGCCGTCTTCGATGGTGAGCACCGGGTAGGCCGAGCCATAGACGCTGACGGTGCAGGTGACCAAGTGCTCCACGTCGGCGGTCCAGGTCTCGTCGGCCCGGATGACGCCGCAGTGTTCCTCGATGTCGCAGCCCTCGTCGATTTCACCGTCGCAGTTGCCGTCGATCTTGTCGTCGCAGACATCCTCAGCGCCGGGATGCATGGATGCATCACCGTCCTCGCAATCGCTGGCGTCGGCCACGTAGCCGCTGGGCAGGTGGCAAGCCGCCAGGGTGTGCGCGGGGTCGCCGTAGCCGTCCCCGTCGGCGTCCAGGTACCAGGTGCTGCCGTCGAGCACCTCGCCGTCTTCGTCCACGTCGCCGTCGCAGTCTTCGTCCACGCCGTCGCAGTGCTCCGCCGCGCCGGGGTGGATGTCGGCGTCGCCGTCGTCACAGTCGTCGCCCGCGGCCGGGTCCACGGTGCCGCTGGGGGCCTCGCAGGAAAGGGACACCACCGCGGGATCGCCGTAGCCGTCGCCGTCGCCATCGGCGTACCAGGACATGGCGTCCACGCCGTCTTCGTCGATGTCTCCGTCGCAGTCGTCGTCCACGCCGTTGCAGCGTTCGTCGGCGTCGGGATTCACCGAGGCCTCACCGTCGTCACAGTCGTCGCCCAGGGCCGGGTCCACGGCGCCGCTGGGCGCATCGCAGGCCGTGACGGTGACATCGGGGTCCCCGAAGCCGTCGCCGTCATCGTCCACGTACCAGCTGAAGGCGTCCACGGCGTCATTGTCGATGTCGCCGTCGCAGTCGTTGTCCACATCGTCGCACTGTTCATCAGCGTCGGGATGCACCGAGGCGTCAGTGTCGTCGCAGTCTCCCACGGTGTCCACCCAGCCGTCGCCGGGCGCACAGGCGTTGGCGGTCACCTCGGCGTTGCCCCAGCCGTCGTCGTCGGCGTCCGCGTAGACCAGCGCGCCGGCACCCTCGTCGATCTCGCCGTCGCAGTCATCGTCCAGCGCGTTGCAGATTTCTTCGGCGCCAGGGTGCACGTCGGGGTCGCTGTCGTCGCAGTCTTCATCCGCGGTGCTTCCGTCACCGTCGGCGTCCACCAGGTTGGAGTCGATGACCCCGGTGTCGTCGGGCTTGACGTTGTCGGGGCAGCCAGTGAGCAGCAGGGACAGGGAGACGAGGGCGGACAGCTGAACGAAACGCATGGGACCTCCGGCTGCCAAACATAGCAGCACAGAGGCCTGGCCCGCCGGCCATGGTCATCGTTCGGGCCGCTACATGTCCGGCGGCAGCTCAGCCAGGGCGGTGGCGGTGAACACGGGGCCGTCCTTGCACACGTAGACCCGCCCGATGTTGCAGCGCCCGCACTTGCCCAGCCCGCACTTCATGCGGTTCTCGAGGGTGGTGAAGACCTGGTCGGGGGAGAAGCCCAGCGTGTCGAGCACCGGCACGGTGAACTTGATCATGATGGGCGGGCCGCAGACCACGGCCACGGCGTTATCGGATCCCGGGGCCGCGTCACTCAGCACCGTGGGGACGAAGCCCACCTCGCCATCCCAGTCCTGGGTCTCGCCGCCGGGATCGACGGTCTTGACCAAGCGCACATCGGCGCGGGCGGCCCAGGCCTCGAGCTCGCGCACGTAGACCAGATCCCCCACCGAGCGGGCACCGTAGACGATGGTGACATCGCCGAACTCGTCCCGCCGGTCCAGGCAGTTGTCGATGACGCAGCGCACCGGCGCCAGCCCGATGCCGCCGGCGATGAACACCAGGTTCTTGCCCTTCCAGTCGTCCACCGGGAAGTGGTTGCCGTAGGGGCCGCGGAAGCCCACGGTGTCGCCCACGTCCAGCCGCGACAGGGCCTTGGTGACCTTGCCTACGGTCTTGAAGCTGCACTCGATCAGCGGCAGGCGAGTGGGAGCCGAGGCGATGCAAAAGGTGCACTCGCCCTCGCCAAATACCGAGTACTCAGCGAACTGGCCCGCCTGGAAGGCGAAGCTCTCGGCCACGGACGGGTCCTGGAAGGCCAAGCGCAGGGTGACGGTGTCGGAGGTCTCCGCGATGCGCTCGGTGACCCGCATCAGGTGGGGTTGGTAGAGGTTCACAGCTCACCTCCGGTGGGGGCTTCTTCATCGAGCGTGGCCTGCAGCCCCGCGATGCGCTCCACCACCTCGAACATGTCGATGCCGGCGGCGCAGCTGCGGGAGCAGCGTCCACAGCCCGTGCAGAGGATGGCGCCGAAGCGATCGGGGTAGATGGCGAACTTGTGGCTGACCCGCTGCCGGATGCGGGCGCCCTGATCGCCCCGGGGGTTGTGGCCCGCACCGTGCAGGGTGAACAAGCCGTACTGGCAGTAGTCTTGGTTGCGGCGCCGGGTGCCCTTCGTGACGCCTTCTTGTTCGTCCACGATGTCGAAGCAGTGGCAGGTGGGGCAGACCATGGTGCAGGCCCCACAGCCGTGACAGGCCAGAGCCAGCTGAGCCCAGTGGGGGTCCATGAAGTGGGCCTCGATCCAGGTGCGCGCGGCGTCGGGGTCCAGCCCCTCGGCGTGGGGCAGCAGCCCAGCGATGCGCTGGCGGAAGGCCTGAACCTCGGTGGCGTCCCGGGCATCGGCGAAGAACGCGGCGTGCTGGGCTACGAAGGCAACACCCTTGTCGCTGTGGACCTCCACGGCGAAGCCCGCCGGGGTGGGGATCAGCAAGAGATCGGCACCCTGAGGGCTGTCGGGAGCCAGGCCCACGCCACTGCAGAAGCAGGCGTCATCGGCCTTGTCGCAGGCCAGGGCGATGACCGTGGTGGCATCGCGGCGGCCGAACCAGGGCTCGTCCCGGTAGTCCCAGTTCATCACCCGATCGACGATGGGCAGCCCTGCGACATCGCAGGGCAGCGCGCCCAGCACCACCCTGGGGGCGATCTGGGGGTCCACCTCGGTGAGGGTGACGTCCTTGCCCTTACGCTCGTAGTGCAGCAGGGGATCGGTGGGCGGGAGGAAGAAGGCCTTCAGCGCGTTGTCGGGGCGCTGGTCCAGCACCACCTCGGCCATGGTTCGGACCGCGCGGTAGCCCACGGTGTCGCGGGCATCACCACGACGGGCTGGCGCGATGACGGTGGTGCCGGCGCCGACCAGGGCCGCCACCAAGCCTTCGAGCTGGGCGCTGTCGATGTGCTTGATCGAGAGGGGAGTGGACATCAGACGATGAACTCCTCGGCGTCGTCCTTGCGGAAGGCGCCCACGGGGGCGGGGACTTCTGGGTCGTCGCTCACCACGTGATCGAAGGCGTCGCGGACGACGCCTGCCAGGAAGTGGTTGAACAGGTGGACGGGGATGCCCTCAGGGCACGCCCGCTCGCACTCGCTGCAGCCAGAGCAGCGCCCGGCCAGGTGCTGGGCACGGGTGAGGTGCCAGGCCAGGTTGCCTCGCGCGTGGGCCGAGGGCTCGATCCAGCGGGGTTGAGTCTTGTCGACGATGCAGCGCTCGCACACGCACAGGGGGCAGACCTGGCGGCAGGCGTAGCAGCGCACACACTTGTCCAGCTCACGGGTCCAGAAGGCCAGTCGCTCGGCCGCGGGCATGGCCATCAGCCGTGCCACGTCCGCGTCGAGATCCCGCCCAACCGGCGGCGCAGGCGGAAGCTCGCCCACCAGGTGGTCCGGCAGGCTGGGCTCCCGCACGGTACAGCCATGGCAGCGGGGTGCGACGGTTTCGGCGGTCAGGGGGCCGCTGACGTCGGGGGTGTCGTGGACACCACCGCAGCGCACACCGATGAGCACCACATCGTCGCGGGAGATCTGCGACTCCCGCAACAAGCCAGCGACCGCGCGGGCATCGCAGCCCTTGAGCATCACCGCCGCCCGTCCCAGGCGCTTGACGTGGCCTCGGCGAGGGCTGACGTAGGTGGCCAGGTTGTGCACGCAGCGGTGGTCGAAGATCAGGCGTTCGGCCTGGGCCGGATCGGTGATGAAGGCGGGCTGCACGCCACGCCGACCGTCCTGGTAGCCGATGACCACCTTGACATCGCCGGCCTCGAGCAGCTGGCGAGCCAGATCCTGCAGGGGCTTCATGCGACCTCCCCGCGCTCGACGCCGGGGTAGCCGTCGAAGGGCCCCAGGCCGCGGATACGCTCGGTGGTTTCGTTGACCACGTCGGCCCACTTCTGGCCCTGGCTGGCGGACACCCACGAGAAGGTGACCCGCTCCGAGTCCACCCCCGTGAAGTCCAGCAGCTCCTTGAAGAGCCGGAAACGCCGGCGGGCATGGTAGTTGCCCTCGGTGTAGTGGCAGTCGCCCGGGTGGCAGCCGCTGACGATGACGCCGTCGGCCCCCCGCTCGAAGGCCTTGACCACGAAGAGGGGATCGATACGCCCGGTGCACGGCAAGCGCACGATGCGCACACTGGTGGACATGGGCAGCCGGGAGGTACCGGCGAGATCGGCCCCGGTGTAGGTGCACCAGTTGCACACGAAGGCGACGATCCTGGGTTCGAAGCTCATGGGTTCCTCATGTCACAGGCTCAGGGCCTGGATGGATGCGAAGACCTGGGAATCGGTGAAGCCATCCAGCTCGATGCTCCGGGAGGGGCAGTTGGCGACGCAGGTGCCGCAGCCCTGGCACACGCCGGGGTTGATCTGGGCGATGACCCGGATGACGTTACCGCGGCGGTCCTTGACCTCGAGGTGTTCCACCGCCCCATAGGGGCAGGCCCGCTCGCAGTGGAAGCAGCCTGAGCAGGTGATCTGGTCCACCTTGGCCACCTGGGGCTCGCGCTCGAGCTCCGCCCGGCTGAACAGGGCCAACACCTTGGCCGCCGTGGCCGAGGCCATGGCTACCGAGTCGGGGATGTCCCTGGGGGCCTGGGAACAGCCCGCCAAGAAGATGCCCGCAGTGTTGGTTTCCACCGGGCGCAGCTTGGGGTGGGCTTCATTGAGGAAGCCATGCTGGTCGTAGGAGATGGACAGCTTCTGGGCGAGCTGCTTGATGCCCGGCTGGGGTCGGATGGCCGTGGCCAGCACCACCATGTCGGCCTGCACTGTCATGGGCTCACCGCCCAGGGTGTCCACGCCCTTCACCACCAGCTTGCCATCGTGCCGGTAGATGGAACTGACCCGACCGCGCACGTACTCGGCGCCGGAGTCTTCGGCGGCGCGCCGGGTGAAGGCGTCGTAGCCCTTTCCGGTGGCGCGGATGTCCATGTAGAACACCACCGATCGACCGCCTTGCACGCTGTGCTGGTAGAGCATGGCGTGCTTGGCCGTGTACATGCAGCAGACGCCGGAGCAGTACTCGATGCCCTTGGCGGCGTCCCTGGAGCCGGTGCACTGGATGAACACGATGGTCTTGGGCGGCTCGCCGTTGGACGGGCAGAGGATCTTGCCGCCGGTGGGCCCCGAGGCCGAAGCCAGGCGCTCGAACTGCAGGCCATCGACGATGTCGGGGTCTTCGCCGTAGCCGTACTCGCCGTAGCCCTTCAGGTAGGGCTCGGGCTGGTCCTTGCCCACCTCGTACAGCTGGAACCCGGTGGCCACGACCACAGCGCCCACCTTCTCCTTCACCAACTCATCACCGCCGTCGAAGCTGATGGAGTTGGACGCGCACACTTTGGCGCACTTCTGGCAGATGGCGCGAACGGGCTTGCCGCGGGCCAGGGCCCGGACCTCGGCCTTGTAGTGGAGGCAGTGTTCGCGGTCGATGACCGGCTTGTTGGGCACCGCCTGGGGGAAGGGCGTGTAGATGGCCGTGCGGGTACGCAGGCCCATGTCGAACTCGTCCGGGGCCTTCTTGGACGGGCAGACTTCCATGCACGCGCCGCAGCCGGTGCAGCTGTCGATGTCCACCGAGCGTCCCTTCTTGCGGATCGTGACCTCGAAGTTGCCGATGTAGCCCTCGAGCTTCTCCACCTCGCTGTAGGTGTACAGCTTGATGCGCGGGTGCTGGTAGGCGTCCACCATGCGCGGCGTGAGGATGCACTGGGAGCAGTCCAGCGTGGGGAAGGTCTCGGACAGCTGGGACATGTGCCCGCCCAGGCTGGGTTCCTTCTCGACGATGATGACGTCGCGGCCCGCTTCGGCGATGTCCAGGGCGGCCTGGATGCCGGCGATACCGCCGCCGATGACCAGGGCGGTGCGGGTGACAGGAATCAGAATGGGATCGAGGGGGACGTTCTGCTTGACCTTCTCGACCATGGCTCGCGCCAGGTCGGTGGCCTTGACCGTGGTCTCCGGCGTGCGCTCATGGATCCAGGCGCAGTGCTCACGGATGTTGGCCATCTCCACCAGGTAGGGGTTCAAGCCCGCCTGCAGCGAGGCCCGACGGAAGGTCTTCATGTGCATGTGGGGTGAGCAGGCCGCTACCACCACACCGTCGAGCTGGTGGTCCTTCACCGACTGCTTGATGAGGTTCTGGCCCGGATCCGAGCACATGTACTTGTAGTCCACCGAGCAGACGACGCTGGGGTGGTCGGCCAGGTTGCCGGCCACCGCCGCGCAGTCCACGGTGCGGGCGATGTTCTCGCCGCAGTGACATACGAATACGCCGATGCGCGCCATCAGGACACCTTCCCTTCCGACGCCACCAGGGCGGTGCTCAGGCGGTCGAGCAGCGGCTTGGTGGAGACGTAGTGGCGATGCAGGCCCATGGCCTTGGGGTCGAGGCCCAGCGCCAGGCCCACGAGCTCGGTGATGTAGAGCACCGGCAGATCATCGGCGCCCGCCTGGCCCTTGTTCATGGCGCCCTGACGCATGTCGAGGTTGCTGTGACACATGGGGCAGCCCACCACCACCAGTTCGGCGCCGGCGGCCCGTGCGTCGTCGAGGATCTCTCGGCCCAGGCGGATGACCGAGCCGGTGCGTGACAGGGAGAAGCCTGCGCCGCAGCACTCGATGCGCTTGTTCCAGGCCAAGGGGGTGGCGCCCACCGCTGCGCAGACCTGTTCCATGGACTCGGGCTGCTCGGGATCGTCGAACTGGGTGACCTTGTGGGGCCGCACCAGCAGGCAGCCGTAGTAGCAGGCGACCTTCACGCCCTCGAGGGGCTTGGTGATCTTGTCCTGGATGACGGGCAGTAGCTGCTGCAGGAAGGCCAGGACATTGATGATCTCGGGCGTGTTGTCGAGGGGCCGCTCGAGGATGCCGGCGACCTTTTCCTTGAGGGCCGGATCGGCGTTGACCTCATGAGCGGCGCCAGCCAGGCGGCCGTAGCAGGCCGCGCAGGGGGCCACGATGTTCTCCATGCCCTGGCCCTCGGCGATGGCCAAGGTGCGCGCGGGTAGGGCGACGCCCAGCAGGTGGTTGGTGGAGTGGGCGGAGGACGCGCCGCAGCAGGCCCAGTCCTCGACCTCTTCGAGCTCTACGTCGAGGGCATCGACGAGGGTGAGCAAGCTCTCGGAGTACTCGCGGGCGGTCGCGTGCAGCGAGCAGCCTGGGTAGTAGCCGAACTTCATGGGGTCTCCTCATCTGCGCCGCGCCGCGGTTCGCAGGCCTCGAAGATGCGCCGGATCTCGTCCAAGCCCTTGATGCGGGTGGGGACCAGGGCCAGCTTGCCCCGTACCATCATGCCCGGAGCGGCTTCCACGTCGTCGGTCATGGCACCGCTGCGCAGCTTGTAGCCCACCACCAGCCCGACCTCGAACATCCGCCCGTTGAGCTTGACCTGTTTGAGGAAAGCCCTGTGCATGGCACCGATGCGGCGTGGGGCTGACCCCGGCGCCCGTTCCATGGACAGCTCGCGCAGCGCATCGATCAGCCGAGCCGGCTCGACTTCCTGCGGGCAGCGCCCCGAGCACTGCTCGCAGCTCGCGCAGATCCAGATGGATGGATCCTCGAGCAGCTCTTCGCGCCCCTGCTGGATCTTGCGCATGATCTGCTGGATGCGGGTGGGCATCTCCATGGCCATGGGGCAGCCGGCGGTGCACTTGCCACACTGGTAGCAGCGGGCAGGCTCGATGCCGGTGCGGGACCGAATCTCGCGGGTCAGCGCAGGGCCGTGCTCATGGTGGGTCACGCGGCCTCCGGGGGGTGCTGGGTGAAAGGGAAGGTTGGGCTCATTGATACACGAAGTTTCGGGGGACACAAGTGCGGTTTCTGGCACCAGTGGCCCCCCGGAGTCGGTTTGTCTATCGGAATAGTAGCTTTTCCGCGAGACGCGCCGGATCAGTGTTCGAGCAGGTCGATGATGAGCTCGGCCAGGCCGAGTAGACTGCCGGCGACCACACCGTCATCCTCGAGCCGGAGATGTTCCGGGTAGACCTAGTCCTTGCTGACCGACAACAGGTAGGAGCGGCTGCAGTCGGCGCCCCCCACCGCGTCGATGATCACGCCGTAGGTGCCGCCATCGTCGACGAAGCTATCGCCGTCTTCCCGCAGGGAGAGCTCGCCGGTTCCGTAGGTGCTCTGCACGTCCTCGAGGCTGCCGTCATCGGCCACCCGTCCCAACTGGAGACGGTAGGTGGCGTCGGCCGGGATGGAGCTGACGCTGACCTCGAAGCCGAAGTCCTCGTACCAGGGGTCGTCGATGTAGAAGGTGAAGCGGTCCAGGTCGTCGTCGTTGTGCAACAGCCCGTTGATGCTGTAGCTCTCGTCGTCGGCCAGGCTGCCCAGGTAGAACCAGGCATCCTCGGCGTCGTTGGGCTCGTAGATGTCGTCGCCCCGCGCGTCTTCTTCGTACTCGCCGTCGCAGTCGTCGTCCACGCCGTTGCACTCGTCGATCTGGCCGGGATGGATCGCGTTGTCACTGTCGTCGCAGTCGCCCTGGTTCTCCGAATAGCCGTCGCCGTCGTCGTCGAAGTCGAAGGGATCGGTGGGCCCGGTGTCGCCGCTGCCGCCGCTGTCTTCGGGGGGGTCGCCCGTGTCGTCTAGGGGTGTATCCGGCGGATCGCTGTCCCTTGGGGCAGTCGTGACTGTGTCGGGCACGGCCAGCTCACAGCCAACGAGCATCAAAAGTGCAAGGGGCAAGGCCCACATGACGCCCTTCCTCGGGAAAGCTACGGAGTCGAGATAGGATAACGTCCACCTGACCACATCGCCTCGGGCTCTCCACACCATGTCCGCCACACCACAGGCTGTCCCCTCCCCTTCGGTCCAAGACCTGTCCGTGCTGGTCACCGGCGCCGGCGGGTTCTTGGGGCGCCACCTCTGCCGGCTCCTACGAAACAGGGGTGCACGGGTACACGTCACGATTCGCACAAGCCCCGCCCCACCGGGCGTGCAGGCCCACCGGGTGGATCTGACCGACCCGATCGCAGTGGCCGCCTGCTTCGAGGCCGTGCAGCCCACGCTGGTGTTTCACCTGGCCGCGCCGGTGAACCTCAGCCGCGACCCCCAAGCATTCACGCTGCTCAGACCCGGGATCCTCGACGCCACCCACCACGTCGCGCAGGCGTGCCTGACCCACGGCGCGCGCCTGGTCTCTGCAGGCACCTGTGAAGAATACGGCGCGCAGCAGGCGCCCTTCATCGAGTCCATGGCGGCGATGCCGGTGTCGGCCTACTCGAGCCTCAAGCTGGCGGCCACCCAGTGGTTGCTCACCCTGCACCGCATCGCGGGCCTCGACGCCACCGTGGTTCGCCCCTTCCTGAGCTACGGCCCTGGGCAGCCACCGGGGCGGCTGATCCCCTCGGCCATCGAGGCCGCCATCGCGGGGCAGCCCTTCGAGATCACCGACGGGCGCCAGACCCGAGAGTTCAACTTCGTTCAGGACGTCGTCGCGGGCATCGCCGCAGCGGCCTCCCCTGCAGCCAGCGGCAAGGTCATCAACATCGGCGGGGGCCCGGAGCTGTCCGTGGGTGAGCTGACCACCACCATCTTCGAGCTGGCGGGGGCGGATCCATCCCTGGTGCGCAGCGGCGCGCTGCCCCGCCGCGCTGGAGAGGTGGCCCGCTTCTACGGCGACCACAGCCTTGCCCGAACGCTGCTGGACCACCGCCCCGGAGTAAGCCTCACGCAGGGCCTGCACACCACCATCGAACACAGGAGAGAGCATGGCCTCCGTTGATCTGCTGACCTCCATGATCGTAGAGCCCCTCGAGATGTACGTCGACGGCCGGGGCACGCTGTACAAGGCCTTCCCCCACGCCGTCGGGGGCGAGGTGTACCTCATCTCCATCGAGCCCGGCCTGTCCCGCGGGCACCACTTCCATGCCGAGCGCAACGAGTGGTTCGCAGGCGTCCAAGGCACCCCCATCCTCGTGGCGGCCGACCCCACCACCGGCGAACGCAGGGTGTTCCCCCTCGCCGGGCGGCGGGTGTGGGTCCCCGCGGGCCTGGCCCACGCCATCTTCGCTCCGAACGACGAGGTCTGCCTGGTGGCGGGCGCCATGGATCTGGTCCACCACCCCGACGACGTCCACCGACACCGGCTGGAGTCTCCTTGATCGCTGCGGTGTCGCTCTGGGCGCTGGCCGCCCTGTTTCTGGCGGCGGGCGCCCCTGGCTGGGCCATGGGCCTGGTGGTGCTGCCCGCCGTGCTCTGGGCACCGGGCTGGGGCTGGGCTCGCTGGCTGCACGCCCGCCGCGACGGCGAAGCCAGCCCCCTGCAGGTGGCCATCGACGCCACCTGGATCGGCATCGGCCTGGTGGTGATCAGCGGCAGCGTCGTGCGAGAGCTGTCCCTCGACCCTCCCTGGCTGCTGGGCCTGTCGGTGCTCTGGGGCGTCCCAGGGCTGGTGCTGGCCTGGCGCCGCCGCAGCTCCGCCCCCCTCGAGCTGCCTAGCCGACGCAGCATCGCCGCCATCGCAGCGGTGGCGCTGGCGGTAGCGCTGGTGGCCTGGAACCATGCCCCGGGCTTGGTGCGTCCCATGGACGCCTACTGGTGGCATGCCGCACCGGACCAGGAGACCTGGCAGCGCACCCGGATCGAAGCACCAGGCTTCACCGAGCTGGGCTGGCCCGAGGCCGGCGCCATGAAGGCCCAGCTCGACGCTGGCGAGCACAAGCTGCTGGCCATCAGCCGAGGCCCGCTGCTGGTGGCCGTGCGCGGTCCTGTGGGCGCCAGCGTGTCCATCGCCCAAGGCGTCGAGTTGGACCGCGCCGTCATCGAGAGCGACCCCATGGAGGTCGAGGAAGAAGGCCCGGTGCCGCGCTACCTCGAGCGTGGCGTCACCGCCGCGTTCGCCGAGCTCAGCCCGGGGTCGGTCACCCTCGAGCTGACCTCGCCAGCCACCGTCTACCTGCTCCCCAGCCAGGACGCCGTCTGGTCCCTGGACGAGCTGGGGGAGCTGCGCTTCGTCCACTACTACCAGTGCCTCAACATCGTCGAGAACCTGCGCTGGGCCCAAAGCACCCTGGTGGACCTGCGGGCCACCGTGAACCAGCCCCCCCTGTGGGCCTACGTACTGGCGGTGCCCACGGCCCTGATCGACCACGATCAGAAGGGCGCAGGGCTGCTGTTTCTATGGGTGCTCATGCTCACCGGCGCCAGCGGGGTGCGCCTGCTGCAGCTCGCGGGACCCGACGCGGCATGGCCCGCCTGGATGTTGCCCGCACTGGCCACCGCGGTGCACGGGCGCCTGATGGTCGAACCCGGCAGCTTCGACTTCCCTGACTCTCTCTACACGGCGGCCGTGGTGGGCGGCATGGCCGCCATACTGGCCCGGGGCCCCGTGCGCGTGGGGCTGCTGGCCATGGCCGCCAGCCTGCTGCGCTACCCCGGCGCGGTGCTCATCGCGGGCGCCGCGCTGCTGTGGTCGCTGATGAACGGCCGCCTGCGGGGGCTGGTGCGTCCGGTGCTGATCACCGCGGGCGTCGGCGCGACCCTCGCGGCCCTGGTGGCCCTGGTGGCGCTGATCAGCGGCAACCTCGGCGAGTGGACCAAGATCCTGTGGTTCGAGACGTTCCAGGAGCACTGGCACGGCGAGACCTCCCCGGGCGTGCTGCTGTCCCGCGCCCCCTGGTTCTACTGGACCTGGGTGGCCTACGCCGGCGGCGCCCCCCTGTTGGCCCTGGTGGGCGCCCGGGGACGCTCCATGCTCATCCTGGCCACCGCCGGCTGCTACTCGCTGCTGCTGTGCACCATCGACCACTCCCCCAGCCACTACTTCCTGCCGCTGGTTCACCTCAGTGCGGTAGCCCTCGCCGCAGGCGCAGGCACCCTGTCCCAGCGCTGGGTGCGGGGTGTAGTACTGGCCCTGGGCATCACCGGGCTGTGCTGGAGCGCCGTGCTGGGCCACGCCATGTGACCGTCAGTGATCGTGGCCTTCGTGATCATGGCTGTCGTGGCCAGGCCCCTGATGCACATCACCACTGCCGTGGCTGTGGGGGACGTACATGGCGATCACCAGCAGCAGGACGACCCCAGCAACGAAGGAGAAGAAGTGCACGAGCGCGCGACCGGCCCGGCCCTCGCGGTTGATCTCGGGGATGAGGTCCGCGGCGGCGATGTAGATGAAGTTGCCCGCGCCCAGAGGGATCAGGAACGACACGTCGATCTGACTCGACAGGCCCCAGGCCACAAGGCCGCCCACCAGGAAGGTCAGGCCCGACAGCAGGTTGAACAGCAGGGCCAGCTTCTTGGGGAAGCCACCGTGGATCAGGATGCCGAAGTCTCCGAGCTCCTGAGGAACCTCGTGGGCTGCCGCCGCCACCCAGGCCACCATGCCCAGGTGGATGTCCACGAGAAACGCACCCGCCACCGCCAGCCCACCGATGAAGTTGTGCACACCATCGGCGATGAGGATCAGCCAACCCAGCGGAGCCTTGTGTTCGTCGGTGGGCTTGTGGCAGTGGTGCCAGTGCAGGAACTGCTCGAGGGCGAAGAAGCTGCCGAAGCCCACCATGCACCAGATCCAGGGCGCCAAGCCCGGCATCTCTTCCACAGCGGTGGGCATCAGGTGGAACAGAGCGCCCGCCAGCAACGAACCCGCCGACATGGCCACCAGGGGCAGGATAATGCGATCGAAGTAGCGCTTGGGGAGAATCAGCGTGACGCTGCCCACCAGCGCGATGCAGCTCATCACGATGCCGCCGCCCAGGATCCACCAGAATGCGTCCATGGGGGGGCCTCCACACCGCGCGGCCACCGAGGGAGAGTCCGCGGACCCGCACGCTGAGCGCCTGGTAATACAATGTCTGCCTTGTGGGAAGGGTCGCCCTGGCCGATGTGTCCAGCGCACCACCGACCCGCCCATCCTTGCGACCCCCATCCCGTAGGGATAGCCGGCCCGCCACAAGGAGAAACCCCATGTCCCGCTCGAAGATCCTCGTCGCTACCTCCCTGCTCCTGGCCGCCGGCCTGGCCACCTGCCTAGCGTGCTCCCAGGACCCAGCCCCTGCTACCGCGCCCGCCCCGCCGCCCGAGCCCGCCAGCCCCTTCGCCAAGGAACTGATCAAGCAGTGGAGCGACAGCCACATCACCTGGTACGTCGAGGCCGGCGTGCTGGGCGACAAGCAGGTCATCCTGCTGTCCGAGGCCCGCTTCGACACCGGCCCCGACGGCAAGCCCGTGCCCATGCCCGCCACCATGCAGGTGCTGACCAAGAGCGACGCGGGCTGGGACAGCTCCGAGCTGACCGACGCCGATGGCGCCGTGTTCCACAAGGCCATCATCCGCGACGGTCGTGTCCTCACCATCTCCGGCGCCAAGCCCGGCGCCGAAGACGCCAAGGGACGCCTCAAGTCCTGGACCATGGCCGACGACGGCTCCTGGTCGGCCGACGAGCTGTGGGCCCAGGCCTGGGGCGGCAAGATCCAGCGCGTCCGCGACCTCGAGATCGGCGACGTCGATGGCGACGGCGCCGACGAGTACGTCATGGCCACCCACGACGAAGGCGTCATCGCGGTCTACGAGCTCGATGGCAGTGTCACCGAGCTGGACGCCAAGGCCGACACCTTCGTGCACGAGATCGAGATCGGCGACATCGACGGTGACGGCACCCTCGAGTTCTTCGCCACCCCGTCGGACCGCAACAAGGCCAACGCCAGCCAGCACGGCGAGATCGTCATGTACCGCTGGGACGGCAAGGCCTATGTGCGCTCCATCGTGGACGCTGGCGACGGCACCCACGCCAAGGAGATCCTGGCCGCCGATCTCGACGGTGACGGCACCACCGAGTTGTTCGGCGTGATGGAGGCCTCCCTGGGGGCCGACAAGTCCATCGTGAAGCCCGTGGAGATCCGCCAGTACCTGCTGCAGGAAGACGGCAGCTTCACCACCGCCACCGTGGCGACCATCCAGGACCGCCAGACCCGCTTCCTGGTGGCCGCGGACTTCGACGGCGACGGCCGCCAGGAGCTGGTGGCAGCCGCCATGAAGACCGGCCTGTACCTGTACGACAGCGAAGACGGCGCCACCTGGACCACCACCCACTTCGAGAAGAAGTCGGGCGGCTTCGAGCACGCCGCCAACATCGGCGACATCGACGGCGACGGCAAGCCCGAGCTGTACGTGGTCAACGACGACGGTGGCAGCCTGGCTCGCTACACCTGGAAGTAGCGAACACACCGTCAGGCCAAGGGGCGCACCTCGGGTGCGCCCTTCCTGCTTCAGGCCCCCTTCCGGACGCGACATCCCCCCCTCGTGGTGGTTAAGGCACAGATATCTCCCAGGAGCCCTAGATGAGCAAGAGCAAAGACGCCTCGTTCGAGATGCGGACCTATGTGTTCGTGGACCAGATGCAGCCCCAGCTGGCGCAGTTCATCGCCAAGGACAACCGGGTCTATGACCCGGCCGAGTACGATGCCGCGCTGATGCTCGAGCTGGCTCCGGCCATGGAGATCCACCGCATGATCGACCTGGCGCTCAAGAGCACCGCGGTGCGCCTGGGCTCCGTGGTCACCGAGCGCCACTTCGGCATGATGCAGATCCAGCACGCCGATCAGGGTGAAGTGGTCGAGGCGGGCGAAGCCGTGCTGCGCCAGACCGGACTCACCAAGTACGATCGCGCCCGGGTCACGATCGCCACCAACATGATCATCCGGGGCATCGAGCAGGACCACGCCATCTTCTTCACCGGCACCTCCAAGGGCAACATGGTGTTGGCGAACGAGTCGGTGTTCATCCTCGAGATCACCCCGGCGGCGTACCTGATCGTCGCGGCCAACGAAGCCCTCAAGGCCGCCAACATCAAGCTCATCAGCATCCGCCCCTTTGGCGCCACGGGCCGCCTGGTCATGTCAGGCCCCGAGTCCGAGATCGACTCCGCCTCCGAAGCAGCCCACGCCATCCTCGACAAGCTCAACCGAGAGCTGGACGAAGGCCCTGCCGCCGAGACGAAACAGGAAGACGCCAAGTACGGCCGCTAGCCCGCGACGTACACGCTCATGGCGGCCCACCACCAGCCCCCCATCCTCTGGGTGGTCACGCTGTGCGTGGGGCTGACCTCCACCGCCGCCAGCGCCTTGCCCATCGGTGACAAAGGCGCAGAGCTCGGCTTGCTGCTCCAGCCCGTGCTGGCCATCGACGAAGCCGACAGCGGCGCACTCGGCATCGATCCCCACATCGGCCGCGCATACCTCTCCCTGTCGGGCCAGCCCAGCGACAAGGTCTCCTTCTTCGCGCAGCTGGGAGTCGATGGTTTCGGCCGCGACGGCGCCTGGGATCAGGGCTTCGGCCTGCGGGACGCCTGGGTCGAGTTCTCACCTGGCCCCCGCCTGCAGCTCGACGCCGGCCTGATGCAGCCCCCCTGGGCCGCCCACGCCATGCAGCGCGACGGCACCCGCCTGGGCGTCAGCGACCACGCAGCCCTGCTCCCCTACCCCAACGGCATCGCGGGTCGAGATGTGGGCCTCATGGCGCGCGGCAGCCTCCTGGACCAACGCCTGGAGTACCGCGTAGCGGGCCTGGCCGGGGTCGACGAGGCCATGGGGCACGCCGCCACAGACTACGACGGCGACGGAAGCCCCGACGCCCCTCCCCTGGCGCCGGACGACATCCCTCGGGTCACGGCGCGCCTGGCATGGTCGTTCTTCGAGCCCAGCGGTGGCCCAGGCCCCGCCGGCTTCCACCAGCAAGGCCTGGCCCTCGAGGCCACCCCTGACGGCTTGCGCAGCACCCGCAAGCTGCTCACCGTGGGCGCGGCCATCGATCACCAACAGGACGCCCTGTACGTCGAGCAGCGGGACTTCACCGGCTCGGTGTCGTCAGCCACCCGCGCCGACTACACGGCCGCCACGGTCGACCTACTGGCCGACCTCCCCCTACGCAGTGGCGCCCGCAGCCTCAACGTGCTCATCGCTGGCACCCACACCATGTTCGACTCGGACCACCCCGCGGCGGGCAATGGCGTGCTGGCCATCGCCGGCTACCGGGTCGGCCGCGTTCAGCCCATCGGCAGCTACGAGCTGTTCGATGCTCACGCGAACTCGGCCTACGACCGCGTCGCCGCCCGCATCGGCGCTGCGTACTACATCGACGGCCACACCAGCAAGCTCACCCTCGAGCTGGGTGCCTGCCGGGACGGCGGCGGCAACGACCTGCTGTTCGAAGGGCGCTTGCAGGCGCAGTTGATGTTCTGACAAGCTTCGGAGGCTCCGAGCTTTGATGCGGTACCCAGGCAGGAGACGAGCATGGCGGTCCAGTTCCACAGTGACGACGGCAGGCTGGCCAGGCTGGTGGACAACTACCTGCACCGCGCCATCCAGCAGCGGGCCAGCGACATCCACTTCGAGTCCCTGGCCTCGAGCTTCCGCGTGCGCTTTCGCATCGATGGGATTCTCCACGACCAGGCCCCCATCTCCCAGTCCCACCGGCTGCACGTCATCAACCGGCTGAAGATCCTGGGCACCCTGGACATCGCGGAAAAACGCGTGCCCCAGGACGGCGCGTTCACCCAATTGGTCAACGGCGACAAGGTGAGCTTCCGCGTGTCCACCTTCCCCGGCGAACACGGTGAGAAGGTGGTCCTGCGGATCCTGTCCCACGTGACCACCCTGGCGCTTCGAGAGCTGGGGATGCCGAACCCCCTGGCCCAGCAGCTCGAAGCCGTGGTAGCCCGGCCCCACGGCATGGTGCTGGTCACCGGCCCCACCGGCAGCGGCAAGACCTCCACCCTCTACGCCCTGCTGCGCCACCTCGAGACCCCCGAGCGCAACATCGTCACCCTCGAAGATCCCATCGAGTACCGCTTCGAGCACATCACCCAGGGCCAGACCAACCCCAAGGCTGGCTTCACCTTCGCCCGCGGTCTGCGCGCCATCCTGCGCCAAGACCCCGACATCATCATGGTGGGCGAGATGCGCGACAAGGAGACAGCCGACACCGCGTTCAAGTCGGCCCTCACCGGTCACCTCGTGCTGTCGTCGCTGCACACCAACAGCGCCGTCGAGACCGTCATCCGGCTCATCGACATGGGCGTCGAGCGCTTCGTCATCGCCTCGGCCCTGCGCGCCCTGGTGGGACAGCGCCTGGTGCGCGTGCTCTGCGAGCGCTGCCGAGATCCCCAGCCCATCGACGCCGAGCTCCGCCACCTGCTGGGCGCCCCGAGCCACATTGACCACGTCTACCGCGAAGCCGGCTGCCACAGCTGCAACCACACCGGCTTCGCGGGTCGCATGGGCCTGTTCGAGCTGGTGGAGCTGGACACCGAGCTGGCCGATCTTCTGCGCTCGTCAGACACCACCCGGGGCACCATCGAGCAGGAGCTACAGCGCCGCGGCTTCCAAACCATCCGCGACGCGGGCTTCGCAGCAGTCGTGGCTGGCCGGACAAGCTTGAACGAGGTCTACCGGGTCACGTAAGATAACGATCCCTCCCCCCATCCCCCCTGCCCTTCCCCTTCCCCCCGCCTCACTCCCATCGCCATCCCAAGCGCTGATGGATGACGGCTCCTCGGAGACCTCCATGCAACCTCCCGGCGGAAAGCCCTGGCTCCTCTTCGGTCTGCTCGGCGCCAGCCTGGCTACCAACCTCGTCATGGCCCTGTGGTGGCCCTCCAGCGACCAGGACTGCGGGCCCACCCCTGTGGCCGACGCCGCTCCGGGCGAGCCCGCGCTCGACCCCATCGCAGCTCCGGGCGCCGACCCCGCCACCGAGCCCGGTATGATGCCCGAGCCCGTCGCTGCCCCCGCCGACATGGGTGACTACGCCGTGATCCATGGCGTGGTCGAGGCCAACTTGGCCCGCACCTTCCAGGATCTCGGCATCGACAGCGCCGACGCGGTGAGCGCGGTGTTCTCTCGTCAGTTCGCCTGGGATCTCGACCTCCGCAGGGATCTGCAGAAGGGCGACACCATCACCGCCGTGTACAGCATCGACGAGACGGGCGACATCGACATGCCCCTGGCCTGGTTCGACTCCAAGAAGCTGGGCCGCGCGTTGAAGGCCTACCGCTACCAGGCTCCGGGCGACGAACACGCCAGCTACTGGTACCCCGACGGCACCGAGGTGCCCTACCGCCTCGAAGGCGGCCCTATTGAGCAGTACATCCAGATCACCTCCCTGCTCGATGATCGCCGCGGCCACGATGGCTGGGACTTCAAGGCCCCCGAGGGTACCCCCATCACCTCACCCAAAGCCGGCCGGGTGGAACGTGCCAACTGGAACCACGGCGCCAACGGAAACTGCGTCGAGGTCGTCCAGAGCGACGGCGCCCATGCCCTGTACCTGCACATGTCCCGCAACGACGTGAACGCTGGCGACAGCGTCACCGCCGGACAGCAGATCGGCCTGGTGGGCAACACCGGTCACTCCACCAGCGCCCACCTGCACTACCAGGTCGAAAAGGGCGGCAAGGTGCTGGACCCCGGCGACTACCACGGCACCACCCGCCGTCAGCTCGCCGCCGAAGCCATGCCGACATTCGAAGCCGAGATGACCCGCCTCAACGCGATGGTCGAAGCGGGCTAACGCCCCCCGACCGTCAGTCCCGCCGCCGCCTCAGCAGCACGGCGCCGGCGAGGCCCAGGAAGAGCATGATGCGCCACGGAGCCCAGCGGGGGTAGCGCAGCTGGCCCGTGGTGCCGCAGCCCGCGCCCGACTCGCCGCAGCCGCTGTCGCAGCCGCCGTCTTCGTCGCAGCCGCTGCCTTCGTCGCCGCAGCCGCCGCAGCCACCGTCCTCGTCGCAGCCCAGCTCGCCCAGGTCGATGCCGGTCATGCCGGTGTCGCCTTCGCCACAGCCCAGGCTGCCGCCAGAGCAACCGCCCAGCTCGAGGGGCTCGACTTCGCTGGAGTCCACCAGCACATAGACCCCCTGCCATGCGTCGTCTTCGGTGGGGATCCAGAACACGCCACCCACTCCGATACCCATGGTGTCGGGAAGGGTGATGGGACCGATGAGATCGTCGGGCAGGAACATACCCAGCACCAGCTCCATCAGGCCCTGGAAGCCATCGGAGAAGCCTTCGTCCAACAGGTCGTTGTAGGTCTCGGTGTAGGTGAAGTCGGCCGGGTCGAGGAAGAGCACCGGGGTGACCGCCTCGCTGTCGATGTCCACCGCCACACCCACGTCGGCGTCGATACCCACGCGGAAGATGCGGGACTCGCGCTCGTCGAGTTCCACCAGCAGGTTGAGGCCAAGATCTTCGACAGCCACCACCAGGGGAGGATCGTCGTCGGAGAACACCGCCACGGGCTGTCCTTCGGGCCGCACCGAGACCGTAGCTGGACGGGCATCGGGGAACAGCTCCATGAAGCTGTCACCAAAGAACGACTCGAGCAGGCTGGTCTGGAGATCGGCGCCCGCCAGATCCTGGAGATCGATGCAAAGGGTGCCGCTGGCCCACAGGGCCCACAGCACGTGGTCCACGAAGTCGCGGCTGAGCACCAAGCCCATGTCGTAGGACAGGGTGCTGCCCGGCGCCGTGGTGCCCAGATCGGGCCACGGAGAGTCGGAGAAGGGCGAACCTTCGCTGGCATCGACGCAAGCGTGGGTGCCTTCGGCGTCGACCCGTGCGCCGAAGCCCATGATCACGCCGGCGTCACCCATCTCGACCCGCGAAGGGTACAGTGCGAGATCCATGGGGATCCCACCCATGCCAAGGTCAATGGTGGTCTCGAACGACAGGCCGTTGAGGGCGTCTTCAGCGGCTTCTTCGATGGTGAGGTCGAGGCCATCAAGCTCTGGCTCGATGAAGCCCAAGATGAGGTTGCTGATGGCTGCTTCGTCTTGCCCCAGCAGGGTGCCGATGACCGAGGCCAGCGTGCAATCACCCAGGGGATTGTTGATGGGCGAGATCTCGATGGAGAGATCGTCGACCTCGACGTCGAAGATGCCTTCCCACTCGGTGATGGTCATGCCCAGGTGGGCGGACAGTGCGGTGGTGGGCAGCTCGAGCAGGCAGGCCTCGTCCAGGTCGGTGAGTACCGAGCAGTCACCCTGGACGTAGAAGGTCGACG
>Ga0307987_1000140_pt1 | contig 43638 bp, 39 predicted proteins | sample EllFjometagen181_FD_203157 | JGI IMG/M metagenome (GOLD analysis project Ga0307987, IMG submission 203157) | Marine microbial communities from Ellis Fjord, Antarctic Ocean - #181 | ecosystem: Environmental > Aquatic > Marine > Unclassified | place: Southern Ocean | collected 2014-10-08 | reverse complement strand
GTGGCCGCCTGGGAGTATTCGGCTCCGTATGCGGCGGTCATCATACCGATATGGGAATACGGGTTTGATTCAATGGCTTCTTTTACTAATGAATTGGATGTCATTTTATTGTAGAGACTGTCTTTGTCACGCGCCGCTATTTTGCTGATACTTGTTGCAAAGGCCCCCGCAAGCCCTATATTTTTGGCTTGACCCATAACGATACCTTTTACTTTAAAACCATATCCCAACTCGTTTCCGAATTGAGCCTCCAGAGTACTATTATTTCCACCCAAATCAGAGCCTTGCGCATAAGACCCATCATGCCAATCCGAGCCAAGGCCATCGCTCCAATGAGATGCCCCGTCTCCACCACCTCCTGAACTTCCAAGATCAACGCCGCTGAACATCCCATCCGGCCCCATTCCCGTGGGGTCCTGGGATGATGAACCGCCCCCGCTTCCTCCACCGCCGCTGCTTCCCCCTTTGGCTCCCCCTTCGCCGATGAGGGTTTCCAACGCAATGCCCACATCCAATTCCTGAATTTCAAAATTTAACAATTTTTTTTTATTCATAATGGAACCTCCTTCTCCGATTTTAGGATTTTTTATGAACACGTCTTATTCCATTGCTAACTATCCATTCAAAAGAACTCATAAAGATATATACCTTGATAAAAATTTAGCCCGACGATTTAAAACCCAACTCCCTTGCTTTATTAAATTTCTCTTTGGCCTCCTCATCTCTTCCCAGTTTTTTCAAAACAATCCCCCAAAAGTACCATACTCCCGCATAATCACTTTTATACTGTAATGCTTTTCTATACTTTTCTATAGCCTCTTCGTGTCGTTCAAGCACACCCAAAGAACTCCCCCAATTAAACCAAGCTTCTGCATAATCTTTTTTGTGCAATATCGTTTTTTTATACTTTTCAATGGCTTCTTCATATCGTCCAAGCACACTTAAAGAATTCCCCCAATTACACCAGGCGTCTGAATAATTGTTTTGATGTAGTATCGCTTTTTTATACTTTTCTATGGCCTCTTTATGTCTGCCCATTTTATTTAAAAGCAAACCCCAATTATACCAAGCTTCTGGATAATCCTTTTTATACTTTACCGCTTTTTCAAATTTCTCTATCGCCTCGTCATACCTCCCAAGACCAACCAACGAAGCGCCCCAATTCATCCAGGCCGCTGGAAATTCCGGCTGCAAGGCAATAATTTTTTCATAAGCCCCGATGGCTCCCATATAGTCTTTTTTCAAGTAACAGGCATTTCCCCTTTCAAACAGAGCATCCACGTCATCATGCCGCGCGCAGGCCACGCCGCTGGCCAAAAAAATCGCCGCCGCCAGCATGAGCGTCAACCATCTCTTGACTGAATTATTTTTCCCAAATTCTGAAAAAACCCGAAATCCCCTGACAAAAATCAATGGCGCCGACAACGCGTTCATGGCAAAACCTCCTTCATGTTGGAAACTATCTGAAAAAATCATGATCACCCATCAAGAACAAACCACTCGCTTCAATCCATTTCCATTTCTTTAAGCCATCCCCGTTCCGCCTCATCAATGGAAATGCCCATCTCCTTTTGAAAAACCGTCTTAAAATCCCGGCTCAAACCTGTTTTGAAGATAATGTCCATCATTTTCTTCTCTCCGGAAATGCCCGCGAGATAATGAACAAAACTTTCGGACTGCCTGTAAGGGATATTCAACTCATCGGGGGCGTCATCCATGTCAAACAGGCTATGCCTGGCGCCCGCTTCAATCTGTTGAAACGGATACGCCCCTTTCAGCCTGGCCAGCTCCAAAAACAGCTCATGATTATACAGGCGGCTATGGTATTCGCACAGACCCTCGGTCATCCAGACCGGAAGATTGGTTTTGGCCTGGCACAAAAATATATGAGCCATTTCATGGGTCATGTGACTGACCGGAGCGATTCCATGCCGGCTGGCGACAACCATTGACGGATCAACCACAAGCATTCGCCCCCGCGTGACAAACGTTTTGACGTGATCAGGCAAAGGCGCGGCGCCCCAAAACTTTTTGAGTTCCTTGCGGTCCCGGCAGATATAAATAATGGCGCGCCTGGCAATGGGAGGGAAAAGTTTGATCAATAAAAGATGATATATTTCTTCCATGAAATCCGTGAAATTTCTGGCGAGATACGGCTCGACGCCGGAATAATACGAACAAAAATGCCGCGTCTGAAATTTTTTCTTCCCGGCCAGCCGATTTTCTTTTTTCAGCCATACTTTTTCTTCATCGATATTTTCAGGAACCAGAAAACCGATGCGCGTCAACTCCAGCGCTTTTTTTTCGGCGTCAGGGATCATATCCTCGCATTCCAGATATTTAAGATCACGAGGCTCTGTGAACAAATCCAAAAATTTCAGCAGGCCCAGGGAAGCGACCACCGCTTTTCGGTTCAGCCGATGAAGGACCACCAGCCTGTTATTAAGAGATTGCATGGAAAGATGTCCTGAAATTGTCAACTTGGCAGGAAAAAGCATGGCTCCTCCTTTCATGGAAGTCTTTTTTCTTTTTTAAACAGTGGAAATCTTTTTCGGCGCTTTTTTAAGATACACAAGGATGACCAACGCAAAGAGACCAAAAATGCCCCCCCCGATGGACCATATCCAGGGATTTCGATTTTTTTCCTTTGCCTGGGACCAGCAATACCAGGCGATTCCGGCCCCGACCAAAAAGTTCATCATGGAGATCATCTCCCCGACCACATAAATATTCTGTTCCCTTAATGCGGAAACCAGGGGCGCCCCCGCGCAACCGCCCAAAATGAGCGGCAGGCATAAAAGACACATGCGGATGAATCGTTTTTTCATTTTTATCTCTCCTTATTTTTTTTGACGTCGTTTTTTTTGTCTCATCTTTTTTGAGATGCGGTTAAATACCTTTGCCCCTTGGGAGTCTTTAAAAACATTTCAAAATCATTTTTCAAAAGGCCGTAAACATGAAAATCCCAGCGCCGTCCCTTTTGGTAAAAATAGTCTTGCCAGATGGCCTCTTTTTCAAACCCAACGGCCTCAAGCAACGCCTTTGATTGAGAGGCGTGTTCAATGAACCGCCCATAGATTTTGCGCATATTCATTTTCCCGAAGGCATGCAACACAAGAAGGAAGGCTGAATTTGCGCCATGAAATGAGATGGCGCCCTGTTTTTCTCCAATCATGACATTGAGCTCCAGACTCCGGTTTTCCCGGTCGATATGGTCAAAAAAGGCGATGCCCAATGGCGCGCCCTTTTTGTTTTCGATGAAGAAATCCAACCGGTCGGAGGCGGCCATATGACGCTTCATATCCTGCTCCAGCTCATCGGGCGCGTTGAAAAACAGCCGGTCATAACAGGCCATCAACTCCATATCCCGCCGCCATTTAACCAGATGCCTCAGGTCGCTTGCTTTTAGACGCCTTAAATTGACCACCCATCCTTCAATCACTTCCCCCCCCTTTTTTTTCTCTTTTCCCGTTTTTTTTAAACGCCGCATACGTCCAGACATCTTCATATGCGCCGTCTTTGAAAAGATGCCCCCGAAGAATCCCGTCCTTTTCAAACCCGTTTTTTTCCAAAACAGATCGGTTGAATGCCGACGATTCAGGGACAAAGGCGCCAATCCGGAACATATCCAGCTCATGGAAAAGAAGACCACTCATGGTCAAAACCGCGTCTGCGGCATGGGATTCAGATTGATTTTTCGACCCCATCTGAAACTCAAGCTCGCACGTCCTGTTTTTGAAGACCATATTTTTCCAGGAGCAGACGCCCAATGGCGCGCCCTCTTTCGTCTCCACAATAAAATCCCCTTTCCAGTGGAACAACTCGGCAAAACGCGCCGCCACTTCATCAAATGATATAAATGGCCGGACCTGCCGGAAAAGATACAGCTCCTCCTCTTCGTGCCAGGCCCACAGTCGCCACAAATCCGGCGGCTCTATTCGTCTCAAGTTTATTTTTTGACCCATCAACATCTGCGACTCCCCCCAAAAAAACATTTCACATGTAAAATCTGTATTAATATATTTTTTCAATATCTAAATATATAATTTATGTTTTTAATGAAATTAATCAATTTTTTAAACCGCAAAAATAAGTAAAAATAGAAAAAACGTCATAAAAGAAGAGAAGGTTGCAGAAGATATTTTTTTTCAGAGGAGGCGGATATTACTAAAAGAAGGGGTTGATTTTAATGCGGATTTTTATCCGCCATTCACAGGAAAAAGGGGGTGGTCGGATTTTGTTTGACGAGGGATGCCGCGCCCGATGGGGCGATTCATTGGCGGGTCTGTTTGGATCAGACACTTTTTTTTTGGGGGGGGGGCGCCCTTTTGTCCTGAGCGACGGCCGGGCCTGAAGCGCCGGGAGTCGGCGCTCTATTTTTTTCATGTCCGCATGTGGTTAAGTCGCGTTGAATTTGCGTTTATCAACAGTCGACATTTTTTTATTCGTCCGCTGGCCCCGCCGTCTATTTGTTAATATTATAAATGGGGGGAATCAATAAAATTGAATAACACCATAAACGGATCAAACGGATCGTTTGAGTCCATCCACGTTGAAGATTGATACAAAAAAGGGCTTTCGCCACTTCCAGGCCTGGGTCTGTCTTCTCCCCTTCCGGTTCTCCACATGCCATTGATTTCAACTTCACAAGTTTTAAAGTTTGATGATGCTCGCTGATTCACAATTCCCCCTGACCTGTTAATAGACTGTTTATAAAAATTAAACTCTGGCCCGCATTGAAAAAAACAAAAACAATTGAAACCGCTCTCTATACTCCATAATTTCATAAGATCCATCAACGGCTTTAAATGAACAGATAAGAAAAATAAGAAAGATAAGAAAAATAAGAGAAATAAGAGAAATAAGAAAAGTCCGCGAAAAAAGGGGTGTGAAACAAAAAAAGGGTTGGCATGGCAACGTTTTTTTGGATGGGATAGAAAAAAATTCAGGCCCCTTGTCAGGGGCCGATGGCTCGCTGAAAATGGCAAATTTATTATTGAGCGAACCCTAATATTTCTTTTTTCAGACAGAAGAGACGGGCATCAAGAATCGGTGTTGGCCTTCCCTTTGAGATACTCATCCCATTCCATGGGAAGCAACTGTTTTTTTTTGTTGTTGCACTCTTTGCAGACAGCGGCGACATTCCCTTTGCTGGTCCGCCCCCCCCGGGATATGGGGACAATGTGATCCATTGTGAGCGCCCCGGCGCCCACTTCGCTCCCGCAGAACTCGCAGGCTCCTTTGGCCAGGCGGCGTTTCCACCATTGACTCCCACGCAACTCCCGGGCTTTGTGCCGTTGCTTTTTTATATCTTCTTCGCTTAAGTCATAGGCAAACGGTTTCATTAATATCCAAATCTCCTCATGGCCTTTGTGTCCTTGCTCCAGTTTTTCTGCACCCGGATAAACAGTTTCAAAAAGACCTTCCGGCCCGTCATCCGCTCAATCTCTTTTCGCGCTTCAGAGCCGATCTGTTTCAGTTTTTCCCCTTTTTTCCCGATGAGAATCCCTTTTTGCGAATCATGCTCCACATGTATTTTCGCGTAAATTCTGATCAGATTCTTCTCTTTTATAAAATCTTCCACTGTGACGGCCGTTGAATAGGGGATCTCGCTTCCCGTGAAACGAAACACTTTTTCCCTGATCATCTCGGCGGCGATGAAACGCTCGGGCATATCGGTGAGGGCGTCTTCGGGGAAATACGCCGGGCCTATGGGAAGAATCTGTTCCATGGCTTCAAACAGCTCTTCCACTCCGGTTCCGTGCTTGGCGGAAAGGGGCATGACCGGCGCAAAGGGGCATTTCTCCGACCATGCCTCCAAAACAGGCGGCGCCTCTGATTTTTTCAGAAGGTCAATTTTATTGACCGCCAGAACCGTCGGTTTTTTCTTTTCCGCCAACTTTTCCATCAAGATGGTTTCAGATTCCGGGTCCGGGTCCGCCGCGTCCACAAGCAGGAGTATGACATCGGCGTCGCCCATGGCCAAGACCGCCTCTTCCACTATTTTAATGTTCAGGGCTTTTTTGGCCTTGTGAACGCCGGGAGTGTCAAGAAACACCATCTGGGATCCGGGACGGTGGGCCACCCCGAGAATCCGGTTCCGGGTGGTCTGGGGTTTTCTTGATGTGATGGAAATTTTTTGTTTCAACATCCGGTTCAAAAGAGTCGATTTTCCGGCGTTGGGCGCCCCGGCAATGGCCACAAATCCTGATTTTATGTCATTATTTGACATTTTTTTCCTCTGTTTTCTTTGGGTTCTCAAGGCAATTTTTTTTTCGTTTGTCAATCATAATGATTTACTTCTATTCCAAAAAACCATATAAATCCATATCAATATAGTAAAATAGCAAAATAAAAAAACATCATGGCGTCCGTCGCAAACGCCTGAACCGAACAAGCCAATCTGAGTGTGCCGCCTATGCCTAAATTATATATGCGGGAATATTCCCGCGCCCTTTCCGGGGAAACGGTTTTCATCGCGTGCCGCGAAGGCATTTTGCGAGACTATTTTCACGAGATCGTTTCCGATATCAAATTTCTTGTCCGACAGGGCATTCATACAACGTTATTGCACAATGTGTCAAATCGCTTTTCCAACCAAAAACTTTTTAACCGACTGGAATTTTTGTTGCCGGATGTCTCCATGGTCCGGGCTCCCCCTGAAACCGATTTTTACGCCTTTGCCCTTGATTATACCCGAAAAATATCCAAAATTATTTTTTTGGAGCGAAAGCATCTCACCGATCAAAAGGGACGAAACATCAATGCCATCGCCATCGGCCATGGCCATCAAAACGCAAAGCCATACGGGGAGATCATCTCCAATGTAAACTTTCGGGGCCCCCTTGAAAAGATATGCCAAAAAATTGAGGCCGGGGTTTATAAACGGGCCCATGTGCTTCCCGCCGGGAAAAACGCCATCAAGCATGAGCTTTTCACCATTGAAGGGTCGGGGACCATCATCGCCAACGACTTTCAGGAAACCTTTTCCGAGATTGTTTCCGAAAAACAGGCCGACATGATTTCCGAAATACTCGGCATATATAAAGGTGAGGGATTTTTAAAGCCTCGCGCAAAATCTTACATCCTGAAACATCTGAAAAATTTTTACGTCACCCGGATTGACGGAATCATCGTGGGATGCGTGGAAAAAAAACATCTGGATGACCAGACCGCTGAATTGGGAGCGCTGGCCATATCCACCCGATTTCTTAATCAGCGCGTCGGGGTGTTCACCATAAACTCGTTTATCGTTGAAATGAAAATCAAAGGATATGAACGGTTTGTCTCGCTCAGCAATAATCCCAGCCTGGAACGATTGTATCTCTCCATCGGTTTTGAAAAAAAATCCCCCTTGCGATACCGGCTTCGGCAGGATCAATCTCCGGGGGTTTCCATGTTTTACAAAAAAATCTAACCTTGGTTTCAGGCGTTTATCTATCCATTTAAAATGCGCTTGTTTGGGCGTTTGATTCGCGCCATTGGGTTCATGGAGATCAGACAAAATTTTATTTTTTTTTTGTGATCTTGTTCCATAAACGTTTCCAATCTGTTTATGAAAAGTCCGGCGACGCGAAATATTGTAACGGCGGGCCAAGCCAAAAGGGTCGGCGCCATCAACGATGATAAGTTCGTAAAAAATAAAGATATGTTGGGTTGCTTCGCTTAACCCAACCTACAAGTGACCGTAATTAATCAGCATCTGAATTATGCAATGTGGCGTCTGGTTGCAAATCCAATTTTTTACGAACGTATCAACGATGTCGGAAGAAAAAAAATAGACTGGCTTCCCGTGCAAAAAGACAAACCCGTTTCAGGATTTGCCCCCCCAAAAAAAACAAAAAAGGCCGCCTTAACATCAAGGCGGCCTTTTTTTTATTGAAATTTCAATTCAAAACATGATGCGCGTTAAAAAAAACGGAATCAGTCGCACAGCTCAAACAGAGCCGCCGCGCCCATTCCGCCGCCAATGCACATGGATTCCACGCCGTACTTAACCCCTTTGTCCCGCATATTGGCCAGGAGGGTGGCGCACAGTTTTGCGCCGGTGCATCCCAGGGGATGGCCCAGGGCGATGGCTCCGCCGTGGATGTTCACCTTGGCCAAATCAATATTCAGCTCTCTGGCGCAGTAAAGGGCCTGTGACGCAAAGGCCTCGTTGATCTCAAACAGCCCGACGTCTTCCAGTTTGACCCCCGCCTGCTCCATGACCTTGGGTATGGCGTACCGTGGTCCCACGCCCATTTCATCCGCATGGCAACCCACGGTGGTGTACCCAATTATTTTTGCGATGGGCTTTAAGCCAAACTCTTTCACCTTGTCTCCGCTCATGATCACTGAAACGGCGGCGCCATCCGTGGTCTGGGAGGAGTTTCCGGCGGTGACCGATCCGCCAACCGCAAACACGGCTCTTAATTTGTTCAGCCCCGCAAGGGTGGTGGTTTCGCGAATTCCGTCGTCAAAATCCTGAATAAAGGTCTCTTTTTTGTATGTGCCGTTTTCCTGTTTCACAAATTTGGCGGCCGGGGTCGGAACCAGCTCGGTGTAAAGTTTTTCCGCTTTGGCTTTGGACGCCTTCATCTGTGAATTGAAGGCAAACTCGTCCTGCTCTTCCCTGGAAATATTGTACCGGTTGGCCACGTTTTCAGCGGTGATTCCCATGGATGTGTAAAGATCCGGGTGTTCCACCGTATATTCGGGATGAGGGCGGGGAAGATATCCTCCCATGGGCACATAAGACATGGATTCCACTCCGCCTCCGATGACCACGTCCGACCATCCGGCCATGACTCTCAAAGAAGCCAGAGAAATGGCTTCCAGGCCGGATGAGCAAAACCGGTTGACCGTGGCGCCGGAAACTTCGATGGGAAATCCAGCGATCTGAAGCGCCAGTCTTCCGATGTTCAGCCCCTGCTCCGCTTCAGGAAATGAGCAGCCGACCATGGCGTCCTCAACGTCTTTTTTCTCAAGATTCCCTGTTCTTTCAACCGCCGCGTTTAAAATAAAAGACAACAGGTCTTCCGGCCGTGTGTCTTTGAACGCCCCCTTGGTTCTTCTGCACCCTGGGGTCCTTACGGATGTCACTATATATGCGTCTCTCATTGTAAAATTCTCCTTGATTTTTAAATGGCTTAGTTTCTTAAGGGCTTTCCGGTCGTAAGGATATGGTTGATCCTGGCCAATGTCTTTTCTTCTTTCAGAAAATCAACAAACGCCTCTCTCTCCAGCGCAAGGATGGTCTCTTCCTCAACCTGGCTATTGGCCCTTACTTCGCCGCCGCTTATGACAAACGCAATCCGTTTTGCCAGAAAAGCGTCATATTCGCTTAAAAATTTCCCGCTAAGCATATTGAAAATTTCGGCGTTGACCATGCCCTGAGCAGATTCTCCCAGAACGGTGATCTTTTTCTTTGCCGGAGGATAATATCCCTCGTCCACCATCTTCAAAACCTCTTTTTTGGCTTCGCCGATCTGGTAGTCTCTGTTGAAAACGATTCGGTCATTGGGACCCAAAAAGCCGTTGGCTCTGGCTTCCGCCGCAGACATGGAAACTTTTGCGGTGGCGATGGACATAAAGACTGGAAGAAAAAAGCTCGCAAAATTCATGTCTGTTACCGGGCCGGGAATGTTGCTTATAAATTTTTTCCATAAATTCAGACATCCGCCGCCAGCCGGAAGAAGTCCCACACCGATTTCAACAAGACCCATGTAAAGCTCAGAATGGGCCACAATCTTGTCGGCCGCGCCCAGGCAGACTTCGCATCCGCCCCCAAGGGTCATCCCATATGGAGCGGCGACCACGGGAAGGTTGGAATATCTGATGCCCTGCATGCTGTCATGAGCCATTTTAAGGAATGAGGCGACTTCGGAGTATTTTTTCTCTTTTGCAAGACCCGCTATGAAAGCCAAATCCGCGCCGGCTGAAAACGCGCCCGGCATTCCGCCAGCCTGATTTCCAATGACCAGCCCCACGCCATTTTCATTTACAAACTCTGTGGCCTCGTGCATGGATTCCACGATCTCGCCATTGAGGGCGTTCATTTTGGTGTGGAATTCGCAACAGAACACGCCGTCTCCCAAATCGATAAGGGATGCGGATTTGTTTGTTTTAACCACCTTGTTGTCGGCTCTTAACGCAGACAGAAGAACAATATTATCGCTGATCAGCTCTTCTTTATAAGATTTGGTGGCAAAATCGTAATAGTAGCGTTTCCCCTTTTCCATTTTATAAAAGGCGGTGTTTTTCGCGGCGATCATATCCGTGATGACCCCAGGCACATCCATACCGTCCGCTTTCATCTTTTCCACTGATTTCTCAAAGCCAATGGCGTCCCATGTCTCAAAGGGGCCCATTTCAAAATTGAATCCCCATTTCATGGCGTTGTCTATTTCGCAAATGGTGTCTGAAATTTCAGGAATTCGGTTGACCGCGTAGATCAGGTTGGTGGCGATGGATTTCCAGGCGAATTTTGCGCCCCGGTCGTCTCCATAAACCACGGCCTGAATTTTTTCAGGAAGGCTCTTTGCCTTTTTGACTCCCGCAAGACAGGGGAAATCAACTTTTTCATATTCACTGTACTCCAGCGTCTTGGGATCCAGAACCTTGCGGATTTTTTTCCATTCAGGAGTCAAATCTGTTTTGTAAAAACCGCTTTTGGTTTTTGAACCCAACAGTTTTTTCTCAATCATTTTGTTGACAAAATCAGGCATCACAAAGGTTTCTCTGGCTTCGTCGCCCTCGATCAACTCATAGGTGTTGGCGGCCACATGAACCAGGGTGTCTAAACCCACGATGTCCGCTGTTTTAAACATGGCGGTTTTGGGTCGGCCCACGGCGGCTCCAAGAAGGGCGTCGGCCTCGGGTATGGTGAGTCCGTCTTTGAGCATGAGTTGCATGGCGTTGACCATGCCCTGAACGCCGATCCGGTTGCCGACAAAATTGGGAGTGTCCTTGGCCCACACAATCCCCTTGCCAAGAAGTCTTTCGCCAAAATCAGACATGAAATCAAGAACGTCTTTAAGGGTCTCTTGACCTGGAATAATTTCCAGAAGCTTCATGTAGCGGACGGGATTAAAGAAATGGGTGCCCAGAAAATGTTTTCGGAAATCATCGGAAAGATCCTGGGACATACTTTTCAAAGGAATTCCAGAGGTATTTGAAGAGACGATGGCGCCCGGTTTTCGGACCCCTTCAATCCGTTTGAAGAGGTCTTGTTTGATCTTTAAATTTTCAACCACGACCTCAACGATCCAGTCGCATTCTGAAAGTTTGTCAAAATCGTCGTCCATGTTGCCGATGGAGATGAGTCCCGCGTCCTTTTTGTGCATGAGCAATGACGGCCTTGACTGCATCACTGCGTCAAGCCCGGCTTTCACAATGCGGTTTCTAGCGGCGGGGTCTTTTTTTTCATCATCTGTCAAGTCAAATGGAACGATGTCCAACAATAATGTTTTTATGCCGACGCTGGCCAGAAGCGCGGCAATGCCGCCCCCCATGACGCCGGAGCCGATAACTGCGGCCGTTCTGATCTTTCTAATCATAACATACCTCCAAAAATATAGTTTTAAATCGATAAATGAATGAATATTCATTTATCTACCAGAGAAAATGTCAGGCTGTCAAGTACAATTAAAATTTTTCAAAAAAAACACTCTATTATCGTTAGTTATGTTATTTCAGATAATTATACTTTGTTGGAAAATTTCCAAACGCTTTTCCAATCAAACAAGAAAATATTTTTCAACCCAAACTCCAAATGAATTATTATTCATTATGGCCTGAGCGCCCTTTTTTTATGACATTTTTCTTGACAATCATTACGCTTCCAATTTATAAAAAGCTCATGCCTCATACGAGAAATGGTTCTGTTCCTCTCCGCCGGCTCTTATCTTGACAGATTTAAACTTTACCCCCGTAAACAGACCGAATTAAAAAACAGACAGAATCAAATTCAATGCGCGCGTAAAAAATGTCTAACGGCGACACGTGACTTTTTTTTTCGATGCCATTATATTTCTATATGTCAAAACCCCCGTTTGGCGATTGCCTGGCCCTGCGCCGGATAGTTGAACAGATGAGGGTTTTTTTTATCATTGAGCGGACGCTATCGAGCATGCCCGCCCGAACTCTGGAAACAGACTAACCGCAAACGCCCCTTAAGCGGGCCATAAAGAAGCATGTAAACTATGGAAAATCAAATTTTAAAATTAAGGAATATCGGCATAAGCGCCCACATTGACGCCGGAAAAACGACCCTGACCGAACGAATTCTTTTTTACACAAAAAAAATTCATTCCATCCACGATGTGAAAGGGAAAGACGGCGTGGGAGCGACCATGGACTTCATGGAGCTGGAAAAGGAACGGGGAATCACCATCGCCTCCGCCGCGACCTACTGTCTCTGGAACCATCATGAGGTCAACATCATCGACACCCCCGGCCATGTCGATTTCACCATTGAGGTGGAGCGGTCCTTAAGGGTTCTGGACGGAGCCATACTGGTTCTCTGCTCGGTGGGCGGGGTGCAATCCCAATCCATCACCGTGGATCGCCAGATGGAGCGATACAAAGTCCCGTGCATCGCCTTTGTAAACAAATGCGATCGAAGCGGCGCCAACCCCTTTAAGGTCATCAAGCAAGTGAGGGAAAAACTGGGGCGCAACGCCGTGGCCATGCAGATCCCCATCGGGCTTGAAGCGGATCTGGAAGGCGTGGTGGATCTGGTCGCCATGAAAGCGCTCTATTTTGACGGGCCGAGCGGCGAGGATATCCGCGTTGAGGATATTCCGGAAAATCTGATGGCTGAGGCGGAAGAAAAACGGGAAACGCTCATAGATGCCGTGTCCATGTTTTCCGAAGCGCTCATGGAGGCGGCCCTGGAAGATCGCGTCACCGAAGAGACATTCATTCCGGCGATCCGGGACGCGGTTTTAAAGCGGCAGATCACCCCGGTCTTTATGGGCTCCGCATACAAAAACAAAGGGGTTCAGCCTCTTCTTGACGCCGTCACCCGGCTTTTGCCCTGCCCGTCGGACATCGAAAATCACGCCATCGACCCGGAAGATGAAGAGACGCCCATCCCCCTGGCCTCAGATCCCAACGCGCCCCTTGTGGCGCTCGCCTTCAAACTGGAGGACGGGCAATACGGACAGCTCACCTACATCCGCGTCTATCAGGGAACCCTTTCCAGCGGCGACACCGTGATCAATGCCCGGACCATGAACAAGGTTAAAATCGGCCGGGTGGTTCGACTGCACGCCGGGCAGATGGAGGACATTGGCGTCATACCCGCCGGCAGCATCGGCGCGCTCTTTGGCATCGACTGCTCGTCTGGAGACACCTTTGTGAAAAAAGGGATGCGCATGAGCATGACCTCCATGTATGTTCCCGAGCCGGTCATCGCCATCGCCGTTTATCCCGACAGCTCCCAGGACGAAATCAATATGTCCAAGGCCCTCTCCCGGTTCACCAAGGAAGACCCCACATTCAAAACCCATGTCAGCGAAGAGACCAACGACACGGTTCTGTCTGGAATGGGGGAGTTGCACCTTGAAGTTTACATTGAGCGGATGCGCCGGGAATACAACGCCAACGTCACCACAGGGAAACCCAAGGTCTCCTACCGCGAGACCATCACAAAAATGGCTGAATTCAATTACACCCACAAAAAACAGACCGGCGGCGCCGGGCAGTTTGGACGGGTGGCCGGGTATGTGGAGCCCATTTCAGACGAAGAGTTTATCTTTGAAAATAAAGTGACCGGCGGCTCCATCCCCACCCAGTATATATCGGCATGCGAAAAAAGCTTTCGAAAATGCCTTGCAAAAAGCCCGCGTATGGAATACCCCATCACCGGCGTCAAAGTCGTGATCACCGATGGATCGTCCCATGCCGTGGACTCATCGGACATGGCCTTTCAGGCCGCGTCCCGGGGAGCGTTTCTGGAAGGATTCGCAAGAGCCCGGCCCATCATTCTCGAGCCGGTGATGAAGGTCGTGGTGGAGACTCCCACGGAATTCCAGGGGGCGGTCATGGGTTCCATCAACCAACGCCGGGGAATCATCGCAAGCTCCCAGGACGAAGGGACCTCCTGCATCATTGAGTCGAGTGTTCCCCTTTCGGAAATGTTCGGCTACGCCACGGTTTTAAGATCATCGACCCAGGGCAAGGCGCAGTTTACCATGGAGTTTGAAGCGTATAAAAAAGTTCCCGCCTCCATCGCCGAAGAGCTGAGCAAGAAAGATGACAAAAACTCAAAAAATAAACAGGCGCAAGGCGGCAAAAAGAAATGACCAATCACACATCGAACCGTAACCAAGAAACGGAAGGCAAATCAAAAGGAGTTTTATAATGACAGAAAAAAAACCTGTCCCAAAAAATCCCCTGAAACTTTTAGGCCTTGACTCCGACGATATCTTTGAAGACGGAGGATTTGGGGTGGTTTTTGCGCGCGCAGGCGTCGGAAAAACATCGTTTCTGGTCCAGCTTGGCCTAACCGCCATGTTAAACGAAAAAAAAGCGCTCCACATCAGTCTCAAAGACCCGGTGGCAAAGGTCAATCTCTGGTACAAAGAAGTGTTTCGGAACGCCATGAGTTCATACGTTGAAAGCGCCGACCAGACGCTTTTTGAAACCATTCAGTCCCGCCGATTTATTATGACATTCAAAGCGGAAGAGTTTGGAGGGGCCAAGCTTGAGGGTAGAATCGCCGAGCTGGCCGATCAGAATATTTTTTCCCCGGACGTGATTTTAATCGACGGAATGTCCTTTGACGGCGATGTCACGGAATTGCTTTCGGGCCTTAAAGACCTGGCTAGACAACAGGCGGTTCCGGTCTGGTTCACCATGCAGACTCACCGAAGCGAAAAGGATGGAAAGGACGATGCCCTGGTTCCTTTTTCCGAACTATCCGACCTGTTTGATGTGGCGGTGCAGCTCTACCCGGAAGATAAAAACATCCATGTCAAATGTTTAAAAGGGGGGGGCGCCAACACCCAATCCCATGTCCTGCTTGATCCGGCCACCATGCTGATCCAGGGCGAGGAGAATTCGGCCTCATAGCCCATGTTTGAAATCAGCGATGGACGATTTGTCCGCCGCTGAAAAAAAAATAATACCGCGTTCCCGGGCCTGGCTCGGGAACGCAACGTTTACCCCGCTGTTTTATGCCTCTGTTTTATCATCTCTGGTCTTTCTTATCACTGGTCTTTATCATCACTGTTTTATCATCTCCAGGGATTTTCATGGCACGAAAAGAACCCTAATTTAATTTTTTCCAATCTTGAATGATATTTTGGCGCGACAAATTCAAGAAGCGCTATCGCCAAAAAAAGTTGGCGCATATCTGCCGGGGCATTATTTAATGAGGTCGGGCCGTCAGAGCAAAAGGATGAGACACAACGTCTGCTCGAACCATATTCAGGTCAATATACGCAAGACATTGGATTAAATGATTGTCAGTCTAAATGACCGTCGCATGATATCTGTCTTCCCAAAAGGTTCCATATCTATAATCTCACAGCGTAACAACCTTAAACATTCGTTTTGACGCCAAAATGGGATGTTTAATGCCATTTCAGCGCCCTATTTTTCGACCCCAACTTCACTAATGCCCAAACGAGTGTTGCGGAGGCATCTCCGGCTTAACCGGCCCAGGTATGTGTGATTTCATTTCTTTTGTTTTTTTAGCGATGCTCTTATTGCCGCATCATACGCTTTATTTGCCCAGCGCTTCATTTCTTCACTGTCTTCCAGCGTTTCTTCGGGAGCTTGATAGTAAGACATTTTATATGCTTTGTCTTTTTTATAATATTCGAACGCCTCAAGACCTTTGGCATTGAAATCTTTTTGAGTTTCTTTATCCGCTTTTAAGTAAAGGACATGATCCGCAATCAGCCCGAACATTAAACCTTCGAGAAAAATGCCGTGACCGCCAAACATTCTTTTTGCGATAACAGGACCCATCGTTTGCATCATTTCCGTCACATATGACGCAAACCCTTCTTCCTCTTTTGACACAGACATACCCCCCTTTGCTCTCTTTAATGATTGCACATCATATAGACGCCGTCGCCGGGAACGATAAAAATAACCGGACGCTCGGCAGAGTGTGCGCGGCCAAGGATTTATTGGGATGAAATGCATAACCCAATTTTTTTGTCGTTTGGTTCATTTATTGCGAAGAAAAAGCGAACGGATCACATATTAAGTATTCGATGTTCAGCCCTTCCTGTCTGATGCTTTAAGCGCCGATTCCCTATGGTCTCCTCCACCATCCGATGGCGCATGGTGATGATCAATTCGCCGCTTACACCACCGAAAAAATCATCTAATTCCTTACCACTCAATCCCAATTTCTCGCCATTCCTGTATCGCTCTTTTTGGCCCCAAAAGACGGTTATTGCCCCATTTTGAGGCCAGAACTAACATTAATATTCTTTAATACTAAACAGTTAACTTGGTCTGCCCCCAAGACTCCCGCCTTGTTGATTTGCGCATATCACACAATGATCACCGGACTTTTCAGAAGTAAAACGATGAAAAAGTTCCGTTGTATCAATAAATTATAGATAACAGATCATTTATATGTCACTTCTTTTTATGATATTGTTCTTCCTCGTCTGTGTGAATAATATTAGCGCCTCCGCCACGGGCTGCGCCTATACTATGACCGGTATTATGGCTTCCACCTTTAAGTCCGGATCGCAAAAAATATGCGAAATATGCCCCGACAAAACTTGCTATTATTCCTTTTAAATGTGAAACGATCATTGATTTTATACTATAATCCTGCAAGTGGAGCACAATCGCCAAAGTAATAACGATTCCAAAGAGCGCCCCTAATATCGGTCTTTTTCGACCGAAAATCCCAGCGGCAATGACAATTAGCAGCACAAATCCAAAGTTCATTGATGTCCCCTTATTTCAGGTTAAAGACTCTCAAAAGAAAAAAAGTTTAATAGATCTATAACGATTTGATCAGCCGCCCGGCTTTTTAGGTCGGCTGGATTTTCTGGTTGGCGGCTTTTTGAATATGATTTTAATAATGATAGCGTGCTTGCACAAAATCGACTTTCTCATGTTCAACAACATAAACCAGGCGATGTTCTTGCGTTATTCGACGGGACCAGACACCAGATCCCAAAAACTTAAGAGGTTCAGGCTTGCCAATACCATGGAAAGGGTCTCGCATAATCGCCTCGATCAGTTGAAAAATACGGAGGGCTGTCTTGCGGTCAGTCTCTACCCAGTACCGTAGATCCTCTCTGAATTCTGGTTGAAATACAGATTCTCTACGTTTTTTAGCGCTGGATGGTTTTTTGCCCTTTTTACTCAATGCCGACCTCATTTCGAAGGTCATCAATCGTTTGAGAGGAACCCGATCCCTTACGGACTCTGGCAAGAGCTGTTAAAAGTCGTCTTGCATTTTTTGGTGACCGAAGAAGGTGTGCCGTTTCAAGTACACCGGCCAACTCGTCAGCGGTTATCATGGCGACATCTTCACGCCCGCGTCGCTTGATAATTACAACCTCTCGGTTTTTAGTGACTTCATCCAATAGAGAAGCCAATCCTGCCCGAGCTTGAGTATATGTTGTTTGAATAGCCATATCTGCCTCCTGTTTTTAGGTACAGACTTACAGTACATGTTTCGGGCAGACTTGTCAATATTAAAGGCATACAGCGCGAATCAAGTGGCTCGCCAACGCTCAGCATAACCGGCTGGTAAAAGTTGCGGGTTTAATGCTGGTTTAATGGGGTCCGGGTTTAATGGGGCCGGGTTTAATGGGGTCGGGTTTAATGGGGTCGCCGGGTTTAATGGGGTCGGGCCGTGAAAACAGACTGATTTCATTTTAAAATAATTAAATTCTGCCCCCTAAAACAGTCTTAAACACCCCATTTGGGGGTCAAAATAAGCGGTTTAAGAGCCTATTTGTATTTACAAAAAAACGTTCGTTTATATATCCCAAAAATATTGATTGCTTGCATTGTTTTGAAAATATGCCCCATATGAGGATTGATCTTCACGCAACTGCCAGGAATTTGATTTTTTATCCTCCAAAATATTTCGGCCTCTCGCTCTGTGTCCAAATTTCTCTACCGGGCTTCTTGAACAATGGGTTGAGAACGACCTTTCAGACCATTTATATTTTTTAAAGGATTCAAAATCGTTTCAATCATTAGGTTTGGGTTGGGCATTTTTGATATCCCATATGATTGTGTCAGAACTGAAATCTTGTTCATTGGGCCACATAATCCTATGGTGGACAGGACGAACAAAACTAAAATAGGATTTATTTTTTAGCTCTTTGAATGCACTGCCTTTTAAGTAAGGTTTAACATCAAAAATACCGGAAATTCAGTTGCTTGTCAGAATATCAATCTGGTACTCCCTTAAGGGAATGGCTTTAACGATTGTATCCATTTTTTTGTCCTTTTACCTTAAAGGTTCTATTTTAAAAAAGGAGGTGAATATGGTTTGACGTTGCCATGTAATTTAGAACATGCAGGCCATGTCTTTTCTTTGCCTGAAATAACCAATGTGTCCACCGTTCCCGGTCTTTGACAAATTTCATCAAGAAATCTTTTTTATGGCATCGGTGAGTTATATGCCAAACGTATCCCGGAACAAAATATCTTTTTGCGCGCGCCATATCTATAATCTCACAGCATAACCTTAAACATGCGTTTTTGACCCCAAAATGGGATGTTTAAGACCATTTCAGGACCATATTTTTAGTCTTTTTTCTATCATTACAGAATATTGCGACGGCCCGACCCCAATTTCAGTTCCAATTTCAATTTTCATTCAATTTTTCATTAAAGTGTGCTTATGTAATTATATGCATATTATTTTTTTCGCTTCCAAAACGTACGGTCGTACTTATCAAATTTATTAAAACTTATCATTGAAGCTAATTCTTTTCCGTATTCATCGCCCTTTTCGGAATATCGATCCAGCTTTTTTACCAACTCATAGGGGTTGCTTGTTTTCATACGCAAGGCACGAAATTTTTTAAACGCATTGCCTCTTGCCAGGATGCGATAATTATCTTTCACGGAGGCGTAAATTGAACTGTATTTTTTTATCCAGATCGTTTTATTGCCGCGTTGCTTACCTGCGGCAATCCTTGGTTCGTTTTTATCAAATGACCAAACGCCAAAGACGTTATTTGCCTGAATAAAAAAACGCGAAGTTCCCCAGGCGCTTTCCATAGCCGCCTGTGCCAGAGCAATACTTCTCGGATGAGGTTTTAATGCCACCAACAGTTCTTCATCGGTTTCTGCGCGGTATTCTATCTTGAACTTTTCAATACGTTCGCTGTCGGCCCCAGTTTTCATCGCGGTGGTCACTTCTTGGTAGCGCTGATCAAGCTCTTGGTAAACCTGATTAATAGCCGGTAGCATCAATGCCATGAAACGCTGCTTTTTTTCTTGCACAGTCATGTTTTTAGGGATTATAGAGGGCGAGTATGTAATCTTTGGTTCAACCACGGTTTGAATTTTAGCTGCGCTGGTTATAACAGGTTTAGGAACAGCGACAGCTCCAGTTTTTTGATCCGACTTTTTTGTTGCTCTTTCTGCTGCCAAACTTTCCGTCACCTTAAAGTCTGGCGCCCCATTCTCCTCAGGTTGATCCAGAAAACCAAAGCCTACCACACAGAGTGCGATAAGGGCTAAGCCAAACAAATATTTATTCCGCTGCATATTTACTCTCCTTACTGTTGTTTTAGATGTCCCTAACGACTTCGGCCTGCATCTTGACTCAGCTGGGCAGCGCCCTTTCGCTAAAGGGCATTCAAACTCCCCGCCTTGGGATGCGATTTAAAAATTTCGTATAGAAAAGGCCGGCGCGTTGAAGATGAAAATGCGGTCATCGGTGAATATTCAGATTGGAATTTCTGGCGATTCCGGAGATGGAAAGTATTATTAGCCTGTCCCTATTCTACCTCTGGAATTTCATCACGGCGGATATAGACATGATTGTACTCACCCTGTGATGCCCGATGATATATTCAAACATCTGAACCGGTTTTGCCGATGTCGCAAGCCTTGTCATGAGTTTGTCGCAAGTTTATGCCATAAGATGTCGCAAGTTTAAATTCTTAAAAAATAGACCAACTGATTTGTCGCGCCTTCAGCCGCGATCAATTCTTTTTCAATCATGATTTTAAGATCACGCTGCAAGCTGCGTCGATTGACCTCTTGAAACAGCTCCTCATAATTCCGGATCGTCAGTCTGTCATACTGTAGAAGGAATTCAATGGCTTTTGTCTGCCTTTCATTCAGGTTGTATCTCTGTGTTAAAACATCCCGTCGAATCACCTGTTCGCCACGCTCTTTGACCTCAATCATCTGGGTTTCCAAGCCTGTGATGAAATAATCCAGCCATCCAGTCATATCCATATCGTTATCACGAACGCTTTGAATTTTTTTATAGAAAGTGGGCCTGTCACGATCATAATATTCACTGATGGTGAACAGACGTTTGAAATCATATCCTGCCTTATAAAGACAAAGGGTTGATAATAACCTTGATGCTCGTCCATTACCGTCAAGAAACGGATGAATATGGACCAGTTGGAATTGGGCGATTCCACTGATTAAAACCGGATGGATCTCAAGATCAGAATTAAGCCATTTTACCATTTCAGACATCATGACAGGTATTTCAATAGCAGTAGGAGGGGTATAAATCACCTCGCCTGTGTTAGAATTCGCCACATAATTTTGTATCCGTCGATAAGCGCCAGGGTCAGCTTTACCGCCACGAACGCCTTGTACCAACTTTCGATGGATTTCACGAATCATTCCTTCGGTAATCGGATCTCCGCTGTCCAGGCATTCGGATACAAATTCAAATGCAAACCTGTAATTCAATAGTTCTCTGGTATCATCCGGATCGGCCTCAGGCACAGCTTCGCCTTTCCATAAGCGTTCAGCCTGATCCAGCGTTAGCTGTGTCCCTTCGATGTGGGTGGTATGATGGGCCTCTTTCATAAGGGCTTGATTTCCCATATCCCTGACCCAGTCATCGGATAGCCTTGCGGCTTCCAGGAATCCCCTGGCCCGTTCAATCTGAGTAATGGCTGATGTCATGCGGTTGGTTATGGTGAATTGGGGATTGAATCCTGTCATAAATCACCTCCATCAATTATAGCGCCGGCATCATTTAGAATAGCAATGATTTCCAGCTTTAATTTTCCGGGTATTTCAGCGGCTTGCGATACCGGGACATATTTGAAGGTATTCAAGTCGAAAGGGACCTTGTCATCTGTATCTTGCGGCTCAAAAAGATAGATCAAACGATTTTTTTCATGGTGTTTGAGTGCATAACCGGCCTCCACGTACACATTGGGGCGATGTCCGGTTAAATCACAAATAATAATTTCAGATCCTGCAATAGCCTCATACATTTTGTTGTGGATCGGAAAAGTACCACCTTCCTGGGTTCCCATATCAATTAGTTCAAGCGGGATACCTTGTTCATTTCTTATAGACTCAAGGGTTTGCTGCAATTGGTCCAGACGTAAACCGGCTTTATTATGGGCGTCTTTCGGCGCATCAACTGGCGGATACCATCTGGCCAGAAACACTTTGCGGGGAATTCTGTTTTGTGCCGCTTTAAAAGTGGTAAGCAATTGTTCTGCCGGAGAAGACGGGTTTAAAAGATTGGTGATACCTTTACTGCCCAACCATTTTCCGATTCGATCAAGAAACTGAACAGATAAATTGACACGTTCTTCATGATTGCCGACGGCTTCGTTCCAGATTCGGGACGCCAGTTCGAGAAAAGAATACGTTTTGCACAAAGACGGATGATTGACTGTCAGGCGCACCATGATATCTGCCAGCCCGGCAAAAAGATCATTGGCAAACTGATCAATGGCCTCCTTTGATTCAGCGATAGCAGGCGCCATTGAAATCAGGTTGCGTGCCGCCTCCCACAGCGCTGTTAAAGGGCGTCTGCCAAACCGATCCTGAGCAGGAGGGGGCAATCCCTGCAATTTTTCCGACAACAACCGGGTCAGGTATAGTTCCGGGCTGTAATTAAATTCATTTTCCGGTGTCATGTCATAATCAGAATTCTGACCTAATAAAAGGCGCAGCCCGTGTTCTGATTCCAGTGGCAGGGCTGTATTGTTGATCGTGTGGAAGATAAGGGACTCTGCATAATCATCCGCATCATTGTCAACTGATCCCAGCAATACCATGCAAAAAGGCGCCAGAAATTTGGATGGCAGGTTGGGGTCTTCAACAAGGCGCTCTGCCAATGCCAGACGGTGATTGCCATCGATACGGCGAATCAGTTTATCAGCCTTGATCGCTTCCAGATCCTGCCGGGGTATCCGAACCGTTTGGATTCGAGTGGTCTTACTACCATATCTGCGTTTTATGATTACCGGTGTTGTCTCGTCACTTTGAACGCCGATAATTTGACTTGGGGGTTCATCGGTTTCCAGTACGACACCTCGATCCAAATCTACCGGATTGACCGGTACACGGGCTGAAAGCACCACTTCCGGTATAAACCGGTTATCACTTTGTTCCAGGTATTTTTTGATATCCTGCGCGTGCTTTTCATTGAGTTCACGCTGGTGCCCCACAACCCGCTGTGCCTGGGTTTCATGGCCGGTCATCTCATAGGGCACGGAAATGGCTGCCAGATCTTGCAGATCGGCAAACCCCCGGATAATGCGGAAGATGCCCAGCACACTTTCGGCAAAATACCCCTCAAGCTGAATGTATTGACGCCCGCGGGACATGTTAGATGTCCTCCACTGATAGGGTGCCGAGGATTAGTTTTTCTACTTTGTTTTTACAGTCAAAAAGCGTTTCTTTTAAAGTGGATAGCTTTTGCTCAATTTCTGCCTTTTTCGATAGAAATTCTTGTTGAACATCCATGGCAATCATTGGCAACCGAATTTCTGCAAGATTAGCATAGTACATCCGCTGTTTTACACCTCCAACTCGATTAAAGCTTACCAATGTCAGAAAGTATTCTGTTTGTATTAGGAGATCCATGAATTCAGGATCAAAACCACCTGTTATTTTCCATACCTGATATTCGGGGCTTGTAATTGCATCATTAGGGACTTCAGGCACGATGCCTAACGAACCAACATTGGCCCGTGTTGGATTATGAAAAAACCAGCCTTTTTCGATTTTCTTGTAGGCGGCGTTGAAATATTGGGTTTCTTGTTTCGTATTGAGAAACACCCCGTCCTTATTGTTGACGCCATAAATAGGCCATTTTTTTTTTGGAAGATCCCATGGTTTAATCATATCAGAACATTCTTGAGTATAATCTCCCAATCGAATAAAAGTTGGATTGGCTTCCTTGAAAACCGCAGCACGGCCTGCCTTAACATCCCATTGCGGAGCTTGAGAAAAACTGGCGCTAAAAAGCTTGGAATTACGTAATAATTTGTACTTATGGGTTTGTTGGATCATGAACTCGTTTAGTTCCGCAACAATATTTATTTTGGCCAGTTTGGTGTCAGTAGTTTCTTTTTGTACCCGGTCCCAATATGAGACTATTTTTTGCTGAATTGGTAGTGCAGGGATGGGGCACTCTAATGATTCAAAAAAATCAAGTTTAACTTCTTTTCGTCCTTCCGCCCCAACCTTGTTCCGCCATAGATGTTCCTTAAAAAATTTAGCCTGTATTAGTAAATGGAAATATTTTGGATCAATCCGTTCAAGGTCTGGCTTATAAACTGCGAAATGATTTGTGACAACAACCTTATCCCAACTATTTGGAATGATAGCCACAGCACCATTTTTAAGATCAATCTTTGAGACAACAATGTCACCCGGTCTGGCCCAGAAAAGGTCCATTGTGTATTCTTTATTTTGGTTAACCTTGCGTGGTTCTATTGAGCCATCAAAGTGAATAGTCACCGGCATTAAATCTGCGAACCCATTGTCGGTACGATCTACTTTCTCTTTTCTATGAGTCAAAACAGATCCAATAGGGGCCATCACTGCGGTGGGCCAATGCCATTCAATAGTGTGAAAACTGTTAGGGTCCCATCGTTTGACTTCTGAAAAACTAACAGCAAACGCTTTGGGAAAAGATGGTGAAGCTTCGGTCATTATTCTTCCCCTCCAACCTCAGCAAACTTTTCAGGTTCTTCCAGGAATACCCGGTACCATTCCAGGCAGGTCTTTTCAGTGTCCTTTGGTTTGTTGTCCGTCGGATACAGCTCATTTAAATCTTCTTCACCCGTGGCAGAAATACCCACCTTTTCCGCTTCATACATAAAAATGGGGTAATCAAACCGATCCTTGAGAAGCTGGCGGGATTCAGCCGTTTTCTTTACATCCATGAGCTTTAAATATTCCCTGAGCTCTTTTTGCAATGCTTTCCGGCTTTCGATGTCTTTATCTTTCTTGGCTACAGCAATGGCAGCCTCCAGGCGTTCGGTTTCTTTTGCGATCTCATCAGCATACTTTGCTTCAATTTCAGCTTTTGCGTGGGCATCTGTCTTATCAAAGGATTTCTTTTCATCTTGAGTGTATTTTTGTAGAAAAAGCAGCGAACATTTCACACTGGCGCCTGAACTGACAAAGGTTTCCTGGGGCAGGCTGACCACAGCTTTCAGAAAAGCCCGGTCCTCTGTGAATTCCCGGACATGGGCCAGGGAGGGATTATTGTAAATTCCTTCAGGAAGGACAATCCCCATTCTCCCCCCCGGTTTGAGCAGATCAAGGCAGCGCTCGATGAACAGAATTTCGGTTTTGATCTTCCCGTAAACGGTTTGCCCTTTCTTGATAGACCGTTTCGGCAAACTAAATAAAGAGGCAATGGATTTGTTTACGGCTGCTTTTACCTTAGCCTGGGCCTCAGTATAAAGGTCTTTGTACTCTTCTTCATACCGTTTTGCCGCATCTTTGGTAACCAAAATTTCCTGCTCCGTAATTTTGTCACTGGGCTCAACATTCGCCCCAAAAGGAGGGTTCGTCAGGATGATATCAAAACGGCCTTCAAAAATACCATTAACGTTTAAAAATCCGTCATGGTGATGGACACCACCATGACCGTCACCGTGCATGATCATGTTCATTTTGCTGGTCCGGGCCATCCGATCATTGGCATCTGTTCCATAGATACATCTATTGGAAAGCTTCCACATGCGGGATTTTTCAGTGCGCTGATCAATGGTTTTCTGGATTTTATCATACTGTTTTCTCAGCTTTACGGCTTTGTCTTCCTCGCTGAGAGCCTTATCTTGAAGAATTTTTTCTTTGTATTCATTGTATTGCCTGTCTGCATCGGCAAGGATCTGTTCTCTGACAATTTCAAAAACACGGATGAGAAAACCGCCTGACCCGCTGGCTGGATCGCAGACGATTTCCCCTTCTTTGGGATTTACCATATGGACCATGAATTCCACAATGGAACGAGGGGTAAAAAACTGGCCGATCTCACCACGAAACGTGCGGCCAAGGAATCGTTCAAAGGCAACGCCCTTGATATCCTCACTGGTATCAGACAAATTATATTTTTCCAGTTTGCGTACAATTTCCGTACCGGTTGCAGGCTTCAGGTTGATGCGCTCATCATCTTCAAAAATTTTATCTGTGGAATAGGCCTCTTTTGTCCGTGTAAAGAGCATGTCCAGAGGGTTATCACCGAGTTGCTCTTCCAAAAAATCGACGCTGAACAGGTTTTTACGCCTGCGTTTTTTACTCAATTCCCTTTCCACCCAAACCTTTACAAAAAGAATTTTGGCTATTTCATCAAAGGCTGCGGCTGGATCTTTTTTTTCCCGGTTACGGATCACATTGTGACATTGATGCAAAAGGTCAGCAAACTCCTTTTCCTTGAATACCCGGAGTTTGGATAATAACTCTTTGATTTCCTTGTCCGATGCATCTGCGTGGGGAATGTTTTCAATTTCTTCGATATACCCCGGCATTTTATCTTTCTTCACTCTCCAAAATCGGGTTTCCCGGGAATTGTGGGTCACAAAAAAAGGAGCATCTGCAATGCGCGCATAGTTCTCACCTTGTGCATAATCCGCCGCTTTAATCGTTACGTTATCGGATTTACATTCAATAATGATGAAAGGGGCTTTCTGATCTGTCTTGTCCTTTTCGGTTCGCCATATAACGAAATCTGCACGGGCTTGAGCGCTGCCTCTGCCGGTGACACTCACCTCTTCGTCAATTTGATCCAGAGTGTATCCGTATTCATCAATCAGAACGGTCAGGTATTGTTGTCGGACCTGTTCTTCCGGTGCTAAGGACAACCACATTCTTCGAACAGGACTGAAAATCTTATTCCCGTCAATTTTGACGTCATCTGCTTTTTTATATGTCTTACCAGCCACTGTATTGGCTCCTTTATGTCAAAATATTTTTATGCTCTGAAAAACTATAAAAATGATTCTGCCCGAGAATGATATGATCCAGTAAAAGCATTTCCAGAATATCTGCCGCTTGTTTCAGTTTATGGGTTGTTTCGATATCCTGGTCAGAGGGTGAAGCCTCCCCCGAAGGATGATTGTGCACAACAACAATGGAACTTGCTGAAAGACGCAGGGCTTCTTCCATAACCTTTCGCGTATAGACAACGGATTGGGTGGGTATTCCCTCTGAAATAACACGTTCTGCCAACAAATTGTTTTGTCCGTCAAGAAGCAGCGCAAGAAAAATTTCGTGCCTTTTACCCTCAAACTTTGGATAACAGAAAGCTGCGATGGTATCCGCCGAATCAAAAGATACCGGACGTGCATTCTGTCTTCGAACACGCTTGCCGATTTCGATTGCCGCTTTAATTTGGGCTGTTTTGGCAAGCCCCAACCCTTTAAATTTAAGAAGGTCTTCAACATGCGCCCGATCAATCCCGCAAATACCGTTCAGCCTGTCAATGAGTTGTCGCCCCATGTCTATTGCAGATGATCCCACTTTACCCACTCGAATCAAAATTGCCAGCAACTCGGCATCAGTAAGAGATTCCGCACCAAATTGAATTAATTTTTCGCGGGGCCGTTCCCCCTCCGGCCATTTTTTGATTGAAAAATTAGCGGGAAGATCAGTCATTGAGCCGCCCCTTTTTTTTCATATCTTCACAAAATAAATCAAATTGTGTTCGAGCTAACTTCGAAGGTGAAGTTTTAGCGTTCTCCCAGCGATTCACAGTTGCAAAGCTCACCCCCAAAGCATGTGCGAGGTTTTCCTGGCTTATTCCAAGCTGTTTGCGTACTTCCCTAACTAATTCCGGAAATTTTTCAGACCCTGTGGTCATAACTTCACCTTCACTTCTCTGATTTTAATATTAGGGTTCAGACATAACACCTGCTATAACATATGCAAGAGAAATATCAAATATTGTTTTTTGAGAATTGGAATTTATTGACTTGTTATTTAGTGAAATTTTATTGCCACGTGAATTGGCTTTATTATATAATTTCTTAATTTTCCTCAAAATAATCAGAATCAATGGTTTTGACCTGATACGTATTAATAACTGATAACCCCACGTTATTTTCGATCATTAATTCAGCCAAATGTTCTCCATCTATTAAGATGATTTTGTATTCGACCTGTGTCACAAACTTATAAACACTTTGCGGAAAATTTGATGTGGTAATAAAAATTCCTTTTTTTGCTTTTTTGGATGCAAGCGCACCAGTAAAATCTCTAATTTCTTTAACAGGAACCGTATTTTCCCATTTTTTTGCTTGAAGGTATATCACATCAAGGCCTAGTTTATCCTCCTTGATGATCCCATCAATTCCACCATCCCCTGACTTTCCAAGGGCTTGGCCTGCGTCCCTTCTTGAACCGCCATATCCCATTGCAATGAGAAGGTCGATAACCAACCGCTCAAAAAAGGCAGGGGAGCATGATTTTACAATTTCAAGCACTTCTTTTGACAGTCCAGAATATAATTTCTGATATGCCATCTCAAGCAACTCTTCAGGAGTTTGATCAGCGTTGTTCATAAATTGAGGTTGGGATATTGGATCGTTACCTTTTTTATCCTTTTTGATGGATTGGAATTCTACAAACTCTTCATACCGGGTTAGAAATTTTGAAGTAATCTCCTTTGGATTTTCTTCTAACAGATCCAAACCTCTCTCACTGATTTTAAATTGCGCTCTTTTAGGCGAAACAATGAGTTTAGCCTTCTTCAAATAAGTTCTGGCCCATCCGACTCTATTTCGAAATATAGCTTGCCGACCACTTGGCAGCAGCTCCCGCAATTCTGTTTCAGTTAATTGAAATTGTTTTGCCAATGCATCATGCGTTTCACTTAAACTATTTTCATTTCTATCCGAGAGAAACTTTAGAAATGGCAGCATTATTTCTTCGTATTTTGGGATCATAAATTCCTTTGTGCAATTCGATTTTTAATCGCCGGGAACAAGTCATTCCATAGTTTTCCGCATATCTTTAATAAAAAACAATTACTTGACAAACAAACTAATGCCAAACATAAAAATACAACTGGATATCATTACCATTCTTACGGTATAAGGATATAAATATCATGCTCAAGATTCCTGACGAAACACAAAAAAAATATGATGAGATGCTCCTGGAAAATAGCGTCCCGCAAGATCAACATGGCTATCACAAAAAATGGTTAAGGTATTGTCTGGATTATTGCGACAAATATAATGTTTTACATTCTGATCTGAAAGCCTCATAATTTGTCCCTTTTTTTTCTATTCACAATCATCAGAACCCATCCCATTAAGATATTCAGAACAAAGCTCCAGGAAAATGGCGGTGAATCCATCATCCCTCATCGAAAACGATAACTCCAAAGCCAGGCCCCCAGCTTCGCCGGGGGGGGCGTTAGCGGCGCCAGCGAATTTGCGGCGTCAAGCCCGCTGGCGCCTTACTTACAGAAATCTACACCCCTGGATAAATTAACTGGATCCATCGATCGCTTTTGAAAAGACCATCTCCCCAGGTTGCCTCAAGATCGGCCAGGGGCTTTGCGGCCACCGCCTCCTGGGCTGTTTTCCCTTCCGCTTTAAGCGTTCTCAGCCGTTCATAAGCGATCCCGAGCATCTCACGGTAACGGGTCAACTGTTCCTTATCTCCCATGGGGCCGTGGCCCGGAATAATTTTGGTTTGGTCATCCATCAGGGATAACACTTTGTCCACCGCTTTGATCATCCCTTTTAGGCTGCCGCCATGGCTCACATCGATAAATGGATAAAAGCCATTGAAAAAGAAATCGCCGGCGTGGATCACATTGGCCTTCGTAAAGTGAATAAAACTGTCGCCATCAGTATGCGCGTGGGGCACATGCATGGCGTGGATGCGGTCTCCGTTGAGATGGAAACTGATATCTTCGGAGAAAGTGACCACAGGCAAGCCTTCCTTGGAAACACTGGCCTGCTTCATGTTGAACGCCTCGCTAAAAGAGCCGGTTTTCAGGCGCTCGCGCACATTATCGTGGGAGAAAATCAAGGCGCCTCCCTGACCCAGCTTTTCGTTTCCGCCTGTGTGGTCCCCGTGGTAATGGGTATTGATCAAAAATTTAGGGTAATCGCCGCCGACTGATTTGATGGCGGCCACAATTTTTTCCGTCAAAGGAGCGAACTGGTCGTCAATCAAAAAGGTGCCATCCTCTCCGATGAACAAGCCGATATTGCCGCCTTGTCCTGAAAGCATGTATATTTGCTCAGTGACCGGGACCGGGGTGATTTTTTTGTCGGCCGCGTGTCCGGCGGGTGAAAATGACATGAAACCTGCGATCAAAACACATAATGCGGATATGATTTTACCTATCATTTCAGACCTCCTGTTAGAGTTGACGACATCGTAAAAAAATGCGATCTAGAGTTGAGTGTCGAGCCACCTTAACACACTGTCCAGATTTTGGGGAGTCTCCTATATACCGTAGGGCGCTGATTGCAAAACCGTTCTCAAATCAATCCGGCTCTTCACGAGTCTCAGAACGATATCTGTTGATTTTGTCCGTGACTTCAGGGTAGTTAAGTCGTTCCGCGCAGAATTTGCAGAACACAGCGTCCGTATCATGCCCATGGGCCATACAGGAAGGGCAGGCCTGGGTTGATATTTTTTTCTGGTTGCTATGGCTCAGTTCCGCTGTCACAATACCAGTGGGCACCGCAATAATGGCGTACCCCATGATCATAATAAAGGATGCCATTGCCTGACCCAGGTTTGTTCTGGGTGAGATATCCCCGTAGCCCACGGTGGTCATGGTGACAATGGCCCAGTAAATGCTCCTTGGAATGCTGGTAAATCCATTTTCTGGATCCTCAATCAGATACATGGTAGAGCCAAAAATGACCACCAGGGTCAAGATGGTCATCAAAAAAATGGCAATTTTCCTCCGGCTTGCCAGGAGCGCCTGGATCAGTATGCTGGCCTCCCCAATATAGGACGCCAGCTTGAATACGCGAAAAACCCTGAGCACCCTGAACACCCTGATCACAATCATATACTGGGTTCCGGGTATCATAAGGCTAAGATAGGTCGGCAGAATTGCCAATAGATCCACTATTCCGAGGAAACTGACCGCATATCTAACCGGTTTTTTCACGCAGGACAGCCGCAGAAGATACTCCAATGTGAACCCCAGGGTAAACAACCATTCAAGAAAGTAAAGATGCGCGCCATACAGGGTTTTAAAGGATGCCACGCTGTCCAGCATGACCACCAGGACACTGGACAGAATGGAAATGATCAATAGAATATCAAACCATTTCCCAGCAGGCGTGTCTGCTTCAAAGATGATTTCATGGAGCATGTGCTGGACAGATTGAATTTTTGTGACCGGCTTTTTCATCAACAATTCCCGGTGAATGTTAAATTTTGTGAATATTATCCTGAAGCTATTTTAACGACAAGCTCAGCGGCGCGTTTAATGTCCGTTTAATGGGGTCGGGCCGTGAGAACAGAGTGATTTCATTCCAAAACGATTAAATCCTGCCCTTAAAATGGTCTTAACCACCCCATTTGGGAGTGAAAATAAGCGGTTTAAGAGCCTATATTGTATTTACAAAAAAACGTCCGTTTTATATATCCCAAAGATATTGATTGTTTGTGCCATTTTGAGAATATGCCCCATATGCGGATTGATTTTCACGCAACTGCCAGGAATTTTATTTTTTATCCTCCAAAATATTTCGGTCTCTCGCTCTGTGCCCAAATTTCTCTACCGGGCTTCTTGAACAATGGATTGAGAACGACCTTTTAGCCCATCTATATTTTTAAAAAGATTCAAAGTCGTGTCAATCCTCAGATTTGGGTTGGGCATTTTTGATATCCCATACGATTGTGTCAGAACTGAAATCTTGTTCATTGGGCCACATAATCCCATGGTGGGCAGGACGAACAAGACTAAAATAGGATTTATTCTTTAGCTCTTTGAATGCGCTGCCTTTTAAGTAAGGTTTAACATCAAAAATACCGGAAATTCCGTTGCTTGTCAGAATATCAATCTGGTAATCCCTCAAGGGAATGGCTTTAATGATTGTATCCATATTTTTATCCGTTTACCTTAAAGGTTCTATTTTAAAAATAGATTCGCCTGCAACGGCCAGTTTCCAATGAGCCAGCAAATTTTCTTTGTCACATCTTAAATATTAAATATTCGATGTTCAGCCCTTCCTATCTGGCGCTTTAAGCGTCGATTCCCTGTGGTCTCCTCCACAATCCGATGGCGCATGATGGTGATCAATGCGCCGCTTACACCACCGAAAAAAGCGCCTGATTCCTTACCACGCAATCCCAATTTCTCGCTATTCCTACATCGCCCTTTTTGGCCCCCAAAAGGCGGTTATTGCCCATTTGAGGCCAGAATTAACATTAATATTCTTTAATATTAAACTGTTAACTTGGTCCTTCCCAAGACTTCTTCCAAAACCAAGACTCCTTCAAAGGGATGGAAAATGTCAAAAACCGGGAATTCCAGCGCGTGCTTCAAAAACAGCGCAACCCGCGAATCCCGGAGCATGAGGCTGTTCGGCGAGGACTTTTAAAGATGAGCTGTGTATTCAGCAGATGTGTAGGGCCTTATCATTTGCAATTTTTCTTCTTCCAAGCCCTTCGCACGATATAGATCCCAACGAAGCTGTAAATTCATCCAAAAATCTTCTGACATATTAAAAAATTTGGCTAAACGTAAAGCGGTGCTGGGCGTAATGCCCCGTCGTCCGTTAACAATTTCATTTATCCGCTGGTAAGGAACATGAATCGCTTTGGACAAATCACGCTGAGTGATTGACAGTGGAATCAAAAATTCTTCAATCAACATTTCTCCAGGATGCGTCGGTTCCCTGTGTTTTGGAATTCTAACCATGATATTCTCCTAAATTGTCAATGGTAATCGACAATTTCAACATTGTCCGCATTACCCGTATTCCATTCAAAACATACTCGATACTGATCATTGATCCGAATACTATGCTGTCCATCTCGATTTCCAGACAGCGCTTCCAGGCGATTTCCCGGGGGAACTTTTAAATCGCCCAGATCACTTGCAGAATCAATCTGCTCCAGCTTTCGGGCCGCCATTTTCCATATATCTCGTGGACATAACTTTCGGGCGGTTTTGCTGTTTTCCCCATCGAAAATATCTTCAGCGCCCTGATTTTTAAATGATCGTATCATGCATTCACGGTAACACGGCATCCATGCTATGTCAATAGGCTTGGGTTGGGCATTTTTGATATCCCATATGATTGTGTCAGAACTGAAATCTTGTTCATTGGGCCACATAATCCCATGGTGGGGCGGACGAAAAAGACTAAAATAGGATTTATTCTTAGCTCTTTGAATGCGCTGCCTTTTAAGTAAGGTTCAACATCAAAAATACCGGAAATTCCGTTGCTTGTCAGAATATCAATCTGGTAAGCCCTTAAGGGAACGGCTTTAATGATTGTATCCATATTTTTATCCTTCCCCAAGACTCCCTACAATGACCCGGACGCCGCGCCGCTTTGCGGATTGACACAGGCCCCGCTTTGCAGAGAACCTTAAGCAGTTCCCATCTTTTTTTCGGTTTAATACCCGCCAAAGCAATTCAGGAGACGCAAAGGAGATGTCAGCCGATTCTTGGGGTTTCCCTGTTGCCCATGCCTGCGTAAAATCCGTCATTGAGTCGGCAGTATCCCGCGCATTAAGAGTTACGGTTTTCATGGTTCCACCTCTCGATATCCTTCTGAAAATCAGCGACCAACTGTTCCGGCGGCGTGAACATGTAAGCGCTTTCTTTCCCGCAAAAAAGACGGTGAATATGGTTTGGGTTTGACGTTGCCATGTGGTTTAGAACATGCCGACCATCTCTTTTCTTTGCCTGAAATAACCAATGTGTCCACCGCTCCCGGTCTTTGACAAATTTCAACAGAAATTCTCTTTTATGGCATCGGTGGGCGATACGCCAAACGCACCCCATATCCCGAAACAAAATATCTTTTTGCGCGCGCCATATCTATAGTTTCACAGCGTAGGGTTCGTAACCTTAAACATACGTTTTTGACCCCAAAATGGGATGTTTAAGACCATTTCAGGACCATATTTTTAGCCTTTTTTCTCTCATTACAGGGTATTGTGACGGTCCGACCCCAATTTCCGCCCTAAAATCATAGGCGTCCCTATTATGTCTCCTATGCAATTGCTTCCTTAACTTCACAATAATTAGATCTTCTGGCATCTAAGGTACGAAGATACTCGTCGTCGTCAATGACATCTATAAATGCCCGAACTGAGAATCTTTCATCTGCTAAGTTTTTAGTCAAAACATTAGGTTTATTATTCCCTTTTGTCATAGCAACACTCCTAATAGCAGCTTCTTGATTAAAATCGTCTCCTGACAGCCCAGGTCCAATTATTAGCCATAACATATCAGAACTCTGGCTTTCGTCAATTGACTTTTGTACTCGCAATAGTTCTGGCAGCCTATAACGCTTGCCGAAATTCTCTCTTACTCCATCATCCAAATATACTCCTCCTTTTTGTAGTTTTTTGAGGATCTGAATTAGAAGATATGAATAAGAAAAATCTCTTGCACTTGTATCATCAGCTAAATATGTTGTCCCCTTTACAGAAAACACAAAGGCCAGAGAGTTATCAGCCAATTTATTTAACTCTAAGAAGTTGCCTATTAGCATTCCAACAGGATCAACAGGAAGATATTCATAAAGATCAGAAGCAATAGCAAAAGAGTTGATGTAACGTTCAGGACTCTCACTTAAATTGTAGATGTATTCAGATGCTAATGGATCAAGGTCACGAAAAAAAATTTTATTGGGATACTTGGTCTTTTCAGGTGCACAAGGTATGCCACCATACTCTGATGGTACTCCGACTGCATCATTTAGCTTAACGTTAATCTCTAACAATGCTGGAATTAAATTATTGACATCTGACTTAATAAGCGAAAAAAAAGTTTCATCGTACTTGAGATAATCCGCCATAGTAGTCCCTTTTTCTAAGCTTAATATTTTATATACATAGTCAATCACTTGACTTTTTGCCTTTTCCGAAAGACTTTCATCTCCATGTCGAAAATTTAAGACTCTTCCAATAAATGAACGTATAGGAAAGTAAATTATATCATTTATTGAGAATATTGAGAAAAAGTCATTTATTACTCGGGCACTTCTAATTTCCCTATCGGCGTAGCCACATCCTGCCCCGAGCTCTAATATAACATCCCCAAGAGTACTTGTTTCTTGTATGGAATAGATAAGCTTGAGAATATCAATACCGACTCTCTCCCTATATTTCAGAAGATTTCTATCTACTCGCCAAAACACCTCAGGTTCTGGGCTTAAGAGTTCTTTATCGCTCATAGCCTTAAATATTAGCGATTTTGATATATGGTCACTATTAACATCCGCAACCAGTGAAAGGTGATGAGAAAAATTTCTGAGATCTATATTTTCACTGTTTTGCAGAAGAGAGAAACAATCAAGAGCTGTAGAGATATTTTCCATTTATTTCTATCCATAGAAACAAGTTGTTACTATCGGTCATACTCATTAGAGGGAAGGAAGGCTGTCTGGTGCAGCACCTCGATAAATAATTATTTTACCTCAAATTTTCGATAAGGGGGAACCCTTTAAGGTGGTGCCATCGGGAATGCACTCCTACCAATCTGATAATAATAATTGGTTTCAGCGTATGTGTTCATTACGTTTACTATGATGGTAAAATATCTAAATCATCATGTGTTTAGATATTTTATCTGTTTTTTTGTTAAAATCTAAAGAGCTATTGTTGGTCAAACACCCAACATTTTACCACAATAGTATCACTATCACTTTAGATAGGAATAGGGATTAAGGTAACTTCTCAAAAAGTCAGGGGTAAAGGCGCAATTATGCGCCGGAACAAGTCATTTTTGATTTTACAATTTCAGCCAGAGGCGGATATTTATTCTGAAATTCCAGTCTGTCTTTGAGAAAATTCCAGAATGAAATGTCCAATTTGCGACAAGTTTTTTTAAGACTGGTAAAAGTATCCCGGCACCGTTGTCCGGTGTCGCTACGGGTTGATCCGCTTATTTTTCGTTTTTTGACATATTCCCTGATGTCCCTTTCACTTAAATTGTTATGCAGGGGGATATCCGGCCGTTTTAAAACAAGCAACAGTTCGGATTTATTCCGCCACAGGCGTTTTAATGCCAAGTCCAATGAAACAAATCCGGTTTTACGGGTGAAAATCTCGTCAAATCGTTTTTCTAAAGAGTGCTTTTGCGATTTGTCCGGATTTAAGCGATATTTTTTAAGGTCGTTGTAATAATCCCAAATGTCCGCTTTGGTTTTTTCAAGCAGGTTGTTTTGGCACTCGTTAAAACCGATGAGTTTTGTGATGGAGCGTTCGGCATGAACCCAGCATAACCCATGGAGAAACACTTTAAATTGACCGGCGTCATCACTGATAATGGCCAATTCGGGGTTAAACCCATGATCAGTGATGCTACCGATCAATGCGCCTTCCATGACAATTCGTTTGTGACGGTCACTGGTGATTTCCATACGCTTTAAAAATTTAAGCCATTGATTTTTATTTTTAAAAATTTTGTCCGAATGGCGGGTCAGCTTAGAAAATTGATATCCGGGAAGTTTTTGCTTTTCCATATACATGAGGGCCTGCTCGTTTAAAACAAAATCCGTGTGTTGACCGCGTAGCAGGGACAGAAAGTTGATCCGGCTTTTGCTGTCAGTACTCTTAAACCAGGCAAAATATTCATTGCCGATATGTGTGCAGTATCCATTTTTGCCTTTATGACGGGCCCCGGTATCATCCACATTAATGTGGCCCGATTTTTCTAAACCTGTGGCAAGAATATGATCTTTTTCATTGTGGAAGCGGTCCTTATCGTTGATAATGATGTTATTGATTTGACCGGTTGATATATCCACACCCAGTTCATTTAATTGTTCTTTGATAAGCGGCTGAGTGACATGGCAACCATAATACTGATGGAGAATAAAAGCCCTCAGTGTCGATCCAAAATGGCTCCCGGTGACATGCTCAGGCAATTGGCCAACCACATACTCGCCCGAAGGGGTTTTCCATCGCTGGCGCCGGTAGCATGTATTCCAGTTACCGATAATAAGGTCTTGGACAATGTATTCCTGATGGTCTTTTAATTTGCTGCCGTCAGGAAGATTGTCGGGTTTCAGGGAAACCTCTTCATGGATTTCTATCTTCTTTGTTTTGCATTTTTTGGGGCGGTTTTTCCCTGTTTTTTTTCTGTCTTTATTTGAGCGGTTTTTTCCTTCAAGACGAGAAGGTTTAATCTTGGGCCTTGGTTTTTGATTTTTTAACCTTGCGATTTCATCTCTTAATAGATATATTTCCTCCCTCTGGAGTTGAATGAGCTCAAGCAACTCAGCCATTATAGGAGTGATTTGATCTTTAGGTATTTTGGGGATGCGTTTTATGGCGTTCATGTCTGTTACTATAACACGGCTTTTTTCGACCTCCATAGAGGTCTCCCAGGCCACCTTTAATGCTATTGTCACCAATTTTGTCTGGCCACCGGCTTTGATAAAGATAACGACGACTCACCGCCCCTTGTTCGCTACTTTTTCGGGCGGCCTGAAACATTAAAAATATGTCTCCAAAAAACATGTCAAGCTTTTTTTCGTTTTTTTATATTTTTTTATATGGGGTGAGCAACTACTATAAAGTCTATGGTTTTCATTTCCCCGGACTTTTTGAGAAGTTACGGATTAAGGATGTAAGTATGGATAAATACCATCATTCAATTTCATCTTCTTGCCAAGGTATTTTACAATCTTGCAAAGTCTTTTATTACGCTTATACAGACTTCCTGTTTCGTTGAATGTTTCTCCAGCACAACTGCCTGCACAGTTTGTTAAAAATTCACACCCTTGGCATTCTTCTATATTATCTATTGTCCTGCTCCTAATGAGCTCTATTTTATCAGTATCGTATTCAATGATACTTTTATTGTTATCCCATTTACCATATATAAATATATCCAACGGAGAGCCTTCTTCATAGCACATTTCACAGGCACTAACAAAACCATCTGGAGTAAGATGTGGTACCGGAATTAATGATCTGCACGCTATAGTTACTGATTCATCAAAATTCATAGTTGCTAATGTCCCATAAAAAACACCTAACTCCTTAGCGTAACAATATGCTTCATAAAATTGTTCAGCAAAGGCTAAAGAATTAACAGCTCCAGTCAAAAAAATATTCATTTGGTCACAAACAGGTGCACATATTTGATCAACATATATTGCTCTGATGCCTAACTCATAATAATAGTCTATAATTTCCTTCTGTTTGTACACATTAAAATTCCCAATAGTTGAACGAATACCAATAGATATGTTACAATTCCCATTGTTTTTGAGCTGGTATAGCTCACGAATATTTCGCTCAATTATTGTACCAGTTCCCTTTCCTCTATTTGTTTTCCTATTTAGGTCATTAATAGCAGGAGGTCCATCTGCTGAAATCCATAGAATGTCTACATTGTTATATATCCAAGTTAATACTCTCTTACCAAAACACCCATTAGTTTGTAGTTCAACCTTGACGTCTCCAATAAGATCTTTAGCATAATCTAAAATATCTGCCATTACTTCAAGCTCTAGGGTTGGCTCTCCTGAAGAAAAAAAACCTATATAATTTGACCCTGTTTCTTGATAAAAATCATACAGGCCTCTTTTAGCAAATTCTGTATCAATAATTTTTTTTTGATAGTTTGGAGTTTCAAATTTAACCCAGCAATAATTGCAAGATAGATTACACCTATTTGAAAGGATGAAAGTACATAGTTTTTTTCTATAGTGTCCCATGGTAAGCTTCCATTTTACTATCTATCCCTAATTCATGATAAAGAGATTTGTAGTATTTTCTGTATGTGTTGTTTTTCTTAAAAAATTTTTGGGTATGGGCTAAGGATAACAACCAGATTGAGTAAATTTCAAACTGAGTCATATGCTTTGTTTCATATGGAGGGATTCCACTTCCCCACAAGTCACAATTCATATAATATTTATTCGGGTCACTTTCCAAAATTTTAATATCTTCAGCTTTGTTATACAAAGGTGAACCTGGGTAAGGAACCATTGTTGAAAAATGAACGACATCAATAAGCTGTTGATCTAATAGCTCACCCACGTATTTAATTGTATCTAAACTTGAGTTAAGAGTTTCTCCTGGTAGGCCGAGCATAATATATACTTGAATTTGGAGACCATACTTCTTTATTATTTTAATGGCATTTAAAGGATCATTTTGAGACATTTTCTTATTCATAGAGGTTAGCGATTCAGGCTTGTGATTTTCTATTCCTAAGGCAATTTGAATATTTCCAGCCTCCCTCATAAGGGCTACTATTTCTTCTGTAACATTTGGTGGAAAGACTTGGCACCACCACTTCACATCAAGATTACGTTTTATTATTTCTTCACATATTTTTTTTGCATGTTGAGGATCGCATAAAAATTCTAGGTCCCCCATAACAAAAAATTTTTTCCCATACTGATCCATTATAAACTCAATTTCGTCGACAACTATCTTAGGAGTTTTTTTTCGATATTTCCTATATGTTGAATTGTCTGCCGTGCAGTATAAACATCTATTATTACATCCTCGTGCGGAATAAATTCTGGGGATGATTATGTCACATAATTTTTCGTCATATAAAGAAATGTCTATAAATGGAAGTTCATCTAAATTTTCAATCGGCATAGCCTTTTCATTACGAAATAGTTTGTCATTTTTTATGTAAGTAATGCCTTTCACACTTGATAGTGCTGTTTCGCCGCAGACAGAAAAGCTATCTAAAAAATCTTTCACGATCAACTCTCCTTCATTCCTTACAATGAAGGAGATATTACTATTCCTTTTTAGGATAAATTTATCATTTTTAGTTGGGAAATATCCGCCCCAAAAAATATATGCGCCGCACGATACCCCCCTGACAATATTTGTTATTATATTACTCCATTTTTCAGATATAGTAAGAACCGTCAAACCATAAAAATTTGATTTACTTTGTGATAGAATTCCAGCTATATCCTTTTCCTCTATTCCTCTAAATTTTTCTCGCCTCAATAATAGATCGATTATATGAAAATCAATTATTTTCACTTTATAGCCATTTTTTTTTAAATAAGTTCCAATTGATAGTATTCCATAACTTGCTTCTGTCGGAAGATCACCAAGAAGACGACCTGCATTCATCTCCATATCAGCCCAATATTTTTTTTCAATATGCAGATTATCGCCATAATCAACATAAGGGCGAAACAGAGGTGGCTGAATTAGAATAACATCATATTCTGTGGAGATATTATATGAAGATGTAATGCCCATTTATAACCTATTAACTCAACTTTCGGAGGAGTAAATTCATCTCCATTCTCTTTCCAGTTGGGGCTTTTGGCTATTATCCAAGCCAAAATATACCAAAGCTTCCCCCATTATCAGGTCAAGCATAGAATTGATGACCCTCTCAGACATTTTATAAGCTTTGCGCAATATCTACTACCATGGCCAGTTGCATTATCCTCTTCAGAGCATCAATGAAAGCTATATTGCTTAATTCTTCGTTGCACGCTCTGAATAAATCTCCAAAGGACCGTTGATCAATGCTTTCCCTTTGGAATAGACTCAATAGGTTGTATCTGGCTATTACCAGGGAAGTGTGACTGATTAAACCATCATAGTTCCGAATTTGAACCTCTTTGACCAAAATTATATACAGCATCTTTTCCAACATGTATCTTTTTATTTCGAACCACACCTTCATAAAAATTTTTACCCATAAATGCCAAGTTGAAGATAATGGTAAACAATTCCAGAGGAGATGCTCCCTTGCTTTTCCTTATGCCTGATTTATTGAGCATACTTCCAATTCTTAACCTGAAAAAGTAATTGCCAAAAATTCTTGTTTTATAAGGGTTTACAACTTAATTTTGAAATTTTGTTGATGTAATATTCATTTCGATGAAGCTCCTTTTTTGCCTTGTCTGTTTGTGGTGAACATTACATAGCCAAAAAGGGGTTTTCATCAATTTATTTATGTATTTCAGTTGTTTATATTTTATATTCGTCTGAAAAATAACCCCGAAAGTTGAGCTATTAATAATAATAACGTTCAATTGTGCATTACAAAATTTAAAGCCAAAAGGTTTAAGTCTCGACCAGACCTGAGAGCAAAACTTCAATTTTAAGAATACGCTCGAGCAAGATGAATGTGGAATTGTTTGTCTGGATCTGTTCTTGACCGCAAAAGCTCCCACCCAGAACAAACAAGCAGATTTTGCATCTCCTCACAGCTTGGCTTCATAGAGTTAGCTAAGACATATCCTTCACCTTCTGAAACCCTGAGCGTTGCCAAAGTATTTGTAAAACAGTTAGTTATTTTGAAAGATTGTGTTTTAGTGGCAATAAATACATGCTCTACAGTGCTATTTAAATCATTCCAACTTGGTTTATAAATAAAAGCTTCTGGGTCAAAATTCTCTGCTAAAAGGTCTCTTTTTAGCTTAAATAGAACACTTTTGAAACAATTTACAGCATTTGGATCGGCATATATATCTATCATGGCCTGAATATCTTCTTTCTTGCTATCCATAAGAAGAACCAAGTAATGTGTATGAGCGTGATTATTTTCTCGCTGTTTTGCTTTATTCCGCAATAAAGCAAGATGCTCCCTGGCAAATTTATTTTCCGAAAATGTTTGTCCTCGGAAGGAAGGTAAATTGCCAAATGTTGATCCTGAATACCAGATTATTGACGTTCTTGTATCGGGGCTTGGTAAATTTTCTTTGTGAAAATTAATAGCAAGATTGCTTACTTTCATGTCAGGAAATTCTTGTGAAACAACTCTACAAGCTTCTTCTGTGAATTCAAGTTCAATATCAACTGGAATATATAGCGAAGGGGCTAAAATGTTCAAAGCTGGAATTGTATTTTTTCTGATGGAACATTCAGGCCCTGGCCCGAGATCAAAAAAACTTGCGCCGGATTTAACAACTTCCCTGATATTTTCTGCAAATTTCTTTAAGAGATTCGGCTGTCTTTGCGGGATAAGAGAAGTTGGCGACTCCGCATATTTCTCATAATGAATACCACCTTTGACCAGATCTCCAGGAAATTGCGGCAAGTCAAAGATATAACCACCCAATGCGCCGTTAATTCTTTTATTAGGATTTTCTGTGAATGAATTAAGAGCAGCATCAAAACTCATACAGCAAGACTCTCCTAAATCTACAGGGTTAAAATCTTCTGCTCTGTCAAATCTAAAACTATTCATGCTGTTTTTCCCCTTATCCCTACAACGTCACCTATGGCTTTAGAATCAATATATTGTGTATAATAATAATATTTAACACAATATATACTGTTAAATATCACAGCTTACGTTGTAGGGTTATGAACCGTTCGTATTGTGGAAACACAAATATGCCCGCATAACTATGCCCAACCTAAATAATTTGATATAGTTCATGCTTAGCTCTAATTTCCAAGCCAGTATTGCTGATTTTTTTCGGTGGCCAATTCTTTACTCTGGAAAAGTAGGATTAATAATATCGTGTTCCTCCGGATAAAGTGTTTAATTAACTTCTGCCAGCACTAACCTTCATGCCACGCACCGTGAATTACTACAAAAGAAACCAACTCGCCATAGGCCTTTTGGGCTAACCGTTTAATATCCTAAATTGGAAAAAAGTGAATAATTTTAATGAATTTTGTAAAAAATAAGATAAATATGAATAAATATCAATCAAATATGAAATCAACTTTGTATTTTATCAAAATATTATGAAAAATTTTCCTCACTTCATCAATTGAAATATTCATAGTAATTGAAGCCTCTTTCTGACGGTCAATTGTAATCTTTTCATTAGGATCCCAAAAAGGGCTAATACAATCAAAATCACGTGAAATTAGTTTGCAATAGCACTCTTCTGAAATATGATTTGATAGTGATTCAACAATAGCTTTTCTAACCGATGAATCAGTACTTGAAAGGTTTTCTCTCAGTACTTTTTCGCAAGACTTAAAATTTGAATTTGCTATCACATTAATAATTAACTGTTTCTTCAAAAAAGATTCAGGCATATCTCGAGACAACAGAGACGTCAAAGTATCAAGATAATTTTTAGTGGGGCCTTTGGGTTTTTCAAGATCAACTATCTCATCTCCGAAAACAATATGCTTAACTATATCTATAGCTCCATCAAAGTTATCATTTATCAATACTAAGTTTAATAGACTTACGGCATAATCATCTCCTTCATGGCTTATCATGTATTCCTTAATACCTCGAATATCTCTGTCAGTCGGAATCCACCTACGTTCTCCTCTTTTTTTGTGATTCAGCCACTTCAAGGCCCAAGATGCCGCATGAGCACACCCTTTTCCCCAAGAAAGCATATCAAGAAACTTTTTAATTAACCCTGTTTCGATAGGAATTGTCTGGTTATAGTATAAAAATGACAGTCCTAAAACAATTCTTACTGCCTGAACTTGGTCATCTTTACTAATTAACTTCAAGTTCAACCTAATACTTTTGGCAATTCCCGTTGTGGAATTTATATAACGAAATTCTTCTATCATCCCACAGTAAGTTCCAATTTCAATAAGCTTTAATTTCTCTGAATGTCTTTCTGAAAAGGATTTTGCAAGTTGGGTTGCAAGTTCACCAGACCACTTTGTAGGCATTATTTCAAAAATAGCATTATCAAATGTTGTTCTATTTAAAATATTTCCATCAATCTCTTCGATTTTATCAACGAAAATAGAAAACGCCTTCTTCACTATATCAATGTCGACATCTGGGATGGTGAAAATCAGCCTAAAAACACATAATTCGGGCAATAAAAATAAGCCCGGAAATGTTTTGTTCCAACATGGTTCGCGGTGGATAACATATTGAAATAACTTCAAATAAAAAAGTCTAGACTTTTGTTGTAAAATCAGGCACTTATATTCTTGCGTGATTATTTAATTTATAAAAAATTTCGTAAGGAGAAAGCATGGATAAAAAAGTCGAACAAAATCACGAGACAAAAAATTACAAAAGCCCCAAAAGAATACTTTTAAGATTTTTCGAAAAGAGCCGTGACAAATGGAAAGATAAATGCAAGGAAGCTAAATATCAGATCAAATTGCTTCGAAATAAAATTCGAT
>Ga0307987_1000139_pt1 | contig 43910 bp, 33 predicted proteins | sample EllFjometagen181_FD_203157 | JGI IMG/M metagenome (GOLD analysis project Ga0307987, IMG submission 203157) | Marine microbial communities from Ellis Fjord, Antarctic Ocean - #181 | ecosystem: Environmental > Aquatic > Marine > Unclassified | place: Southern Ocean | collected 2014-10-08 | reverse complement strand
CGCTGCTCGAGCCCACCACGATGGCGCCCAGCCCCCCCGAGAAGGTGGCGGCGTAGCCCACCGACGAGACCATCCCCATGGAGAAGGTGCCCCAGCCAGGGTTGTACAGCGTGAAGGGATTGCTGGTGAGTCCCGACGTGAGGGAGCTGTGGGTGACCGTGACGTAGTTCTGATTGGTGCTCGAGTAGGTGACACCGAACAGAGATCCACGGGTGGAGTCGCGGGTCCAGTCCTGGAGGATGGCCTTGCCACCCGACGAGACGTAGCTGTTGAAGTAGGGCATCGTGGTGGACCAGTTCTGGACCGCGACGATGACCAGGTCCCACGAGTACGAGTTGATATAGCTCTCGCAGGTGGTCATGCTGGTGGTGCTGGTGACGCTGTGCGTGGAGCCGTAGCCCGACAGGGCCTGACCCAGGCGGTCGGTGCCGACGCTGTAGTCGTTGCAGTACAGGATGTTGCTGGCCTGGGCTCGACCCGGCAACACCATGAGCAACAGGCCCACCAGGACGGCCATCCAAACCATTGGGGTCCTCGAATTCATCTTCGTCTCCGCCCGTGTTGTCCCGTTGAGCTCAACGGAAGGGTGGCGCTGGGATCGAGCCAGCGTTCAGCGCGTACGTCGTCGCGGCAGGACCGCCAGCCCCAGCAGGAGCAAGGCCATACCCGCCAGGCCGGGAGCGCTGCCGCCCACGGCACAGCCGCCGCCATTTCCACCGGGGTCCTTGCCCTCGAGGCCGGTGTCTCCGGACGCGCAGTCTTCGTCCACGATACCGTCGCAGTCGTTGTCCAGACCGTCGCAGAACTCATGGGCGGAGGGGTGCATCCAGCCGTCGTCGTCGTCGCAGTCGCCCTCTTCGGCGCTGTAGCCGTCACCGTCGATGTCGGAGGCGTCGTCTTCGTCGATGGCGCCGTCGCAGTCGTCGTCCACACCATTGCCCGGCTCTTCTTCGGCGCCGGGGTTGGTGGTGATGGCGTCGTCGTCGCAGTCGCCGGCTTCTTCGGTCCAGCCGTCGCCGTCGTCGTCGTAGGTGTCGCCACCTTCGTCGACTTCGCCATCGCAGTCGTCGTCCACGCCGTCACCCGAGACCTCGGGGGCGTCGGGATTGGTGTCCGGATCGGTGTCGTCGCAGTCGCCGTCGTCTTCGGTCCAGCCGTCGCCGTCGTCGTCGTAGGCGGTGGTGCCTTCGTCGATCAGCTCGTCGCAGTCTTCGTCTACACCGTCGGCGGTCTCGGGGGCGCCAGGATGTACGGACTCGTCCGTGTCATCGCAGTCGCCAGCTTCAGTGGTGTAGCCGTCGTGATCGACGTCTTCCGCGGCGTCATCGACCACGCCGTCGCAGTCGTCGTCCACGCCGTTGTCCAGTAGCTCGTAGCCGCCGGGGTAGACCGAGGGGTCGTCGTCGTTGCAGTCGCCGTCGTCTTCGGTCCAGCCGTCGCCGTCGTCGTCGTAGGCGTCGGTGCCCTCGTCGATGAGGCCATCGCAGTCTTGGTCGATGCCGTCAGCGAGCTCGGAGGCGGCCGGGTTGACCGTAGCATCCGCGTCGTCGCAGTCACCGCCCAGCTCTGTGAAGCCGTCACCGTCGTCGTCGTAGTACTCGGTGCCTTCGTCGACGATGCCGTCGCAGTTTTCGTCCACACCGTCGGCGGCTTCGGTGGTGCCGGGGTTGACCGAGGCGTCGGTGTCGTTGCAGTCCGTGCCCGCGAACTCGTCTGATGTGTAGGTGTCGGCGTCCTGGTCGTAGTCGTTTGCGCCGTCGCAGTCGCCGTCCACGCCGTCGTACCAGACCTCAGTGGCCGAGGGGTTGACGTCGTAGTCGGCGTCGTCGCAGTCGGTGCCGCCGTAGGCGTCGTAGTCGTACCCGTCACCGTCGTAGTCGTAGTCCGAGAGCCCATCGCAGTCGGAGTCCACGCCGTCGTACCAGGTCTCGGTGCTGCCCGGGTGCACGCTGGGCTCGAGATCGTCGCAGTCGGTACCGCCGTAGGCGTCGTACTGGTAACCGTCGTGGTCCTGGTCGTAGTCGTCCCAGCCGTCGCAGTCACCGTCGATGCCGTCGTACCAGGTCTCGCTCACGCCTGGATTGATGGACGCGTCGTAGTCGTCGCAGTCCGTACCCGAGTAGGCGTCGGAGGTGTAGCCGTCGGCGTCCTGGTCGAAGTCGTTGGCGCCATCACAGTCGGAGTCCACGCCGTCGTACCAGGTCTCGGTCATGCCGGGATTGATGGTGGCGTCGCTGTCGACGCAGTCGGTGCCGCCGTAGGCATCCCAGTCGTAGCCATCGTAGTCACGGTCGTAGTCGGACCAGCCGTCACAGTCGGTGTCCACGCCGTCGTACCAGGTCTCGGCGCGCCCGGGGTTGATGGTCGCGTCGAGGTCGTCGCAGTCGGTGCCGCCGTACATGTCGTGGTCGTAGCCGTCGTAGTCCTGGTCGAAGTCGGAGTGGCCGTCGCAGTCTTGATCGAGGCCGTCGTACCAGGTCTCGGTCATGCCGGGGTTGATGGTGGCTGCGGTGTCGTTGCAGTCGGTGCCGCCGTGGGCGTCGGAGGTGTAGCCGTCGCCGTCGCGATCGTAGTCGTCGGCGCCGTCGCAGTCGGAGTCCACGCCGTCGTACCAGGTCTCGGAGGCACCGGGGTTGATGCTCGAGTCGGTGTCGTTGCAGTCGGTGCCACCGTAGATGTCCCAGTCGTAGCCGTCATAGTCTTGGTCGTAGTCGGAGTGACCGTCGCAGTCCTGATCCACGCCGTCGTACCAGACCTCGCCGGCGCCCGGGTTGATGCTGGCGTCGTTGTCGTTGCAGTCGGTGCCGCCGTGCGCGATGGAACGGTAGCCGTCGCCGTCGGCGTCGTAGTCGTCGGCCCCGTCGCAGTTCTGGTCGATGCCGTCGTACCAGATCTCCGTCGCGCCGGGGTTAATGGTGGGATCGCTGTCGTCGCAGTCGGTGCCGCCACAGGCCGCGGAGTCCGAGTCGTAGCCATCAGCGTCGGCGTCGCAGCTGCCCAATAGGAAGTCGACCTCGTTCTGGTACAGGGTGTACGAGGTGGACGAGTCGCTGATGGTGTCGGTGAGGAAGCCGTTGATGATGGTGTCGCTGCTCGAACCGATGACGATGGCGCCCTGGCCGCCGGAGAAGGTGGCCGCGTAGCCCAGGGACGAAGACATCCCCATGGACCAGGTGCCCCAGCCGGGGTTGTACAGCGTGATGGGGTTGGTGCTCAGGCCCGAGGCGAGGTCGCTGTGTGTGACGCTGACGGTGTTCAGGTTGCTGCTCGCGTACGAGATGCCAAACGCCGAGCCACGGGTGGCGTCCCGCGTCCAGTCTTGGAGGATGGCCACGCCACCCGATGAGACGTAGCTGTTGAAGTAGGGCGTGGTGGCGCTCCAGTTCTGCACGGCCAGGATGACCAGATCCCACGAGTATGCGGAGACATAGCTCTCGCAGGTGGTCATGCTGGTGGTGCTGGTGATGCTGTGGGTGGAGCCGTAGCCGGACAAGGCCTGGCCCATGCGGTCAGTGCCGACGTTGTAGTCGTTGCAGTACAGGATGGTCTCGGCCTGTGCCTGGCCCGCCGCGAGCAGCAGGCCCATCGCAGCGCCAGCCAGGGCGATGGGCTTCGCGAAATGCACGCCCATCAGCCGTCCTCCCCGTCACAGTCGGCGTCGGTGCCATCTCCGGGGAGGTCGTAGGAACCGGGATTCACGGAGGAGTCCGCATCGTCGCAGTCGCCACCTCTCTCCGAGAACCCGTCGCCGTCGTCGTCGGCGTACACGGTGCCGTCATCGACGATGCCATCGCAGTCGTCGTCGATCCAGTTGGCGGTCTCGGTGGCGGAGGGGTGGATGGAGGCGTCCGCGTCATTGCAGTCGCCTGCGGACTCGGTGTATCCGTCCGCGTCGTCGTCGTAGGCTGTGGTGCCTTCGTCGATGAGGCCATCGCAGTCGTTGTCCACGCCGTCGACGACCTCGGGCAAGCCGGGGGCGGCTGCGGGATCGTTGTCGTCACAGTCGCCGCCGGTGACCGCGTAGCCATCCGCGTCCATGTCGTTGTTGCCAGAGTCGGTCACACCGTCGCAGTCATCGTCGATGCCGTTGCCAGCGACCTCGATGTTGCCCGGGTAGATCGCTTCGTTGTTGTCGTTGCAGTCGCCGTCGTCTTCGGTGAAGCCATCGCCGTCGTCGTCGTAGACGTCTGTGCCTTCGTCGATCAGGCCGTCGCAGTCGTTGTCGATGCCGTCGGCCTCTTCGGCGTTGCCGGGGTGAGCGCTGGCGTCGCGGTCGTCGCAGTCGTCGGCGCACCAGCCGAAGCCGTCGCCATCCTGATCGTAGAGGGAGCCCGCCGCGGTGGAGCAGGCGTTGCCCCGCATCACCACCGGGTCCAGCTCGAGGGAGGCGCCCAAGGAGAAGGCCAGCTGGGTGATGGCTTCTTCGGTGTCGCCGGGCTCGAAGCCCACGTCCATGTCCATGCTCTGGCCCGCCAGGACCTGGGCAGGGAAGTCGGCATCCACCCAGAAGGGGGAGTCGCCGCCACTGACCGACAGGATCTCGAGATCCAGCCCCGAAGTATTGGTGAAGGTGACGCTGTCGGTGCCCACTTCACCGGCCCGCACCGGACCGAAGTCCACGATGGTCGGCGTGACCCTGGCGGAGGCCCAGTCGGCCACCCCGCGCACGTCCACCAGATGCTCGAAGTCATCGTCCTCGTCGGTGACGATGGACAGAGTGGCCCAGTGGAAGCCGTCGCCGAGGGGGGCGTACGACAGGCTGATCAGGGCTTCTTCGGTCTCGGTGACCTTGGGAAGATCCTCTGTGTCCAGCGCGAACCACTCACCCTCGACATTCTGGACGTGCATGGCGAGCACGTCCACATTGCCTTCCGAGGCGACCAACTGCAGCTCGAAGCTCGTCTCCGAGCCTACAGCGACGGTGTCCATGTCCACCATGCCTGGACTGACGACGAGCCGGCCGTTTTTCGTGGTAACGACATAGTCATGGCCACCACAGCCGAAGCTGAGCGAAGCCAGGACCACTACGAGCGGGTAGGGTCTGGAAATCATGGCCCCAGTATACTCTGGACTTTCGGTGTTGGAAGCACCGGGTCGTACCGACCGCCAAGTTTTTGGGGGCCCGGACGCGTCCCGTCTGAACCCCCTCCCAAAGCGGCCCGCCAACGTCACTTGTGGACGTGGGTATTCGAGCCGCGGTCCTGTCTCCCGCCAGGCCGAGGAGCCATCGCTTGCCGCCCGTGCGCGACACGTGGGGCGCCGAGCCAATAGATTCGGTGGCTCGGACCCCGGGGCAGTCGCTGGGGCCACACCGGAAGCGCCCATGCCCGTCCCCTCGAACCACTCCAAGTCCGTGCTCGTCGCCATGAGCGGCGGCGTCGACTCCAGCGTGGCCGCCGCGCTGTTGGTGGAGCGGGGCTGGACGGTCATCGGGGCGACACTGCGCTTGCATCCTTGTGAAGAAGGCAATCCCGAGCGCTTCTGTTGTGGGGTGAACGCGGAGATCGCATCCAAGGCGGTGGCCGAAAAGCTGGGTATCGAACACCATGTCATCTCCGCTGGCGTACCCTTCGAGGATTGGATCCTGCGGCCCGCTTGGGATGCCTACGCGGCGGGGCACACGCCCAGCCCCTGTCCCCTGTGCAACCGGGAGCTGAAGCTCGGACTGCTGCAGTCCACGGCCAGCTCTCTGGGCGCGGCCTACGTGGCCACGGGCCACTACGCCCGCCGCGGCGGCACCGACGCCCAACCAACCCTCCTGCGAGGGCTGGATGGCAACAAGGACCAGAGCTACTTCCTTTTCGCCCTGACCGCCGAGCAGCTGTCGAGGGCCGTCTTTCCCCTGGGCGAAATGGACAAGCCCGCGGTGCGAGCTCACGCTGCGGCCCTGGATCTGGTCAACGCCCGGCAGCCGTCGAGCCAGGACGCCTGCTTGGTGGGGCCGGAGGGCTCTTTCGCCGAGTCCCTGCGCCAGCGCTTCGACCAGCCGGCCCGTCCTGGCGAGATCGTGGACGAGGACGGTCGTGTGGTGGGGCAACACCCCGGCGTACACCACTTCACCATCGGGCAACGTCGCGGCCTCGGGGTTGCCATGGGCCGACCGGCGTTCGTGATGCGCATCGACGCGGCGACAGCGAGGGTCACCATCACCACCCGCCCCGACGCCCTGCTGTGCGGTGGCCTGCTGGCCCGGGACCTCAACTGGCTGGTGCCTGGGCCCACCCCCGACGAGCCTTTTCCCTGCGAGGTGCAGGTTCGGTATCGGGCCAGAGCCGTCCCCAGTCAAGGCCTGCTGCGTGCCGATGGCAGCCTCGAGATCCGCTTCGAACGTCCACTACGCGCGGTGACGTCGGGGCAGGCGGCGGTGCTGTACCAGGGGGAGCGTGTGCTGGGCGGCGGCTGGATTCATGAAGCCTGGGGGCGCTGAGGGCCACAGGTCGTCTTCGAGGGTGGACCGCAGCCCGCGCCCGAGCTAGCAGGGCGACGCGCTGGCGGACGTCCCGCCGGCCCTCCATGCAGGAGCGCTGCCATCTCCGAGCCCATCCAGATCGTGGTCAATGGTGATGAGCACACGCTGCCTCTCGGCAGCGATCTCGCGGCGCTGTTGCGGGTGCTCGACATCCCGCCTCGCCACATCGCCATCGAGCTCAACAGCGCGCTGCACGAGGGCGGGCTGGAGCATCGGCTCGAGCCCGGTGACCACGTGGAGATCGTGCGCTTCGTGGGTGGCGGGTAGCGCCCGGAACTTCGAGCTGTCAGGAGGCCCCGTGGATTCACTGGTCATCGCCGGTCGCACCCTTCGTTCCAGGCTCTTTGTCGGCACGGGCAAGTTCCCGAACCCTCGCGCCATGGCCGGGGCTATCGAAGCCTCGGGCGCCGAGGTCGTCACCGTGGCCCTCCGGCGCGTGGATCTGCACGATCCCGAAGACTCCATGCTCTCCCACATCGACTTCGATCGTTACCTGATGCTGCCCAACACCTCAGGGGCCAGGGACGCCGAAGAAGCCGTGCGCATCGCCACCCTCGCCCGGGCAGCCAGCGGCTGGGACTGGGTCAAGCTCGAGGTCACACCCGAGCCCCACTACCTGCTGCCGGATCCCATCGAGACCCTCGAGGCGGCCCGCAGGCTGGTGAAGCTGGGCTTCACGGTGCTGCCCTACATGAACGCCGACCCCATCCTGGCTCGACACCTCGAAGACGTGGGTTGCGCCGCGGTCATGCCCTTGGGCGCTCCCATCGGCACCTCCCGCGGACTGAAGACCCGCGAGCAGCTCTCCATCATCATCGAACAAGCCAACGTCCCTGTGGTGGTGGATGCCGGTCTGGGAATGCCCTCCCACGCCGCCGAGGCCATGGAGCTGGGCGCGGACGCCTGCCTGGTCAACACGGCCCTGGCCATCGCCGACGACCCCCAGGAGATGGCCCGCGCCTTCGCCATGGGTGTAGAAGCCGGTCGCCGCGCCTGGCGCGCTGGCGCTGGCGGTGAGTCCCGCTTGGCGCGGGCGTCGAGTCCCCTCAGCGGGCTGCTAGACCAGGGTTAGCCCATGGCGTCCCAGGCCAGCTTCCACGATCAAGTCGAAGGGCTCGACTTCGATCTCCTCGCCGAGCGCATCCAGCAGGTGCGCCCCGAGCAGGTCGAGCGCGTCCTGCGCCAAGACCGGCCGCGCCCCGAAGACGCCCTGGTGCTGGTCTCCCCGGCCGCCGCCGAGCGGCTGGACGATCTGGTTCAGCGAGCCACAGCGGTCACCGAGCAGCGCTTCGGTCGCACCATGCAGCTGTACGCGCCCCTGTACCTGTCCAGCGAGTGTACCAACCGCTGCTTGTACTGCGGCTTCTCCCACGATGTGGACACGCCCCGCTGCAGCCTCGAGCTCGACGAAGCTGTCGCCAACGCCAAGCTGCTGCACCAGCAAGGTTTCCGCCAGATTCTCCTGGTCACTGGCGAGGCTCCCAAGCGCTACGGCGTCGATCACATCGACCAGGTGGTGCGGGCCATTTCCCCGATGTTCGACTCGATCTCCATCGAGGTCTTCCCTATGTCCCTGGCCGACTACGGTCGCATGGGAGACGCCGGTGTGGACGGCCTGGTGCTCTACCAGGAGACCTACGACCCGCGGTGCTACGCCGAGGTCCACCCCGCCGGCCGCAAGTCCAACTACCGCTGGCGCCTCGAGGGTCCCGACCGCGGCGGCCAGGCCGGATTCCGCAGCCTTGGCCTGGGTGTGCTGCTGGGCCTGACCCCCTGGCAGCCCGATGCGGTGGTGCTCATGCAGCACGCCGCCTGGCTCCAGCGTCGACACTGGCGCAGCCGCATCGCCATCTCCTTTCCGCGAATGGTGCACTCCGAGCGGGGCTACGCCGCGGCGTACACCGTGGGCGAGCGCGATCTCATCCAGGCCATGGCCACCGTGCGCATCCTCCTGCCCGACGCGGAGCTGGTGCTGTCCACCCGCGAGCCGCCGGAGCTTCGGGATCGCCTGATCGGCTCCTTCGTCACCCGCATGAGCGCCGGTAGCCGCACCAGCCCCGGAGGCTACCTCACCGAGGGCCTGGGCGAGCAGTTCGACGCGCTGGACGACCGCTCTCCCGCCGAGATCGAGCGGGTGCTCCGGGAGCAGGGCATCGACCCGGTGTGGAAGGACCTCGACAAGGGCTTTCGGGTGTAAGCTGCGCGGGGCTGCCAGCGTCCTGGCAACACACAGCCCCCTTGGGGCGTAGAGACCCCCACACACATTCGGGAGCAACCATGGCCAGCTACCTCGACACCCTCGAGCGCGTGATGAAGGGCGACTTCCAGGACGCCAGCGACCAGGAAAAGGCCGATGCCGTCCGGGACGTCATCCAGGTGTGCAGCGTCGCCTCCGCAGCCGTCGCCTGGCAGCCCATCCCCCTGCTGGACACGGTGCTCATCTCGCCCATCCAGATCGCCATGGTCCAGGCTATCGGACGCATCCACGGCCACAAGCTCGACGAGAAGTCCATCGTCGAGATCCTCAGCACCTTCGGCGCCAGCCTGCTGGCCCAGAACCTCATCATGGCGGCGGCCAAGCTGATCCCCTTCGCCGGCTGGATCGTAGGCATGAGCATGGCCTATGCGCTGACCTACGCCGTGGGTGAGGTGAGCGATCATTACTTCCGCAACGGCCGCGGTGTGGACCAGCAGGATCTGAAGCAGATGTTCGACAAGGTCTACAAGGCCAAAAAGGCCGAGAAGCAGGCCGCACATCGCTCCAACGAGTCCCTCAAGGACAAGCTCGAGCAGCTCAAGGAAGCCCGCGGCGCCGGCCTGCTCACCGAGGACGAGTTCGAGGCCAAGAAACAGGAACTCCTCGCCAGCTTCTGAGCTTCGCGCGCACGGCGTCACACTACGGCCCGTTCAACTGAGCTGAGTGCTTTGCCACTCACTTCCGACCGGCGGGTTGAAACTCCGGGGCAAACGGGGCAAGGTGGGGGCCCACGGAGGTACCCCATGACGCGCAATGTCATCTTTCTCTCGTCGTTCCTCGCCATCGGCTGCGCGCCCAAGGGCAGCTTCGATGGCAAGCTCATCGATCCCGTCACCGGCAAGCCCCGCGTGGGCGTGACCATGCTGATGATGGCGCCCACCAGCCCGTCGCCCGCCTGCATGGAGATCGAGGCGGTCACCGGCGACGACGGCGCCTTCCACATGGACGGCCTGTGTGCCGATGGCGTCTACACCATCGCCGCCCGCGACAAGTCCTTCGTGCTCGAGGCCATCGGCGAGGTACCCGGTGGTGTGCTGTCCGCCGAAACCATCGAGGTCAAGGGCTGGCCTGTGCCCAACGCTCCGGGCCTGCACACCTTCGACGGTGAAGGCTTCGCCAAGCATCGCGAGGGCCCCAAGATCGGCGTCGAAAGGATCTGGAAGTCCGAAGAGGACGTCGTCTACCCCGACACCCTGCCCACCAAGGTTGTCAACATCGCCAACGACGAGTGGCTGGTGTTCTACGGCGCCAAGTTCACCGAGCGCTTCACCCTCGAGCCGATGTTCTTCCACGACGCGTACATCCGGCTTGGCACGCCTGACTACTACGCCCGCTCCGAGCCCTGGTGGTACGTAGGCACCCAGTTCGAGTCCGAGTCCGTGTTCACCCGGGTCGAAGCCCAGCTCGACAGCTCGAAGGTCCTCACGCTGGACCAGGGCGACACCCACGTACGCTTCGTGAAGGGCGACGCAGTGCCCAACGGCTTCTATGTCAGCTACTACGAAGGCTTCCGGGATGACCGGCGCTACAAGAAGCTGTACATGATCAACATGGGTCCGGAGCTGACGGCGCCTGGGGCCGAATAGACACGACGTTCGAACCGACGAGTCCTATGGACTCGCGGTTCAACGCCGAGTTTGGCGATCATAGCGAGCAGTCGTCCGGCAACGCCGGCAAGGCATCGGTGGGCTCGAAGGGGCAGCTCCAGCTCCCCGTGGGGCTCTCCACCAGCGCTTCGATGGCGCTGTGTAGGTAGATGGAGGCCTGGCTGTCGGCATCGTAGAGCTGCTCCCGCAGGGCCAGGGGCCACTCGATGTGGATCATCTCGTCGCTGGGAGGGGTCTGGGTGTAGTCGTCGTAGTGCCGGGCCAGTCCGTCGAAACCATCCTGTAGCTCTCCGTAGTTGAGCAGCTGGCCCTGGCGGTTGGTGCGCGCACCGAGGTCGTGGTGGGAGATGCAGGTGGGGTAGGGGTAGACCACCTCGCTGCCCGAGGGGGCGAAGGCGTCCTGGAAGGCCCACACCGCGGCGTGGACGCTGTCGGTCTGCTGGTCCCAGGGCATGCCGGGGCTCAACAGGGCGGCCCAGTGGTAGGGCACGGGCTGCAAGCCGGGGATCTCGAGCACGCTGTGGTTGGGGTCATCCTCGTCATAGCCGTGGAACTGCACGTGCAGGACGGCCTCGGCGCGGCCCATAGCCTCGAGGTAGTGGTGGTAGGGGCTCAGGCGGCCTCGCTCTTCGTCGTTGCCGGCCTGCAGCACATCGCCCCGCGCGTAGACCTCGAGGGGCACCAGGTCGTAGGGACCGCCGCCATCCTCATCCACCAGCAGCCAGGCGCGCAGGTCGTCCGCTGCGGCCACGGCCCGCAGCTCAGGCTGATCGTCCCGGTCGGCGAGGTCGGTCTCGGCGAGCCTGTCGATGCCCACCGCGCCGCTGTCGACACCCCGCTCGAGCACGGCGCCGAACAGCTCGTTGCCGTCGCTGTCGGCGGCCAGCAGCAGGCCGGAAGGGGTGAAGGCGAGCCCCACCAGATCTTCGACGCTGTGATCGACGCCGAAGCGGGAGTCCACCAAGCGGCAGTCGTCTCCGTCGAGCAGCACGACCTGCTCGGGCTCTCCGCTGAGGGACAGTGGGAACGCCAGCAGATCCTGGGCCGAGTCACCGTCGATGCCCAGCACCACGTTGCCGTGGCCGTCCACAGCGATGGCGGTGGTGTCCACGACCCCGTACGCCAGGGTCTCCATGGAACCCACGCCGCCGGAGCCGGCGTGGAAAGGAAGGCGCACCAGCTTGGTGCCTCCGTTGCCGCAGGACCTCGAGCCTCCCTGGTCCACGAGGAACAGCGTGCCGCCATCGGCATCGAAGTGCACCGCCACGGGCCCCGGCTCGCAGAAGGGGTCGTCGCCAGGACTGTCCCCCAGGTCCACCCGCAGGGCCAAGCTGCCGGCCGAGCCCGATGACAGCAAGGACGCCACGATGACTGTGGGCTGGCTACCGCCGTCCACCATGACCAGCCAGTCGTCGCTGGCGTGCAGGCTGCGGATGTCGTCGAGGTAGGGGGAGCTGTCGTCGGCCAGCTCACAGGGTTGACCATTGGGGGCGATGTAGTCGGGGTGCCCGAAGACGCAGCGGGGCTGTGCGCTGCTGGCGCTGGGGTCCGCCGCCAGCACCACGTCCCGCACCGAGCTCTCTTCGAGGGGGTTGGCCACCGCGTAGTACACCAGCGCCGAGTTGGCGGCGATCGTGCTGCGGTTGGGCCAGTGTTCGTTGTCGACCCCTGCGCTCTCGAGCAGACCCGGGAGGGACGCGGAGAGCTCGGACTCCGCGCCGGTGCCGGTGGGGTTCAGGGCGCCCCGCGGGAAGCCATTGGTGAGGAAGGCCCGGGGCACGGTGCTCTGCACCAGCTCCCGCAGGCCCATGTAGAAGGTGTACAGATCGGCGTCGCCGCAGGCCGGCGGGCTGGCCTGGTCGCGCTGAGGGGCGCCGAGGACCACCTGCTGCGGAGAACCGTCGGACAACAGACGCGAACGCCAGGCGCTCAGTCGCAACACCGCCATGCCGCCGCGCAGGGCCGTGTCGTCCTCACGCAGCACCAGCAAGTGCTCTCCCTGTTCACCCTCGATGCAGACGGGCTCGATGAAGCCCCCCAGGGACGCGGCATCGAGGGAGGCACGGACCGTGTGGGCGGCTTCGGTGCAGGCGCTCAGGTCGGTGGAGAGGTCGCTCTCAGCACCCAGTGACAGCGCCACCTGCACCGCGGCCTCGATGGCGGGCTGGCCCTGGTCCATGGCCCGCAGGTCCACCTCGCAGCCCAGGGGCTCGTCGTAGCGGGCCAGCCAGTCCAGCAGGCAGGTGGCCAGTCCACGACCGCTCACCCCCTCGCACACCAAGGCGTCGCAGTTGGCGTCCACACCGTCGGTGGTCTCGCTGGCCCCGGGATGGATGGACGCGTCCTGGTCGTTGCAGTCGTCCTCGCAGGCCAGGTAGCCGTCGCCGTCGTCGTCCTGTTCGTCGGCCTCGAGGGCGCCATCGCAGTCGTTGTCCAAGCCGTCGCAGCGCTCGAGGCGGTCGGGGTTGACGTACTGCTCGCCGTCGTCGCAGTCGTCCCCACCGCAGGCCAGGTCTACATGGCCGTCACCGTCCAGATCGGCGTCCTCGATGGCGCCAGAGCAGTCCTCGTCCAGGTCGTTGCCGCAGATCTCTGGGGCGCTGGGGCTGATGGAGGCGTTGGTGTCGTCGCAGTCATCACCGCCGCAGGCCGGGTCAATGTGTCCGTCACCGTCGAGGTCCGCGTCGTCGGCCAGGCGGCTGCAGTCCTGGTCGACACCATCGCCGCAGATCTCCTGGGCGCCGGGGTGAATGGCGGCGTCGCTGTCGTTGCAGTCCGCGCCGCCTTGGGCGGTGCTGCAGTACAGGTCGCCATCGACATCGTCGCAGTCTGGACCCCTGGGGCACCCCAAGCTTACGGCCATCAGGATGGTGACCAGGGTGGGGCGCATGATCAGCCGCGGGCCCTCGAGGCCCGCAGGGCTTCCTCGACGCTGAGAGAGCAGCCCCGTGCAGCGGCCCCGGGCAGGCGACCGTGTAGGACCAACCCACCGTCCGCCTGGATGGTGCCGCTGTCCATGGTCTCGATGGCCAGCACGCTGTGGTCGTTGGCCAGGTCCACAAAGCGGATCTGGCCGGCCTGCCCATGGGGCAGCGGATCGCCAGTGCCGGGGTCCACCACGATGGGAACCAGCCAAGGAGGGGCGTAGAATGGACCATCGCTGCGGCCATTCGGCCCTGCGTCCGGCGACCAGGCGCGGCTCCAGAGCTGGCTGGACAGCTCGGTCATGCCGTACTCTCCCACCAGGGCTGTGCGCCCGCCCAGCCGGGTGGAGGCGTCGCCCAACAGGCGCAGCGGATCGACGCTGAGGCTGCGGCCCTTGAAGCCCCCCGTGCTCATGAGCAGGGACTCCGAGGGGAGCTCAGAGCGCCCCGGTCCATCCAGCAGGGTGGCCAGGGACAGCGCGGTGGCCGCGAGCAACACGGGCTGGCGCTGCTGGGCCAGTGACGCCCAGGCCCGTTCCACGTCCACCAGGCCGCTGTCCGCGGTGGTCCACACCGCGTCGGGGTACAGCAGCTGGATCATGTGGGACAGGGACGAATGAGGCGCCTGGGCGGGGGAGGGGATCAGGCTGACGCAGCGGCGCGGCGCCCCGGGAAAGCGTGCGTGGAACCAGGACGACGATGCCAGGTCGTAGGTCTGGCTGTCCACGAGGCGGTGCTTGCCTGGCCGACCGGTGGTGGTGCCGCTGGTGTGGAACACCAGCCTGGCTTGTTCGCTGGGGCCGCAGCACAGGGGCAGGGAGCGGAACAGCGCTACGGGCACCGCGGGGATCCCGTGGATGTCGGTGGGCTCCACATCGCCGCAGAACGCCCCGTAGCGGGGGTTTTGGGCGCGCTGCCAGCGGAACAGCGCCAGGGCCTCGCGCTCTACGGCCTGGGCCCCGGGGTGGGCGCCTACGCAGTCGCGGATGAAGCGCTGAATGCGAGGCCTCATTCCAGCTCCTCGAGCACCTCGGCCAAGGCGGCGACGGCACCCTCGAGCACCCCGCGCGCCACGGTGAGGGGCGGGGTGAACGCGAGCACGTCCCCAGCCTCGCCGGCGGGCAGCACGATCCAGCCCCGGCGCAGCATACCTCGACTGGCGGCCAGGGCGCGGGTGGCGCTGCCCAGCTCGGGCGCCACCATCAGGCCCCGTCCACGCACACCCAGCACGCCGGGGAGCTCGGCCAGTGCGGCGGCGAACCAAGTGCCCTCCCGGAGTGCGTGATCCCGCAGCTGTTGCTGTTCGATCACCGAGATGACCGCCAAGGCCATGGCGCAGCCCGTGGGGTTGCCCAGGAAGGTCTGGGTGTGAATGGCTTCGCCCGTGGAGGCGCCCCAGGCATCCATCACGCGGGCGCTGCCCAAGCAAGCCGAGATGGGGAAGCCCCCGCCCAAGCCCTTGCCGATGCACAGCAGGTCGGGGCGCACCCCGGCGCCCTGGAATGCGAACCAGTCGCCCGTGCGACCCATGCCCGTGAAGATCTCATCGAAGATCAGCAGGGCTCCCGCCTTGCGGGTGGCGTCGGCCAGAGCCTCGAGCCAGCCGGGGGGGGGCAGGCGGATACCGCCCCGACCTTGGATGGGCTCGACGATCACCGCGCCGATGCCGTCCAGATCGGGGATGGGGCCACCGAAGGGGCCGTGGCGCACATGGTGGCCCAGCTGGCCGTCGAAGGGCCCGCGGAAGGCCCCGGACTTGTAGCCGGTGACCGTCAGCGCCCCGTAGGACAGCCCGTGGTAGCTGCCATCGAAGGCCAAGACGCCGTCTCGCCCCGACGCGATGGCTGCGGTCTTGAGGGCAGCTTCCACCGCATCCGAGCCGCTCGAGCCCAGGATGGCGCGCTCGAGGCCGGTGATGGCGGCGAGCTTCTCGAGCAGTAGCACCCGACCCGGATGGAAGTAGGCGTCCCCCATGGCATGGGGCAGCTGAGCGAGCTGCGCTTGGCCGGCGGCCACCACCTTGGGGTTGGCGTGTCCCACCGAAGACGCGCCGAAGCCTGCGGTGAGATCCACCAGCAGGTTGCCGTCGGCGTCGCGCACGTTGACGCCCTGGGCCTGGACCCAGACCGGGGGATCGTCGTCGGCCCGTCCCAGCACAGCGGCCCTGCGGGCCCGCCGGGCGGTGATCGCGGGGCATTCCCGTAGGGCGAGGCGGTCCACCCAGGCGCGGGAGCGCGGCCCTGGAATGGGGGTGACGATCTCGGGGAGTTCGTTTCCTGTCATGAAGCACCGTAGCTGTGGTCCTCAGCTATCCCCTTCGGGAGGATATGCTCCCGGGATGGACACCCTCTTCTCCTGTACCGCCTGCCCGCGCCTCGCCGAGTTCCTCGCAGAAGCGCGCATCGCCCACCCCGACTGGCACAACAAGCCGGTGGTCGCCTACGGCGATCCCGCTGCACCGCTCCTGGTAGTGGGCTTGGCGCCAGGCATGCGCGGAGCCAACCGTACGGCCCGTCCCTTCTGTGGAGACCGCTCCGGGGGCTGGGTCTACCAGGCACTGCACGCCTGCGGCCTGGCCGAGAGCCCCGATCCTCTCGAGGCGGGCGGCGCCCTGACGGGCGCACGCATCACCAACGCGGTGAAGTGTGTTCCACCCAAGAACCGGCCCACCGGGGTCGAGACCCGCACCTGTCGAGAGCGCTGGCTCACCCGTGAGCTCGAAGATCCCACCGTCCGCGTGGTCCTGTCCCTGGGGGGCCTGTCCCACCAGGCCGTGGTGGACACCACGGGTCACAAGCGCAAGGACCACCCCTTCGCCCACGCTGCCGAGCATCGGCTGGGACGGCTGGTGCTCATCGACTCGTACCACCCCAGCCCCCACAACACGAACACCGGCCGCTTGAACTGGGAGCAGTTCCTGGGGGTCTTCCAGCGCGCTGTACAGCTGGTGGCACAGCAGCAGGGTAAGGCATGAACACGCTGCTTCTGCTGGCCCTGCTCGGCACGTCCTCTCCCAGCGAAGCCCGCCGAACCCCCAAGCCCCAGCCGCCCACCATGGAGCAGGGCGCAGCCGACCTGCTGGCCGACGCGCTGGCGTCCACCGAGGCGTGGTCCGAGCTGCGCTACCTGTGCGACCACATCGGACACCGGCTCGCGGGGAGCGTTGGGCTCGAACAGGCCGTGGCATGGGGCGCCGAACAGATGGAGGCCGATGGTCTCATCACCAGCCTCGAGCCCGTGCAGGTCCCGGTGTGGATCCGCGGAGAAGAGCAGGTGGAGATCCTGTCGCCCTTGCCCCGCCGCCTCGAGGTACTCACCCTGGGCGGCAGCATCGGCACCCCACCCGAGGGGCTGTCCGGTGAGGTCATGGTGGTGGGAAGCTTCGACGAGCTGTCGGAACGCGGTGCCGAGGCGGCAGGCAAGATCGTGCTCTTCGACGACCCCTGGGTCGACTACGGCCAGGCCGTCTCCTACCGGGGTCGGGGCGCCGTGGTGGCGGCTGAGCACGGCGCCATCGCTGCGCTGGTGCGCTCGCCAACCCCAGCCAGCCTGGGCACACCCCACACCGGCGGGATGCGCTACGCCGAGGGCGTGCCCGAGATCCCCGCGGTGGCGGTGACCCTCGAGGATGCAGCCTGGATGCGCAGGCTGGTGGAGAACGGCGAGACCGTGCGGGTCAGCCTGAAGCTCGGCGCCCACCGCGACGGCGAGGCTCCGTCCCACAACGTGGTGGGAGAGGTGAAGGGCAGGGAACACCCCGAGCAGGTGGTGATCCTCGGCTGCCACTTGGACTCGTGGGATGTGGGCCAAGGCGCCCAGGACGATGGCGCGGGCTGTGTGGCCGCCATGGAAGCCGGCCGCCTGCTCGCGGCCATGCAGGTGGCCCCCCGTCGCACCGTGCGGGTCGTGCTATTCGCCAACGAAGAGTTCGGGCTCTCGGGAGGCAAGGCCTACGGAGCCTCCCACGCGGACGAGCTGGAGCACATCGTGGCGGCCCTCGAGGCCGACACCGGCGCCGGACAACCTCTGGGGTTCAGGGTGGACATGCGCGCTGGCGACACCGGAGAGCGCGACGAAGCGCTCTCCGCCGCCACCATCGCCGCCCTCGAGCACTACATGCCACTGCTCGAGGACATCGCCGCGGTGCAGCTGGAGTCGTCGTGGTCCGGCGCAGACATCTCACCCATGGTCAAGAAGGGCGTCCCCGGCCTGGGCCTGAAACACGACACCGACGGCTACTGGCCCATTCACCACACCACGGCGGACACCTTCGACAAGATCGATCCCACGCTGCTGGCCAAGAACGTCGCCGCCATGACCGTGATGGGTTGGATCCTGGCCGAAATGCCCGAGCCGCTGCCGCGGTGGAACGCCTCCGCAGAGTGATCTGCGATCGCTCACGCTACGGCGCGTGACGTTGAGCCGCGGCGCGTGCGCCGTCGGATCGAACGTCACGGCGCTAAGCCGCCGAAGGTCGGCCTATCGCAGGCTAGAACGGAGCGAAGCGGTTGACCGCCCAGTACTCCTGCTCGAGCTCCTTCATCTGGGCCACCAGGGCATCATGGTGCCCCTGCTCCCACATGGCCAGCTCACGGAACAGCGCAGCGACCGATGCATCATCGGTGATCTCGGCTTGCTCACGGTAGAACTTCATGGCGTCGGCTTCGAGCTGGGCGCCTACGCTCAGGGCTGTCATCTCGAAGTGAGCCTTGGAGGCGCGCTGCTTGAACTTGTCGGAGAAGAACGGAGTGCCCGCCTCGAAGCCGGGCTCGCCCACGATGCTGATGAGGGTGTCCACACGACCCGTGGCCTCGAGAGCGTGATGCTGGGCCCGCAAGAACTCGGTGTGCCTGACCTCGTCCTGAGCCAGGGCCTCGAACATCTCCTTGCCCTTTGGGTCTTTCGTGGCGGCGGCGACCATGGTGTAGAAGTGGTAGCCTTCGATCTCGGCCTGGATGGCCTGCTCGAGCGCCTCGAGAAGCTTGGGGTTCACGGACATTTGTTTCTCCTCGGGAGTTGGTATGCTCACCTTCTGAGCTCGCCGATGCAGAGGACCTAATCGCGCGCGAATGTATGAACATGGGCCCTGCCCGATACCGTAGCGGGTCTCACGTCCGGGTGTGGCAGGTGTACGGGACGGGCTATCTGCGGGAATCTTGGAAACGTCACCCCGAGGCCTCTCTGTCCACGCCACGCGCCAACCCCTGCGTCGCGGTGTTCGCGCTCTGCGCGGGCTGCTTTGCGCCCTTCGAGCACGATCGACACGATCTGGTGGACTTCAGGATCATCGGGCTGCAGGTGTCCAACGCAGCGCCGGCGCCGGGTGAGAGCCTCAGGGCCAGGGCCCTGGTCTACGGTGACCACGGCTTCTACCACGACGCGCTGCCGTCTTTGTCCTGGCAGCTGGGGGGCACCTCGGCCACGGGGCCTTGGGTGGATCTTGCGGCCCCCGACGCATCTGGGTGGTGGGATCTCGCCCTGACGGTGACACATGCGGACGGTCTCACCACCGAGAGCGCCGTGTTGCCCCTGCTCGTCGGCGCAGATCAGAGCCCCATCGTTCCACCACGGCTACCGCCGGTGGAGCGGGGCGTCATCCCGTTGCCCTTGGATAGCCCCGCCGAGGCGCTGCTCCTGGATGAGCGCCTCGGGCTGCCGGTGAGCCCCAGCGCGTGGGTGGATGTTGGGCAGGCTGCCCGCGTTCGCCTTCCACTGGAAGACCCGGGTGACCTCTACAGCGCACGCTGGATGACCCACGACGCCCGGGGCACCTTCCTCGAGCTCGAGCCCACAACCGCTGACTGGGTGCCGGGCACCCTGGTATTGGACGCCGAGGACCTGGAGGTCCAGGTCGAAGACGCGCTCGAACCCGGTCTGTACAGCATGGCCGTCATGGCAATGGACGGGCAGGGGGCCAACGCCTGGGCATTCCTCGATCTTTCCCTCGAGCAACCGACCGATGGGGACGACGACCACGCCTGGATGGAGCACGACGGTCGCCTCTTCGAGCTGCCGGCGCCAGCGTTCGAGGGCGGGCTGTACCGGGTCACCCTCGTCGCGGACGATGCGAGCGCGTGGGGCGTGAGCCTCGAAGACCCACAGCCGATCCTCGTCGATGACCCCAGCGCCTACGATCAAGCCGATCTGGCGGGCTGTGAGCACCCCATGCCCACCCGGGCCCCGCTGCGACTCGATCTGCTGGCGGAGGGCCACTGCTCCCGACAGCAACTGCTGGGCGCACGGGTCACCATGGCCTTCACCCACCCCATCCACACCTGGGGTGACGCGCGATGAACCCGCTCCTGCTCGCCCTGAGCCTGGGTGCCGCGCTCGGCCAACAGCCTCTCGAACCCGGGGTGCCTGTCACGCCTGAATCGGGGGAGGAACAGCCGCTCGTCCGCATCACCGGTCGCATCATGGACAGGCAGGGCCTGCCGCTGGCAGGGGCCTGGGTCACGGTCGGCGATCACCCCCAGCACACCCGCAGCGACGCCGACGGCACCTTCGAGCTGGCGATGCCCGAGAGCGCAGGCCCGAGCATCGAGATCCACATCAGCTTGGCGGGCTTCGACGAGCGCATCGTCCAGCAAGCCCTGCCTCCCGCTGGAGAGCTGGGCGTGGTGATGCGCTCTGGCGACACCGACGGCAACGCCATGGGCGAGATCGTCGTGGAGGACACCCAAGAAGCCGCGGCGCCCATCGCCCACGCTCTGGACAGGGAGCAGGTGGAGCTCACCCCTGGCACCCACAGCGACGCCGTGCGCTTGGTCCAGGCCCTGCCCGGCGTCTCCGTGACCCGTGAGTACGCCCCGGGCGCCGGCGGGCTGGCCATCCGGGGTTCCGGCCCCGACGAACACAGGCTCTACCTGGACGGCGTGGAGCTGCCCTACCTGTTCCACTTCCGGCAGTTCACCTCGGTGGTCAACACGGGCCTGCTCGAAGAGCTCACCCTATACCCGTCGAGCTTCGGCGCCGAGTTCGGGGATGCCACCGGCGCGGTGGTGGACGCGCGCACCCAAGCCCTCACACCCGACAAGCCCCTGGTGGGGCTGGACGTCAACGCCATCATGGCCGGTGGTCTGGTGCGGGCCCCCCTGGGGCGTGACCTCTACCTCAGCGCCAGCGGTCGGCGATCCTACATGGACTGGATCATCGGGGGTGGCAGCGGGCAGTACACGGTCTGGCCGGTGTTCTGGGACGCCTACGCCCGCCTGGACCACGTGCCCGACCCCGACCATCGCACCGCCCTGACCGCGCTGGCGGCCAGCGACTACTGGGAGCGCCTGGTGCGCGAGCCCGAAGAGCTGGACCCGGTGGAGGCGCTGGCCGAGCCGGTCCTGGCCTATCGGCATCAATACCTCGCCACCTCGTTGGTGCGGCACGACGCCAGCCAGGACTTCCGCTCCGACGGGACCCTGGCCCTGGTGCTGGACCGCTGGCCAGCCGAGCTCCAGGAACACTGGCAGGATCGGCGCGAGGGCAACCTGCAGCTCCACCAGGACTTCGTGTGGCTACTGCGCAGCGACCTGCACCTGGCCGCAGGGGTGCGGGGCCGAGCCGAGCGCGTCCTGCGCCGGGCCAGCGTTGATCAGCCGTGGCCCGAGGTGGTCGAGGAAGCCCCCATGCTGGCCCGAGGGCTGGACGTGGACGAGCACATCGATCGCCTGCGGGCGGGGGCCTACACCGAGCTGCGGGCCGAGCTTGGCGCCTGGCGACTGCTGCCCGGCATGCGCCTGGACCACGACACCCTGACCGGCGCGTGGAGCCCCGACCCACGCATGGGGTTCAAGTGGCGTCCCACACCCGAGATCACCGTCCGAGGCGGCCTGGGTCGCTACTCCCAGTTTCCCAGCTCCGACGCCCTCTCGCCCACCGCTGGCGACCCCAGCCTACCGGCCATCCGCTCCGAACAGGTGGCCCTGGGCGCCGATGGGCTCATCAAGGGACGGCTGACCCTGTCGGGGGACATCTACGCCAAGCAGCTGCGGGAGATGGTGCTGGAGACCCCGGGTGAGCCCCCGCTGGGTGGCGTGGAGGGCCGGGCCCTGGGGGCCGAGCTGGGTGCCCGCTACCGCATCCGTGGCGTGTTCTTCTTCTGGAGCACCGTCAGCCTGAGCCACAGCCAGCGCATGCTGGACCAGCAGTGGATCCGCTACGACTTCTACCAGCCGCTCACCCTGGGGCTGGTGGCCTCCTGGACCTTCCGTCCCAACTGGAACGCGGGGCTGCGCTACCGCTACGGTGCAGGCTTCCCGTACACGCCCGTGGTGGACGGCAGCTACCGGGCGGACAGCGACAGCTACGAGCCCATACTCGGGGAGCGCAACGCGTCGGCCATGCCGATCTACCAGAAGATCGACCTGCACCTCGAGTACCGCTGGGAGTTGGATCACTGGCGCGGCGCCGTGTACGCCGAGGGCTGGTTCATCCCTGGTCGGGCCAACGAGATGTACCCGGTCTACAGCTACGACTACGACCAGGAGACCTTTGTCTTCGGGCCCCACTTCGTGCCCATCCTGGGCGTGCGTGGTGAGCTCTACTGAAGCGCCTTGAGCAGCTTCTTGTCGGCCTGCAGCAGTGGAATGACGGACTCGGTCACGTCCTCGCCGTTGCAGCCGCCCAGACCCTTGGGGTTGGCGCAGACGCCCACGGCCGCGGGGGCGCCCTTCTTCTGCAAGCGGGTGAGGCTGGCCTGCACCGCGACGAAGAAGCTCTCACCGATCTCGGCCATGTCCTTCTCGTAGATCTCGCGGTAGTCCTCGGCCTTTTCGAGGGCGTCGTCCCTTACGGCCTGGGTCTCGCCCTCTTCGAGGTCGGCCTCGATGTCCTCCATGGCGTTGGCGTGCCGCGCCTTGGCTTCGGCGATGGGGAGGCGGATCAAGGCGTCGGTCAAGGCGGTGAGCTCCACGTAGGCCCCCACGCCGGTGATGGGCACCACGGGTTGGGAGCGGCCCTCGAGGGCGAACTCCGGCCAGGACAGGGCGACGATCTCGTCGACGTCGATCATCAACTCACTGTCGCTGTCCATGGCCTTGCCGATGAGGGCTGCCACGTCGGTGCCGACGCATTGGTTGCGACCCAGCAGGGCATGGATGCCCTGGCCCTTGCACAGGGTCAACGTGTAGCCCACCGTTGCGGCCTCGAGCACCCGCTCCATGGCGCCGCCAAAGGTGTACTCGAAGTCGTCCACCAGGGTGTCCACGAAGGCCTGCACCCGGGCGGTCTGCCCGTTGCTCTCACGGCGCAGCTCGGCGGCGTAGGTCATGAAGCCATCGGGCGCGCGCTGGGCGCACAGGGCGGTGGCTTCGTCCAATGCCACCAGGTCGGGACTGGCCTTGGCCATCTCGGCCTCGATGGCGCCGAAGCGCTCGCCCACGTGGCCGCTGGCTTTGCGGAACAGCTCGGAGTGGGGCCCGACGAAGTCGGGATGGTAGTAGCCGGGCTCGTCGGCGAAGGAGGCGACGCTGAGCAGAAGCGGCAGGGCAGCGAGCATGGATGACTCCGGAAGGAGGGGGCGGGGCGCTGTCCCTGGCTGCTAAACCGCTGGCGTGCGCCTCGCATCCCATGGACTCACCGCAGGAAGAACAGTTCCCGTCCTTGTCGCCAGTCCGGCCGCAGGCTCGCCAGCGCGTCGGCGATGAGGGGGCGGGCGCCCCGCGCCGCCACGGCCACCAGACAAATCTCGGCGTCCAGCGATGAGAGGGCGTCGGGGGCGACGATGGGCGAACCCTGGCGCGTCGACCCGATCTTGCGCGGGTCGATGTCCACCACAGCTACCACCCTGTGGCCCTGGGCCTGCAGCCAACGAATCCATGGCCGGCCAGCCTTGCCAGCGCCCCAGACCACGACCGCCCGCGGCGTTGCCAGCGCGGTGCTGGCCAACCACAGGGCGCGGGCCCGTCGGAAGGCCTCCCGGCTGTAGGCCGGGTGGGTCCGGGTGAGGCGCTCGGGCCGGTCGTGCATCCGCACCAGCAGCTCGGGCACCTTGCGGAAGCGCCACCCCTGGGCGTGCAGGCGCAGCCAGAGATCGTAGTCCTCTGGGATGGGCCCCTCGGCCACACCGGGCACGCTGGCGTGGTCGCGGTAGCCCCCCAGGTCCAGCACGGCCTGCCGACGGAAGGTGGCAGCGGGATGGACCACCGGGCTCTCGATGGAGAAACAACGATGGAAGTCAGCGGGCTCGACGATGCCGTTGATCCAGGCCTCGTGCAGCCGCATCCCCTCTGGCACCTCACCGCCATTGCGGAAGAAGCGAGCGCGACCGTCCACCAGCGCGAGGGTGGGGTCGGCCTTGAGCAGGGGCACCTGCTGCTCGAGGCGCTCCGGCGAGGCCACGTCGTCGGCGTCCATGCGGGCCACCCAGCGCCCCCGGCAGGCCGCCAGACCTGCGTTGAGGGCGGGGACCAGGCCTTGTGCAGGGCGTGTGAAGACCCGCACCCGCGGGTCCCGCTGGGCCCAGCGCTCGAGGCTCTCCGGCGTGCTGTCCTGGCTGCCGTCGTCCACGACGATCAGCTCCAACAGGCGTTCGCCCCATGCCAGGATGGACGCCACGGCCGCGTCGACGCCGACACCGCCATCGCGGACCGCCATGAGCGCAGAGACCGTGGTTTCGAGGGGCTTCATCGGGGCCGTCCGGAGCAGGTGTGGCGATGAGTAGGCGGGGGCTGATCCAGGCCGTTTGACACGACCCGTGCCCGGCCATTATCCAGCCCTCCCCCTCGGTGCGCCCGGGGTGCCACATGGCACTTGTTCGGAGCCGAATCCACTGCCCTGCAGGAGGTTCCTATGCGTATCGCCATTCTCGGCGCGGCTGGCCGCGATTTCCATGACTTCATCGTGCTGTACCGCGATGACCCCAACGTCGAAGTGGTGGCCTTCACGGCCGCCCAGATCCCCGGCATCGACGACCGCATGTTCCCGGCCGAGCTCGCCGGTCCCCGCTACCCCAAGGGCATCCCCATCGTGCCCGAGTCCGACCTCGAGCGCCTGGCCCTCGAAGAAGGCGTCGAGCTGTTCGTATTCGCCTACTCGGACGTCTCCTGGGACCACATCGCCACCATGTCCGCCCGCTGCAACGCCGTGGGTGCCGACTTCGTGCTGCCCGGCGCACGCACCATGATCCCCTCCACCAAGCCCGTGCTCGGCATCGGCGCTGTGCGTACCGGCTGCGGCAAGTCCCAGACCACCCGCTACTTCATCGACCTGCTCAACAAGCGCGGGCTCAAGGCCGTCGGCATCCGGCACCCCATGCCCTACGGTGACCTGGCGGCCCAGGCCGTGCAGCGCTTCGCCACCTACGAAGACCTCGTCACCCACGAGTGCACCATCGAAGAGCGCGAAGAGTACGAGCCCTACATCAAGCGCGGTCGCGTCGTGTACGCCGGTGTGGACTACCCCTCCATCCTGAAGGCCGCCGAAGAAGAGTCCGATCTCATCCTCTGGGATGGCGGAAACAACGACATCAGCTTCATCAAGCCCGACATGTACGTCGTGCTCATGGATCCCCACCGTCCCGGCCACAGCCGCAGCTACTACCCCTCCGAGGCTCAGGTCCGGATGGCCGATGTCATCCTCATCGCCAAGAGCCGCAGCGCCACCGCCGAGAACATCGCTTCGGAGAAGGCGCTGGCCGCGGAGCTCAACCCCAAGGCGCAGGTCATCTGCGTGGACTCCAAGCTGACCCTGATCGGTCACGACGAGTCCATCCTGAAGGGCAAGCGGGTCGTGGTCGTCGAAGACGGCCCCACCACCACCCACGGCGGCATGCTCTACGGTGCCGGCACCCTGCTGGCACAGCGCGCGGGCGCCGAGATCGTCGATCCTCGCCCCTACTTCGTGGGCCTGCTGGCAGACACCCATGAGAAGTACCCCAACCTGGGCCCCCTGGTCCCGGCCATGGGCTACTCGGACCAGCAGCAGGCCGACCTGCTGGCCACCATCGACAACGTGCCGTGTGACTTCGTCGTCTCAGGTACCCCCATCGAGCTGGCGGACCTCATCCAGACCAAGCGGCCCATCTACTCGGTGTCCTACGACCTCGAAGAGATGCCCGGCGAAGACAGCCTCGAGGCCGTCATGGACGCCTGGTTCGCCAAGGCTGGCCTGAAATAGTTCGGTCCACTCGGTCCGACGATGCGGGATGCCTAGGTGCATCCCGCTTTCGCTTCAGGACCGCGGGGCTAGCCTTCGATGTAGGGCACCATGATGGCCGCCGAGGCGGGATCGGCACTGCCGGTCTCGAAGCCGCCGGTGATGAGTAGTGCGCCATCGGGCAGGGTGCTGACGCCACAACCAGGCCGAGCGCGGTCGAGGTCCACCGTGGGGCCCTTCTCGCCTAGGGCCGGCGCCAGCAGCTCGACCTTGTTGACCGAGTTGCGTGAGCTGACGTCGGAGAAGCCGCAGGCCACCGCGATCCAGTCGTCCTCGATCCAGTCGGCCCAGGACGCACCCTGGCGGGGTGTGGCCAGCGGGGTGCCTGAGACGAAGCCGGCGGAGTCCATGCGGAACTCCTGGCCTTCGCTGGTGACGGTGTTGGCGTCGATGTCGATTCCGCCGCCGATCCAGAAAACGTCGGGCTCGAGGTTGATCACCACCGCATCGCTGACGTAGGTGCCAGCCGCCGACGCGGCAATGGGCTGGAAGCCTTCGCCGATGCCCGTGCCGCTGAACGGATCGAGAATGCCTGTGGTGGACTGGTCCACGCCCATCACGAAGATGCTGCCGTCGGAGGCCACACCGCAGCCCGTGGTGTTCTCCGAGCTCATGCCATTTTCGAAGCCGATGAGGGTAGAGCTCCAGCTCAGATCAGCGGTGTAGTAGCGCAGCAGATCGCCGGAGCTTTCGGTGTTCGGGCCGCCCAGCACGATGATGGAGTTGTCGATGTACTGGGCACCGCAGTGGTTGCTGCGCGGCATGATGAGGCTGGAGATGCGCGTGATGGTGTCTTGGACCGGTTCGTAGGACCAGATGCCGTTCTGGGGTTCGCCGGTGGCGTTCTCGCCGCCAATGATGAGCAGCTCGGACTCGCCGGTCCATGCCCACTGTGTGGCGGCCACGCCCACATCGAGGCTCGCGCCAGGGGATGAGAAGACGCCTTCGTAGTAGTCGTAGGTCTCGATGTCCGCGTAGCTGGCGCTGCGGACGGGGTTGTGACCGCCCAGCAGCATGATGCGACCATCGGGCAGGGTGATGGTGTCGTGCTCACTGCGAGGCTGGACCATGGCCGCTTCGAGGGCGAAGACACGGTTGACCGGCAGGAATGTGATGGGAACCCAGAGGTCCTCACCAGGCTCGATGACCAGCTCGGCGCTGCGGCCGAAGGAGCGCACGCTGCTGCCGTCGGTGCCCGCCACCTCGAAGCGCACCACGCCGTACTCGGACACGCCGGTGAGATCGGGGGTGCCCCCGGGGTAGTCGAAGCTCTCCGAGTCCAGCACCTCGCCGTCCACCACCACGTCGATGCGCATGGAGGTGACAGCTTCGGTGGGGTCGGCATCGACGGTGGGGTTGCGCAGGGACAGCGTGATGGCGGAGTTGTCCATCGCGACGATGATGTCGTCGGTGCTATCGCCGCTGGGTTCGCAAGCGCACAGGGGCAGGAGGAGAGGCAGGAACATTCGCATCATGCTGCTTGATACCCGGCGGTTCGTGGATGAGGCAAGCCTGGAGACGGACATCATGACTCGTCCCCGCCAAAGCGCTCGGTCAGCGCGGCCAACAGTTTGCCGTGCAGTCCGCCGAAGCTGCCATTGGACATGACAGCCACCACGTCGCCCGGCATGGCGTTGGCGGCGATCACCGCGGCGATCTCATCGGGCTCGGGCACATGCAGCGCTTCGATACCCCGGGCCAGCAGATCCCCCACCAGAGTGACGGGGCTGAACAGATCCTCGGAGGGCGGAGAGTCCTTGCGGCCAGGGTCGGCGATGATGACCTGGTCGGCGGCGTCGAAGGCCGAAGCGTAGTCGCGCTGGAACAGCGCGCGACGGCTGGTGTTCGAGCGCGGCTCGAAGGCGCACCACAGGCGTCGTCCGGCGAAGCGCATGGCCAAGGCATCGAGGGTCAAGCGCACCGCGGTGGGGTGATGAGCGAAGTCGTCCAGCACTGCGACACCGCCCACGACGCCCCTGAGCTCTTGGCGGCGGCGGATGCCTCGGAAGCCGGCGAAGCCGACCGCTAGCTGTTCGGCGGTCAGGCCTTCGCGGTCCAGCGCGGCCACCACGCCCACCTGATTCCACAGGTTGTGCTCGCCCACCATGCAGGACTCGAACACGCCGAAGCTGCGCCCTTGGTGCAGGACCTCGAAGCGCATGGTGCCTTCAATGGGGTCGACATCGAGCACCCGACCGTCCCACGCGCAGCCGGGGCCGTAGCGTCGAAGCTCACAGCTGGCCTCTTCGCAGACCTCGCGCACGTTTACGTCGTCCCAGTAGGCCACCAGGCAGCCATCGTCTTCGGGGATCATGTCCACGAAGCGCGCGAACGCCGACTTGACGTGGTCCAGATCACGGTAGATGTCGGCGTGGTCGAACTCCACGCTGGTGAGCACCGCGGTACGCGGCCGGTAGTGCACGAACTTGGGCTGCTTGTCGAAGAAGGCGGTGTCGTACTCGTCGCCCTCGATGACGAAGTGCCGGGGCACGCCAGCGGCGGCGCCGCAGGCGCGAGCTGTGCGCTCGAAGTTCGAGGCCACCCCGCCCACCAGGTAGCCCGGCGAGCGCCCAGCGGACTCGAGCAGCCAGGTGGCGATGGCGGTGGTGGTGGTCTTTCCGTGGGTTCCCGCCAGCACCAGGGAGCGCGTGTCCTCGAGGAACAGTGCACCCAGCATCTGGGGGAAGGAGCAATACACCAGATCGCTGGCCAGCAGTGCCTGGGCTTCGGCATAGACCGCGCGCACCACGTTGCCCACGACCACCAGGTCGGGACGATGGTCGAGGTTGGAGGCTTCGAAGCCTTCCATCACCTCGATGCCGAGGCCCGCGAGCACGTCCGACATGGGCGGATACACCCCGGCGTCGCTGCCGGTGACCTCGTAGCCGGCGTCGACCAGCATGGCGGCCAAGGAGCCCATGGCGGTGCCACAGATGCCCATGATGTGGATGGTACGGAGAGGCGAGGGGAGGGGGCCGGCGAGGAGAGGCATGGGTTCCTCGGAGTGGCAGGAGGGTTGCTCCCATCACACGCAGTGTACGCAGCGGCAAGCTGTGTTCCCTCGCTGTAATGCAGCGCCGATTGACCCTGGGGCCACGCGGATTAGCTGTATGGCCAGGCTAGAACATCTTCACTGCTGGTGTCCCATGCTTCGCACGCTCTTCCTCACGCTGTTCTCCGCGCTCATCGCACTGCCCAGCTTGGCCTTGGCTCAGCAGCCCGCCGAAGTCGAAGATCCCTTCCGCGTAGAGATCGCCGCCATCGATATCCCCGCGGGCGGCAGCGCCGAGCTGGGGGTGCTGTTCGTGATCCCCGCCGAGCATCATGTGTATCGAGACATGCTCGAGGTGCGCATCGACGATGCGGGCGGCTTCCAGCCGGGCCAGCTCGAGGTGCCCCTGGGTGAGTTCGAGCCCGATCCCGCGTTCCCCGAGAAGAAGCGGGAGCTGTACCACGACACCTTCACCATGAATCTGCCCCTGATCACGGGGGAAGGCGTGACCCTGGGCGAACATGAGATCGAGGTGCAGGTCCGCTACCAGGGCTGCCGTGGCAACCTCTGCTACCTGCCCCGCGAACAGAGCATCCCCGTGACCATCACGGTGGTGAGCGGCGCTGAGGGGCAGGTCTCGGTCGCCGCTGGCCTCGACGAGTTCGGGCCGCGCCCGGCCCTGACCCAAGACAAGCCCGTGGGTGTCGTGGCGCTGGCGGGCAGCGGCGAGGTGCGGGTCGCGTTCTTCCAGCTCGATGGCTGGCACATCAACAAGAACATGACCTTCATCGAGCTGGGCGAAGGCGCGCCGGTTCAGGCGGGTGAACAACACTTCCCCTCGGCCCACGCATTCACCGACCCCACCACCGGCATGGAGCGCCAGGAGATCGGCGGTGACTTCGCTGCCACCATGGACCTCAGTGCCCCTGACGGCACCTACACCGTCCCGGTCACCGTGGGTTTCCAGGCCTGCAAGGACAACCTCTGCCTGATGCCGCAGTACCCGGAGTTCTCCCTGGAGATCACCATCGGCGGCGCCTCCGCGGCCAGCGCCGACGCGCCCACTGCCAGCCAGGCTTCCGCCGCCCCCGCCGGCACCGACAAGTTCAGCCAGGTCCGCGAGAAGGGTCTGTTCTGGCTGGTGCTGTTCGTCTTCGGCGCGGGCTTCCTGGTCAGCCTCACCCCGTGCGTACTGCCCATGATTCCCATCACCATCGGGATCATCGGCGCGCGCGCCTCGGGCAGCCGACTCAAGGCCTTCTCCCTCTCCCTCACCTACGTGGCTGGCTTGGCGCTGGTCTACACCGCCCTGGGCGCCACCGCAGGCATCACCGGCGGGCTCTTCGGCGCCTGGATGCAGAACGTCTGGGTCGTGGGCACCGTCGGTTTCTTCTTCGCGGCCATGGGCCTGGCCATGTTCGGCCTGTTTGACGTGGCCATGCCCTCGGGCGTCACCACCAAGCTCAACCAGATGGGCGGCACGGGCTACGGCGGCGCCTTCGTCGTGGGTATGGTGGGCGCCATCGTGGCCGGGCCCTGCTCCGGCCCGGTCATCGCCGCGCTGATGGTGCTGGTGGGCAGCGAAGGCGAGATCCTGCTGGGCGTCTTCCTGATGCTCGCCTTCTCCCTGGGTATGGGCGTGCTCTTTGTGGCCGCCGGCCTGTTCTCGAGCGTCCTGCTGCGGCCTGGCGCCTGGATGGAGTCCGTCAAGCGGATCTTCGGCGTCATCATGCTGCTGGGCGCCATCTACTTCGTTCACGCCCACCTGTCCGACAGCGTCACAGCGCTGCTCACTGCGCTGGTGTTGCTGTCCACCGCGGTCTTCGGCTGGCCCAGCGACGAGAGCGAGGGGCCCAAGATCAGCCGAGCCCACAAGCTCTACGGTGTCGTGGCCGGCATCGTCGGCGCCTGGCTGCTGGTGGGCTTGATGGCGACCAGCGGCTTCATCCTGCCCCCGCTGCAGCTCTCGGGCGGCGGCGGCGCGGTGGCCGAGGGTCCCCACATCGAGTGGCTGAACGACGAAGCGGCCGCCGTGGCCCAGGCCAAGGCCGAGAACAAGCCCCTGGTCATCGACTTCACGGCCGAGTGGTGCGCCGCGTGCCAAGAGCTCGAGCACATCACCTACCAGGACCCCACGGTCATCGAGCGCTCCAAGTCCTTCGTGCCCGTCATGTTCGACGCTACCAAGAGCAACGACCCCGCGGTGGAAGCCATGCTCGAGAAGTACGAGGTCAGCGGCCTGCCCACCGTGGTCTTCGTGCTACCCGACGGCACCGCCATGGATGACCTGAAGATCACCGGGTTCGTGGGCCCAGAGGACTTCCTCAGCCACATGGACGAAGCCCTGCAGCGTCTCTAGGAACCACTCATGAGCACCGAAAACGACACCTTCCTGCTGGGCCTGTCCAACGAAGGCGGGGCCCGGGTCCTGGCGGTGGACGCCACCGCCTCCGCCAACGAAGTGGTGCAGCGCCACGGGCTCATGAGCCACGCCGCCCAGTCGGCCGCCGAGGGCATGGTCGCCGCTCAGCTGATGTCCGCGTACATCAAGGGCGAAGAGCGGATCACGCTGCAGGTCCAGGCCGAAGCCCCCCGCTTCGCCATGATCGTCGACGTCAACGCCGACGGCAGCACCCGGGGTCGCTTCACCCCTGCCATCATCTCCCGATCCCGCCCCATGCGTGGCGCCATCATGGTGATCAAACACGACGTCGAGCGCGAGATGTACCGCGGGGTCGCCCCCATAGAGGACACCGACTTCCAGGGTGCGCTGCAGGCCTTCCTGGTGCACTCCCAGCAGTCTGTGGGCATCGTGCGCGTCCAGGCCAGCGTGGACGCGCAAGGCGTGGTCACCCAGGCCCATGGCCTGTTGGTGGAGAAGCTGCCGGACCAGGAAACCGAGGTCTTCAACGAGCTCTTCGGCGCGCTGGTGGAAGCCGAGCTCGACAAGGTCCTGCCCGCCGCGGTGGGCGGTGAGCTGTGGGGCTTCCCCCTCGAAGTGCTCGAGACCCGTGCCCTGCGGTTCCACTGCCCCTGCAGCCACCAGCGCAGCCAGGACATCTTGGCCGGGCTGGGCGCCGCCGAGCTCGCGGAGATGATCGAGCAGCAGGGTGGGGCCGAGATCACCTGCAACTTCTGCCTCGACGCCTATGCGTTCGATGCCGAGGACCTGCGGCAGCTGATCCGGCACATCGAAGCCCCGAACTAATCGTCGAGGTGATCCATGTGGTCGCTCAGCAAGAGCGTCCAGCGGCCCTCGTGGTAGCTCAGTACGTTGATGGCCGTGTTGCGGCAGGTGAAGTCCCGGTAGCGCGCCAAGGGCAGGCCCTGGCAGCGACACAGCAGCGTGGCGATGACCAGCTGGTGGCTGCAGACCACAACAGGTCCAGGCCCGGCGTGCTCTGCGACGAGAACCTCGAAGGCCGGATAGCTTCGAGCGGCCGCCTGGCCGAGGCTCTCCCCCCCGGGGATGCAGGTGTGCTCGGGGTCGGCCTTCCAGTCCTCGAGGAACGCCTCGAATCGGCGCCGGAACTCGAGCTCCTGCAGCCCCTCGATCTCACCGTGGTGGACCTCCATCAGGCGGGGCTCCACCAGGGGCTCATCCAGACCGTCGAGGGTCTGGCGGGCGCGGCGCAGCGGACTGGTCACCACCAGCGAAGGGGCGAGGGGAGCCAAGACCGCCCGCAGCCGCCTGGCCTGGGCGCGGCCGACATCGTCCAAGGGCACGTCCCGACGCCCCACCAAGACCTTGGCGGCGTTGTCCGCCGTGCGCGCGTGTCGCACCAGCAGAACCGGCAGGCCGTCATGGGATGCGGCTTCCAGTACCGCCCGAGCGAGCATCGAGGTGGCGCATTCGTTCATGGAGGCTAGAATAACGGCGCCGCGCGGGCCAGGCGCTTCCGGCCCGCGTGACATTCCTCCGCCAGGGATCCCATCATGCCGAGACGTCCCAGGGGATTCGATCCCCTCGCGAGCCTCTTCGAGCCCCCCCACTCCGAAGCCGGTATCGACGAGGTCCCCCTCGACGAAGCCGAGTCCGCCTCGGCCCCAGCCTTTCCGCCGGTCCTCGAGCTGACGGACCCGTACTTCTCGGCGCCCGAAGAAGGACCGCGAGCGCCGGCGCGGCGTCTCATTGGTCCCGGCGGTCGCTCGGCCCGGTCCCAGCACATCACCAGCGGCGATCCCGACATCGCGGCGCCGGAAGAGATGCCCATTCCTCGACCGCCCGCCCCGCCGCCCAAGCCCAAGGCTGGGTTGCCAGTGGCGACCGGCGCGCTGCCTCCCGAAATCTACGATGCCGCTCCGGACTTCATCGGCGAGCTGGTGGTCCCAGATCCCGGCCTGGTGGAACCGCAGCCGGTGGCGCCCGAACCCACCCCTGCGCCGCCGCCCGAACCCGAACCGCCCGCGACCGATCCCGTGACCCTGGCCAAGGCCCTGGCCCGCGCTGCGGTGGCCAAAGCGGGTCCTCCGACACCGTCGCATCAGCCCGCTAAACCGGACGCAGCACCCGCGCCCCCCCAGGCACCGCCGCCGCCACCCAAGCCTTTGAGCCGAGTCGAGGCCCTCTCGCAGCGCGCGGTGCGCCCCAAGTCCGCCCAGGACGTCATCCAGCGCGCCACCGAGATCGCCCGCGCCCAGGAAGAGCGCGCCGAAGAACGCCGCCGGCAGCTCGAGCAGGAACGCAACGATCAGCCCAGCGAGCCACGGCCGCCGCTGGTGCACAAGGTGCAGCGCCTCATCGAGCTCAAGCTGCGCGGTCTGGGGCCCCTCCGGGTCAACAACTGCATCGTGCTGGACGATCGTGAAGTGCTGCGAGCCCTGTGGCGCGCCCACCGCGCGCGCTTCGGCGCCGAAGGAATGCTGGATCAGGTCGTCGGAGCCGCCGCGGTGCTCGACGCCTTCGAGCTGGTGCCCCCGGGCAAGCTCGTGGCGGCCCACGTGCTCACCGACGCGTCGGACTACCTGGTGTGGCTGGACATGCGGGAAGGCACCCCCCTCGCCGCCTTCGCCAACGCTCGCGAGTACTTCGTGGGGCAGCAGACCGGCGCCTGACCAAACGACCTAGCGACCCCCGGGCCCCCAGGGGCCGTGCAGCCAGCGGCCGAGGATGATCAGGGTCCACAGGCGCCGGCGGTGGTTCGCCGTGCCCTGCTGGTGCTCGCGGATGAGGCCTTGCACCTGTGCTGGCGGCAGCCATGCCTCCACGCGCTCGGCCAGATCGTCCAGGAGGAAGGCGAGGGGACCGCGCAGCCATGGGCCCACCGGGGTTCCGAAGCCCTTCTTGGGACGGTCCAGCAGCGCTGGCGGAAGGATGTGTCGCACCGCCCGCCGCCAGACCCACTTGGTGGTCTGGCCGTGGATCTTCATCCCGGCGGGCACGCTGGCGGCGAGCTGCACGAAGCCGTGGTTGAGAAACGGCGTGCGTACCTCGACGCTGTTGGCCTGGGACGCCCGGTCGACCTTCACCAGCACGCCGTCGCCCATGTAGAGCCGCTGATCCAGGGCCATGGCCGCACACTCGGGGTCCAGGCCCGCGAGGCGCTGCGCGTGGGCGTCGACCTCCGCCCAGGGGTCACCCGCCAATGAAGCGGGGAGCTCGCTGGGCAGGAACGAGCCCATCCACACCTGGTTGCGCCGCTGGATGGGGTGATCCAGCCCAGCCACCATGCGCTTGATCTTGTAGTCCAGGGAGACGTTGTCATGGGAGACGGGCAGCCGCCGGGCCAGGCGTCCCAGGGGCCGACGCCACGGGCGAGCGAGGTGGGCCCAGCGGTGGGCGAGGTAGGTGGGGTAGCCCCCCAGCAGTTCGTCTCCGCCGTCGCCGGAGAGCACGGCCTTGAACCCCGCTTGGTGCACGTGCTGGTAGAGCCACCAGGTGGCCACCAGGCTCGAGTCCCCCAGTGGTTCGTCCAGTCCCGCCTCGATGGCGTCGAGGACGCCTGGGAGATCCCCAGCGCGGAGCGGGATCTCCTGGTGGATGGTGTCGTAGTGCCCCGCGAGTAGGCGCGCGGGTGCGGATTCGTCGAAGCTGGGCTGATCCGGCATGGTCACCGTGAAGGTGTGGGATCGTTCCCGCCGGCCCCGATCCGCCAGGGCGAGCACCGCGGTGGAGTCGAGCCCACCTGACAGCACCACCCCCACCGGTACATCCGCCTCCCGCCGGGTGGAGATGGAGTCCTCGAAGGACTCCGCGATGAGCTTCGCCCAGTCCTCGACCGAGCGGGAGCCTCCCGAACCTCCTGTGGGCTGGGGCAGGGACCAGTAACGTTCACGTTCCAAGCCTCTGCGGGAGAGCCTCAACAGGCAACCCGGCTCCAGCCGCTCGATGCCACGGTAGATGCAGCGCGGCGTGGGCACGAACTCGAAAAGCAGGTAGGCCCCGAGCGCCTGCGGGTCCAGTTCACGTGATACCTCGGGATGTGATAGTATCCCTTTGAGTTCGCTGGAGAATAGAAGCGTACCATCCGGCAGTGTGGTGAAGTGGAGCGGCTTCTCTCCCATGCGGTCACGGGCCACCCACAGGACCTCGTCCCGCGCGTCCCAGACCGCCAGGCCGAACATGCCCTCGAGGCGCTCGAGGGCGCTGCGAAAGCCGAACTCGGCCACCAGCTCCGCCACCACCTCGGTGTCGCAGGTGGTGCGGAAGCGTACGCCCCTCGCCCTGGCTTGCTCTCTCAAGCGGGCGTGGTTGTAGATCTCCCCGTTCATGGCTAGCCAGAAGCGGCCGCTGCGATCGCTGAGGGGCTGGCTGCCCCCGGCGGGATCCACGATGGCCAAGCGCACCGTGGCCAGCCCTCCGTGGCCGAGATGCTGAGAGCGGGCCTCGTCGGGCCCCCGGTGGCGCTGGGCGTCGCGCATGGCATCCAGGGGTCCCAGATCCGGGGGATGCCCGATGCGAAAGATCCCGGCGATGCCACACATGGTCGCGCCTAGACGGCGGTCTGTTCCATGTTTCGCGTGGTCCTGATCTTGTAGGGGTTCTTCCCCTGGATCTCGTAGTGCATCCGGATCAGCACCTCTGCGATGATGCCCAGGGTGATCTCCACCACACCGAAGATGGACAGCATAGGCGCCACGATGGTGAGGCAGGCAGCGATGAGCGGACGGTCCACGAGGTACCAGCAGGGGATGGCCAGGATGCCGGACAGCAGCCCAGCGAACACCAGCATGAAGCCCACCCAACCGAAGAAGTAGATGGGCGTGACGAAGAAGTCCCGCAGGAACTTGACCGTGGTGAGGTCCAGCAGGACCTTGAAGATGCGCTCGAGGCCGTACTTGGCTTCACCGTGGATGCGCGGGTGGTGGCGCACCGGAACCTCTGTCAGTCGCGCGCCGGCCCAGGTGACGTAGATGGGGATGAAGCGGTGCATCTCCCCGTACAGAGGGATGTCCTGAACGAACTCGCGCCGGTAGACCCGCAGGGTGCAGCCGTAGTCGTGCAGCGGAACCTTGGACAACTTGGAGATCAGCCAGTTGGCTGCGCGGCTGGGGATCAGCCGGGAGATGGTGGCGTCCTGGCGATCCTTGCGCCACCCGCAGACCACGTCGTACTCGTCGAGATGCCCAAGCAACATCGGGATGTCGGCGGGATCGTTCTGGTAGTCGGCGTCCATCGTGACCAGCACGGGAGCCCTGGCGTTTCTGAACCCCGCGGTGAGCGCCGCGGTCTGCCCATAGTTGCGCAGAAAGTGGATCACCCGGACCCGGGGGTCGGCGTCAGCCAGCCCGTCGAGCAGCTTGCCCGTGCCGTCGCTGCTGCCATCATTGACGTACAGCACCTCGAACTCGTGGCCCACCAATGCGTCCACGATCCCCTGGTGTAGGCGCTCGATGTCGTCCCGTTCGTTGTAGACGGGGACGATGACGCTGAGCTGTGGCTCGGTGGAGACGGGATCGGTCACTGCGGCTCACCGGCCGGTTGTGGCTCGGTGGGCTGGGGCTCGTGGACCGGTTCGGTAGGCTGGGGCTCGTGGACCGGCTCGGTGGGCTGGGGCTCCTGGGGCGGCTCGCCGTCCATACCGGGCTGGCCTTCCGGGGCCGCGCCACCGGGGCCGCCGGGGTCGCCGGGACCGCCGACGATGGGCGCCTCGGGCGATGAGCCCTGTCCGTCGGGGGCCACGGTGCCGTCGGCCACTGGGGGAGGGCCGCCAGGGGTGAGGGAGCCGAGATCCGGTTCGTCGGACAGCACGAGGGCCAGGCTTTCGATGGCTTCGGCGCCCACCTCGATCGGGGCCCCCAGGGCCATGGCGGGATCGTCGGGGGTGGGACCGTCGCCGGTCTGGTCCAGGAAGCCGACGACGTTGACCGTGCCGAAGTCCTTGGGAAGCTCGATGCTCCAGTCACCCAAGGCGGGGAGCTCGAGGGTCTTGGCGAGCATGTGAGGGTTGTTCCCCCGGGCGGTCAGGACGTCGATGCGGATGCGCCCCGTCTTGTCGCCCTCGTAGCTGATGGTGCCGGAGACCACGACCCCTTCACCGGGCGTGACCGTGGCATCGACGGTGTGCATGGCGCCGCTGCCATCGCCTTCACCCGTGGAGCCGGCCGCGCCGTCTTCCCCGACGCCAGGTTCGGTCAGATCAGCGGCGGGAGCATTGGTGGGGTCGGGGCAACCTGAGAGGAGCAGCAGGGCCAAAGGGATGAGAGTGGACATGAGTCTTCTCCATGCGGGCGCATGTCATGGCATGATGTCACTGATTGCCTACCAGCAAGCGTTCCCTCCAGTCAAATCATTCCCCACATCGACTGACCTTCGAGCCCCTGCTACAGCCTGTTTGCTGTCATCGCTCCATCAGGAGTCGTCCACGCCCATGACCTCGTACGCAAGGCACTTGGCCGTCCTGGTCCCCATGCTGATCGTTCCTGCCTGCTTCGGCGACGGGGACAACCCCTCGACCCTGCGCACCGACGACAGCGAGGTCGAGGTGGACGCCGACACCGACGCCGACGCCGACACCGACACGGACACCGATGCGGACACCGACGTCTACACGGCAGCCACCATCCCCGAGCTCCAAGAGGGCCTGTACGCGTTGGGCTCCATGGTCCGGATCCAGCGAGCGGTGGTGGTGGGGGAGCAGCTGGAAGCGGGCTTCCACATTGCACAGCCAGGGGGCGGCGCCAGCCACGCTGGCCTGTGGATCACCGCGACCGCCGACCAGGGTAGCGTCATCGAGGGCGAGCTCGTCCAGGCGACCGGCCAGGTGGCCGAACTGGCGTCTGACTTCGAGCCCCAGCAAGGGGACGGCAGCATCACCAGCCTGGTGCTGGACAAGCCCCTCGAGTCCTTGGGCGAAGAGCCGGTTCCCGATCCGGTGACGGTGACCCTCGAGGCCTTGGCGGCCGACGCCGAGCCCTACGAAGGCATGCTACTGGAGCTCCAGGCGCCCACGGTCAGCCAGGGGGGGATCGATCGATGGTGGATCGGCGGCTCCCTCGAAGTCTGCGATCTCTACCACTCCAGCACCGCACTGTATGGCGCGAGCTTCGAGTCCATCCAGGGCTTGCTGTGGTACGAGCAGGGCCGCTTCGTGCTCTGCCCGCGATCGGCTGACGATCTCGTGGGCTACAACCCACTGCTGACAGACTGCGGCGAGGCGACCTGCATCGACGACCTGGGCCCGGGCGATCTGTTGATCACCGAGGTGATGCGGGACCCCGAGGCCGTGTTCGACGACCTGGGGGAGTGGATCGAGCTGGGCAACACCACCGACACAGCGGTGGACCTTCGCGGACTGATGCTGAGCGACGACGATGGCGAGGCCTTCCTGGTCACCCGCAGCGTCGTAGTGCAGCCTGGGGGGTACGCCGTGCTGGCCGCCAGCGGGGACGCCGCATCCAACGGAGGAGTCATCGCCGCCTGGGACTACCCGTACTCCAGCTTCACACTGTCGGACGGGTCCGATGAACTTGTCCTGGCGCATAGCGAGGTGATCTTCGACCGAGTGGTCTGGGACGACAGCGTTACATTCCCAGCCCTCGCGGGGGCATCCATGACCCTCGATCCTGACCACCTCGACGCGGACGAGAACGACGATGGCGCCAACTGGTGCGCAGCGAGCACACCGTATGGAGACGGCGACCTGGGCACCCCGGGAAGCGCCAACCCGTCCTGCATCGAGTAGAACCCCAGCGCTTCAGCATGCCGCAGCCGTAGGTCCCGAGGACCTCGGTCGGTCTTGTACCCAGGAGAACCCATGAAGGCCTTCCAGGACAGGATGTACGAGCTCATCGTTCGCACCTCCACCACGCTTCCCCCCGATGGCATGGCGGCCCTCGCGCGGGCCCGCGCCGCCGAAGACGCTGGCACGCGTGACGCCATCGCCAACGCAGCCATCGCCATCAACGTGACCATGGCCGTCCAGGGCACCGCACCGATCTGCCAGGACACGGGCATGCCCACCTTCGTGGTGCACCACCCCATCGGCTTTGACACCATCGACGCCGCAGAGCAGATCAAGCTCGCACTGCGGCGAGCCACCGCTGCAGGCATGCTGCGCCCCAACTCCGTGGACTCGGTCACCGGTGCCAACGAAGGCAACGAGGGCACCCTGTACCCGGTCATCAAGTTCGAGGCCTGGCGCGAGTCCACGCTGCACATCAGCCTGACCCTCAAGGGTGGCGGCAGCGAGAACATGTCCGCCCAGTACTCCCTCCCCGCCGTGCTGGACGGCCTGGGCAAGGCCGGACGCGACATGGACGGCGTGCGCAAGTGCATCCTCGACGCGCTGTACAAGGCCCAGGGCAAGGGCTGCTCCCCCAGCTTCCTGGGCGTGGGCATCGGCGGCGACCGCACGGGCTCCTACGAGCTCGCCAAGAAGCAGCTGCTGCGCCCCCTGGACGACGTCAACCCCGATCAGATCCTCTCCAAGCTCGAGGATCTGATCGTCACCCAGGGCAACACCCTGGGCGTCGGCACCCTGGGCTTCGGTGGCCAGACCACGGTGCTGTCCTGCAAGGTCAGCAAGCGCAACCGTCTGCCCGCCAGCTTCTTCGTCTCGGTGGCCTACAACTGCTGGGCCTTCCGTCGTCAGGGCCTCACCCTCAACCTCGATGCCTTCGACAACCAGGGCTGGGACTACCTGCGCCCCGACGCGCCCACCAGCCTGCTCAAGCCCGGCGAAGAGGGCGGCCTCGGCGGCGACGACTCGGCGGTCAAGCGCTTGAAGATCCCCCTGAGCGAAGACGACGTCCGTGGCTTGAAGGTGGGTGATGTCGTGCTGCTCACGGGCATGATCCACACCGGACGCGACACCTTCCACCACCACCACATGACCCATGAGTGCCCGGTGGACGTCCAGGGCGGCGTGATCTACCACTGCGGCCCGGTCATGCTGCAGAAGGACGGCAAGTGGAAGGTCATGGCTGCAGGCCCCACCACCTCCATCCGTGAGGAGCCCTACCAGGCCGACATCAACAGGAAGCTCGGCCTGCGGGCGGTGATCGGAAAAGGCGGCATGGGCGCCAAGACCCTGCAGGGCCTGGCCGACCACGGCGCGGTCTACCTCAACGCAGTGGGCGGCGCGGCACAGTACTGCGCCCAGTGCGTCATCGACGTCCCTGGCGTGCACTACTTGGACGAGTTCGGTGTGCCCGAAGCCATGTGGCACTTCGACGTGGTGGACTTCCCGGCATTCGTCACCATGGACAGCCACGGCAACAGCCTGCACGCCGAAGTGGACAAGTCCAGCTTCGAGAAGCTGCAAGCACTGGCCGACAAATCATTCTAGGCGGGCTGGCGGCGCGTTCCTGCTGTCGTCCGCGATGCGGACGCTGCAGAGCGCCGCGGTTGTGGTGATGCGGACGACCGCTCCACCCCGCCACCCACTCGGGCTTATACCGCGACAGACGCCAAAGGCCCCGTCGTCGGCATGAAGCCCCAAGTAAGCGCAACCCCTAGTTGTCTTTGAGGTTCCGGCACCACTCGGCTTCGTACTCACCCTCGAGGCTGCCTTCGTCGAAGCTGACGTTGAAGATGCCCAGCGCGAGCTGATCCTCGACGTAGTCGTCGACCTCGAGGTTGCCCTCGCGGCCCCGGTACTCGGCGAAAGCGCCGTCGTTCTGGACCAGGTACTTCGAGGTGACCGAGGCTTCGCCCGCCAGGTTGAACACGCCCGAGTAGACCTCAGGGTCCGAGAAGGCGAACTGCAGCAGGCGGAAGTCGAAGTCCGTGACGGCTTCGCCCTGGGAGTAGTGCCGCGTGACAAAGGCCACATCCAGGCAGTCCAGTTCGGCGTCCGAGATGATGATGAAGGGCCCGCCGAACATCACGGTGTTGATGTCGGTGAGGCCCTTTCCAGCCACCTCACCGTCGACCACGGCATAGGAACCGCCACAGCCAGCGGCGAGCAAGACCAAAGCGGTCGGGATAACGAACGTTCTCATGGCCACCTCCGGACCCATCTCTAACCGCTTCCAGCGCGTGGCCAAGGCGCTGTTGTTGCTGCCGCTGCTCGGGTCCACGGCGGCCACCTGTGAGCACCCAGCCGTGCTGGGGCACTTCGCCGAGCCAGAGCGTCGGGGTCCCGCACAACTCCCGGGAGACGCCCACGCACCCGCGCCGGCCGGCAGCATCGTCCAGGCGAGCTACCACGACGGCAGCTACCCCTTCTCGGTGCCGGTGGGCGAAGGCTGGGTGGCCCACCCTGGCACGTCCGATGCGCCCCTGCGTGTGGTGCTCGAGCACGTCTCCACGGCCGCCACCCTGGAGGTCTGGGTCTTCCACGAGTCGAGCACCGAACCCCGGCCCCGCGCTGGCTGCACTTGGTCCTTCGCCGACCATGGTTCTTACGAGCAGCTCAGGAGCCCGGAGGCCCGCACCATCGGCACCTGCGTACCCGACGATGCGGACGGCGAGCTCGTCCTGGGCACGACCATGGTGCGCAGCGCACTGGCCTACCACTTCGAGCTGTTGGTGCCACCTGGGCGTCTGCTCCAAGCCCGCCACGCCGTGGAGGGCCTGCTGCAGGGGGTAGCATTCTACTGAGCTGAGTGTTCGTCGCCGCGACGCCTGCGGGCCAACAGGCCAGCACCCAGGGCTAGCAAGAACCAGGGCACACGCTTGGGGACGGGCCCGCCGCCAGAGCAGCCACCGTCGCAGCCGCCGCCGCTGTCGCAGCCGCCTTCCTCGTCACAGCCGCCTTCGTAGGCCACCGGGCCGATCTTGGCGAAGATGCCGAGCCAGTCCTCGCTGGGCCCCGCCGATGCCGTGCTGAGCTCGGTGAGCCCCATGCCCTCGAAGGCGGGCAGGTTGAAGGACAGACCGCTCAGGGCGTCGCCGGCCACCATGCCGATGATGGTGTCCAGCAGGCCGCCGAAGTTGTCCACCACCAGCTCCGAGGCATCGGCTGCGATCTCGCATTGATCGACCTCGGGGACGATGGCGCCTTCCCCCAGGTCCAGCTCGATGGCCAGCTCGCCCGTCGTGCCGTTCAGGGCCAGATCCGCGCCGATGTTGGCTTGCAGATTGAGTGCCAGTACACGGGCATCGCGGTGGTCCACCGCGGTGATGAAGTCCAGGCCGAGATCTTCGATGGTTAGATCGACGTCGTGGCTACCCTCGAGGTTGGCCATGGGCTGGTAGACCGGTCGGGTGATGATGGCCATGTCCTGGTTGTCGGGGAAGAGCTGGTCGAAGGGGCCTTCGTCGTCGCCACCGTCGAGGATTCCCAGCACAGAGGTGGACATGGGGAACTGCTCGAAGTCCGCATCGATGGTGTAGCAGAGCACCCCACCGCGCCACACCGCGTACATGAGCTGGTTGAGCATGTCGTCGGAAGCCAGCAGGGCCATGTGGGTAGTGGGGGAGATGCTGGTAGGGAACTCGCCGATCCCGGGAGTGCCGCTGGCGGTCATGGGGCTTCCGCCCGGATCGTAGGCCGCGATGCACTCGGCGGGCGGGTTGCCGTCGAAGGAACCCTGCATGATGATGCGCAGGCCGTCGGGCACGATCTCCACATCCCGCGGGGAGAGCATGAGGTCCACCGTGGCCCCGTTGACATCCAGCTGCTCCTGGATGGTGGCCGAGGAGAACGCGTCCTCGATCAGCGCCTCGATGTCGCCCGTGGCGTCTCCGATGGCGTCCTGGATGGCGCTGTCGGCGAAGTCCAGGATGAGGTCGTACAGGGACAGCCCGAAGAAGTTGAGCACGTCTTCGAGGTAGCCGATGGAGCAGTCCTCGAGCTGGATGTCCGAGCTCTGGAGATCGTAGGTGATGTCCATCTCACCCAGGGTGGCATCCAGGGCGTAGGTGCCGTCTCCGACGGGCACGACGTCGAGCATCAGGTCGATGCTGACCCAGGCCGCGAAGGGGTCCACGTAGCCGTGGCAGGTGTCGGAGATCACCCAGAGGATCTCGAAGTAGAGGTCGAAGGGGTCGGCTGAGTTGTTGAGCCACACCATCAGGTCGGCGTCGAGGGTGAGCATGCCGTTCTGGGGCACGATGGCCGCGTCGGTCATGCTCAGGGACGCCCAGGCGCCGCTCAGGGAGTACTCGTAGATGCTCCCGTCATCGCTCATGTCCGGGATGTCGAACTCGCTGGGGATCAGGGCGGGGATCAGATCACCCACCGCATCCAGGCCGTCGTCGGTGATGTCGATCACCGCGGCTTGTTCGATGACAGCACCCGGTTCGTGCAGTTCTGCCAGAGCGGGGCTGGCCAGCAGGAGGGATGCGAGGGGTATCAGTGAGGCGAAGCGCACGGGGAACCTCCGCTCGGAGCGGGTGTGGGAGTGCATTCTACTGGGACCGCGACCCCACCGCAATCACTCGCAGGCTTCGACCTCGGCCTCGTCCAAGCGGCGCCGGATGGCCCAACCGCCCACGAACAGCAGAAATGCGGCGGGGATGCCCGGCAGGCCATCGGGCTCGCAGCCGCATGGGCCGCCTCCGCGCAGGGCGGGCTCGATGTCGCAAGCGTCGCCCAGGCCGTCGTTGTCGGTGTCCACCTGGTCGAGGTTCGCGTGGTCCGGACAGTTGTCACAGGCATCGCCCAGGCCGTCATCGTCGGCGTCGGCCGCCCCCGTGGTGGCGTCGTCGACGCAGGGATCACAGGGGTCACCGATGCCATCTTCGTCGACATCGAACTGCGTGTCGTTGCTCAGATCCGGGCAGTTGTCGCAGGCGTCGCCAAAGCCGTCGCCGTCGATGTCCTGCTGGGAGGGGTCCCAGTCGTCGGGGCACTGGTCGCAGACATTGCCGACGTCATCGGCGTCCGCATCGTGCTGCTCGTCGTTGATGTCCCACACGCAGTTGTCGCAGGCGTCCCCGACACCATCATCGTCGGTGTCCTGCTGCGTCTCGTTGGGGTCGGTGGGGCAGTTGTCGCAGTCGTCGCCCACGTCGTCGCTGTCCTGGTCTGCCTGTTCCTCGTTGATGTGGTCCGGACAGTTGTCACAGAAGTCTCCCACGGTGTCTCCCACCCTGTCGCCGTCTTCGTCCAGCTCCCGGTCGCTCTGATCGGGGTTGATCACCTCGATGCAGTTGTCGCAGGCGTCTCCCAGCTCATCACCG
>Ga0307987_1000138_pt1 | contig 44253 bp, 66 predicted proteins | sample EllFjometagen181_FD_203157 | JGI IMG/M metagenome (GOLD analysis project Ga0307987, IMG submission 203157) | Marine microbial communities from Ellis Fjord, Antarctic Ocean - #181 | ecosystem: Environmental > Aquatic > Marine > Unclassified | place: Southern Ocean | collected 2014-10-08 | reverse complement strand
GCTTTAGCTAACCCTGGAAAAGGATTTATGTACAGCAACCCTTTCACTTCTGAAGGTAAAACTGTTGGTTTTGGTATGCTTTCTTATATGGGAATTCCTATCAGATTAACTGAGCAAATTTCAGTTGCTGAAACAGCTTTGACATAGACTTAACAATTTAATAAATAAGGAAATATTATGATAAATGATAAAAAATTATATTTTAGTGAAGATCAAGCAGAGACAACAGTCGCTGCACATGATTCAACTAATATAATCGACTTAGGTACGAATAAAAATGCATTCGGAACTACAAAAGAAAATAACTATGGTATTAATGCAAAAGAAGCAAACAATCTAAATATTTTATTGCCTGTAGCTTTCACTTCTAGTGGATCTGCTACTTTAGCAATCGAATTACAAGATAGTGCTGATGGCATTACTTATGCTGCTACTGAAATCAGTATCGCAGCTGTAGCTGTAGCTTCTTTAACTATTGGTAAATATTGGGTTTTCAAATTACCTAATAGTATGAAAAGATACTTAAAAGTTGTTTACACAATAGGAGTTGCTGCTATGACAGCAGGAACTGTTACAACTTGGATTGGCGATAACTATGAGTCGAGAAATTCTGTTTCTTTAACTTCTTAGTTTTACTGGGGGAGGGAATAAAAACCCTCCCTATTATTTATTAAATATAAAAAAGTATATATTATGTTATTATGTATAAAAACTTGTGTTTTAAACGGAACTAAAAGAATAATCGAAGGATCAACAGTAGAAGACTCTATTGTACCTGAATCAGCAATGGTATACTTTGAAAGTATAGCAATTAATCCAAGAGAATTAAATAAATCATTAAGAGAAGTTTGCAATGATATATTAGAAATCAAAGAAAGATTAGGATTACTTGAATGTCCTAAGAAAGAAAAAAATAAAGTTGAAGTAAAAGAAGAATGCAATAAAGAAATATCCAACGAAAGATTTTATTTAGAATCAAAAGCAAAAGAACTTGGTGTTTCATTTTCTAACTTAATTGGTGATGAAAAACTAAAAGAAAGAATAAATAAGAAAATAGAAGAATTAAAATAGGAAAATATAGTGAGTACAAAAGTAGAAATAGGAAATTTAGCTTTATATCATATAAGAAACAATGTTACAATCAATTCTTTTACAGAGGAAAGTAATGAGGCTGTTATAATTAATAATGTTTATGAGCATTGTAAAAAGATAGTCCTTGAATCTAAATCTTGGGGATTTTGTTCTACTGTAAAAGAACTAACTAGATTATCAGAAGGACAAGAAACAGTATTTCCATATTTATATGCTTATGCAGTGCCTTCTAATTGCATAAGAATAAACGATATAATAAACTATACTAGTTATATTAATTATACTGATCGAGTAAAAGTTATACCTTATGAAAAAAGAGTTAATTCTGATGCTTCTGCAACTATAATACTAACTAACGAAAAAGCACCTATTTTAAGATATAATATTAATATAACAAACAGTGAACTTTTTTCACAAATATTCAGTGAATGTTTATCTTGGTATATAGGCTTTCAGATAGCCCCTGCTTTAACAAATGATGAAAATTTAAGACAATTATGTTTTCAAGGTTATCAATCTTCTTTACAAGCTGCAACTGTATTTGATAATAACGAAGATAACTATGTTAATTTAAATACTTGCAACTATGAGGCTTCAAGATGAACTTTAACAAATTACAACCTTCTTTTGCTGGTGGAGAATTATCACCAGAGATGTATTCAAGAATAGATTTAAATAAATACTCTATATCTTTTAAAGAAGCTAGTAATATGTTTATACGTAAAGGTGGTGGTATATTTAACAGATTTGGTACAAAATATATAGGCGAAGTTAAAGACTCAACAAAAGAAACATACTTAAAACCTTTTATATACTCTTCTACTGATAAAATATTAATAGAATCTGGAGAAAGTTATTTTAGATATTATAAAGATGATTCAATTATAGGTGGAGGTTCACCTGTAGAAACAGTAACACCTTACATTGAAGATGACTTAGAAAAATTAAAAACAGAAAGAGTTGGAAATACAATATATATTGTAAATTCTGAATACGCTGTTAGAAAGTTAATAAGAACTAGCGATATTTCTTGGGCATTAAGTACGGTATCTTTCACGCCAACTATAACAGCACCAACAGGGGTAGCAGTAGCAGCAACAGGATCAACAGCAGTAACTAGAGCTTGGAAATATGTTATTACAACAGTAAATGATGATAACATAGAAGAAGAAAGCCTTGTAAGCAGTGTTGTTTCAGCTACAAACAATGTAGAATTAGATTATGCTAAATATAATACTATTACATGGAATACTGTAACAGGAGCAAAAAAATACTATATCTATCAAGAAGTTGGCGGAGTTTATGCTTGGATAGGAGAAACAACAACTTTATCTTTTATAGATACAGGATATAAATATTACATAGATGATAACCCACCAGAAAACGTTAATCCTTTTTCAGGTGCAAACAATTATCCTTCTGTAGTTGCGATGTTAAATGAAAGAATTATTTATGCTTCAACAAATAATATACCTAACGCAATTTACGCTTCAAGAGTTGGTTTATACGATAATTTCAGTATAGGAACAACAACTCAATATAATGACGCTTTAATCTTTACATTAGCTAACGATGACGCAGCAAGAAAGGTAAATAACATACTTACTCTTAATTCTTTGATAATAATGACTGAGGGTTCTATAAAGAGGAATGATTCAAACCCTTTAACTCCTACAAACTTATCTTTGTTTACAGAGTCCTATGATGGATCTTCTGATTTAGATTTAGCTAAAGTAGGAAATAATGTTGTATATGTACAAAATGGTAATAAGTCAGTAAGAAATTATGTTTATAGTAATGATTTAAATAGTTTTACAGGAGATGATTTAACTACATTTGCAAGCCATATATTCAAAGATGTTACTATTAAGAAAATAGCATTCCAAAGAAGACCTAATAATATACTATGGTGTGTATGTTCAGATGGAACTATAAGAACTTTAACTTTTGTTTATGAACAACAAATAATAGCCTGGACTAGACAAGAAACTGAAGGCTTATTTGAAGACGTTGTTGTATTAGGTGGAGACTTGAAAGATGAAGTTTATTTTATAGTACAAAGAAACGGAAAGAGACTTATAGAAAAGTATCAACAAGACTTTATAGAAAATACAGATATTGAGGACTCTTGGTATTTAGATTCCGCAGTAAAATTTGAGTCAACAGTAACTTCTACAACCTTAACACCTTCCGTAATAACAGGAATAGATATTACTTTTACAGCTGGAGCAAGTATTTTTGTAGCTGGAGATGTTGGTAGAGAATTTTGGTCAGGAACTTCTAAGGCAAGAATAACAACTTATGTATCAGGAACAGATGTAATTTGTAAAATATTAAAAGATTTTACTTCTACTTCTGCAATAGCCGCTGGAGATTGGGAATTTACAACAAAAGTAATAGATGGTTTAGATCATATAGAAGGATTAACTGTAAATGTTTTAAATAATGGTAATGTTGAAGAGGGGCACGTTGTTACTTCTGGAGAAATTACTCTATACAATACAACTACAAAATGTGTAGTTGGATTACCTTATGAAAGTAAATTAACTGGTTTAGATGTATCTATATTAACACAATCTTCTTCTCAAGGAAAACCAAAAAGATTAAGTTCCGTAAAATTATTACTTGAGAATACTAGAGGTATGAAAATAGGTACTTCTGACGATAATTTAGTTGAAATAAAACAAAGAAGATTTGAAAACTGGGGAGGTCCGACTTTACCATTAAATGGTTGGTTTAAACAAACAGTAAAATCTAATTACGATACACAAACAAACATAATAATAAAACAAGTTTATCCTTTACCTATCACGATCAATAGTATAGTATACGACTTAACATTAGGAAGTGCAAAATGAAGTTTGAAACAATAGAAACAAAAAAAGAACATATAGAAGAATTATACAAATTTCTTAGAGTTGCTGATATTATAGAATTAAAAGCAATGCACGGATATGTTAGTATAGATATATTAAATGAAAGTATTTTAATGTCACAATATTACAGAACAGTTATGTATAATGATAAAGTTGCTTGTATATATGGTTGTGTAAAGAAAGGGGAACAAGGGGTTATTTGGTTACTAGGTACTTGTTACATGAAACAAATATCAACATTCTTCTTAAAGAGATGTAGAGATGAGATAAATAGTATTTCAACAATACTTGGTTGCAAAGATTTAATTAACTATGTTTATAAGAAAAATAAATCGTCTATAAAATGGTTAAAATGGTCAGGATTTATAGTTGATAAAAAACCTATTATTATAGGTGCTGAACAAAGAGAATTTTTATATTTTAGGAGGGAAAATGTGTAGTCCAGAAGTAGCAGGCATAATGCAGGCAGGTCAAGGTATTTCAAGTGGTGTAACTAATTATAGTAATGCTAAAGTACAACAGTCACAATTTAAATCTCAAGCAGCAGTCGAAGAAGCAAATGTAAAGATTATAGAAGGACAGGCAAAGCAAGTAGATTACAACGCACAATTATTAGAAAACAAACTAAGAACTGATTCAGAAAACCTAAGATCTGCACAAATTACAGCAATGGGAGCAAGTGGAATATCACTAGATAGTCCTTCTTTTCAAAACATACTTAATACAACAGATACTTACGAAGCAATAGATATAAGCCTTTTAAGACAAAGCGCAGGATATGAAAAGGCTTCTTTATTAGAACAAGCCAACCAAAAGAAACAATTATCTTATTCTTATAGTAGAACAGCAAGAAGAATTGGTAAAAATGCAAGAACAGGAATATTGATTGATACAATAAATACTGGTGCAAATGTTTCAACTTCTTATCTTAGTAATAAAGCTCTATATGACAAATATAATTTAAACAAAACAAAAAAGGGATAGTAAATGCAAGTTCCATTAGCTTCACAAAGAATTAATTCAGTATCCAGACCAAACACACCTTTAGCTATAAATACAACTGGTACAGAAACACAAGCTTTACTAAACAGACCAGATTTAGGAAAAGCAATTACTGGTGCTGGATCAAAAGTACAAGATATTTTACAGAAGCGTGAACTTGTAAAGATGAAAGAACAAAATGACATACTTATAAATGATAGTAAAAGTAGTTTGTTAAATTCAACTAATACTTTTCTAAGTGATCCAAAAGATGGAGTTTTAAACAGAAGATTACAAGGATCTATGGGAAGCACAAAAGAAACTCAAGACTTCTTAGATAATCAAAAGATAGCCTTAAGTTCTGATTTAAGCAGTCCTTACGCAATGAATCAGTTTAATGCTTGGTTTGACCAACATTCAAATACAACATTAAATACAGTTGCTAAATATGAAAATAAACAAATAGGTGAAGCAGACAACAATTCAAGAGTTCTTGTAAGACAAGGCACTATTCAAGCTGCATCTTTAATGCCAGATGATTTACAAAGCGTTGATAGCTATTATGAACAAGGTTTAGGTGCAATTAAAGAAGATGGAGACGAAGCTTTAAATAAACAATCCTTTAATGATGATTACTATTCTGCCGTTATTCTTAGTGGTGTTGATGATAGTGCTAAGAACAGTAAGATGCGTTTTGATAAATATGAAGAAAAATTAACCCCAAAGATAAGAGAAACACTAAGACAAAGAATAAGCAAATCTGTAAAAGACCAAAGAGAAGTTAATATTGCTCAAGAAGCTTTTAATAAATTCAGTACTGCTTCTGATCTAGCTTATCAAGAAATTGATAAAATGACAGAAGACCAAGAAGTAAGAAAAAAAGCTAGAAGTAATTATAACACTTTAAGAAATCAAGAAGAGATAATTAAGAAAGAAAGTGTTATTGCTGCTACTGATAACTTGATGAAAGATTTACAAAACAGATTAAAGACTAATACACTCAACCAAAATCTTAATTTACTTAATGCTGAAATAGAAAAAAAGATTTCTGGAACTGGTGGAGTATTACTTGGAGAAAATTTTTATCCAGATAATATAATAGAAAGTGTAGAATATACTTTAGAAAATCCAGAAAAAGCGTTCAAGATAACAGATATAGAAGGTTCAGGAAAATACAAAGAAGCTTTACTTGATGGATCTATAAAAGATAAGAATGACTTATTAGGATATTTACCATACCTAAGCCCTATTGATAAAAAGAGAGCTGAATCAGAAATAAAGATTAATAGCGGAGATTATGCTACTGCTGAATTTGGTGTTAATCCTAAAAATGTTGATGAATCATATAAGAGCATGACAGGTTGGGGTGGAAATTGGTTTGGTTCAAAAAGTGATTTACTAGGAACAAATTATAAAGATGATAACTACCATGATTTTACTAACTTTGTTTATGAACAATCAAAAGATAGAAAAGATTTAAGTGTAAAAGACTACAATGATTATGCGTCATCTTATTTTGGTAAGAAAGTAGACGAACAAAAACAAAAGAACATTAAAATAGTTGGAGAAGCTTATAATAAACCTATACAACCTAAGGTTAATTATATTGAAGGAACAATCGCTACTAACCCTACAACAGGGGAAAAACTAATTAGAAGGAATGGTACATGGATAAAACAGTAGAGTTACCTCAAGGGTTTACAGTAGAAGAACAAAGCTATAAAGATTTACCTCAAGGATTTGAGATTGATAATAGTTTTAATTCTCCACAACTTCAAGGTATAAATAATGCTGAATTTAAAACATCTGATGAAGTACCTGAAATAAACAATAATGATTGGTTGGGTCAAGTTGCTACTCCTGAAAAGATAAACGAATGGAAATCTAAAGGTGAAATAGGCATGATTGAAGCTTATGAAAGACTAGATAAGTGGGAAATGATACCTTACCTTAATGCTAAAACTGTGCCAGAAGACTTAAGAATAGTTAAATTAATGGGTAGAGCTTCTAATAATGAAGACTTAACAGATCAAGAGAGGTCAGATTTAACTGAATTTATAAATGATTATTCTGAAATACAGGCAAGAGGATATACACTAGGTGGTAAAATAACTAATGCAGGACTTCAAACATTACCATATATGGTAGAAACTGGGGTTGCCTTAGCTACAATTGGAATTTCCGCTGGAGCTACAGTTGCAAAAACAGGAGCAAAAGCTGGTGTGAAAGCTAGTGTAAAAGCAGGTGCAAAAGCTATAGCAAAAAAAAGTCCTAAATATGTTGCTGGAACCACTGTTTTAATGTTACCACAAACAGCAAGAAACTACGCACAAAGAAAAATAAACAATTCTATAGGTATAACAGACAAAGGACAAGTATATATTCAAGACGCTATAGAAAAACCAGCAACAACTTTGATGAAAGCTTATTTCGATACTCAAATAGAAACTGCAACAGAAGCATTTGGCGGAATGGCTATAAGACCTATCACAGGTAGAATATCTAAAACAATTGGTAAAGCTACACCTAAATTAATAAAAGAAGGCTTAGACAAGCTAGGAAGGACAACAATAGGAAAAGGAGTAGGTGGATTGATTGCAAGAAGAGATAAAATAGGTTTTAATGGTTTTCTTGAGGAAATGGGAGAGGAAAGAATATCTGATTTACTTAAGACAACTTTTGATCTTGACCAAGAAGAAGGTTACTCTTTTGAACAATATGGAAAAGCTATTTTCCCTGGATGGGAGAATTTACTAGTTGAAGCTGGAGTTATAGGAATACAAGGTGCAGGAAGCAATGTTGCTATGACACTTGCAGGAAAGCTAAAAAGCAAAGGTGTTACTGATAACGATATTTTAAACATCAATGAAACCACAAGCGAACTTGAAAAAGAAAAGATGCTTGAAAGATTCACAACACAAGAGAAAGGTGGACTAGATCAATTCCTTACTGTTCCTGAAAATAAAAAAGCATTTGAACAAGTAAGAACAAAAGTTTTAGATCAAGTAAAAGAATCAGTACCACAAGAACAAGCCGAAGTATTTGCTGATTTAGTATCTGCTAATGCGTTTGCTATGAGTAATGTATACGGCGAAAGTATAACAGAATACGCAGATAAAACTTTACCTAGTGTTGAAAGTGAAGTAAACAAAGAAATCTTATTTGAAGATAAAGAAGTTTATAATCAAAAAGGTATTGTTAAAACAGAAAGCCCACAATTCAAAGAATGGTTCAGAGACTCAAAGGTTGTTGATAAGAAAGGAGGGCCTCTAGTTGTTTATCATGGCACAGATAGTAAGTTTGATACTTTCGATTTATCTAAATTGGGTTTTTCAACAGATAGTAAATCAGCTAAAAAAGGAATTTTCTTCACTTCTGATAGAGATGTTGCTGAATCGTATTCTAAATTTTCAGTGCAAGGTGCTGTAATAGATAGACATATTAAATTAGTTTATGAATTAGAGCGAGCTGGAAAGTTTGATGAAGCATCTAGGTTAAATGAGGAAACAGAAAGATTGGAGCAAACTCTATTATCAGAGGAAGCAAAAGGAGAAATAGTAGAAAGTTATATTTCACTTAAAAATCCAATTATATTTAATGCAAAAGAATCAAGATTTAACGATATAAGAGATAAACTAAACGACACACTAGATACTGCTAAAAAGAGTGGAAACGATGGTGTGATAATAAAGGACTTAATAGATAGTGCTGATTTTTATGATAATATAGTATCAGACCATTTTATAGTATTTAATCCAAACCAAATAAAATCTGTAGACAACAAAGGAACATTTAGCAAGACAGATGATAATATCTACAACCAAGACATAAAAGGACAAATTAACCTTACAAACAACAAAATAAAACTATTTGAATCTGCTGATCCAAGTACAATATTTCATGAAGCAGGACATTTATTTATAAACGAATTACAGAAATCAGTACAGAGAACAGGTAATCCAAAAGCAATACAAGACTGGAATACATTAAAAGATACATACGGATTCACAGAGAACTCCACCAGAGAACAAAACAGAGATTCAGTAGAAAAGATGGCTAGAGCCTTTGAAAGTTATCTCATGGAAGGAACAGCCCCAACAACTGCTTTATCAAGAGCATTTTCAAGATTGAAACAATGGTTATCTAAAATTTACAAAAGTGTAAACACTCTTGGAGTTGAAATTGATGATAATGTTAGAGAAGTATTTAATAGTTTACTTGGTGGAAAAGACGTAAGAACACAAATAAGTGATGAATGGAACTCTTTAGTAGAAGAAACAAGAAACTTAAAAGATTCTGATAATATAGGAAGATTAAAGGCAAGACTTACATTTAATATAGAGAAATCAAGATTAAAGATAAATGATAAACTTAGATTTATTTCTAATGTTAATAGTACTATGAATTTGAATACTCTAAAAAATGCAGTACGCACTATAGACTCACAAATTAATAAAGCAATAGAAAGTTTACAAAAAGAAGAGTTTGATATAAAGATTCAAAAAGAATTAAGAACAACAAAAAATACCACTGATAAAGGAATATCTGCTGGTAAGTATGACTATAATACAAATAAGTTTTTCACTAATCTAAGAGAATTAAACAAACTTAATCAAAAAGAAGCTTCACAAGAACTTAAAGTTTATAGTTTAGAAAATGAAATACTAACCAATCAAGAAGAAATTGAGAGACGTTTCTTAGCATACAAGGCAGAAGGTAAAACCTATGGTTCTGCAAAGTTGTTTGAAAGAGTATTAGAAGATATAAAAAGAGTTAAAGCTCTAGGTCAAAAAGCTAGTAATGAAAAAGAGTTTGATAAACTAGTTAATGAAAGCAAGAGTGTTGACTTAGCTATTCAACAAATAGAAAAATCTTTTGCTGATTCTGATAAAGTAAGTACTAAGATATATAATAAGATTCTAAATAGTTCTGGTAACTGGGAGAGTGATCTAACTGCTTTAGGCGGTAAAAAATTAATGGAAGAATTTTCCGTATTAAACGAACAGAAGCACGAGTTTAACGGTGTTTCAAGAAATTCTAATAAAATAGTTGATGAAATTGCAGAAACAATAGAAGGAAATAGAGAAGACGCTCTTAAGAAAATAAAAGATATGGGAACTAATGAACATGAATTAATAAGCAACGTTAGAAAAGGTAAGCCAAGACAATTATCAACACTAGACTTAGTTGATATATATAACTCAATTAAGAATAAAAAAATAGCTAATGATTACTATAATATCTATGGTAAAGATCAAATTGATGCACTAATTGGAAACTTAACAGAAGAAGAAAAGACAATAGGAAATATTTTAAGAAATACCGTACAAGACTATTATAAAAAAGTAAATCAAATATTTATTGAAATATATAATAGAGATATGCCATTTAATGAGGATTATTGGGTATCATCTTCTGAACATCAAAGTATAAGAGATTTATTCGATGACTTCTATACTCAATCAAATAATCCTTCTTTTATTAAATCAAGAGAAGAATCAAGAGAGCCTATTCCAAAGAATGCTTACAATAAAGCGATGAAATACATGGCCCAAGCTGAATACTATATTAATATGAGTTTGAAGTTCAAGAAAATAGAAAAGACATTTAAAGACCTGGATGTTAAGAAAGCAATAAAAGATTACAGAGGAGAAGACTTTTATAATAGCTTTATAAAACAAACCGAAAACTTTTCACTAAATAGATTAGAAAAAAATCAAACATCTGTTGATAAATTTATTGATGGGGCTTTAGGTGGATTCGTAACTGCAAAAATAGCCATGAATCCTATAGTTTTCGTTAAACAATTGGGTTCTTTAGTAAACTATACAGAAAATATGCCAACTGCAAACTGGTTAGCTGGATTTACAAAAGCTGTTATTCGTCCTAAAAAGACTTTTGACTTTGTTTGGAAAAATTCAGAATATATTAGAAACAGATATAATAATGGTTACAGTGAAGCGTTACAAAGTGCTTTAAATGGAGTAAACAACCTACCAAAAACAAAATCTTCTTTAGGTAAGTTAAAAACATTCCTAACAATGCCAACAAGAATTGGAGATGTTGGAGCTATTATATATGGTGGATACCCTTTGATTAAACATTATCAAAAACAGGGAATGAGTTTAAAAGAAGCTATCAATAAATTTGAAAATGTTTCTTTACGTTCACAACAATCACATTTCTCTAGCACTCTTTCAACTTGGCAGAATAGTAAAAATCCTTTAGCTAGAGCAATGTTCGCATTCTCGAATACTGGATCTCAATATATGAGAAAGTTTTACGATTCAACAATTAATTATATGAATGGAGATATAAGTAAAGCTGAATTAGGAAAGACTTATGCTATATATGGAGTGATAAACCCTTTAATCTATACATGGATAGGAGCAGGATTAGGAAAAGCAATAATGAATACTACACCTGATCTTGAGGATAAAACAAAAGAATCAATTATAATGATGCTTAATTCTCCTTTAGCTGGTTTACCTCTTATAAAGGACTTTGTAGATGTTTCTCTAAGAGGAGCAAGCGGACTTTATATATATGACTACGATGTTCCACCTTTAAGTGATTTAATGGACTTAGCAGAAGATTTTTCTACTGGGGACTGGATAGACTCTTTAAAGACTCTAGGAGAGTTGTCAATTGGTTTACCTATAAAGAACTACGAAAAAATAATAGAAAGAAACTTTACTAAAAAAAGAAAGCAAGACAGAAGAAATAGAAAGACAGAAAGAAAAAATAAGAAATTTATTGATAGTTTGACAAATTAGTTATATAATATATTATATACACATAGCGGAAACAGTATTGTCATACTATCGCAATTATTGATATAAAAAATTACAAATGTTATGACAATACCAACAACCGCTTCAACAGTTATATACGATGGAAACGATAGTGTAACAACTTTTGCTTTTACATGGAAAATACAATTATCAACAGATATAAAAGTAGTTTTAATAGACGCAAATGATGCTAACACTGATGTAAGTTCTAGCGAATATACAATAACAGGTATTGGAGATATTTCAGGTGGATCAATAGAATATCCTGTATCTGGAAGTCCTTTAGCAACTGGAATGAGATTAGCTATAACACCAGCAACATTATTTACCCAAGAAACAGATTTGGGAAATCAAGGATCTTATTATCCAGAAACAATAGAAGATATGGTTGATAGAACAACCTTACAAATTCAAAAAATTAATGATGAAACAGATAGAACTTTTATAATTCCAATAGGAGTATCACCAGTAACAACACCAGAAGAATTATATAACAACATTCTAACTTCTGAAAGTGCTTGTGAAGCATACGCAAATGAAACTGAAGGATATAGAGATGAAGTTGTTGTAAACAATTATTATCCTTATGCTGTAGATAGTTCGGCCGCAGCAAATACAATAACGGTCACGAATACAACACCACTAGTAGCTTATACTGAAGGTCAAAAGATAAAAGTAAAAATGGCTAATACTGTAACAGGAGCAACTGTAATTAATATAGACGCTCTTGGAGATAAAGCAGTTCAATTTTCAGGATCAGCACTAATAACAAACCAATTAACAGCAGGATTAGTTTATGAATTTTGTTATGACGGAACACAATTTCAAGTAAGCGGTTCTATAAGTGTTTTTGATGCAATTACTGGAACAACCATTACTGGAACAACTTTTGTTGGATTGCCAGTAGCTTCAACAATATTAGCAGGAATATCTAAATTAATTACTAACGCAGAAATATTAGTTGGCACAGATTCATCTAGAGCTATTACTACTTCAGCATTAAAATCTTTGATTGGAGGTACTTCAAGAGCAGGAGATGGTTATGCGAAATTACTTGTAGGAATAGGTACAGGTTTTGGTGAGTTAATTATTCAATGGGGTACTGAAAATGTAAATGCTGGATCTACTAAAACATTTACATTACCTTACTCATTTTCCACGATAGGTTTAAACCATGGATCATCTTATAATGATAATGCAACTGCAGGAGGATCACCTTGTGGTAGTTATAATTTAACAACAACACAACTAAGTTTAGCTAATGCTCAAGGTTCTGCGGAAAATATTAATTGGTATGCAATAGGTTATTAACAAATAATAAATATAAGAAAATGAAAATATATTATAAAAAAGAAAACGGACAATTTGTAGGTGCTGGTAATATCTCAAAAAAATTATCTGTAGATTCTGAAATTGAATCAAAAGAGTTTGATACTTGGTCATCTTTTAGAAAAGAAAACTCTGATAAAGATTTATTTGTTATAAACGGAGAATTAGTAGCTAAAGAACGTCCTATACAAATAGAAGATGTTAGAAAAATAATAATATCAATATCTAGATTATATTTGAATAATACTGATTGGTATGAATTAAGATATTTGAGAAATGGTAAAGATATTCCTGGGAATATAGCTCAAAATAGAGAAGATGCTATTTTAAATATTAATTTAGCTCAAGATGCTATTACTTTAGAAGAACTTAATAATATTAATATTAATTACGAGGATAAATAAAATGCTAGTAGTATTAGACACAGTATATCCAGTTTTGGATACACCAGAAAATGTAAGAGGAACTCCAAGTTTTGAGTTTCCAGCAGATACATTAAATATATACGTATCAAATAAAGTAGCAAAGCCTGCAAATGCAGCTGCTATGACACTTGATGATTCAAGCCCTTATACAGCTGGAATATATGGAAGAAATAAAAGAGCAAGATGGATTTTATTCAGTGCTGCAGTGGGAAATCCAGTTGTAAACGAGTTCGGAATTATTAAACTAACATAAAAAATAATTATGTCATTAACAGGAAAAAACGCAAATGAATTTTACGCAAAAACAAGCGTAACTGGATTAACAGAAAAGAAAGTTGATTTAGCTTTAGGAGAATTAAGAACTATAGCAACAAAAGCAATTGATTATAAAGGAACTTGGGATGCTACTGCTAATACACCAACTTTAGCAAGTGGAGTAGGTAATCAGGGAGATTATTATGTAGTTTCTGTGGAAGGTACGACTACCTTAGATGGTATATCAGACTGGTACGTAGGTGACTGGGCTGTATTCAATGGTACTGTTTGGGAACAAGTCGACAATAGTGAAATATTTGTTCAAGACGGTACTGATGTAAAAACAGTAGATCCTGCTTTAAACATAGATTTACAAGACGGTGGTTTAAAAGACACTAACGTTACAACAGCGGTCAAATTCGGATCTGTTACACAAACAAGTTTAGATACAACAGATAAAACTTTATTAGGTGGTATTAATGAGTTGTATTTAAATAAGGCAATAACTAAAGAATCGACAGGTTTTACAGATCCAGGTGATGTTATAGTTACAGGAAATGCAGATAGAACCGTTACTTTAACAGGAACAGTTAATGCTTATTATAGAGGAATACTTAATACAGATTTAGTTACTGGTTATATTTCACCTGTTCATGACAATACAATTACAAAATCGTATGTTTTATTATATGATGGTTCAACCATTTCTTGGGTTGATGTATCTACTCTTGGTGAAGATTTCTTTTCTGATTTATTAATTGCAATTGCTTTTTATAATTCTACAGATTCAGAATGGTCTTATGTAAGAGAATGTCATGGACTTGAACCTTGGCAAACTCATAAAAACTTACACGATACAGTCGGAACTTATAGAAAGAGTGGAGGAACTTTTTCTGGTTATACTTTGGCAAGCACAACAGCTGCTGATAGAAGACCTTTAATAAGTGAAGCTTTGATTTATGATGAAGATTTACCAAGCACAATTCCAGAACTAGCAACTGAAACTTATACACAGTTTTATTTGAATGGTGCTGCTGGAGAATTAAACTTTATTGATGCGGCAGATGATATCGTTCCTTTAAATACTGCAAATCCATATTATAACCAGTTTACTGGTGGAGCATGGCAACAAACCTTAATGTCTAATAATTATTATATGGCAGTATGGACTCTTATGTTACCTTCTGCTTTAGGAGCAAGTAGTCAAAAATTAAGACACTTATTTGTTCAAGGGCAACAAATTAGTTCTAGTCTTGCTGATATACAAGCGTTAACTCCAAGTGATGTTAACCTTGGATTATTAAATAGTTCAACACCTGAACTTGTATTTACTACAAAAACTATACTTAGATATTTAGGTGGAAACTGGACTTTAATAGAAGTTAATGATTTGACTGGAACTAAACTAAGTCAATCACAAAGTCCAACTGGCAATTATTTATCAAGTGTAAGCACAGATGTTTCATTAACTGGGACTGGTGTTACTGGAGATTCTTTAGGAATTGATCTAACAAACTCAAATACATTTACAGCAGATCAGAGTTTAGGAAATGCAGGAGCTAGTACAAATTCTTATAAAAAGATATTTGTTGCTGATAATTCAGGTACATTACAATATTCAAGTATTCAAGGTATCTTCGGAGCTGATCCTTATTTAAGAATATCTGCTCCTCATGAAACAGGTGGTGCGGAAACACCAGTTGTAGATATACATAGAACCAAAATAGCAATGGTTACTGACAGTTTAGTTGATTTAGGAGCAACTGCTTCTGGAAGATTGAAAGATATTTTCATATCGGGAAGATTTACAGGTGCTTCTTTATCTTCTGCGGCAGCAACAGCTTTATCCTTATATATGGGGGCTACTTTAGGGTATCAAATAGAAACCACTGGTAGTCAAAACGTTTATATACCTAATGCAGGCACTTACACAATTAATGCAACAGATGCTGGTGTTTTACAAGTAACTAACGGAACAGTTTCTGGTCAAATATCTGTCACAAATTCTTCTGGTGGATTTGTACGTATAGGTTCAAATTCTGCAAAGAATGTTGTTTATGGGGCTAATAGTGGAAACCACATGACTATAAATACAGCAGGTAATATCTTAATTGGAGATTTCGGTAATGCTGAAACTAAACTCGAGTTGCAAGCTACTGCTCCTCATTTCACTAGACATAACACTACAGAAACAAATGATTTAGATGGACGTGCTATTTATGATGCTTATAGAATGGAAAAGGCAGACACTTCTCAATTTATAGGTGCAAAATGGATATACGCTCACGAAACAGATGGAGACGATGATCAAACAACGTATGCTAAATTATATTTAAACACTGGATCACAAAATGAAAGTCCTTCGGAAGCATTGGGGATAAGCAGTTCAGGAAACATGATTTTTAATGCCGCAGTTGAAAACGGTAATTTAACCCATGGCATTATAATGAAGAACGGCACTGCTGCAAGTGCTGCTGTAATAGATGGAATACAGATACATGCAGAAGATACTTCTGATTCAACTTCTTCTTTAGCTCTTTATCTTGAGCAAGCTGTAGAAGATGTAGGAACTTTCACCGCTACAAAGAAGATAAAAATAATGATTAACTCAGTTGAATATTGGATTCAATTAGACGCAGTATAAATATTAATAATTAACTAAAAAAAGGAGTCTTAAATGACAATAGAAATTAAAAACGGAAGAGTTATAAAAAAAATAATTATTCCTTCTTCTGAACAAAACGATTGTATTTCTTCTATTAATCTAAAAGCTAGAAAAGCAATTAAATTAAGCGAGATAGCAGAAATAGAAGCTGAATTACCAGAAGTGGAAGCTAAAGAAGCAGAACTTGCGGTTATAGTTGCGGCAGCTATTGAAGAAAAAGAAGCATCAAAATAAGTATAATAAAATGCAGTATATGGATTTTTACAAAGTAATAGGTGCTGTTGTAGGTTTATTTACCTTGTACTTTAGTATAGGCAAGGTAAATAAACAGAAGAAGGATAAACTAAAACTATTAAAAGAAAAAACTAAAAAAGAAGTTACTGAAGATTTACAAGAACAACAAACTATAATAGATATGAAAGCTAAGATATTGGACATTTCCAAACAAATAAAAGAGGGTGAATTAAAAGCTGAAAAAAGAAATAATGAAATAAAAATTCAAACTGAAAAAGACAGGAAAGAAAATGAAATAAGAAAAAAAAGAAGTGATAATGTATACAAAGAATGTAATCACAAATTTGACAAACTTGAAGAACACATTTCAGAACAAGAAATTCAAAATGCTAAACAAGAATCTCATAATAAACTAATGGAAGAAAGACAATTAACCCATGACAAACTAATGGAAGAAAGACAAGAAAATGCTGAAAAATTAGTAAACGAAAAATTTGATAGAGTTTTGGAATCTATATCCGATTTAAAAACTCAAAACAAAACAGAGCATTTACATAAAATTAAAAATATGAAATCAATTGTTAAGATGATTGAGGATAATAAAAAAGTTTTTAAGTAGAATATTTTTTCACGTAATGTAGTTTTATATAGTACAAAATAACTAATAAACAACAGAAAAACAACATTAAATACGTTTTTGTATCTGTAAAATAAATTATATAAAAGTACTGTCTCAATAAACACATGTAACAAGTGTCTATTGATATATCATTTGATGATTTTGTTTTTATGATCTTTAATATCTGGGGTATTTCAGAGATTAAAGAAATAAAGTTACCAATAACACAAGCTAATATTGCACATAAATTAATATTAAAAAATGCAACTATAGCTAATAATAAATATGAGATGTAAAAGTAATATTTGATTTTCATAGGGATTTATTTTAATATAATAATAATAACAAAACAACAAAAAAATGACTAAAATAGGAAACAAACTGTTACAAGATTCAAAAGGGAATTTATCTAGCACAAGAGTTATTGTTTATATAGTAACTGCTTTTGTATTATGTATATCTGTCTATTCAATAAAGACAGGTAATGACCTTGGAGTTAATGTTTCAGAATTATTAAGATCATTAATGATGATCTTTTATCCTTCTGCTTTTGGTAAAATGGCAGTAGAATTTTTAGGAGGAAAAAATGATAAGTAAATTTAAATTAATCGGAGCTTCTGTTATTTCAGTATTAGTGGTAATTAAGTATTTCTTTGTAAAAGGAAAGAAAGCTGGAAAAAAGGAAAAAGAATTACAAGTTTTAAAAAATAATAATAAAAAAAGAAATGCAATTAAAAAATCTTATAAAATTAACAGTACTTCTGATTTGCATAACAGGTTGCGTAAGAACAAATTTTAGCGACAAAGATTGTTATAAAAATGTTAATTATACTAAAGATGATAAGTTAAAGTTAAGCAAAGCACTGGAAAGAGTAAACGAACCTGTAATTGACAGATATATAACAGATTATGGTAATATTAGAGAGAAAATAAGAAAATGCAATCAGTAACATTAAAAAGATTTTACAACGATGAAAAAGTTACTATAGGTTATTTTAAAGTAAAAGGAATAGATCATTTGTTTTATACTTGCGAACTCCCATGGAAAAACAATAAAAAAAATATATCATGCATACCTAGTGGTACTTATAAAGTTGAAAAATTTACAAGTCCTAAACATGGTTTATGTTATTTAATAAAAGATGTACCTGATCGTGGTATGATAGAAATTCATGTTGCAAACGCACCTAGTCAATTAGAAGGTTGTATTGCAGTAGGTTTATCTTCTAAACAAGTTTACATTGATAAAAAATATCAAAAAGGAGTTTCAGAAAGTAGACTTGCTTTAAACGAATTGTTAAATAAAATTAACAAATTTAAATTAACAATTATATGAAACCGTAATAAAGAAAAAATGATAGATAAAAGCACAGAAAATACTTTAAAATCAGTTGAATCACTTTGTAAGATTCTTGGTGTTGTCATAATGAAATTATGGGAAATGTTCTATAAGCAATTCGGGAAAAAAGGAGTTGTAGTTTTGATAGTAATAGTTGTAGCTAAGTATATAAGAAAGATTACAATAATGGGTGGATTGTTTCTAGGTGGATTGTGTATCTATTTTAACAAAGAAATACTTGCATTGTTTAATTAGATAAACATAATAAAATCAGATACTGATTATCGGTCATGCTAAGGAATCCTCGGATTGGTTTAGTGGTGCGTTTCAGTCCATAATTTATTTTATGGGTTTTTAGTTAGTACTAATTAAGATGCTAGGGGTCGACCTCTGCTTGCAAGTCGCCCTAGTTAAAACCAATTAATTATTCCAGCTATTAAACAAAATATATTAACTACACTTCTGGCAGATGTAATAATATCTTTCTTTTTTATATAAATAGGAAGATATATTAAATGAGATGTTAAAAAAAATAATAGTGAATATTTAACTAATCCAAATTGGGGAAAGTTGAAAAATATCATACCCAGTAAAGTAAGGGAGAATCCGGTCCACATAAAAGGATTCTTAAGGAAGTCTTTCATTATTGTTTTCATAAAAATTTATTGTATTAAAAAAAAATTGGCGTGAACCCATATAATAACAAAGTTAGTAAACTTTAAACCTTGACAATTACTTGTCAAGAAGTATTATTGTAAATGAAGAATTTTTTCAAGTTTAAACAGCATATCGATACTGGGATCTAACGTAAATAGACCCAGTATTTTTATATCAACATTCCTTGCTGCAATTCTTCTTTAACTCGTTTAACTCCAAGAGCGTAATAATCAGGATCAAGCTCAATACATATACTTTTTCTCTTTGTTCTTATTGCTGCTATGGTTGTAGTGAAAGATCCAGCGAATATATCACAGATTAAACCGTTTTCCTTGGAGCTTCTATTTATTAAGTATGCTATAATTAATAAAGGCTTTTGTGTATCGTGGAAACGTCCTTTATCTTGACATATTCCAAAGTCTAAAACATCAAATGCTTTCTTATCGTTGTTCCATGGTCTACGTAACTCTTCATATTCTTTGCGTAACTCTTCATATTCTTTGCGTAACTCTTCATATTCTTTGCGTAAGTATTCATTATTTAAGTATTCTCGTACTTTTAAATATTGTTCTTTTAACATAATATTATCACCATTCAACCAGTTAGAAACACAACCAGTTAATCCACCTGTAGAACTAGGAAATAATGAAGCAATTTCTCTATTAGTTATTTTTGCTCTTTTAAATTCACTCTTTAGATATTCAGCAAAAGGATTTTGTATAATTTTCTTCACCATCTCAAGCCCTGTCATACTTTCACCTTTATCATAAAACAAGCATCTTTCAGTTATTGGTGCGTAACTTCTATATTCTGTAGTTCCTTTTTGGCAAAGTGCATTAATCTTTTTCCATACCAAATTATTCAATAGTCTAAATTGTTTATCCAATTCAACTTGGCAATAAGCAATATTCTTATCATCACCAAACCAATAGAAACTAGCGTTATCTTTCATAACTTTATAAATTGACTTACCTACTACACCACACCATTCTTGAAACTCCTGTATAGTTTTCCACTGTCTATCCCATTTGTTTTTTACAATGTTGAAATACGGAGGATCCGTTAAAATCAAATCAATACTCTTATCATCAATCAACTCCATCACCTTCAAGCAATCTCCATTTATCAATAAATGACCTTCTAAATACTCATAAGGATAAACATCTTCTAGTTTCTTGATTAATTCTTCTATCATTTGTTACCAATTTCTAATAATTTTATAAACTTTTCTAGTTGTACAGATATATATTTTAATTCATCAAGTTTCTTATTTTTAAGAAATATTGGTAAATTTATATTTTCAATTTCAATTTCTACTCTTTCATGCCAAGGATTTTCATACTTTTCAGTTATACAGCTTCCTTCATCAACAACAAATTTCATTTCTTATACCTATCATCAATTGAAGTTCCATCTGATATTTGTTGTAGAACAATTAATAAGTTTGTAGCAGCGTGTGCAAGGTGTTCTAACCCACTTTCTTCATCTTGATTATTACCTTCAAGATATTTATATGTATGCCTAAGTGATGCACTAATCATATCTAGTTGTTTGTGTCCTTGTCGCCAATCATGCATTTTATATTTTTTTGCACCGTATTCAAAAACTTTTGCAACTTCCGCCAAAGAGTTATATGGTAATAGTGCTAGTGGTGGTTTACCTTTTGTGTCTTTACTTGCTGTCATCGTTTTCATCCTTTAGTTTAATTTAATTTTATTAATATAAATATCGGTAACCCATTTAGTCCATTTTTTATAATCTGGCTTTTTTGGTAGATTAGATTGTTCGCTTAGTTCTAATGTCTTTGTAATTTCTTCGTCCATAACTTCAGACATATAATCAAAATCTATATCACCATTCTTTACTTGTAATAAAAATCGTTTCTTAATTCCATCAGAAAAAGGAAGTACTACATCTTCAATTTGATAAATAGATTGTAATTGAAAACATGCTCTAAATGCGTGGGATACTGCCTTATAATCTATTCCACGATTTTCCATAGCTAATCTTGCACGTCCACCTGAATTTTCCATTATTGAATTCATAGACTTATAAAGACCACTAATTTCGTGAGATTCATGAAATTCTTTATTAAAAACTCTATAATAAAATATTTCCTTTCCTGTATCACTAATCTTAGTTATAATTTCTGTATCTTTATCGTCTATTGGTAATTGATATAAAACGTCTTTGATCGTTAAAGATAATGACAATGGTTGTATAAAATTTAGTATGTCTCTAACAATTGATAACCTAGAACCTTTTATACCGTATTTATAAACCTGTCTACGGATATATCCGATATAAGATTTCATATCTTTACAATAGAAGTCACTACGATTTTTTCGTAGAAACTCATATTCTGGACTGTCTATTAATATAAATTCCTTTGAAGCATGCAACATATCAATAGCAATCATTTCACCTCTTAAACACTCGTAAACGAATCGAGCTAAAGAAAAGTTTTGAACATCTATATCATCTTTATTGTTTTTACCGTCCTTGTCCCCTGTGCTGGTAGTATAAACTTCACTTGATGAACCTAGTTTTGTTTTACCTATTACAATATCTTCATTATTAGGAATAAAAATACCTTTATAGTCTTTATCTGACTTTTCAGTGTTAAGTCCGTATAAATGAGATCCATGTATTATTTTAGCTATTGTTTCCATTGTCTTTCTTTTTATTTAATTCGTCTGCCATATTACACCAAACATCTAACATAAATATTTCTCCATTAGGAATAGCTTCAAATATTTGTTCAGCAGTTGGTAATTTATTATTTTTAGTTTTAATTAAGCCTGATTTTGCAATAAATTCAGCAATTTCACCATATGTTTTAAATCTAGGTTTGTAATCTTTAAAAGATCCTACGCAATGATTTATTCCTTTGTCATCAGTATGTTCTTCTTGATATACATAAACAGTTTGTCCATGATATTTTGTTTTATATAATTTAGGTTTTTCATTTGTCATTTTTTTTGTAATAATAAGGTTTAATAGATGTTTTTTTTATAAATCCTAGACTTAGATTAGGAGCGTACGGTTCGGTTAAAAATTTTCTTATCTTATTTATATGTAAGACCGTTTTAATAACTTCTTTCAATTGCTCATCTATATACTCTTTCGTTGTTTTATGTAACATACAAAACTTATCAACATTATTTAATTCTTTTTTATTTGTTTGTAAAGCATATAAAAAAGTTTCCATACAGGTGTCTAGTTTTTGAAAATAATTTTCTAAAGATTCACATGTTTCTTTGTGTGTTTTATTTTTATATCTATTATTCTTTGGTATTAAATCAAATCTAATTAATGTATTATATAACTCCTTGTAAGTAACTGTTTTTTCTTTACCTGTCATTTTTTTCCTGAAGTAAATTAATTAATATTTCTTGTAACTCTGTTTCTCTTATTTGTATTAAGTCTAGTTTTTGCTCATACTCTTTTATATATTCGTCAAGACTTATTTCTTTTCTGCCGTATCTACATAGTACACAATTACATTTTCCGTCTTTATATTCACAAGTAATTTTATTTGTCCTCTAATTTTTCTCTTATTAAATCATTCTTTTCTTTTGAAATTATATGTTTAGTTATTTCTTTTGATATTCTAAAATCTATTATATATGTTTTATATAGTCCTATTTTACTAAAAAATATAAATCCATTATCAATTAATAATTTTATACTATATACATTATCTGATTCAACTACAGCGATCATTTGTTTATTAAATTTAGAGAGCTTCTTTAAATACTTCGGCAACTCTTTTGACATTATACCTTTATTTTTAAATCTATCCTCAGTTATAGCGTATTCTATATGTGGAGTAGTTTCTTTTGTATAATAACAAACAAGCTGTATATATCCTGCTTTCTTTCTCCTGTGGTTTTCTATGTAGTATAATTCTTCTCTAGCGTATATTTTTGGTTTAAATCTTTCTTTCATTTTATTACATAGTTATTAAAATCGAACTCTATTAAGTCTTTAAGCTCTATCTTTCCATCATAACAATCTTTAACCTCTTTATTGGTTATCTCTTTTATTCCAAGGTTGTAATGTTTTAATAAATACACTGATCTCTTTCTATCTTTAGCTCTTTGTTTCTTTGTATTATGATAACCGCCTAATATTTCTACACTATGTCTGTTAATTAAAAAATCTACTCTGTATTTACCAAAAATTACTTCTGATTGATATTGTATATCATTTTTTAGAAGTAAGTATTTAAAGTCTCTTTCTGACGGAGTATCTTTATGTTCTTTAGCTACTTCTATATACTTTTCTGTTTTTGTTCCAGTGTCTAAAGTTTTCATTTTATATTAATATGTCTAGTTTCTTTTCAAGAGGTTTCATATTATCTTTTCAATAAAACTTCTACAGTCACTATTTTTAGTAAATATTTCTTCTGATTCATTGAATATAAACGTTTTACTTTTATCTTCTATATTATCTATTATAGCTTGATATGTTCCATAAGTTTCTTTTCCAAAAACTAAAAATACTTTAAAAATACCTTTGAGTGTTAATGATTTATTTTTTTTAAATATATTCTTATCATATATTTTTATTAAATCTCCTTTTTTCAAGCTCGTATCTATCACTTTAATATTTCCTCTAAATCATTAATACAATCGTTAAAATTCATAACCGTATATCTCAAAAGTTTATATCCTAACTTGCAAGCTAGATTATATTTCTCACAGTCTTTAGTATATGATATAGCTGATGTATGACCATTTGAAGGATACACAAACATTCTTTTACCTTTATGAAATATCCAAAATCCACTTTTAGGGTCTACTCCCTCATATTCTACAAGGGTACATTTACCATTTTTCTCAACTAACCAATCAGCTCTGAACTTTCTATAGTCACAAAACTTAAACTCGGGAGTTACTTTATATCCAAGTCCTTGAATTATTGGTTGAAAGTTTTTTTTTGTTATATTAGTCATTTTATTAATTTGTTACCAACCTGTTACATAGATTAAGCTTTATATATCAAGTGTTTATAAAGCTTTTGTTATTTAGTGTTACACTTTAGAAAGGTATGGAATCTTCTACATCATCTCGTACTTCTGTTTCTTGAACATTATTTTCTTTCTTACTATCAAGTAATTGAATAACACTGTTAAAACCTTGTAAAACTATTTCAGTTGTGTATTTTTCAACTCCTTGTTTATCAGTCCATTTACGAGTTTGTAATTTTCCTTCTAAATAAACCTTACTACCTTTCTTTAAATAACTCTTGCATATACCAACAAGTCCCGCTGAAAAAACAACAATATTCATCCACTCAGTTTTGTCTTTTTTATCTCCTGTTTGTTTGTCTTTCCATGACTCAGTCATTGCTAAACTAAAACTAGCAACTTCATTACCGTTTGTCATTGTGCGGATTTCTGGATCTTTACCTAGGTGTCCAAGTCCTATAAATTTATTTACACTCATTTTTTAGTTCTCCTTTTTATTAATTCTTTTATTATAAGATATATGTCATATATTTTTATTTTAATTCCAAGAAAAAAATAATATATTTTTCTTCCATATTTCCCAGTTATGAATACTAAATAAGTTAAATTATTTATTTTAGTATAATGCTCCATACGTTTGAATATCTTTCTCAACATTAAAATACCAATCCGATTGATAAACCTGTACTAGCAAATAAAACACTATTCCAGATAAGTAATCTACGTAGTTTTTTACTATCTTCCACTTTCTCATGAGCAGCTGCATTAGTACACATACACATTAATTTTAGTTTTTGATTGTTATGTGTATTTTTACCTTCTTTTATTTGTCTTGAGAATGTTTCAGCTATTCTAACAAGTGTATAAAATCTAGTTTCAAAATCAGAGTATATTTTTACTCCGAGTCTTTTGTCGTAAACATCTCCTTTTAGATCTGTTTCTAAGTTTTTATCTTCTTTCATATTTTACCTTTGTTTTTATCGTAATAATTAATTAGTTCTTGCATATCAATACTTTCAATGTAGCAGTTCTTGATACCTCTCTCTTGTCCGTAACACTCTATAGTCTTTATAAATCTTATCATGTCATCTTTTGACATATACTTTAATGACTTGGTTACTTTACATCCATTTCCTAAATCTGTATAGTATTTAAACTGTAGCTTCATTGCTTCTATTATTCTTCTTTCATCCCAGTATTCATCTGGTACATGTTCTTTGAATAAAGGGATAAGAGTTTTACACAATCTATACACACTTTTCAATTGACCATAACTTTTTAGTTCCTTTGATACTTCTTCCATACTTTTCACAATAACATCAACATACTTGCTTTCACTATCTTTTATAGCTTTTTGTGCAAGCATTTTTAGATTAGTAGGACTGAGTTGCTCTGGTTTAAATATCATTTTCTTTCATTTGTATTAAAGTTAATTTCTTCTAAAAAATCTAGCTTACTGTCTATAGATTCAAGCAGGGATATTAACGTACTTTTTTTATTTTCTTTTGGTTTTTCTTCTAATACACTTATTTTCCAAATATCGTGATCTGTACAATTATCTCTCAACCAAACTTCTGCTTCTTCTTTATTGTCTTTTTCTATTATTATATATGCATCTTTAATAAAGATATCTTCTGCTTTAAACTTTGTCATGACTTTCCTTTATTGTTGTTCAAATAATGTATTTCTAATTCTCTCAAGTTCTGTGTATCTTTCCTTATTAAGTGGTGTTTTAGCATTCTTAAACTTAGTCATTATTAAATCATTAAACACCAATACATCTTCTAGTTCTTGCTCACTTTTGCAATCCATCAAACTCTCTTTTAAATCATTAAACACTTTATCATTATGATCTATGATTCTTTGTTTATCTCCTTGTTTCTCTTCTTGTGTTCTTTTCAAATCTTCTGTTCCTTCCATTACATTAAAAGATTCTTTCTTTCCATGAGTATTTGTATTGTCATCATCCTTTGTATCATCAATCGCAAACAAACCATTTAAAGCGTACTTTCTAGCATAAGAAGAAGCTGCTCCTGTTATTTGTGCAACATCCATTCCTTTTTTATCTTCTGGTTCTGGTAAGTCTTCACCAGCATAAATATATAGACCTAAACCAAACATTGCTATATTCTTAACTAGACAACGCATTATTGTTTTATTAATATCAAACATAGATGCTGATACTACTGATTTTTCATCATACTTTGTTTTATATGTGTATGGTTCACTTTTCATTGCTTTGTTTGCTCCGTCCATTACTGGCAACCACATCTCGTGTGCAATTTCTTCAATAGTAATTTCAGTAAATACCATATATCCAGTATTTTTATCATACATAAAAGGTTTATTATCAAACTTCTTAACCTCATATATAGCATTTGGATAAACTTTTTTTAATTCTCCCCAAGCCCACGTCCAACTTAAATATGTTAGATTGGTTCCTCCAACTCTTTTGCTTTTTGTGTGTTCTTTTACTGATATAACATTTAGTTTTTTAAAGTGTTCCATTATCTTATCCGTTTTTTGTTAAAAATTCTTCTTCTAATAAATGATAGTATTCGTCATAGTCCATAATTTACTCTCCAAAACATAATTGATAAATAACTTCTGCATTAACATTTACAAAAGTTGCGACTGTAGTTTCACCAGTTTTAAATCTGTCATCTGCAACCATTTCTAATATGTCATCAGCTTCAAACATTATATTGTCTAGTCCGTCTTTTATGTATAATATTATAGATTCTTTATAAACATTATCCATAATTACAAAACCATTACATTCTATATTATCAACTTTTTCTTTTTCTCCTGAGTCCCAATATTCATTCAGTACTTTTTTTTCAAAATAATCCTCGATATCTGACTTGATGTTTTGTATTAATGCCTTCATAATTTTACCTTTGGTTATTTAATAAACCTATTATTACATAGGTGTTATTATATGTCAAGAAAAAAGATTGATTATTTTTTAATCATCTTCTAATATATCTATTTGTTCTGGTCGCATTATATATAATTTAACGGTTTCAAGCAAATATAAGGATTTTTCTCTTGTTATATTAGAGTTAGCTATATAAATACGATCATCTTTGTCATACCCACATATGATAACTCTTTTCAAATTTTTTTGTTTAGTAGCTTCTATAATTTGTGATATAGGTGTTTTATTATTTATTTTAAATAATTCTACTAATTTATCTTCTGACATTTTTAGCCTCGTTGTTTAATTAATTAATAAAAGTTAGTTCTCGATTAGCGCTTGCTTATTCTCGATCTCTTGTATCTTATTTCTATCACCAACGTACAGAACACCGTTTGAATGTCCACTATCACTTACACATGGTCTGAAACTTTCCTTTCCCATATCTCGATAATCTAACCAGTTGTCAATGAATTGTTTTTTAAACCAATCGGTGTCTTTTTTCTTGTCATTATTATCTGACAATAACCACATAATTGCACGGTGACCTCCATATATATCTTGTACTACTGCGTTTGTAGTAGCATTATCGAACAGACACCTATTAGAAATTGAGTATCCCTTAGCAAATGCAATTACATTAACAGCTTGTTGTCTTGCCAATTTCTCCTTATCCTCTGTTCGTTTATCGCTATTCTCCAAAAACATAGCCAAATTAGGCATTTTACCAAACATTGAAGTGTTAGTTTCCATTATGCGGTCTATGGATGTTACAAAATCCTCATCTGTAAAACCTTTTGCGTTTAGTTGCTTTACAACGAAGGTTATGTATTCCTCAGTTAGGTTGATACTATAGTTCATAGCAAATTCATCAAATTTTACTGATATAATTTCTTTACTTATCATTTTATTTTCCTTGTTTATTTAAAAATTTTCTTATCTCTTCCCTGTTGCTTTCAATAGTGTCTTTCTTAGGGGTAGTGACAAATTGTCCCCCCACTTGATTCATAATCTCCTTGTACACCCACTTAGTTTCACCCATTACCGCATAATGAGATTTATATTTATAACCTTTGCTTTCAATGGAAGAGCTTAGAAACTCAATAGCACTATCTAGCTTGTCAAAGTAAATGTTAAAAAGTTTTTGATATTCAGGATCAGTCAGAAGAACATTTTTAAATTCCCCGTATTCTTTTTTAATTATTTTTTCTTCTTTCTTTTCTGTTTCTTTTTCTGTTTCTATTATAGCTTCTGTTTCTATTATAGTTGCTTTCCCCGTGGGTTCTGTTTGGGTTAACCCAGTAGAAACCTGTGGGTTATTGCATGGACGCCCTCCCTTCTTACCATTAGATACACTTGAGTAATATTTCTTCTTGTTTTTATCTAAATCTTTTAGTAATTTTTCATAGAAAGTTTTTGCAAAAATATTGTCAGTTTTATAATCACTTTTTCCGTAAATACATAGGTCACTGATTGAGTTAAATATTTCTACTATCTCATCATTTGAAACTTTTCTAGTTAGTGCAATAAAATCAACTGCATAAATTTGAAAGTAAGGTATTGTTTTATTAGCCATTTTTAACCTCTTTATTTCTTAGTTCATCTCTATATTTTATTTTTTTCATAAGTGACATATTACCAACTTTTTGGTTCTGTTCTTCTAAACATAAAACCATATTATCAATATTGTTTGTACCACCTCTTGATAATGGAATTAAGTGTTCGACTGTTGCCATTTTGTTTGTCATTAACAAATTACTATAGAAGCAGTTTAAACCATCTCGTTTTATTAATCTTGATTTAAAGTCTTTGTAAGTCCTCTTTCTTTGGGTGCTATGTTTAACATTTATTTTTTTCCCATCAAAATAAGAATCATGTATTTTTCTAGAAAGATCAGAACTGTATTTAAAAGCACCTTTACTATTTTGATAGATTACACAAATAATACCATCTGCTGAGAATCTTACAACTTCCCAAGGGTTGGTTGTTTCTAGTAATTCGCAATCAATTTCTATAAGATATGTATTTAAATTTTTATCGTTAATCATTTTCTTGTCCCTTTTTGTGGCGGTTAGTAACAGGCGGGACAAGTTGAACTTGACGTTCGATCTTGCTCCTACTACTAACCATATAAAATTTAGATTTTTATACTTGTCCCTTTTTATATTTTAAACTACTCGTTATTACTTGTCAATACCCTTTTTCCTTACGCCAGGAAAAACCTATAAAATCAACGCTAGTAGACTTTATTTGGTTGCGGAGGTTGGACTTGCACCAACGACTTTTAGTTTATGAGACTAAATTGCTACTACTGCATCACTCCGCATTGGTGGGAGTTAAAAGACTCGAACTTCTGACCCTTTGCGTGTAAAGCAAACGCTCTACCAACTGAGCTAAACTCCCTCATCATCATTATAACAAACATAATCAATCACAACTTTTACACTGTCAACTTTCTATCTGTTATAATACCTTTTATATACTACCCCAAGGACTCACACCTTGAAACTCCGATACAATCTTTTTTAAAAATAATTATACTTATTTTTTAATTTGTTGTAACCACCGCATAATGGAAACCTGTATAATGCCATCTCTTAGCTAAAAAGATCGCGGTTGAGTCTATATTCCTCCACTAGTATATTCTTGGAGTCTCCTATAGGATTCGCACCTATATCTACAGTTTATCAGTCTGTTACTCTTTGACATCCGCATATCTCGGATTGAGCTAAGGAAACTTATTTTTTAACTATCAAACATCTTTAATAATCCTAGAGCCGCAACAAGTACGACTCCGAATGCTCTTTCTACACTTGGTAGATGAGACAATTTAGAAGCCTAAAGCTCCCACATATTGACACACAATATGGTTGCCTTTATTATACATGAGATTCATTTATCATGTCAATAAGAGTTTTTTTACTATCTTCAGCAAATAGCTCTTTGAAAGCTTTATAAAATACAACACCTGTTAAAGCTCCCCAAAAACATAAACACATCATAAGAGCTGCTTCGTTCGGATATTCAGAATCAAATCCTAATATATCATATAATGCAAAAATAGCGAATGAATATATAAATATTATTAATGATCCTTGTAGCATTACGGTAAAAAAATTAGCTAACGTTTGTTTATCTTCTTTATTCATTTTAAGTCCTTTGGTTGGTTGTTAATTTTTCAGTATATTCTTTGAGTATTTTTTTATCAATTTCAATGTATATTCCCCAGGAATTACCAGGATCTTCTTCTAATTTTTTTTCGTGTCTTTTGATATCTTCTTTTGCATTTTTAATTTGATATTCACAATGCTCTTCAAATTTACTAGAACTAAACGTGGGATCACTGTAATTAGTTACGTAAACAAAAGTCTTTTCACATTCTCCGCATCCATATTCTATATAAGAGTCTTCAGCTCCTAAATCTTCACCTTCACTATCACGATCATGTGAGCATCCACAATATGGACAAACTATTTCATCAGTAAGTTCGCAATCTATTTCTTCACTCATTTTATCTTCTCCCAAATTTGTTTAATATGTTCTACAATCCCATCATAGTAACCACTGGCGTTCTTAACCCTGCTTTCTATGATGCTCCTGTAGAATAAGTAGTATTTAGATTCTTTGTTCATTTTAAAGCTCCTTATCATGTGAAATATAATTATCTACAAAACATTTTGAGTAGAAAAGAAAAGGTAGAAATATTGCTATAATTATACAATTTAGTATCATTCTGAGTCCTTTATAGTAGTTCTAAATTTCCCAGGATGCCAACTTATAGGCTTTTTACTCTCTATTATAAGTTTATTAAGTTTATCAAAAGCTTCTGCAATATTTGGTAGGCAATCACTTAAACACTGATCTTCTGGTAATTCATCACAGTAATAATCATCCATATCAATAGTATGTAGATATTCAGGTTCACAAATAATAAGTTCTTGATCTTCTGGTTTTATTTCTTCACTATCACAATAATCTATAAGTTCTTCTGGATAATGGATAAATATTTCTAAAGTATTTGAATATAATACAGTATCTCCATCCCATTCTTTAAATGGCATTTCTAAATATTTATTTTTATCTCTTTTTGATCTGCACTTGCTGCATATAGTATAAAGTTTTTTGCAATCTCCACCACACTCTTCACATATTGTATGAGTACATCCATCATATCTAGCTGTTTGTTCGTCAGATCCATAATATCTTTTGTTTGATGAAACCCATCCAGTTACAGTTACTTTTCTAGCTGCTTCATCGGATTCATATCTTATTATTTTTTCTTTTTCTGTGTTCATTTCTTCACTCCAAATATTGTACATTGATATTCTTGTTTATTATTTTTAACTCGTTTCTTTTTTAGTTCAGCTCTGCGTGTTTGGCACTTTTTAAACTTGCAGAATAGTTTATTTAGTAGTTTCATATTTCGACCTCATTTCTTCAAATCTCCTGGTTGATAATCTTGAAAACCTCTTGCTAAGTTTATCTCACAATTCTCACTATAACAAGAATATAAGTCTTGTGGGAAGTCAAACAGCACTGTATTAGTTAACATCCTCTCAACACTTGTTGACATGCTAACGTAGAGTAGGGGTATAATTATTAAGTGTTTCATTATTTACCTCTTAGTAATTTGATTCCGTATTTACATATTTTAAGTTTTAAGTCATCAGCAGCATCAGCAGCATCAGCAGAATAAGCAGCAGCATCATCAGCGGCATAAGCAGCATTAGCAGCAGCATAAGCAGCAGCATCAGCAGCAGCAGCAGCAGCATAAGCGGCATAAGCAGCATCAGAAGCAGCATAAGCAGCAGCATCAGCGGCATAAGCAGCAGCATCAGCAGCATCTTTCGTTTCATCACAAGGATTTTTCAAATAATCTTTAGCTGTTTCAATAGCTAATCTAGGTCTTTTATCATCTGGGTATTTCTCCTCATAGATATGTAAAACTTGTTTCGCAGAATATAAGGCATACATAACACATTGATTTTTATTCATCATTCTAACCAATAACCAGCTTAACCAATCTAAACGGTCTATTTTAATTAAATTTTTAATAAAAGTTTCGGCATCAGTTGTGTTACAAGTTAAATAAAACTCATAACCGTCTACGCAAGCTTCTTTTGATTTTAAGAATTGTTTTGTTATTTTTATCATATTTATTATCCTAAATTATAATGACTTAAAAATAATGCTTCATCTGCAACAGTAAAGACTTTATTTTCAACTAAAATATCTATATCTCTTTTAGTAGGATAAGAACCATAAACAAAAAGATTAAATATAATAGTGGATGATTCTCTATTACCTCCGAACATTATTTCTATATTATCGTAAGATTTTTTATCTGGAATAGCATTAGATTTTATTTTTCCGTTATCTACGGTATAATTTTCATTGACTCTATTTGTGGGTGTTTTATGAAAATGTTCTTTTAGTGTTTTGTTTATATACATTTAGTTTACCTTAATTTGTTAATAATTTATTGATCGTAATGTTCAAAACATTCATCACAATCATATTCAAAATCTGTATCACAATTGTAAAAATGTGATGCAATACCTTCTATAGCATCCGCTAAACCTATATGTTCAAATATAGCGTAATCTTTTGCCTCGTTTAGTAAGTATTCGTTGTTTTCAATTTCTTTCATAATCTCTGGGATTGTCTCAGATTTTATATTTTCAATTTTTATTTTCATATTTTTACCTTAAATTATTAGTAACTTACTAATTATTAACACATATAAAATATATGTCAAGATAATAATTAATTATTTTTTAAAATATATATTGACACATAAAATATATATGTTATAAATAAGGGGGGAACAATGTTTCTCAAATACATTTCATGGCTATGGGCGGGTTCTCACTAACCCATAGTTTAATTAACCAAGTATATATATCATGGCAAAAAGAGGAAGACCAACAGAGTCAACGGAAAAAAAAGAGGAAACATTATTGAACAGAAAAGATAATTATTCGAAAATAGCTTCTGAAATTGATAAAAAGATGCTTAGTGATTTTAAGAAGAAACTAGAAGTTTTTACTTACAAGTACGAAACATTCGAAAGTAAAGGTTTGACGAAATTTTTTAGATTTTTCATAGGAAAATTTCTTGAAAACAAAGTGATATTTAAAGATTAATAATAAAACAAAGGACTCAAAATGAAACCAGAAAAACCAATTGAAAATAAAGAAATGGCAGGACAATATCTTATTACATATTTGTCTGGAGCTGTTATTACCTCTGATAAGCCTGTTGTTCCAGCAGAAGCTCTCAAGAGAAGAAAATTATATGATAAAATGGAAAAACAATATCCTTGCATAGAAAAATATAGATTACGTCAAGAAGAAATAAAATTTATAAAAGAATGTATTGAAAAAAAGACACAACCTTTGTTAGACAATGTACCTAACAATAAAGCACTACAAGAAAAAATAGTTGCAGAAGCTAATAAACAAATAAAAGAAAAAATTTACGCTTTAAAACCTATCGTATATCCAAAAACAATTCAATTTGAAGATGCAGATTTTAGAGATATAAAGACTTATTTATGGCAACAATCTTTTAATTCATTGATTATGAGAAATAAAGATTTTATGGATTTTCTTGCTATATTTGAATAATAACTGAACAACTATGGGGTATTTTTTCAGATGAAAGTTTGTTAATAATAACAATGCCTCATGGTTTAATCTAACTATAAAATTAAAATGAAAAGATTAATTAGAAGACTACTTATAAAACTCGGCTTAAAAAAACGTGGAAGAGGAAGACCAAGAAAATAATGAAAGTATATATTGTAGTATATGAAACTTTTGCCGTAACTAGATTACTAGATGTTTATTCTACTATGAAAGAAGCACAGAAGTTTTGCAAAGGTAAAGAGAATTTAATCATCGTAGAAAAACAAGTGAACAATATAAAAGGGATTATCAAAGTAGAAGATGAATTTCCTAAGTTAGATAAATCAATTAAACAAAATAGGAAAATATAATGGAATCAATATCACTACCTGGAGCAGTAGAATCAATACTACCACCACAAAGAACATTACGAACAACAAGAGCAGTAGATCTAAGCAGATCAATTGTTGATGGAATGGAACTAACAGGGATATCAGTAATAGGAGGATCAACAAGAACCTTAGACTCTTTATCTGATCGTCAAGTTAATTTTTACATGGAACGATTAGGAAAGTGCAAGACAGAAGAAGATAAACGTTCTTTATGTTTGAATATAGCTACAAGAGAGCAAAGATCACCGGGAATGGAGAGATAATTATGGATATTACTAAAGAAATGGAAAACAGGTTTATAGATCGAACTATTCGACATATTCGAAGAGTTCAAGATAATATGATTTTGTTATTTAAGAATATCGAACAACTGCCTTTTGAGATAGAATTTGAATGGGATTTAATAAATAAAAGTCTTTGGCACAATCATACTCAGTAGTTAAAAACAGAAAAGGCATTATTATAAAAATATTAAAACTATTGGAGAGATTAAATGAAAATAAGTAAAAAAGAAGCTCAAAAATTGTTTATGGGTGTATATATCGAACCAACACGAGAAGCTTACAATTTTTGTGAAAATAATTTTGAACGATTTATTCAATATTATTATGGTAAACAGATAAAAAAAATACATTTTGATTTCACATATAGGCGTGATGACTTAAAACTAATATCCTTCTCAAAATTCAAACTTAAAGTAAAGAGGTTCTTTAGGAAGAAAGAAGTGTGGAATAACAAAAGAAAAGATAGGATAAATCAGTTTTTTGTTGATATGGTTACTGGAAACAGTATCGAATACACACTTTCTGATGACAAAATTCATATTATAAATATGAAAATAACGAAAGAGGAAGCTATTGCAAAAAATGCACAAGTTGAAAACAAAGAAAAAGGATTTATGATTTATACAAATGGAACATATGGTTTTGGTAACGCAAATTCACCTCCAAAGAAATTAGAATACGCTAAGTCACCTGTACTTAAATTTATCAATCCACCTGAAAACAAACACCTAGGTCAATCATTCCAAGACCACATGAAAGAAGAATGTAAAGATCTTGAGTTTAAAGAACTTTACGATAAGGAGTGTAAGAAAAATAAGATGGCGGAGAGGAAATACACCTTAGAAGATTTGAAACGTGAAAAGATTGCTGTAAATTTTACAACTAATGATGAATATAATATTATGCGTAAGTTTGTAGATAATAATAAATCAATATTAAGTTTAACTCTGAGCAAATTTGAAAATGAAAAAGAGTTTTATCTTACAAAAAATAAAACAACGTGTTTTTATATTTATGAAGAAAGATACGTATTTTTTCATAGTATTGACGAATGCAAAAAAAAGGGGTACCAAATAATAAGAACGTCTCAGTTAGACTTCGAAGAAAAGAAATACACACTAGAAGACCTTAAAACCCAAAAGATTGTTGTGAATTTGAGGACACAAGAGGAGTATGATAGATTTATGCCTATTTTAGAAGATCCTAAAGAATGGAAAAAAGAGAATTATTGGCAATATAATGAAAAAAAAACTTATATTTCTTTTTTACCTAGATCTAAACAATTTTTACGTTTAATGACGTTGGAAGTTATCTCCAAGGGGGAAAAAATAATAACCCTAGATCAATTTGACTTCGGAACAGAGGAAGAAAACGAATATCCAGGAGATCAAATAGATGCATTCCGTGGATGTATTGCAGCAGGAAAGTTTAAGCAACTAGTACAAGAAAACAAAGAACTCAAGGATAAACTAAACAAGATTAACAAACTAACAAAGGACTAAAAATGAAAATGGAATCAGGAACAGTTGGTTTTAATATAAAAATAGAAACATCTTACTTAACTAGATTAGTTGAAGAATCGATTGAACTTGGTAGAATGCAAAAAAGTTTTTTTGTTTCTAAAAATAAATTAATAAAACAAACAAAAAATATAGACTTTTTAAAAGATATGGTAAAACAACAACTATTAAACAAATAAATAATTGATTTATAAACACTAAAAAGGTAGAATATGAAGAATAAAACTAAATCAGAGTTAGAAATTGAAATAACAACAAAAGAGAATGATCTTAAAAAATTAAAAAAAGAATTAGAGCATAGATATTCAACTTTAGAGAATTTATATCAAGAAATTAGAGATAATTTGTTAAATGAACAAAAACTGGATTGGTTTTTAAAAAGTTGTAGATATATAGAGCTTGTTGTGAATAAACAGGATGAAAAAGACTGTAAAGACATGGTGGATTTTAAGACAATAATTTTATTTGGATTTCCAGTTCTTGGTATATATGACTTTTTAAGATATATACACAACACTAGAGTTGATGATTTATATAGCTTAAATCAATTTACAAGCTTCTTTTTTAAGAAAACAGGAGATCTAGTACAACAAACATACTTTATTGTTGATAGTCTCAATATTCTTAAAATAAAAGACGGAGTATTTAAATTAACCAAACTAGGAAAAGAAATATTCAATAAAAAGATGAACAACAAACTATTCTTACAAGAAATTATTAATAAATACAATTTGAAATAGCTATGGAAAAAGAATGAATAGAACAGTAGATTTACTAACAGCTATAAAATATTTAGAGTTAGGACATAAAGTCCGTGTACTAGGAGGAAATAAATATCTTATGATATTTAATGATATATTAGTATGTGTTGAAAAAAACGTCATATTACCTAGGTATATTGGTGGTGTTATTCCAGTGACATTAGACTTCATACAAGGTAAATTTATAGTAGAAGAGAATGAATAAACAAATGAAGGAGCTTTTAACTTTCCATATAGAGGGAAAAAACGAACATGATGAGTATGAAACAAGTTTGTATGAATACCACAGCTGTTTAAGAGAAGTTAATGAAATTATTACACAACTACAAAATTCTTATAGGTACATAATTTATAAAAAAATGTGCTTAAGATACCATAAAAAATGCTTTAAAGATTTAGAGCAAGTTAAGAAGAATATAAAGAGCCTTGGCATAACTAATCCAGTTGATTATGTGCTTAAAGTTTTGAGAAGAACTCCAGGAGATATACTAGAAAGATCCTTAAATTTTGAACTTAAAATGAATAATGTACCTAATGTAAGTGTTCAAATGGCTATAAATGTGTTGAAAAGCAAAGCAATTGAAAAAGAAGATATACAGTTGGTTATTTTTATTAAAAGTTTGGAGAATAAATTAAAATGAGTAAACAAGCATACTTAATAGATGACAAAGAAATAACAATACACAAAGATAGAGCGGAAGTTACTGATAATAAAGGTACTACGATATTGATGTTTAATGATTTATCTTCTTGTTGTTGTTATTTTGGTGTTTCCAAAGATTCATCTGATAGAGATATTCACTTTAATAATTACAAAGAAGATGATTACTTGTTATATTTTTCTGAAGACAAACAAAACCTAATGCTACAAATATACAACGAGATAATAGAAGCAATTAACAAAGACGAACCAATAACAGAAATTGGTAAACAATATTTGGAGATTCGTAATGACTAAAGGAGATAATCTAACAGGAAAACAAGAAGCATTCTGTGCTTGCATGGCTAAGGGAGATAAACTACAAAGAGAATGTTATAGAGAGTGTTATAATAAAAAAAACATAAAAGATAACGTTATTGATGTAAAAGCTTCAGAGCTTATGGCAAATGGTAAGATAAAGGTAAGGATAAAGGATTTAAACGATAAAATAGATGAAAAACTAACAAAAGAGATAGCTTATGAAAGAAAAGACGCTTATAATGATTTTGGTGAAATAATAGAAAAACTGCAAGAAACATTAAAAGAAGTTGATCTATTGGAAGAAACAAAGGATAAGATATATGCACGCAATGCTGTATTGAAGTCTATAAAGGAAAATAAAGAGTTACAGGCTAAGTTATTCTCCTTGTTTGTACAGAAAACTGAATCAGATGTAAATATTAAAAATCACGAGGATTGGCTTAAAGACCTTAAAGACCTAGATTAGCAAGGTAAAATCATATTAAGACCACTCAATAAATCAATTCTCGATCTTCCTAGGGCCTCGTTTTTCTGGTAAATATAGCTAAAACTTGATATTTTCCTTAATAGATGTAAAATATATTTTATCCCGCCCGTGGACGATTAGCATTTTGCCTAGTGTATATAAGGGTTCAATTTTTTGATAAAAAAGTAATAATGGATACACAAGAACTAAGAAAAAGACAAAAACTTAAAGATAGCTTACCTTATTATTCGGAACATTGTTTAAAGATAAGAACAAAATCTGGAGATATAAAGCCTTTTATTCATAATAAAGCCCAATCACATTTACACAGAGAGACAGAAGACCAGCTACAAAAAAAAGGATTTGTGAGAGTTATAATCGTTAAAGGTAGACAACAAGGATGCTCAACTTATGTTTCTGGTAGATACTTCCATAAAACAACACATAATAAAGGTACAAGAACATTTATACTTACACAAGCTGAAAAAGCTACAGGCAACCTTTTTGATCTAGTGCTTAGATACTTAGAAAACTTGCCCAAAGCGGTAAAGCCATCAACTGGAAAGAAGAACGCAAGCGGAATCATGTTTGATAAGCTTGATTCATCATATGCTTTAGGTACAGCAGCAAGTGGAGATGTGGGAAGATCCGACACTATTCAATTACTTCATGGATCAGAGGTTGCATTTTGGGAAAAAGCAGAAGAGATACAAACAGGGATCATGCAGACAGTTGCAGATATTGCAGGAACAGAGATAATCCTAGAATCTACAGCAAATGGTGAAAGTGGAATGTTCTACAACCTCACAATGGACGCTCTAAAGGGCTTGAATTATTATAAAGTTGTTTTTATTCCTTGGTATTGGCAAGAGGAATATGTTTTACCTGTCGATGAAACTTTTGAAAGAACACCACAAGAGGACAAACTTGTTGAAATGTACGGTTTGAAAGATGAACAATTGAGTTGGAGAAGAAATAAAATATCTAATCTTAAGTCCGAGATTATGTTTAAACAAGAGTATCCTTTCACTGTAAATGAAGCTTTCCAGTCTACAGGAGAAAATAGAATGTTTGATCCAGAGGCAATAAGGGAAGCCATGGAAAAACCATTAAGAGAGGTAAACCCTAAAATATCACAACTTATAGTCGGTGTGGATCCAGCTTTAAGTGGAGATCATACAGCAATTTGCTATAGAGATGGAAATCAAGTCATTAAGACTGAGAAACTCCCTCATTGTACATCAACAGAAGTTGTCGGAAAAATAGTAAATATTATTAAAATACACAAACCTTACAAAGTTAATATAGACACAACAGGGCTTGGAATATGTATCTATGAATCATTGGTTGAGTTAGGTTGGGGCGATGTAGTCAAAAGCGTTATATTTGGTGCAACAAAAACAGTTGAAGAACCTAATAAATATTTTAATAAAAGAGCTGAAATGTATGGCAGAGCTTCCGAGTGGATAAATACAGGAAATGCAACAATAATAAAGAATGACGCGTTAGAGGCAGATTTGAAGGCAACATCGTACAAAGTTAGATCAGGTGGAATGTTACAATTACCTTTAAAAGATGATATTAAAAAAGAAACAGGAAGATCTCCAGATGATGGAGATGCGTTCGTACTTACTTTTGCTTTTAATTATCCTAGTGTAACTTTGCAAGATAGATACCATAGGGAAATTGAAGTAGTAAAAGATTATGATATTTTCAACCCTTATAAATAGTTCTTGACAGATTTATTTATTTATATACTCTTAATGTATTACTTTAGAAGTGTAACTTTAAGATAAAAAAATATGTGTGATCCAACAATAGCAGCAGTAGCAGCAGTAGCGGCAGTATCGGCAGTAGGAGTAGGAGCTTCTTATCAACAAGGTCATCAAGCTCAAAAGTCATCTAAACAACAATATAAGAATACAGTAGTATCCGCAAATGAACAAACACGAAGAGTTGAAAATACAAGACAACAAGGTATTCTTCAACAACAAAAAGATCAAGCACAAATAGCAAATAAGAATTCTTCTAAAAGAAAGAACATGCTTGCTAAATACAATATATCTCAAGGAAATTCAACAAAAGCAGCTGGAAACATCTTAGGAGTTAATCAGTTATCAGGATCAACAACAGACACATTAGGATAATGTTCATATATAATAGAGATTATTTTCAGAAAAGATTAGACAGATTAAAGGTTGACCGTACAGCAGTTGAGCCTATTTGGGAAGAAATAAATCAATTTGTTTTCCCTTTAAAGAGTGGTAGTTTAACAACAACTACAGCAGAAAAAGATAGAACAAGAGACAAATACAGACATATAATAAATGATGTTCCTTTGAAATCAGTAATGACTTTAGCAACAGGAATGCAAGGTGGTTTAACTTCACCAGCTCGCAAGTGGTTTAAGCTTGGCCCTGAAGATTCAGAACTAGAAGATAATGCAAATATCAAGAGTTACTTATATTATGTTGAAAAACTAATGTATTCTATACTTGCAAGAACAAATTTCTATCAAACAACATTAGATACCTATAAACACTTAGCGGCTTATTCTTTACATGCTTTCCAACTTATGGAAGATTCAGAGTTTGTAGTAGTCTTTAAACCTTTTGAAATAGGAGAATACTATTTAGGTTCAGACTTTAAAGGTGTAGTTGATACTTGTTATAGAGAATTTATAATGACTGTTAGCCAATTGGTTGAAAAATTTGGATTAGACAAATGTAGTGCTTATGTACAAACTGCTTACAAAACAGGATTACAAGATACAACTGTTACCGTTGTAAATGCTGTTGAACCTAATTGTAATTATAAAGGTGAAGAATTTGAGAAAAGATTTATAAATGTATATTATGAAAAAGATAATAGAGGCAGCGAATCAGACTTTTTACAATTCAATACAAATGGTTCTCTTGATGACTTCCCTTTAATCGTTCCTCGTTGGGATACAATAGGAGAATCAGCTTATGGAGACAATTCACCTGGATTTATGGCAAAAGGTAACTGTAAGATGTTACAGACTCAAGAAAGAGACATTATGAGAGCTACACAGATTAGTATTGCCGGGCCTCTACAAACAGCAGGAGATATAAAAAAGGTAAACTTGAGTCCTATGGGTATAACTCAAACTGGTGGTGTTGATAGTACTATTACAGAGATTTATAAAGTAAACTTTAGAATAGCAGAAGCAGAAGCAAAGAAAATTCAAACCGAGCAAGCTATAAGAGAATCTTTTTATAATAACTTATTCCTTCTTATATCTGGAGAGAACAAGGATATGACAGCTTACGAAACCAGCATAAGAGATGAAGAAAAGAAAATAATGCTTGGTAATGTAGTTGAAAGAGTAGAGCAAATGTTAAGTCTAGTACTTACAAAGCTTTATAACATCATGTATAAACAAGATTTACTTCCTGAAGCACCTGAAGAACTACAAGGTAAACAATTAAAGATTAAATATATCTCGTTGTTATCACAAGCTCAAAAGATGGGTGGATTAAACAGTATTACAAACTTCACATCTTTTGTTTCTCAATTAGCTCAAGTTAACCCAGAAGTACTTGATAAAATAGATTTAGATGAATCTATAGAAGAATACGCAGATATTATTGGTGTACCACCTGAAATGATGAATACTGAAGAAGAAGTACAACAAATTAGACAAGCTAGACTACAACAACAGCAACAAGCTATACAATCAGAACAAATGATGAATATGGTTGATGGAGCTAAAAAGTTATCTGAAACTAAAACAGGTGAATCAAACGCCTTAACTGGTATAATGGAGGGAATTAATAATGGTTAGAGTACAAGAAAAGAAAGCTGATTTACATAAATCAATATTATTTACACTAGAAGAATCTAAGTATTCTAATGATAAAGTAATCATTTTGTTAGATCAGATAAAGAAACAAGACCCAGATTTTGAATTATACTCTATTACTAGATATAGAGATAAGAAAGATTATTGCTTTATAGAAATATTATTTCAGAGAAAATGCAAAGTATAGAAGAACAAGAATTAAAGTTTAAGGAAGAAAGTACAAGAGACTATCTCTTACATAAAGAAAAATTAAAAGGTCTTATCAAGAACTGTAATTTTAGAGAATACATGTATAATATATTGTTGATGAGTGGTGTATTACCATCAAAGATGAGTTTAACAGTACCTTTGTCCGCTAATGAACTATTCTATAAGCAAGGAATAGAAAGCGTAGGTAAGAACATATTAAATGAACTTATGGAAACAGACGAAGAATTTTTATCTATTTTATTAAACGAAAAAAGGAATGGTATTTATGACTGAAGAAATCAAAACCGAAACTCCTGTTGAAGAAACTCCTAAAACAGAAATCAAAACCGAAGAAACTCCTAATGTAAAGGATGAAGAAATTAAGGAAGAGACTACTGATACTAACGACTCAGAAGATAAAAAAGAAATAGAAGAAACAAAAGAAGATGATAAAATTGAAGAGAAAGAAGAAGATTTAATTGAATACACTGATTTTGAAATACCAAAGGACATGGAAGTAAATAAAGATTTACTATCTAGTTTCTCAGAGAAAGCAAAAGCTTTGAAATTAAATCAAGCACAAGCACAAGATTTGATTAATACATACACTGATGCAATTAGTAAACAAATCAGTGATATGTCAGAGAATTTTGATAATACCCGTAAAGAATGGGATAAAGAGATGAAAGATGATAAAGAATTTGGTGGGATAAACTTTGATGCTAAAGCTAAAGTATCACAAAACGCCCTAGATAAGCTTGATAAATATAATATCAAGAAAACATTGAAAGAGTACGGACTTGATAAGCACCCTGCTATTGTAAAAACTTTTCATTTAATTGGAAAAAACTTCATAGAGGATAATGAAATTATTAAGGGTGATTCTATCAAAGAACAAACTAAGACTAGTGGCGGAAATCCGTTACTAGCGTTTAAAATGTAATAATAAATAAAAGGTAATAATTATGGCTACAAATAGTTTAGCAACTAACATGACGTTGCTAGAAATAGTAAATAGACTAGATCCTAATGGAAATAGTGCAAAAATAATTGAAGTATTAAACCAAACTAACGCAATTCTTGCTGATGCTCCTTGGAGAGAAGCTAACGGCGGTACAGTTCATACTGTTAAAAGAAGAGCTTCTTTAGGTGATGGAACTTCAGGAGTAAGAAGATTTAACGAAGGAACAGGTAAAACTAACTCAAAAGTTTCAAGTTTCAAAGTTAGTTTATCTATGTTTGAAAAAAGACATGAGATTGATTGTGATTTAATAGATATCTATGGTAACAAAGAAGAAGCTAGGATGCAAGAAGCTTTGGCTACTATCGAAGAGTTAGGTCAACAGTTCACAAGTTATGTTCTTTATGGTGATTCATCTGATGATGAATTAGGATTTAAAGGATTAGCAAATGAATTATCTGCACTTTCTGATGCACGTGTTTATGGTTGTGGTGGTACAGGTTCAGATCTTACTTCTATATTCTTAGTTCAATGGGGTGAAAACAAAACTCATTTAGTATATCCAAAAAATATGCCAAATGCTGGTGTTCAACATGAAGACTTAGGTAAAATTCTTGTTACTGAGGAAAATGATTCTACTAATACTAAGAAGTTCCAAGCATACGTTGACTTGTTCAAAATGAAAGGTGCTTTGTGTATTTCTGATCCTAGATCAGTTGCACGTATTTGTAACATAGAAACATCTTCAGCTTTAGATGCTACATCTCCGTCAACTACTTATACAATTGATCCTGCTAAAATTAGCTATGCTTTAGCTAACATGATTAATCAAGTTGGTAGTGCTAACATGGGAAGCGGTGCTGTTATCTATGCTCCAAGAATAGTTTATGCTCAAATGCAAGTTTACGCTTTAGCTAACCCTGGAAAAGGATTTATGTACAGCAACCCTTTCACTTCTGAAGGTAAAACTGTTGGTTTTGGTATGCTTTCTTATATGGGAATTCCTATCAGATTAACTGAGCAAATTTCAGTTACTGAAACAGCTTTGACATAGACTTAACAATTTAATAAATAAGGAAATATTATGATAAATGATAAAAAAT
>Ga0307987_1000136_pt1 | contig 44558 bp, 21 predicted proteins | sample EllFjometagen181_FD_203157 | JGI IMG/M metagenome (GOLD analysis project Ga0307987, IMG submission 203157) | Marine microbial communities from Ellis Fjord, Antarctic Ocean - #181 | ecosystem: Environmental > Aquatic > Marine > Unclassified | place: Southern Ocean | collected 2014-10-08 | reverse complement strand
TTATACGTGCTGTTAATGTTTTGTTTTCAGAGTGTATTAAAACTCTTGGTAAAGTGTTAAAACCAAAGTACTCCTGCCCTGTTTAGGGGAGGTGGCAGGCGCAGCCTGACGGAGGGGTAATCCTTATGCACGGCTGTGATAGGCATAACTCGCAGGATTAAAACCAATAACAACTGGAATCATATAACGTAAAACTTTGTTGGTGGGGTCGAACAAAAATATTTCACCCACACAAACCGTGACAGAGCCTGAATTATAAATGTTGAATGCTGAATTGTTGAACGTCTTCGGCAGTATGATAATAAATTCGTAAATTCGAAAATGCGTAAATGGCAGGAAGGTCCCGCAATGCGGGACTTTTTTTATTTCAATACAAAAAGCTAGAAATTTATCCGCAGATTCCGCAAGAATGATATTAAGGAAAATATATGCATTCTTTAAATAATTCATTCACCAACTATTTAACGCTAAATACAACCTTGTGAATATTTACAGGTGATTTTGTATTCGAATGAATTGATAAAATATTCACGCCTGATGTATTAATCTTTACTGGAGAAATCTTAAAATTCAATACAATACTGGGAACACTAGTCAACTGTTCTTCTTGAATTGTAGGGTATAGACTAAATTCATTTATTTTATATTGAAAACTATTTTGTAAAACATCCTTAAAAAATGCTAAATTTTTATTTCTACAATCGATATACAAACTTATTGAAAGATTTTCACTCCATATTGGATCAACAGATATAGGAAAAGAGAGAGATTCATTCACAGATATATACGTAGATATTTGACGTTGAGGGTGACGAATCCAACTCAAGGTTTCTTTTTGGTATTGTTTATTATAGTTACTCCATACTACCATACCACCGGAAAAAGTGCTGTCAATGATTGAAGCAAAAGGAAAATCCGTCAGATCTAATTCAATCTTATTATCAAACTCTTTTGTAAAAATAAAGTTAGGCATGCCTTCTTCTGATGGTTTTATCATCAAATGCTTATATTGTCCTGCATCATCATTTTTTAGGGAAAATATATTTATCCCCTGATTTACTGAAAATTCTTTATTCTTATTACCAGCAACCAAAGATACAGGAAACTTTGATGTTCCTGTTTTATCTTCACACCAAATTAGTATATTTTCTTTATTTCCAGAACAATCAATTGCATATGAGTTATCTGGTTCTCTATCAACTTTAAACAAAACAATTTCCGGAAAATTGTTTATAGTTATATTAGTCATATACTCTAACTTGAAATGCAAATTAATATCATTTAGTTCCCAGTTCTTAAAAGGTACTCCTTTGCTGGATAATTGTGCAACATAAATATCATTACCATGATTAAAAGTTTCAATGGTTTTTTGCAACTGATACTTAGCGTTTCGGGAATTAATGTCATTATCATTCCCCTTCCACCTCCAAAACCAGGCTTTAGAAGGAGAATATAGTTCAGTCCAAACATTAAATGGTGTATTAAAAATTATATCATCCTTTTGGACTAATAAATTTATGGTAGCATTATACTCCTTCATTGCTTTATATGATTGGGATATATCTTTGAAACCATCGTAATACTTGTTGGCAAAAACAATTATAACCAAAAAGATACATGCACAAATATCTAAAGCTTGTAGAGAATATTTCTTTTGTAAAAACTTAAATTTAAGAATCAACTGCTCGAGCAGACAAACAGCCCCTAGAGATGCAGCAAAAAATGTAAAGATTACATGCAGAATAATATAACGAGCAATAAACTTGTCATAACAACTATAAAAACATAAAATCATTAAACTACAAAGTAAAAATAAAAGAACACGCTTGGTATTATACCTTAATCCTATTCCAATAAGTAAAACAGCCAACAAAACTCCAGATTTCGTATAAAAGTATTTTGTTAAGAGACCTAATGTTTTAGGAAAAGTATATCTGAAGTTGTGTAAATGAAGCCCTCGCATTACATTATCTGAAGATATTTCAATTATTTCCTGCTGAGATAAATCAAGATGATCATGCTGCGGTAGTGCTTGTTGAGTTCCAACCAGTAAATCAAACTGGCCAATTTGATATATGGGCTTTCCCTCTAAAAAAGTTTGTGCAAAAATAGGGATAATTCCAATAAGAAAACCAAACCCCAAAACTAAAACACATTTTAAGATCTGCATCTTAGAGAATAAAGGTATTACGTACACAAGAAAAATAATAAAAACAGGAAGTAATAACATTATATTTGGTATTCTAAACCACCCCGATAAACCGCCAAGAAACCCTGTTGTTGCCAACAAACATAACTGCTTCTTAAAACTAAACTTCTTTGTTTTTAAAGAGTTTAAGAATATTGAAAAACATATAAGCATAATAAAGGTGATAGAGTGTGCGGAGACATCTCTAAGCGGGGCAGACAACATCCATATTATATGACCAACATCATGCTTTAAATTAAAAAATATTAGTAAAATCAAACTTCCAAAAATAATCAAAGATTTATTCTTGCTATTAATATTTAATCTTAATAACTGCAAACATAATATTAAAAATAGAGGCAGTAGCATCGCGGCTAGGAAAAATGGAAGATATTCATGTATACAAGAAGAAATATACAACAGAAAAGGCCAACCGCCTTCTGTAGTCAAACTTGAGAATTCTCCCCCATTTAACAGAGAATGGAAATTCTGACTAAAATATTCATTCTGCAACTTGCCACAATTCAATAAATATGTGGCCGAATCACCAAACACCATAAAATTCACTCTACTTATACTAATAATTAACAATGGTATGAATAATATATAGTAAAACCAATTATCAATAATATGTTTCTTTAATTTCTTTAACAATTCTAATTCCATTCTTAGTTTCCAAAGAGGTTCACACTATATAATTCATAACAAATAAATATCACAACCAATAAAAACAAATGTTTTTATTTTTTTCATTTCAGAACTATAAAACAAGTACAACAATATATCAAGACAAACAAAAAGAAACCGCCATTTCTGGTGGCCTTATTTTGTTTCTGAAATTATTAATTTTCTTGCGCTTTCAATCGAATATATCCACATTCACCTGTAACAGAATGAGTTGCCTTCCAGGTTGAATTGCTAGCTGTCTGTGAAATTATAGAAAACTCAAAACCATTTGGGTTCCAATTTGATGGTAATAAACAATCTGACCACATAGGGAACAGTTCTACACCTTCAGATCCTTTAGCTTTATTATAAATAATAGAGACACCATTTGTGTCATCAGAAGATGGATCCATTACATCTGCTGCCGAACAAGAATCCATTGGATTTAAGCCAATTGCATATTTTAGTAGGTTCTGAATTCCATCACCTGCAGGCGCATTTGTATAGCCTTGTTCATTGGCAGGAATACTGGAAGCAGACAACCAATCCGGATAAGTATTTGAAGCAGTATAAAACAATTGCAAAACAGGATAACCGTACATCTTCCATGTATCAACAAAATCCCACCCAGCATCAGTAAATGTAGATTGCGTCTGCATCTGAGATGTTGTCTTACCAACACATCCATCACTCGTTAACAGACTTGATGTCTCGGTGTCCCAAAAACAATATGAAATATCTCCGTAGGTATTTGCACCGCAAAGACCGCCAACATAGTAGTTTCCAACAACTCTACCTATTGAATAACAAGATGAGATAGTTCCATTATAATTATAACCGCAAAGGCCACCAACCTCATAATTACCACTAACGGTTCCTGTTGAATAACAAAATGAAATAGTTCCATTATAATTATAACCGCAAAGACCGCCAACATAATCACCACCACTGACTGACCCCGTTGAAGAACAAGATGAGATAGTTCCATTATAATTATAACCGCAAAGACCGCCAACATAGCCATCTCCATTAACATCACAATCAACTATTCCTAAATTTTTGATTTCACCACCTGAACCAATGTACCCAAACAGCCCCACATAGTAAGCATCAGAACCACTGGCAATTGATAAATTCAGAATCTTTTTACCATTACCTTCAAATACTCCGGTAAATGCTGTGCCGTGAAAACCCCCATCTAAAAGGCTTGTATTTGATGCAATAACAGTTCTTGTGAAATTTGTTCCAGCCAAATCAATATCAGAGATCATTTTAAAGTGCTTATCATAATGTTGTGGACAGTTACCTAAAGTCAACAAATCGTCCTTACTACCAATCTGATAAGGATCGGATTCGGTTCCTGTTCCTCCACTATAACATTCTAAGACAGCAGTTATAAAAACATTCGTATATGGCATAATAAAAGTTGTTGAAAATGATGATATATCCGAAAAATTATTGGTATATTCAACGGGTTCAACTGTCCAGCCTATAAAATCAAATAGATCCGGATGAATAGATTCGACTATTATATCTTGTCCTGAAGAATAAACTCCATCACCGTTTCCATCAACAACCGAAAGAATATAATATTCAGGAACATGATTTTGAGCTTGGAGTTTGGGAGAATCAGACATAGTCCAAACATCTGTAAAGTTCCAACCATTTATTGTAAATATCGATTGTGTCTGCATTTCGGCTGTAGTTTTACCTGTTCCACCAGCACTAGCTGATTGACCTGATGTTTCTGTATCCCAGAAAGATGCTGTTACTGCTGCACTTTCTACTCCAATCCCAACAAGACCACCAACATTCTCATTTCCTACAACCTTGCCACTGGCATAGCTAGAAATTATGTTCCCCCACCTCTTATTGCCAACGAGACCACCAACTTGCGCCCTACCATAGACATTAACCGTTGAATAACTATTGCTAATATTTCCAGAATCCAACCCTACTAACCCACCAACGCCTGATGACAAACCACTAGCATAGACATTAATATCATCATAAGTATCACTAATAAGCCCATCCACACTACATTCACTAATATTTCCTTCATTACACCCCGTAAGCATTCCCACAGAGTCTGAGCCAGAAACTTGTCCAGCCACAGCAATATTTTCAACAATACCGCCATTGTATCCAGTTAAACCTCCGACATTCTTACCTCCACTTATTTTACAATTTTCAACGAGAAGATTTCTTATAATACCTTCATTATAACCAAAGAGCCCAATAGTATGATTATAATAAGGTGTCTCTACAATCAAATTAATGATTTTATGATTGTCACCATCAAAAGTGCCGGCAAATGGATTATATGGTTCTCCAATAATAGCCGATGTAAAGTTTGTACCCGACAAATCAATATCTGAGGTCATCTTGAAATGCTTGTCATAATCAACGGTAGTTGACCCTAGCTGTAATAAATCTGCTTTGTTTGCAATTAAATAAGGATCTGCTTCTGTACCGATTCCTCCACTATACCCAAATACAAATGTTGAAGTTAATACCAAAGCTAAAAAGCCAACAACCATAAATCTTATTTTTTCCATCATCTTTCCTTTTTTATTACATCGGTTTTGCTAATAATTCATTAAAAAAAACATTCCAAATAAATCAAACCGAATTCTATTATCTTTTTAAGAATAATAAAAGTAAAAACCCATTATTAATCAAATTTCACAATGATTCTAATTCAAAACCAATATTCTTTTATATATTTAGTTGAAAAACAAATATTAAAGATAAAAAAAACCGCCATTTCTGGCGGTTAGGAGTCATTTGTTTTTGAAATCATTAATCTATTTGTCGTACTAATTTGCCGTGTTACTAGTAACTTGAAAAACACAAAATTGTGAATAAAAACATTCTTTCGTCTCAAGACTAAATGACCTAGGACTAAATACAAAAGTTATAACCTTTAGTTATTTGGCAACCGTGCTAAAATTCCTCAATTGTTTACATTTTGCAGGAGAAAGTGTAACTACCGGATCCAACACAGAATGTTGATTCTCCAAATTCCATAATTCCTGGCATTGTGATTTTTGCTGTTGTATTTGGAGGAATAGATACATTCAGAGTGAAGATATCATTCTCAATTCTCCAGTTGCTGACAATCAAGCCTTTAATAGAGCGGTAAGAGCAATCAACCCAGGTGATATCGCCTCCTGGAACAGGAGCAATAGAGATTTCATCAAAGCCTGGCTTGAGCATATCAATACCTGCAATGGTTCTATACATCCATTCAACAACTGCACCAAATGAGTAGTGAGAATATGAGTTCATACTGCTATCGCCTGGGCCAGCTTCCGGAGTCCAGCCATTCCAACGTTCCCAGATTGATGTTGCTCCATTCTTAATCGGAAACAGCCAAGATGGATATTCTGTCTGCAACAACAGTTTGTATGCAACATCATCCCTACCAAATCGACTTAGTGTAGGCATAAGAATTGATGTACCAATAAAACCTGTGGATAGTTTGTTGCCACGCTTCTCAATATTTTCAACAAGGAAATCAACTGCATTGTCTCGAACATTTTCAGGTAACAGATCAAATGCTAATGCAAGCAAATATCCAGTCTGGGTGTCACCAATAACTCTTCCATCTTCTTCAACAAACTCTTTGTTAAAAGCAACTTTAATTTCTTCAGCAAGTTTTACATATTCAATTGCATCAGATTCTTCTCCAAGAAGCTTAGCAACCTCTGCTACAGTAGCAGTACTTTTTGCAAAAAATGCAGTTTGAACAACTTCGTTTGGTGTATGAGCATTATTAGAAAGCCAATCACCAAAGCAATGGGTGCTATTTCTTATAAGATTTTCAGATGTAGCTTTGTAATATGCAACATGCCCTTTCATTGCCTCATAATTCTCTCGTAAAACCTGCTTGTCACCATAAAATTTATAAAGAGCCCAAGGACATCCAACAATTGCATCCGCCCATGCAGCATCCGCTCTGAGGTCATCAATAGTAGCCGATGGTGCGACATTGGCAACGGAGCCATTTTCACGTTGAGTGTCACGCAAATCTTTCAACCACTTTGTGAAGAATGCAGAAATATCAGTGTTATATGCAGCAGCATTCACAAAAGCCAAAGCATCACCTGTCCATCCAAGGCGTTCATCTCTTTGTGGACAATCAGTTGGAATCTCAACAAAGTTTGCTCGTTGAGTCCAGTATGTATTATCGTACAAAGCATTCACATCATCATTTGAACATTTAAAACTTCCAGTTGTTTCAATATCTGAACTTATTGCAATACCAACGATGGTATCCAAAGAAGGATTATCAATTCCTGTTACTTCAACATATTGAAATCCATGAAATGTAAACTTAGGTTCCCACACTTCATCTCCACCTTTGCATATATATGTATCTGTACTAGATGCTGAACGAAGATTCTCAACGTACAATGTTCTATCAGAATTAAGCACTTCTGCAAAACGTAGTCTAATCATCTGTCCAGGTTTACCTTTTACCTTTATTCGCGCGATACCAGCAAAGTTTCTTCCCAAATCAAAAACATAGCTTCCAGGCATTGTTGACCAAACATCTTTTGCTGGAAATTCATAAATTGGACGTACTGGAGGACTTGGATGAGATTTTAATTTTAAACCTAGCTCCTGAGCCCCCCATGCTTTGTTGTCCCAATATTCTTTGTCAAAAGGATGCTCATCAACATCCTTCCATGATGATGTATCAAGACCTACAGAACTCCAATCACCAAGTTCCATTCTTGAATCATAATTTTCACCATATAGAAATGAAGATTGCAGAATTGGTCCATAGGAAACTTTCCAACTTCCATCTGATGCTATAGTCTCAACTGTGCCATCACAATACTCAATTCTTAAGTTGACCAACATCATTATGCCGTTACCATAAATACTGCAATCACCACTACCACCAATCGCCCCCTTGAACCAGCCATCACCAAGCATAGCTCCAATACAATTGTCTCCATCTTCAAGCACATCTGTTACATCATAAGCTCGATAATAGGTATACATTTTATAGTTTGTCCATCCTGGTGCAAAAAGTTCATTATCAACCTTTTTACCATTCACAAACAACTCAAATATACCTTTTGCCGTTGCATATATATAAGCCTTTTTTACTTCCTTTTTCAAAGAAAGTTCTTGTCTAAAATAGGAGGCATCTTTCACGCCTTCACAGTGAGCCGAGATATATGCTCCTTGCCAGAGAGCAATATCAAGAACTCCCATCTTCCAAAACGCAAAATTACTACAACAAGTACAATTTGATTCTCCACATACAACATCAACATTAACCTTCCAAAAACAATCCTGAAAAGATTCAAGAGCCTTACCTTGATAAACAATCTGATTTTGCTCAGATGATTCAACAACGCCAGAATCCCATAAATCACCACAATCCTCATTCAACAATTCTTGAGTTGTTGCAACCATAATACGATATGATTTCTGAATAATATCTTCCTTTTGTGATACTATCTCCCAACTTAATCTTGGTTCAACTCTATCAATAGCTGTTGGGTTTACTAAATATTCACATCTTAAATTATCTGTTTTTATTTTATTCATTTTAAATTCCTTTTTTTTACGAAGAAGTGTATAGTTCACAAAAGCAGCTGTTAGTTAATAGTTTAGAGCATTTAGTTAAGACACTGCCGTGGGCAGGTGTAAGCTTTGCTTATATATTATAAACCTAGGGCATTGCCCTAGGCTATATTATGTCGGGCTGTCAGCCCTAACGGACGGCAGGAAAGACGTCCCTCCCGAGCTATTTTGAAACGAAGACCAAAAGAAATGGGAAATGACAAACTATATACTATACACTGTGAACTACGAGCACAGCGAGTTACCCATCTAACGAACTAATAATCTAACTTAATGTGCCAAAGATTAGCAAATCCTTTTATCTCCAGCAAACATAAAACATATCAAATATACATTTTTATACCAAAAAGACTGTTTATCGTTAAACATCAATGATTTCACAACAACAAAACTTTTGTTTTTCCAAAAAAAATAGCCAGAGAATATTTTCTCTGGCTATAATTATTAAACAGGAAACCCTATTTTGAATTTTCTTCTGGGGCGACATCTGACACAAATGTGCATTCCGAGCCTGTAGGGGTTTCCCCTGAAGAAGAAGCACGTGCTGTAGTAGCAAGGTATCCTAAATTATAATAAACAGGATATCTTGGTGCACTACCATATAGATTAACGCCAAAGTAAATGTATGCCGATGATGGAACATTCAATACACCAGTTATTGATTCGTTATCAGACGTTGACCTAGATGAGGCAAGAAGTGTTCCAGTACCACCATAAAGGTATAAATCCAAATCTCCACTTGAATCCTCAAAATTCAAGAGAAGAGTAAAATCGTATCTGCCTGCTGGTAAATATACCTTATAGTAATCAACATCACTAGTTGAGGAGATACTTGCTACTCCCCTGATTTGAGTTAGCCATTTGCCATTATAAGGAGTTAGGTTAAACTGTACACTCGTATTGCTAGGCTCATAAGGATCTGAAGACGCTGATGCTCTATGACCTCTGTTATAAGAACTAAAAGCACCTGCACCAGAACCTGATGAAGAACGTGCAGCCTGAACCCAATAGTAATAGTAAGTACCAGCCGTTGTAGAAGTATCAACAAAATTTCTACCTCCTCCATACCAATTACTTAAAGTATATCCAGCTCCTGAAGAGCTTGTGGAACGGGCAATTCTGTAATACGTTGCTCCACTAACAGATGCCCAACTCACATGCACGCCATCTGAATAAGCACCATCACTAGCCGATATCCAAGAAGGAGCAGACAAAGCTGTACTGGCTCTATGACCTCGGTTACAAGAACTAAAAGCACCTGCACCAGAACCTGATGAAGAACGTGCCGCCTGGACCCAATAGTAATAGTAAATACCAGCTCTTGTAGAAGTATCAACAAAATTTCTACCTCCTCCATACCAAGTACTTAAAATATATCCAGCTCCTGAAGAATTTGTAGAACGGGCAATTCTATAATGCGTTGCTCCACTAACATAAGCCCAGCCCACATGCACGCCATCTGAATGAGTACCATCACTTGCCGTTACCCAGGAAGGTGCCGACACAGCAGAACTGCCTCTATAACCTCTATCACCCCTACAAGCACCTGCGCCTGATCCTGATGAGGAGCGAGCGGCTTGAACCCAATAGTAATAGTAAGTACCAGCTATCGCAGAAGTATCAACAATGCTTCTACCTCCTCCATACCAAGTACTATATATAGCTCCAGTTCCTGAAGAACTTGTAGAACGGGCAACTCTATAATGTGTTGCTCCACTAACATATGCCCAGCTCAAATGCACACCATCTGAATAAGTACCATCACTTGCCGTTACCCAGGAAGGTGCCGGCACAGCAGAACTGCCTCTATAACCACTGTTATAAGAACTAAATGAACTTGCACCACTTCCTGATGATGAACCAGCTGCCTGAACCCAATAGTAATATGTCACACCTGGTGTCGCACTATAATCATTAAATGTTGTGCCAGTCTGAAATGAACTATATTCAACACCACTTCCTGATGAACTCGTGGCTCTAGCAATTCTATAATGAGTTGCTCCAGAGACACCACTCCATGATATGTAAATACGATCACTATATGTTCCATCACTGGCACTTAGATTTGTTGGAGGAGTTAGAGGGCTCCCACCTATTCTAATAACAGTCATGGCCCAATGACCCATTTCGCTATATGAACCACCCCATGTCATGGAATGTCTACTGTAGTCCCATGTATCATGAAGATATATAGTGCTCGAAGTATCATTATATCCAACACCAAGCATAGTGTGACCCCTCACATGTATAAACACAGGTTTACCAGCATCAATCTCATTTTTATAATCTTGAAAAGTGCAACCATAACCACCTGCGGAGTAAATCAACTGATTATAATATGATGATACATTATAGCCTTTATACTCTATATACTTTTTAACACCATATGCTAAATCACCAAATGATGTGGACGAATATGGGTTTCCATTATAGTAAAATGTATAGCCTGTTGAACCATCTTTATTTTGTAGATTTCCAGGATACCATTGACTAGTCCCCATAAAGTCTGCGAGACAATCCCCTGACCCAACGGAGTTGTGAGGAGACCAGTGATTGTAGTAAGGATCTCCTGTAGAATTCACGTTAATCCAGTAATCATCAACATGACCTTTGGATGTTCTTCCTTCAAGACCTTGACGAGTTGCAACCATAGGGCATTCACCACTAGAACCAGCTCCTACAGCAGATCCCCATGGTGAATTGTTTATAGGGCAGACTCCACCATTCACTGATCCAACATACAAATTTGGAAAGCCATTGCGATCATAGTAACCGCAGAGCATGCCTGCAGATGTTGCAGCACAACCATATGTCCAATTAAATGCAGGAGCTGTAAGGATCTTAGATCCTAATGGAAGATTTTCAATTACCGGACCTGATATACGTTGTTCAGGAGGTAGGTCAGGAATAACAACATTTACCAAAATATCTCCATTATCATCTTCATATGTAGCAACAACATATTTTTCCATCTCGCCCAGAGAACTTGTATCAATGGTAACGGGTGTTAAGGAACCTTTATAAGGCTTAACAACAGATAGATCTTCTGCTGCTATAGATGCAAGTGGTAAACTTGCAAGAAGAATCATTGAAGCACAAACAAATAAAATATGTTGTTTCATATAGCTTGTGTCCAAGTATGAAAAAATATTTCTCATGATATCTCTCCTCTTATGGATATACAATTACTAATGATTACGCCATGAAATCATTTCAAATTCATGTTATTCCCTTTAATTGAGTTTGTCAAATGTTTTTCATAGTTTTTCTATTTTTTTTAAATTCTTTCTATTTATTGGACAATATTTGATGTTTTCGAGTGAAAACCGAGTGAAATTCGTAATATTTGAACCAGAAAAGGTTAACAAAATCAACGTAACCCATCATCGTTTATTAATAAATAGGGCTTCCTGTTTAATGTGAGAATGCCTGAGATTTTGCTATAAGACACTTTCGCCTTTAGCTTGCTAAAGGTACAGTGTTGCATGGGACACTCAAGACGAAGTCGTAGAGAGGCTTTTGCAAATAAAAATAGAGTTGCAAAAGCAATGAGTGAAACGAATGGCCTACGTTAGGTATTATCGCATTATAGATTCATAAATCACATGAACTTTATATTAAAGTTCATCTGCAAACTTTTTGGGCAAAACTTCCAAAAAACTTGCAGATGAACGATTGAGATGTCGTATAGATGTGTTAGCGAGGACAAGGTTGGCTTCTCAAAAAAATAGAAGCATAGTGGGCTATGTTGTGTTTTTTAGCGAAGATCAACGGTCGCCGCAGTTAACAGGTATAAGACAAATCAACCGTGAATTGCTCTAGAATCAAGACTGTTGTTTTTCCAAAAAAAATAGCCAGAGAATATCTTCTCTGGCTATAATTATAAAACAGGAAGCCCTATTTTGAATTTTCTTCTGGAGCGACATCTGACACAAATGAGTCTGCCTCACCTGTAGTGGTTTCCTCTGAAGAAGAAGCACGTGCTGTAGTAGCAAGGTATCCCAAATTATAGTAAACAGGATATCTTGGTGCACTACCATATAGCTTAACTCCAAAATAGACATATCCAGATGATCGTTTGATCAATACACCACCAGTTATTGCTTCGTCATCCGAGCTTGAAGTAGATGAGGCAAGAAGAGATCCATCACTATCATAAAGATATAGATCTAAATCTCCAAGTGAATGCGCAAAATCCAAAAGAAGAGTAAAATTGTATCTGCCTATTGGAAAATATACCTTATAGTAATCAATATCACTAGTTGAGGCAATACTTGCTTTTCCTCTTACTTGACTTAGCCATCTGTTATTATAAGGACCTAGGTCAAACTGTACACTCGTATTACTAGGCTCATAAGGATCTGAAGACGCCCTTGCTCGATACCCTCTGTTATAAGAACTAAAAGCACCTGCACCAGAACCTGATGAAGAACGAGCAGCCTGAACCCAATAGTAATAGTAAATACCAGCAGAGACTGAGGAATCATTAATGATTCTACCGCCTCCATACCAATTACTTAAAATATATCCAGCTCCTGAAGAACTTGTAGAACGGGCAATTCTATAGTGTGTTGCTCCTGAAACTGATGCCCAGCTTAATACTATTTTATCAGTACTTGTTCCATCACTTGCCGATACCCAAGAAGGTTTTGCTAAAACTCCACTAGATCTATAACCACCGTTAGACGAACTGAATGGACCTGCACCAGAACCTGACGAGGAACGAGCAGCCTGAACCCAATAGTAATAGTAAATACCTGGTGTAGCTGAAGTATCAATAATGCTTCTACCTCCTCCATACCAATTACCTAAAATATATCCAGCTCCTGAAGAACTTGTAGAACGGGCAATTCTGTAGTGTGTTGCTCCACTAACATAAGCCCAGCTCACATGCACGCCATCTGAATAATTACCATCACTTGCCGATATCCAGGAAGGTTTTGAAAGAGTTCCTGAAGAACTTGCATATCCACTATTATAAGCACAGAAACCACTTGCTCCACTTCCTGATGATGAACTAGCAGCCTGAACCCAATAGTAATATGTCACACCTGGTGTAACTGAGCTATCATTAAAACTTATACCTCCATACCAAGCACCTAAAATATATCCAGCTCCTGAAGAACTTGTAGAACGGGCAATTCTATAATGAGTTGCTCCAGAGACACCACTCCATGATACATAAATGTGATCACTATATGTTCCATCACTAGCGCTTAGATTTGTTGGAGGTGTTAGAGATCCTCCACCGCCAAATGTGAAATTGCCATCGGCAATATTACCACAAGAGCCTCCGTTTGTGCTCGTAGTTACTGTCTTAGTCAATGTCTGTGTTTGATAACCAGATTTACTTGCAGTAATTGTATGGCTTCCTACCGAAACTCCCACAAGTCCATAAATACCATGTGCGTCTGTTGTATCTGTTTTGCCGGCAGCAGACACACTTACACCTGAAACTGGATTTCCACTCGCATCCAAAACTCTTCCACTTATAATTTCGCCACTTTTGGTTGGAAAAACATTATAGACTGCTTTGTATACAGTATCAAAGTTATAACCTGCGCCAATATTAGGCAGAGCATACCACATATCTTGAGAACCAGCCCAACCCATATTCAAATGACTATATCTAGTGCTACTATTATACCCATATCCATCACAAACAATCGCATGCCCCCCATCAGCCCCTGTTATTCCCAACAAAATTGGATTAGCAGCATCTGTATTTGATGATATTATTAAATTTAACTGGGTGATATATATACCACTACCTGCATAAGCATATCTAGCATTCTGATATCCTAAAGATGTTGCAAAAGCACTAGCTGCTACATATGTGTTTGCTCCAGAAAAATCAGAGGTATAACTCATACCGACAGTAACTCCAGCATCATAACACAATGCACCAATAGCCTGACGCTGTGTAGTTGTTATTGAAGAAGTTGGAACTAGCGGCATAGAATTCCAGTTATATGCACCACCACTACTATTACCACCCATTGTAGAAGCTGTCCGCGAAACTCCATCAACCCAAATTGTATGAGACTGAACACCAATTCCAGATGTTGGATATTGATGATATCTCATTAATTGTGCCATGGCAGTCGCCACACAACCACAAGGATAATTATTCGGTGCATAATAGTTATAAGTAGTCAATCCGTTGACAGTTTGCTGACTCCACTTACTTTGAACTAATGGTACAACTCTTACATCAGAAATAGAGGATAAACCATTTTTTGAAATTTCAGTTTTATCTGAAGCAAGTAATAACTGCTGCCATTTTGTGTTGACAACGTTTAAATTATTAATCTGATTTGGATTTTTTACATTTTTAATAAAGTCCAATCTGCTTGACATATCGCCATTGATAAGTGACCACAACGGATTGTTTTCTGACGGATCAAAAACACCTTCTTCTGAAAAAGCAACAATTGGCTCAAGAAGATCATCAGCACTGATTATTACATAGCCACCATTTTCCAAAGAGACAACATAAAACAATATCTGTTTATCATTATTCTGATAACTGTCAACCTTAGAGATGTTGACATCCATCATTTCGTTAAGCGGTTTGCTATCCAAATTCAACCAACCTTGAACTGCTTGTTCTGCCTGTTTTTGTGAAACAGGAGCAGCAAACATAGAACTCACTGTAAAAAATACAGTTAACAACATCATCAGGAATCTAATCTTCATAATATTTTTTCCCTTTTATATGTATAATTAGTTAATGATTACACCATGAAATCATTATAGATTTATGATATTCCCTTTTATTGAGTTTGTCAAATGTTTTCAATAGTTTTTCTGTTTTTTTTAAAATTCTTGTTATTTATTGGACAATATTGTATAATTTTTAGACAAACCACATTTTACAATCGTAATATTTAAACTAAAACATTTAACACAATTAATTGTATTCATCATCATTTATGAAAAGAACAAATAAGATCTTTATAGCAATCTATGTATTTATATTTATATTTATATTCTTAGCCTGTTTAAGTCACTGCACATATTATATTACTGGAGATTCTGTTGTATATATGAACTGGTTGTCATATCTAAGATCAGGAGAATACTTTTCCAATAATTGGCAGGCGCTAACATCAAGCACAGTTAAAAACATTTGTTTAACCACAGAAGGCGGCTATATTTTCATATTATGGTTATCATCTTTGATAAACAGAAACTTACCTTTCTTCATTTCATCTCTATTTATATCCTGCATGTTGCTTACTTTGTCGTTACTTATCATTGTCTTAGACAAGTCTTTTAAAAGAGGTATACTTACAGCCTTAATCTCGATTATTTACATATTTAGTTTTACAGGTATAACTGAAGAATTAATGATGCTAAACTTATGTCTTAGAGATGGTTCGGCACATTTTCTTGGTTTTCTCGGACTTTTATTATGCTGCATAGGAATAAAGAAAGGATATATTAAAAAATATATTTTAACTGGGGGTGTTCTTATTGGTTTAGCGAGCTGGTGTCGAGTCCCTAATATTTTGTTTGCCATCCCTGTCGGTGTATATGCTTTAAGTAATTTAAACAAAAAGTGCATAAAGTCCTTCTTTTATGGAATTGCAACTATATTTATCGCTATTTTTATAGGTCTACTCCCTCTGTTACTACAGAATACATTAGAAGGAAAACCTTTTTATAAGCCTGGTCAGACAAATGCCCTAGTATCAAGCAATTCGGAAAATCATGATATAGAACAATACAACATTTCATCAGGAGTCTTAAAAGCCTACAGTCAAAAAGTAAAGAAACATCATTATATAGGAGTTCAGAAAGGATTAAGTTTGGCTAACTTTTCTTCTGTCAACAAGGCAATAGTCATAACAATATACATACTACTCAAAGGGATAAATCTATACTTAGTATTATTCTGTATTATTATTGCTATTATTATAAATTACAGATCTGCCATCACGTTATTAAGTGGTTTTTTTGCATTCTTCTTATTCTATTCATGTTATGACAAAGTAATAATTAGATATATACTCGTCTGTTTTCTTATGCTAATTCCAATAATTTCAACTGTTATTGCAGAGTTTTTGGTAAATATTTCTAATAAGTTGTCAACCTCCAAAGAAAAAAGTTCAACATATTATCAGATAATCTTGTCGTTTTTCACAATTATACTAATTTCTAAAATTTTTCCATACTATAACGGTTTCAATGACATCAAAAACAGCAGACTTTGTTACAACAAAAATAGAGATGCTATCAAACAATTAAAACTTCATGAAGATGATTACTTTATGTGTGCAGATAAGTCTTATAAAATATGGACTCAATATTCATCCGAGGCCAAATCATTTAGCTGGCAGTGGTCGTCATCTCCTCATTTTGATGCTCTAAAAACCAACATGCAACAACTTGAAGCAATCAAAAACTTAATCAATAACGGCACAAGAATATTCTTCTTTGAAATTGAAGGAGGCTCGTATCCATATAAGTATTGGAGTAAACTCGACATGAGCTTGTATTATGATTTAGAGGAAAAAATGAGAATTGATAAAGCAACTCCTGCCGGAGAGAACATTATTATCTATGAATTACGCCAACGCCATATTACAAAAATAGATTTAACGATACCAATAACTGAAGACAGCTGTAATTCAGACAAACTATTTGTATGGGCAGAGGATGCAAGTGGAAAGGTACCTAGTGAACAAGACGTTATAATCAGCTCCGGCAAAAATGCTTTTACAAACTCATTGCATTGTGGATTAAATCTGTATCAATTACCAAATGAGTTCTTGCATGAAAATAATATTATAACAATTACATCAATGACCAACCTACCGGTCGTTGTGAGTACATCAACATTTTCAACCAATCTTATTGTAAACTTAGAAGATTTTGAAAAAATGGGAGCAACTGTACGAACCGTTAAAGGGACATCACCAATATTTTTTGACAATCTTTACTCGTGGGCTAGAGAGATAAAACCTCCTAAAGGTGTATATCGTAAACCTCTCATTGCTATAGGTCAATCAACAGAGTTAAATATTTACAATGGTTTATTTCAAAACATAAACCTCAATTTGAATATATCAACATTTGCAGAATCACGAACAAGAGATATATTTAATATGCTACAAAATATAAATTTTACATATAACAACATAGATATTAAACAAGAGATGAAAAGAATAAAGTGGGACCGAAAATACAATACTCGTTATATGGATGTACAAATAACCCATTATGATTTAACAAATAGTACCAGCTATAGAATGTTTGGAGACTTCAGTAATTGCAGTAGTAATCTACCAGTATTCCTTGAAAGTATTGAAATTCAACTAGATTAAACACAAATATAGTAAAACCAAAACAAGAGTTATGCAATAGTTTCAGCTGTACAGTTTCCTTTTAGAAACTCTGAACAAAACACATGTTTTTACAAACAAACAAAAAACAAAAGTTGCTGAAAAGAATATTTTCTGGGCACTTGACTTTTCTTATTATTTCAAGTATTATATTGGTTTGATGTTAAAGTATGTTTTTATCTAAAAACATCATACTGTTTCATGTTTGCAAGAATAATACTGAGGCAGATCATAATACAAAACAACATTATTTTGGAGAAATATAATGGTAAGTGATGACAAAATTTACGAAGCATTAAACAATGTGCTTGATGAAACTAATTTCGAATGGCTGGGTAAAAGAATCAAGGGTAAAGTAAGAGACTCATATGTTCTTGATAACAAACGCGTCATTATTGTTAGCGATCGTATTTCTGCATTTGACAGAGTTCTTGGAACTATACCATTTAAAGGACAAGTCTTAAATCAGATTGCAGCATTCTGGTTTAACAAAACTTCTGATATTGTTGACAATCACGTTATATCTGTTCCTGATCCTAATGTTATGATAGTCAAAGAGTGCGAACAATTGCCGTTGGAATTTATTGTTAGAGGATATATTACAGGTGTGACAAAGACTTCTGCATGGTACAATTATGAACATGGTGTTAGAAACTTCTGCGGCAACCTCCTTCCAGAAGGACTAAAAAAGAACCAGAAATTTGACAAACCGATACTCACCCCTACTACAAAACTTGAAGAACATGACCGTTCAATCTCTAAAGCAGAAGCGATTGCTGATGGTCTAATTGACAGTGAAACTTTTGACAAGGCAAGCGAGAGCTGCTTTAAGTTATACCAAAAAGCTGCTGAATACGCATTGACTCGAGGACTGATTTTTGTGGACACAAAGTATGAGTTAGGACAGATTGACGGCAAAATAGTTGTCAGTGATGAGGTTAACACACCTGATTCATCTCGTTACTGGTATGCAGACACATATGATGAACTATTTGCTAATGGTAAATCTCAAAGAAAGATTGATAAAGAGTATGTTAGAGAGTGGCTTGCTGCGCAGGGATTCCTTGGGGATGGAGAACCACCTGTGTTAACAGAAGAAGTTAAAATTGAAGCTGCAAAGAGATATATTAAAGCATATGAGATTATTACAGGCAAAGATTTTGTTATAGATGAAACGCCTGTTGTCGAACGTGTTGAGAATGCTCTTAAAGCATGCGAACTGGTTTAAACAAATTCGAAAATGCGGAAATACGGAAATGGCAATTGTAGGGGCGGTTTTCATGTCCGCCCATAATAAAAGAATTTTTAAACAGAAGGAATAAAAGAATGTCAGAAGAGACAAAACATAATGGTATTGATGTTGCATATGTTGCAAACCTTGCCAGAATGGATTTGACTGAAAAAGAAGTTGCAAAGTTTCAGTCTCAACTTGACCAGATAGTTGGCTATGTTGAAAAAATAGGAGAACTGGATTTAAGTGGAATTGAGCCCAGCACAAGCGTGCGTTCTCAGGTTAATGTATACCGTAAAGACGAAGTTCGAGAAAGCCTTGCACATGAGAAAGCAATGGCAAACGCTCCGGAAGAGTTAAATGGATTATTTAAAGTTCCAAAGATTGTTGAATAGGAAAATTTATGTTTGATATTAAAAATTTAGATATTATTAATGCTTTAGAATTAATGGACTCCGGTTCTATTAGTTCTGTTGAACTTACAGAGGCATTGATTGAAGTTATTAAAACTGAAGACAGTACATATAATGCATATCTGACAATTGATGAAGATTACGCTCTTGATATGGCAGAAAACGCTGACTCAAAGCGAGCTTCTGGAGAAAAAGGGAAACTTCTCGGAGTACCTTTGGCTATTAAAGATGTTCTCAATGTTAATGGTCAAGTTTGTACATGTGGTTCAAAAATTTTAGAGGGATATATTTCTCCTTATGATGCTACAGCCATTGCAAAGCTAAGAGCTGCAGGAGCTGTTTTCTTAGGCAGAACAAACATGGATGAATTTGCAATGGGTTCTACAACGGAAAACTCAGCATTTAAGGTTACAAAAAATCCTTGTAATACGGATTATGTACCAGGTGGTTCAAGTGGTGGTTCAGGTGCTGCAGTAGGTGCTGGGCTGGCAATTGCTGCCTTAGGCACAGATACAGGTGGTTCAATCAGGCAACCAGCATGTTTTTGTGGGTGTGTTGGACTTAAACCATCCTACGGGCGTGTCTCCAGATATGGACTTACAGCATACTGCTCTTCATTTGACCAGGTTGGTCCAATGACTAAGACCGTTAGAGACTCTGCGCTACTTCTTGAGGTTATAGCTGGAGTTGACGAGTATGACTCAAGCTCTGCTCCTATTGAAGTATCAGAGTATACAAAAATGCTTACTGGTGACTTAACCGGAATGACAATTGGCATTCCAAAAGAGTATTTTATTGATGGAATAGACGAGGACGTTCGAAAAACTGTTCAGGCTGCAATTGACAGATGTGTAGAACTTGGTGCAAAAATCAAACATATATCTCTACCATTAACTGATTACGCTATTGCTACATATTACATTATTGCTACAGCTGAAGCATCTACTAATCTAGCTCGTTTTGATGGTGTAAGATATGGCTTCAGAGCAAAAAACACAACAGACCCGATTGATTTATATAAAAAAACTAAGTCTGCAGGTTTTGGTGAAGAGGTGAAAAGAAGAATAATACTTGGAACATATGTGCTGAGCAGCGGATATTACGATGCCTATTATGGATCAGCTCAAAAAGCTAGAACATTGATTATGCAGGAATTTGATAAGGCATTTGAAGAGTGTGATGCAATGATTACCCCGGTATCTCCTGTCGCGGGATATAAGATTGGTGAAAACGAAGGTGATCCTCTAAAAATGTATTTGGGTGATATTTTCACTGTTACTGCAAACTTAGCTGGTATATGTGGGTTATCTGTTCCATATGGCAAGAAAGATAATCTATCTATTGGCGTACAGATATTAGGACCTCTTTTTAAGGAAGAGAATATTTTGAAAATCGGGGATGCTTTAGAAGAAAAGTAAAAATGGTAAATGGTAAAGGGTAAACGGAGGAATAGCTCCGCAAGTATAAATCAATTACGAATGACGGAATGCCTCGGCGGTATGAAAGAGTTATGAATGCTCAACACGAAAGTGGAGAATAGAATTTAAGATGAGTGATGTAAATTATTTAACAACAATTGGACTTGAAGTTCATGTTCAATTGAAAACAAAAACAAAAATATTCTGTGGGTGTTCTGTTGATTCAGAGGCAGAGCCAAACACAAATGTCTGTCCGATATGTCTAGGCTATCCTGGTGCCCTACCGGCTCTAAACGAAACTGTAGTTAAATATGGTATAATGACAGGACTAATGATTGGTTCAAAAATCAACCTTTACAGCAAGTTTGATAGAAAAAGCTATTTTTATCCGGATATGTCAAAAAACTTTCAAACTACACAATTTGATTTGCCAATTTGCGAAGGTGGTTCTGTTGATATTGAGCTTGAAGATGGAACAAAAAAAACCATTGGTATCACAAGAATACACCTTGAAGAAAATGCAGCAAAAAACTTTCACCTTGCCAAAATGAGTGGAGTTGATTTTAATCGTGCCGGAACACCTTTGATTGAGGTTGTTACAGAACCAGACATTGAAAGTCCAGAAGAGGCATATGCATTTTTGCAGGCTATACGTCAGATCGTTATATATACAGGTGTAAGTGACTGCAATCTTGAGCTTGGACAATTACGTTGCGATGTAAACAGTAGTGTTCGTCCTGAAGGTCAAAAAGAACTTGGAGAACGAACTGAAATGAAAAATCTCAACTCTTTCAAGAATATTTATAATGCTCTGAAATATGAAATTGAGAGGCAGAAAGATGTTCTACGTTCAGGAGGAACAGTCTATCAAGAGACCCGTCGTTGGGATCCTGACACATGTGTTACAACTGTTATGAGAACCAAAGAAGATGCACATGACTATCGATATCTGCCCGAACCCGACCTGATGCCAATGGTTTTTGATGAAGAATATCTGGAACAATTGAAAAAAGAGCTTCCTGAAATGCCGGCAAAACGTCGAGAGCGATTTGAAAAAGAATTTTCAATTCCCGCTTATGACGCAGGGGTTCTAGTTGCAGAAAAAGCTATTGCAGACTACTTTGAATCAACTGCTAAGATGAGTGAAAATCCCAAGCTGGTTTCAAATCTTATGATGACAGAAATGTTGAGAATTCTTTCAGAAGAAGAAAAAGATATCTCTGAAATTAAAATCACCCCCGAAGCTCTAGCCAAACTATCAAATCTTGTTAATGCAAAAACAATTAATAGTAATACAGCAAAAAAAGTGTTTGAAATTCTTTTTGAAGAAGGTGGAATACCAGAAAGTATTGTAGAGAAAAATGGATGGGCACAAGTGAGCGACACCGGTGCAATAGAAAAGTTTGTTGACGAAGCTATTGCGACAAATCCAAAATCTGTTAGTGACTTCAAGGACGGAAAAGTTGCTGCTGTGAAATTTTTAGTTGGGCAAGTTATGAGATTTAGCAAAGGAAAGGCAAATCCTCAACTTGCGGAAAAGTTGCTTTTAAAAAAATTAAAATAAATATTTAAACAACGGAGATAAAAAATTGACTTCAAATGATGAATATGTACTGCAGATTCTCCAGGAAAATGCTTTAGTCGGGTCTGATCAGGTTGAACATGCCAGAAATATGACGATGAATGATCCAAGTCTTAGTGTTGTAGATGCTCTTTTAGATTCAGGTGCCATTGCTGAAGTAGACGTGTTATGTACTCTTGGCGAACAGTTCGGAATGAAGGTTGTAAGCCTTGATGAATTTGAGATTAAGCCGGAGATTGTTGAGCTTATTACAGCTGAAACAGCACATTCAAACCACATAATTCCATTATATGAAGATGAAAACAGCACTTTGATTGTTGGCATCTCTGATCCGCTTGATTATGCATCTCTTGACAACCTTAGATACAAACTAAAACGTGAAATTGAAGCAGTGCTTGCCGTACGAAAAGAAGTACTGGCTCTTATTGAGCGTTATTACCAGATGGATTCAACAATGGATACAATGTTGGATCAAATATCTGAAGTGGAAGACGGAACTGTTGATATTTCATCTAACATGGCAAATATTCTTGACGATGAAACGACAAGCGAGACTGATGCTCCTATTATTAAGCTATGTAGTCTGATTATCATGGAAGGTTACAAAAATAATGCTTCAGATATTCACCTTGAACCTCTTGAAAAAAGATTTAGGGTAAGGTACAGAATTGATGGTGTTTTACATGAAGTTGATAGTCCTCCTAAACGTCTTCAGTCAGCTATTATAAGTAGAATGAAGATTATGGCTCAGATGAAAATATCTGAAAAGAGAACTCCTCAGGATGGTAGAATCCAGGTTAACATTGGTGGTCGTGAGCTTGACCTTCGTGTATCTACAATACCCACAGAGCATGGCGAAAGTATTGTTATGCGTATTTTGGATAAGCAAAACCTTGCTCTTGGTCTTCCTCAGCTTGGATTTTTCTCTGATGATCAGAAAACATTTGAAAGTTTGATTAATCTTTCTGATGGTATTATTCTTGTTACTGGGCCTACTGGTTCAGGTAAAACCACCACGCTATATGCTTGTCTAGGACAGATTAACAAACCCGACAGAAAAATAATTACTGTTGAAGATCCGGTTGAATATCAAATGTCCGGTATCAATCAGGTACAGGTTGAAAAAGACATTAACTTCACCTTCTCGGCTGCACTTCGTTCTATCTTACGTCAAGCTCCAAATATTGTGATGATTGGTGAAATTCGAGATCCTGAAACAGCCAGTATTGCTACGGAAGCAGCACTTACCGGTCACTTGGTATTCAGCACACTACATACAAATGATGCACCTAGTGCTGTTACTCGTCTTTTGGATATTGGTGTTAAGCCATTCCTTGTTGCATCTTCCGTTCGGGCTATTATGGCACAACGTCTTGTTCGAAACATTTGCCCACAATGTAAAGAAGAGATAGCTCCAAGTCAAAGCGATTTATCCTTCTTAGGTTCTCTCGGTGCCAGCCTTGCTGAAACACCAATATATAAGGGTAGAGGTTGCAGTAAATGCTCATTAACTGGTTACAAGGGCCGAAAAGGTCTATTTGAAATCTTCAGGATTACAGATGAAGTTCAGCATCTTATCTTTAGCAAACAAAGTGCTATTGAACTTAGAGCAAAGGCAAGAGAAAACGGAATGCGGACACTACGAGAAGATGGTGTAAGAAAAGTTCTTGCCGGAATAACAACTGTTGAAGAAGTAATGCGTGTTACAATGGGTGATTTAAACTAGTTTTATTAAAGAATTTAGGATATTGGAGAATATTATGAGTGTTGAAATGAATGAATTGTTACAGCTATCAATTGATGAAGGTGCGTCAGATGTACATATTGCCGTTGGTATAGCACCAACATTACGTATAAATGGCAGCCTAAGTCCTCTAGATGTGGATATACTAACACCAGAAGATACTGAACGCTTAATGAAGAGTATCACATCTGCTGAAGACCAACAAAAGCTCCGAGAAAATGGCGGTGTTGACTTTGGTTTTAGTTTTGGCGATGCAGCCCGTTTTCGTGTAAGTTGTTTTATGGCAAAAGGTTCTATGGGCGTTGTACTTCGTCAAATTCCATCAGATTTACTGACACTTGAGCAAATTGGTTTACCAACTCAAGTAAAAGAGTTATTATACAAACCTAGAGGAATGATTCTCGTGACAGGTCCTACTGGTTCCGGTAAGTCCACAACTCTAGCAAGTATGATTAACATTATTAACATTGAGAGAGACTGTCACATTATTACCGTTGAAGACCCGATTGAATATTATCATGAGCATAAAACCTCTATCATAACACAACGTGAAGTCGGCAGCGATGTTCCTAGTTTTAAAGAAGCACTAATGCGTGGCCTACGTCAAGATCCAGATGTTATTCTGGTGGGTGAAATGAGAGACCTCGAAACAATGGAAGCTGCAATTAGTGCTGCTGAAACTGGTCATCTGGTATTTGCGACCTTACATACAACTGGAGCGGCCAGTACTGTTGACCGTATTGTGGATGCCTTCCCAATGGATCAGCAAGAACAGGTTAGAACTCAGCTTGCAACAAGTTTAGTTGCTGTTGTATCGCAAGTTCTGCTAAAAAGAGTTGACCGAAAGGGGCGTGTAGCCGCATTTGAGATAATGATTGCAACAGACTCAATTCGTTCTCTTATTAGAGATAACAAAACATTTAGAATTACCTCTGATATACAAACTGGCGCAAAATATGGTATGATTACACTGGATGCCCACCTCTTTTCTTTATACAAGGCAGGCATAATTAGTTATGATGATTTAATTACAAAATCTCAAGATCCGGAAGCATTAGTGCAAAAACTAAGAGAGTCCCAACGCTAACCAAGAACCAATGGAGAAATAATTATGGCAAATGACAGAATAAACAATGATGTTGTTCTTCAGCTTATAGAAGAAAATGGATTGCTGGATGAAGAGCAACTCAATGAATTGATTAATGAAGCTGAAGTGTCCGGCAAATCAATAAGACATCTTGTTCTTGACATGGAAATGTTGACAGAAGAGGAAATTGTTGAATTAATTGCAAACTACATGGGCACAAGAGTCATCAATCTTCCCGCAACCGATATCCCTCAAAATATTATTCATGCCATTCCGGCAAGTATTGCTAGAATGTATAATGTTGTTCCTGTAGAAGCTGATTCAAATGAATTACTATTGGCAACATCTGAACCAATGACACCTGAAATTTGTGATGAACTCATGTTCGCTCTCACAAGAGATATTAACTTTGTTCTAGCTTTCGAAGACGATGTTAAAAACTGTATTAATCAATTCTATGGCGATGAAAGCGACACTGTTAATGACATGCTTGCTTCACTGGAGTCTGAAATTGAAAACATGGATGAGACACTAGATCTTCAAGATGGTTCAGATGATGCTGGTATAGAAGAAGACGTTGTCAACTCAACTCCTGTTATAAGATTTGTAAATCTAGTACTGTTCCAGGCTGTGCAATCAAGATCTTCAGATATTCACTTTGAACCATTTGAAAAAGAATTTAGAATTCGATATCGTGTTGACGGTGCACTTTTGGAAATGGCACCACCACCACTAAGGTTAGCTGGTCCGGTTATCTCTCGTATAAAAGTTATGGCTGGTCTAAATATTGCGGAAAGAAGAATGCCTCAGGATGGTCGTATTCAGATTACCGTTGCCGGAAAGCAGATTGACCTTCGTGTATCTACCCTACCAACTCAAGGTGGTGAAAGCGTTGTGCTTCGTGTTTTGGATAGAAATGTTGTTGCTCTTGATATTGACAATTTGGGCATGCCTGAAGACGTTAGAGAAAGCTTCGTGGAAGATATTGCCAAACCAAATGGTATTATTATCGTTACAGGTCCTACTGGTTCAGGTAAAACCACAACACTATACTCCGGATTAGGAGCACTAAACACTGTTGAAAGAAAAATTCTAACTGCAGAAGAACCTGTTGAATATGATATTGAAGGGCTTATACAGGTCCCTATCAACAATCATGCAGGCAACACCTTTGCAAAAGTTCTTAGAGCTTTTCTTCGTCAAGACCCTGATATCATTATGATTGGTGAAATTCGTGACCTTGAAACAGCACAGATTGCAGTGCAATCAGCTCTTACAGGTCATTTGGTATTCAGTACATTACATACAAATGATGCTCCTGGTGCTGTTACTCGTCTGGTTGACATGGATGTTGAACCATATCTGGTCTCATCTACTTTACAAGCTATTCTTGGACAGAGACTTGTCAGAACAATCTGCACAAATTGTAAAGTTTCATACACTCCGGATGACGATCAATTAGCCCTTATAAAGATGTCTCGTAAAGAAATCGAAGGCAGACCATTCTATTATGGAAAAGGATGCCCTGTTTGTGACGAAAAAGGTTACAAAGGTCGAAAAGGTCTTTACGAATACTTGCGAATCAGCGAACCAATCAAACTCATGATTAATGAAAGACGTCCTACACTAGAACTAATGGAACAGGCAATTGAACTTGGTATGAGGACTCTAAGAGAAGATGGCATAAGAAACATACTTGATGGTTATACAACTGTTGATGAAGTCGTTAAATATACATAGGATAATGGTTAATGGTTAGTTGTTAATGGTTAATTAAGGACATAGCTCTTAACTCTTAATTCTTGGCTCTTAATTCTTAACTCTTAATTCTTAGCTCATAAAACGTAATACATATCACGATATTACCCACGGAGAAATACTTTGTGAATATAAAAGAAAAGAGTTTTTGGCTCTTCTTGCTGTTGGGACTACTGACTTTGACAGGCATTTTTAATCATTCAGCCTGGACGCCAGACGAACCTAGAGTTGTTGCAATATCACTTGAAATGAGCAGAACAGGCAATCTAATTGTTCCTCACTTAGCTGGGATTCCCTTTCTTGAAAAGCCTCCAGGATACTTTATCCTCGGTGCTTTATTCATAAAACTATTCTCGTGGTTTGTTGGTGTTACTGGTTCTGTTAGATTTCTGGGTTTTCTTTTAACTATTGGAAATCTTTTATTCTCCTACAAGCTTGCCAAGATTCTCTACAACAAAAGAACTGCTCTTTTCACAGTATTAATATTGGGTACATTTTTCGGTTTTATAGACAATACTCACAGGGCTATTGTTGACGTGGGACTGGCTTTCTTCTCAACAGCAGCTGTGTGGGCTTTTGCCATGGTATTCTTTCGAAACCGCCGTTGGCACTGTTGCTATGCAGCACTTTTTACATCAGGCGCTTTCTTATGCAAGGGTTTTATTGGAATAATATTTATTGCTATTGCATGGTTTGCTATGTTATTAATAACTATTTATAATGGCAAGAAAAAGTCGCAATATTTTAAAAGTCTTATCATTCCTCATCTATCTGCATTAGTAATTTTAGTTGCAATATGCGGAGCGTGGGTTTGGTCATTATGGCACTTTGGTGGAAAAGATTTGTGGTATGAATGGTTTATGGTTAACCATGTTGGAAGGTTAACAGGAACAGCTGTTGGAAAAGGACACTTTCGTCCTCAATGGTACTACTATTTAGTGGCACTGTCATACTACTGTCTGCCATGGACTCCAGCACTAATTTTTAGTTTATATACTTTTATAAAAAATATAAAAAAGAAAAACCTCATAAGACCGGATGTTTTTATATCTATATGGATAGTACTATCAGTTATAGCTCTATCAATTTCCGAAACAAAGCGTGCACTTTATATCTTCCCTATGCTACCAGCATTTGCAATACTTATAGCTACATTCTTTAATAATCATCTATTAAACCTTCCTAAGTGGTATACTATATACGATAAGATTTTGACAATACTTCTTCCAACGATTGCATTTGCTACAATAATTCCTTTTTTTGCATGGAAACTCATTGCACCTCAACTAAAATATGAACCTTTCTTTCCTCCTCAAATATTATCGTGGCAATTCATTATTGTCGTGCTAAATATGGGTGTATTAATTTACTACCTGCGAAAGAAAAAAGTAAAAAACACTGTTGTACATATGTCATGTTTGACATGCTTTGCATGTATTGGATTGTGGACAATCCTGCCATACTTTATTGAAGGAAGAAAAAACATGAAGCTAACACTCAAACCTTTTATGGAACAGATAGAAGATATAGATCGTAGTCAGATTGCCGGATGGGATTTTTCGGAAACGATGCTGTCTGGGTTCTATATGTACTTTGACTGGTCAATGCCGCAGCTAATCAAAACTAATCCTGAAACATTTGCCACAAAAATGGATAAAGAAAAACTGCAGAATATAGTTAGCGGCAATGATGAGGTTTACAAGTATGTAATATTTGAGAGAACCAAGGAAAAAGAAATAGCAAATACCTTGGGACATAATAATTATAAAATATTAGTGGACCGAAACAAAATAAGAAAGTATAAAAGAAATTTAATACTAATTGAGGGAAAAAGATAGTTGTCAACGGTGAGTTGTTAATGGTTAATGGGCAAATAGTTAGTTCGTTGGATTGGCAAAACGGTATTCAAAAGTTTGAGTCCAGAATCATTTGGTCATTGAGTCATCTGTAGCCAGGGCGCGACCGCACGGAAATGTAACGCACGCTTCCAGATAGGCAATTCGCTACGCTCATTGCTGTCGAAACCTCCATCCTCACTTCCGCTGGTCGTGTGCAAGTGTAAAACGCCTACAACCTAGAAGGTTGTGCTACCAGAGTAACGCATGCTAACTTACAACTTACTTGCGGTTGCTCTCTCCGCGGGGAGCGACGATGTCCTCATCGTCATAAATGTGTGGCGGTGTTTCATTACCGAAGGGCTGACAGCCCTGCATAATATAGCCTAGGGTGAACGACCAACGGAAGTGTAGCCCTAGAGGGGAAATAACAAAAAAAAGCTCCTCCCCTGTTTAGGGGAGGTGTCCGAGGTACGAGGACGGAGGGGTATCTTGCCGGAGGCACGTAGACGGAAGTTAGACTTAACTCTTAGCTCTTAACACAGTGTTCTTAGACCATAGAACTTAGAACTTTATCAGAGGAAACAACATGAACAAATATGAGTTTGACTTGCCCGACTACCACGGCAACAGTATTGTGAACCTAATGAGTTCCATCTCAAATAGCTTTGACAAAAAACATGCCTATGCTGAATTAACGGATCTTACTTCAGAAGAACTTAATAAGTCTAAAAACATTGTACTAATAGTCATTGATGGGCTAGGATACAACTACCTGACTCAGCAAAAAAAATCGTTTCTTTATAAACACCTAAAAGCACCGATAACCTCAACTTTTCTTACGACAACTGCATGTGCAAATACCGTTTTCTCTGTAGGATACCCTCCGCAGCAACATGCTCTTACCGGATGGGACATAAATCTTAAAGAAATTGGTGCAATAACAACCGTGCTTCCATTTGTTCCAATGTATAAAGGAGAATCACTTGAAAAAGCTGGTTTTAAGATGAAACACATTATGGACATCCCCTCGTTCAGAGAGGGATTTAATGGAAAATGTATCTCCCTATACAATAAAAATATTGCAACAAGTGCATTCACTACTTATGTTTCAAAATACTCAGAAATGATTGCTACGGAGTCATATGATGACACGTTCTTTGTACTCTCAAAGTTACTCCAGAAAACGACGAATCAACGACAATATATTCACACATACATTCCAGACTTTGATGCTTCCAGCCACAAAAATGGACTTGAAAGCAAAAAGACTAAAGATATCTTTATTGACTTGGACAAGAAGCTTGAAGCACTGACTAAAAATATATCATCAGATACAAAACTCATTATTGTATCAGATCACGGAATGATTGACTGCCAACTGAAAGATAAAATATTTACAGAAAACTTTGAAGGTTTCGAAGAGTGTTTGACCATTCCACTAGCAGGAGAATCAAGAGTCAGAGATTGTTTTGTCCGACCTCGAAAGGTTGAGCAATTCAATAAAATTGTTAAGGATCAGATGTCTGAATACTGCTGGTGCGTTGAAGGTGAACAGTTAATTCAAGACAACTTCTACGGACTTGGCACACCAAATAAAAAACTGTATGACCGAGTTGGTGACTACGTTCTTGTCATGAAAGCACATTATGTACTAAATTATAAACTTGCAAACTACGAAACTCATCCGAAAAACCACATTGGCGCACATGGTGGCATAACCTCAGAGGAAATGTTAATTCCACTAATTGTTATCAACTAATAATAACTATTCTTTCATCAGTTGCCTTTTCTTGCCAAATTATTATTCGCATTTAAGCTTACACTTTTTAAACAAGAGCCTTAGTTTTAAGGTTGAGCGAAAAACCATGCATTTAGATCAATGAAAACAGCAAATGATATTTGATTTTTTATGCTTTTGGGTGATAATTGCGGAAAATAATTTATTATTATTCAGATCACCTGTCTGCGTGCTCCGCACAGGCAGGCAGATCGAACACTACATTACTTGAAAATAATGCTGTTTGAAAAAAATGTAGAGTCGGCTCTGTGAGCCGAGAAATAAATCAACCGTAAAATCAAGGACAAGAGAAAAAACTAGAGAAAATATTTGCCATATTCATAAATTTGATGTATTATTGCAAAACAAATTATTAGGAGTTTATAATGAAATTTTACAAAAAAGAGAAAAGAGTATTAAATAGTTCATCAAATAATATGGAATTTCCACAAATTATTGATAAACTAATTTACGGTTATGCACTATACGAAGTCATACTTGATAATCAAGAAAAAAACATAGACTATAGATTTTTACAAGTCAATCCTTCATTTACAGAAATAATGGAGTTACAAGAGAGTGATATAATCGGTAAAAATGCAAGTGAAATATTTCCTGAAACATACAAATTATTAATACAAAAATACGACCAAGTTGTTAGTAATGGAAAATCTATCAAATTTCAACAGTATAACCAAATCTTAAAAAAATATTTAGAAATAACAGTCATAAATACTTCCCTAAATCAATTTGCTTGCATTTACAATGACATGACACATTGTGATGATATAAAAAATAGGTTGACAAACAGTGAAACAAGGCTCAACTCCATATTAGGGAACATACATAATATTACAAGCATTTTAGACGAAAGTGGTATTATAAGATACATAAGTCCAAACTGTGAAGAATTGTCCGGTTGGACTCAAGAAGATTGTATTGGAAAGGAAGCATGGTTTACTGTTCATCCAGAGAATCTTGATAGAATTAAAGATGAATTCCAACAACTGCTACAAACAGAAAACCAACAAATAACAGTACAATGTAAAACAAAGACTAAAGATGGCTCATACAAATGGATGGAAATTTGTGCAACAAATAAGAGTTGTGATACTAAAATTAACGGCATCTTATTAAGCTATCACTATATTGATGAACAAAAAAAAGTGGAGACTATTCTTGAATCAAAAACAGGAAAACTCAGTCACCCCATAAACAACGCTCAGAATGTAACTTTTGAAGAGCTATTTGATTTGGAAGATATTCAGCGACTGCAAGATGATTTTGCAGAAGCAACTGGTGTAGCTTCTGTGATTACACATATCGATGGAACTCCAATAACTAAACCAAGCAGATTCTGTAGACTATGCTCAAAAATTATAAGAAATACAGAAAAAGGACAGGCAAATTGTTTTAAATCTGACGCATATATTGGAAGCTCCTGTAAAAATGGTCCAATAATACAGACATGTCTTAGTGGTGGGTTGTGGGATGCTGGTGCAGGAATCACCATTGGAGGAAGACATATTGCAAATTGGCTGATTGGACAAGTTCGAGACGAGACTCAAACCGAAGAAAAGATGCGTGCTTATGCCAGAGAAATTGGAGCCAATGAAGATGATGTTGCTGAAGCATTTAAAGAAGTTAATTCTATGTCACGGGACAAGTTCGAGAAAATATCCACATTCCTTTTTACCCTTGCCTCTCAGCTATCAAAATATGCACATCAAAATGTACAACAGTCTCGATTTATATTTGAAAGAAAGAAAGCAGAAAATGCCTTGGAAGCTGAAAAAGAGAACCTTGCCGTTACTCTACGAAGCATCGGTGATGGAGTAATAACAACTGACAATGAAGGCAAAATTGTTACTATCAATAAAGTTGCAGAAAGACTGACAGAATGGACATCCACAGAGGCTGCCGGACTTCCTCTGTTTGATGTTTTTAACATAATTAATCAAAACACTAGACAACCATGCAGCAATCCTGTAGAAAAAGTACTTAAAACAGGAGATATTGTAGAGTTGGCAAACCATACTGCACTTATTTCCAGAAGTGGCAAAGAGATTATTATTGCAGACAGTGCCGCTCCTATTCACAATACACAAAGTCAAACAATCGGTGTTGTGCTCGTGTTCAGGGATATGACAGAAAAGTATAAACTTGAAGAAACCATGCAAAAAACACAAAAACTTGAATCTCTTGGTTTGCTTGCAGGAGGAATTGCACACGATTTCAATAATCTTCTTGGTGGTATATTTGGCTATATTGAAATGGCTATGACTGAGACTGAAGAAACACAAGTTTTAAACTATTTAAGTGAATCATTAAATAGTATGGATAGAGCAAAGAATCTTACTCAACAACTATTGACTTTTTCAAAAGGTGGTAACCCAATCAGAAAAGTTGAAAGATTGTTCCCTTTCATACAGGAAAATGTTAAGTTTGCTCTCAGCGGAACATCTGTTTCAAGCGACTTTAATGTCCAAGATGATTTATGGTTGTGCAAATTTGACAAAAATCAAATTGCACAAGTCATTGACAACATTACAATAAATGCTCAGCAGGCAATGCCTAATGGTGGAATAATTGAGGTGTCTGCACTCAATATATCAATTTCAGCAAATGAACATACGGGACTTCCTGCGGGTGATTACGTAAAAATTTCCTTAAAAGACCATGGTATAGGCATTCCGAAAGAGTTATTACCTCTAATATTCGATCCATACTATACAACAAAATCAAAAGGACATGGTCTAGGTCTTGCTTCTTGTTACTCAATAATCAACAGGCATGAAGGATGCATAGAGGTTGAATCTACTCCTGGCCAAGGCAGTACATTTATAATATATCTACCGGCATTTGAAGAAGTAGATGAAACAAATACAAAGGAAAACCAAAGTCAGCACAAAGGAAAAGGCATCTTTCTGGTCATGGATGATGAGGATGCAAACCTAGAAATAATGAAAATTCGACTTGAAGCATTTGGATATAAAGTTGTTCTCACAAAAGAGGGTCAGGAAGCTGTGGATTACTTTAAGTCTGCGAAACAAGAAGGCAAGAATGTTACTGGTATGATTTTTGACCTTACTGTCCCAGGTGGTATGGGGGGAAAAGAGGCAATTAAAAAAATCAGAGTAATCTGCAAAGATACTCCCGCATTTGTAGCAAGTGGATATTCAAGCGACCCAATCATGGCCGAACCAGAAAAGTATGGTTTTAACGCAAGCATATGCAAACCTTTCATGTCTGATGAATTAGCTGTAATACTGCAAAAATATTTAAAGAATTAGTTTTATCGGACGCCGAGGCGTATTCTATCCTCCCTCCCTTGACCATCAAACAAAACACTTTCTTTTTCCTACCCACGGGAGTGACTCGAGCTTGCGAGAGGGGCTTCAACCATTAAAGATAAACAATAGGATGAAGCAATGAGTGTAACGAATGGCCTACCTTAAACCATAGAACTTAGAACTTTATCGTAGAGATTCTCCCGCCCATTTTTACAGAACATTATTGATTTGCAAATCTTTAGGTAGCACAACCTTCTAGGTTGTTGGTGTTCTTCACTTGCACACGACCAGCGGAAGTGAGGCTGGAGTTTTCGACAGCAATGAGCGTAGCGAATGGCCTACCTGGAAGCGTGCGTTACATTACAACATTGCTTAAACTCTTCTTTGCGACTTTTCATCTTTTGCATTTAACTCTTTTGGTTGCGGCTCGTCCGCCCTAAGTTCTCTGTGCCTCTGCGCAAGAATTCTTTTGGTTGCGGGGAGGCAACTTCGTTGCCATCGCGAGCTCCAGCCTCTCTTAGGCTCCGCCACGAGTGACATCCTAGGTCATTTATGGGTGGTTTTATAATTTTCAAAAATACGTTCACCCAGAAAAACAAAGTCTGATCATGAGCCTCAAAATAAAGACTTGAAATATATCTATAAATTTATTATTATTAATACATATGAAATTAATAATAAATATGGATGAATAATTAAATGAAAAATCAATCCAAAAATAACTTAATAGATGGAAAATATAAATTTTCTGACATCGTTGACATCAAACAATTAACCAAAATCTTTGATAAATTTTCAAAAGCCACAGGATTTACAATTGGACTTATTGACAATAACTCACTAGAACTTTTGGTTAAAACAGGTTGGCATGACATATGTGTTGATTTTCATAGAGCCAACGAAGAAGCCTGTAAAGTGTGCAAAAAAAGCAACAAGTTACTCTTTTCGGATCTAGAGCAAGTAAGAACTGTGAAAATTGTTGAATGCGAGCATGGCTTATATGATTGTGCAACTCCTATAATAATTGAAGGCAAGCATGTTGCAAATCTTGCTACAGGTCAACTCTTAATGCGGGAACCTGATATTAAGCAATTTGAAAAGCAGGCAGAAATATTTGGATTTAACAAAAATGAATATTTGAAAGCACTAAAAGAAGTTCCCGTCATTGACAAAAAGAAAGTTTCCGAGATGATGGAATACCTATCAGAATTTTCTATATATATTGCAAACGAAGGTCTTAACAAACTTCGCACCAATCAATTAAATGAACAATTGGATAAACAGAACCAGGAATATGCTACATTAAACAAAGAATATAAGAAATCCATTGAACAACTCAAAAAGGCGAAAGAAAAAACAGAAGAAAGTGAAGCTCATTATGCTAGAGCCATTCATGGTACCAACGATGGCTTTTGGGAATGGAACATCAAAACAGATGAAACCTATCTTTCCCCTCGTTGGAAGGAGCTACTTGGTTTTGAAGATGATGAGCTTATTGGACACTATGATGCTTTTGCAAAAAGAATTCACCCAGACGATGAAGCACGTGTACAGGCTGCAATACAGGCCAACCTTGAGCAAGATATTCCATATAACGCCCAGATCCGCATGCGCACAAAAAGTGGGACTTATCGATGGTTTCTGGCGAAAGGTATGGCTGAACGTAATAAAAATGGTGAACCAACCATTATGGCTGGCTCAATTACTGACATAACAGATATTAAAAAAGCTGAAGACGATTTAGCTGCCGAAAAAGATAACCTTGCCGTTACTCTAAGAAGTATTGGTGATGGAGTAATCACTACAGACACTAAAGGTAAAATAGTTATGCTCAACAGAGTGGCCGAAGCTCTTACGGAATGGACATCCAAAGAGGCTACTGGACTACCTCTGTTAGACGTTTTCAAAATAATTAATCAAAACAATAGGCAACCATGCACTAATCCTGTAGAAAAAGTACTTACAACAGGAGATATTGTAGAGCTAGCAAACCATACATCACTTATTTCAAGGAGTGGCAAAGAGATTATTATTGCAGACAGCGCAGCTCCTATTCATAATAAACAAAGTCAGACAATCGGTGTTGTGCTCGTGTTCAGAGATATGACAGAAAAGCATAAACTTGAAGAATCTATTCAGAAAACACAGAAACTTGAGTCTCTTGGTTTGCTCGCCGGAGGGATTGCACACGATTTCAACAATCTTCTGGGTGGTATATTTGGCTATATTGAAATGGCCATGAATGAGACGGAAAAAACACAAGTTTTAAACTATTTAAGTGAATCGTTAAACAGTATGGATAGAGCAAAGAATCTTACTCAACAACTACTCACTTTCTCAAAAGGTGGTAAACCAATCAAAAAGATCGAAAGATTATTCCCTTTCATACAGGAGAGTGTTAAGTTTGCTCTCAGCGGAACATCTGTTTCAAGCGACTTTAATGTCGAAGATGATTTATGGTTGTGTAAATTTGATAAAAACCAGATTAGTCAGGTTATTGAAAACTTAACCATTAATGCTCAACAGGCAATGCCAAACGGTGGGCAAATTGAAATTACTGCAGAAAATATATCATTTTCAGAAAACGAACATGCGGAACTTCCTGCCGGCAAGTATGTGAGACTTTCTATAAAAGACCATGGCATTGGTATACCAAGAACATTCTTACCTAGAATCTTTGACCCCTATTATACAACAAAATCAAAAGGTCAAGGACTTGGACTTGCCTCATGTTACTCAATTGCCAACAGACATGAAGGATGCATAGATGTTGAATCCACGCCTGGACAAGGTAGCAAATTCTCACTATATCTACCTGCATGTGCAGAAGCAGATAAAACAATTACTACTAATCAAGGGCATAATCAACACAAAGGAAAAGGCATCTTTCTGGTCATGGATGATGAGGACGCAAACCAACAAATAATGAAGATTCGACTTGAAACATTTGGGTACAAAGTTGTTCTCACAAAAGAGGGTCAGGAAGCTGTGGATTACTTTAAGTCTGCAAAACAAGAAGGCAAAAATGTTTCAGGTATGATTTTTGACCTTACTGTCCCAGGTGGTATGGGGGGGCAAGAGGCAATTAAAAAAATCAGAGAAATCTGCAAATATACTCCCGCATTTGTAGCAAGCGGATATTCAAATGACCCAGTCATGGCTGAACCGGAAAAGTATGGTTTTAATTCAAGCATATGCAAACCTTTCACGTCTGATGAATTAGCTGTAATGCTGCAGAAACATTTAGAATAAACCTATTCTATATTAAAACAAACCTATTCTATAATAATAGTTGATTTTAAAGCAGAAGGATAATGATTATGAATCATGCGCAAGAACATCTTATATGCTACGCTATTAAAAAGAATATTCTCAGGCCAAAAGATAGTCTGAAAACAGAAAAACATATAACAAAAAATTCATGGATAAATGACATAAAAAACACTCTTATCTCTCTTTTTGTTGTTGCTATATTATTCCCATCTATTGTTGAATCACACGCATATACTGTAGATGAGCAAAATACTATTCAATCCGGTTCTGAAGATGGCTACCCCCCATTTTGTATTGTAACCAAAGATGGTATTGCCGATGGATTCTCTGTTGAACTCTTAAGAGAATCTCTAAACGCTGTAGATCTGAATGTGAATTTTAAAGTTGGCGCGTGGGGTGAAGTAAAAGAAAGTCTAAGCCAAGGGAAAATTCAAGTCCTACCACTCGTTGGCAGAACACCTGAACGAGAAGAAATATTTGATTTCACCTTTCCGTACCTTACTTTCCACGGAGCAATTTTTGTAAGAAAAGATGATAATCGCATTAATAGTATTGAAGACTTATCAGACAAAAAAGTTGTGGTGATGAAAGGAGATAATGCTGAAGAATTCGCCAGACGAACAAACATTTCATCAGATATCCTTGCCGTAGCAACATCTGAACAGGCGATGAAACTGCTTAATACAGGAAAGTGCGATGCTGTCCTAGCTCAGAGAGTCATGGGACTTGAGTTATTAAAAAACATGAAAATCAAGACCGTTGTTCCTCTTGACTCTATGCTCAACACCTTTCAACAAAACTTCTGTTTTGCTGTGAAAGAAGGAGACAAACAGCTATTATCCCTACTAAACGAAGGGTTATCAATTGTTATCGCAAATGGTACATTTGATGAACTCCATCAAAAATGGTTTACCCCGCATCTGGATAACCGTATATCTTTAGAATATGTCATTAGATATGTTCTTATTATCTTTATCCCATTTGCCATAATTTGTGTTCTTTTAGTAATACTTCTTTTGCGTCATCAAGTAAAAAGTAAAACTTGTGATTTAACTAAAGAAATTGAAAAACATAAACAAACAGAAGCAGAACTTTTGAAAAGTGAGGATAAATATAGAAGTTTAAGTGAGAACATCCAAGCAGGTATTATTATTCACGCTCCTGATACAAGCATCATTCAATATAACAAAGAAGCTTTGAACCTGCTAGGTTTGTCCTATGAACAGATGACTGGAAAAACAGCTATGAACCCAATGTGGCACTTCGTAACCCATCACGGGCAGGAGATGCATGTTAATGAATATCCTGTTATGAGAGTTCTAAATAGTCTTAAGCCTATTGTAGATTTAGTACTTGGGGTGAATCGTCCTGATAAAAAAGAGGTAACGTGGTTATTAGTCAACGCCTATCCTGAATTTAATGAGGAGAACAAATTATCTCATATAGTAGTAACATTTGTCAATATTACAGAGAGAGAGAATGCCTTAAATGAGATTCAGAATACCAATAAAAGGCATGCGGAAATGATAGAAAACATTGGTGATGTTATTTCTATAATTGGAGCTGATGGCAATACAAAATATATAAGCCTAAACTGTGAAAAAATATCAGGGTATACACAAGATGAAATGGAAGAAAGAAATATTTGGGAACTAATCCATCCTGATGATTGTACGAAAATACAAAATGAATTCAATGAATTATTAAAAAAAGATCAGGCAATAACAACTACTACATGCAGAATTATATGTAAAAATGGTGATTCTACTTGGATTGAGGTTACCGGTTCAAATCGTATGGAAGATCATCTAATCAATGGAGTATTGATAAACTACCGTGATATAACCGAACGCAAACAGGCAGATGTAGCCCTTAAAAAGAGTAAAGCAGCTGTACAAAACAAGCTAAAAGCAATCCTTGAACCCGAAGGCAACATTGAGGTTCTTGAACTCTCCGATCTTATTGACACCAAAGCATTGCAGTCAATAATGGAAGATTTTTATAAGCTTACCGGTATGTTGGGAGCTTTACTTGATCTTTCAGGAAATGTTTTAGTAGCCGTGGGCTGGCAAGATATATGCGTAAAATTTCATAGGCAAAATTCTGAGTCATGCAAAAACTGTTTAGAAAGTGACACCATCCTCACCAAAAACGTACAACCAGGAAAATTCAAGGCTTATAAATGCAAGAACCACTTGTGGGATATGGTAACTCCACTTATAGTAGGAAACAGGCATATTGGTAATGTTTTTATTGGACAATTCTTTTATGAAGACGAAATGCCTGATATTGAAGTATTCAGACAGCAAGCTCGTCTCTATGGATTCGATGAGGAAGAATACCTTGCTGCACTTGAGTCAGTTCCACATTTCAGCCCTGAGACAGTAAAGACATGTATGCAATTCTATGTCAAGCTCGCAGAGATAATATCTACACTAAGTTACAATGCAGTCAATATGGCCAGAACACTCGCTGAACGCGAAAAGGCAGAATTTGCTCTTGCTGCTGAAAAAGAACACCTTGATGTAACGTTAAGCAGTATCGGAGATGGGGTTATAACAACAGATACAGAAGGTGAAATTGTTATGCTCAATAAAGTAGCTGAGAAACTGACAGAATGGTCATCTGAAGAAGCGGTTGGAAGACCACTAGAAGAAGTGCTAAACATGGTTAATGAGTCAACAAATAAAAAATGTGACAGTCCTGTTGAGAAAGTAATTGAAACCGGCAATATAGTTGAATTGGAGAATCATACATGCTTGAAAACAAAAAGTGGAAATGAGATTATTATTGCAGAGAGTGCAGCTCCTATACGAGATAGTAAAAGCAATATTATAGGAGTAGTTATTGTATTTAGAGATATGACAGAGAAAAACAGACTGGATGAGTCACTACAAAGAACACAAAAACTGGAATCTCTTGGTATCCTTGCAGGAGGAATTGCACATGATTTCAATAATCTTCTTGGTGGTATATTTGGCTATATTGAAATGGCAAAGGAAGAAACAACGGATAATAATGTTTCAAATCTTCTGGCAGAATCTTTAAGTAGTATTGATAGAGCGAAAGGACTTACTCAACAATTGTTGACCTTCGCAAAAGGTGGACTGCCTATTAAAAATATAGAAACACTTTTCCCTTTTGCCAAAAACATAGTCCAGTTTGCTCTAAGTGGAACATCTGTTTCCTGTAAGTTCGATATTCAAGATAAACTATGGTCATCAAACTTTGACAAAAACCAAATCGCACAGGTCATTGAAAACCTGACAATAAATGCGCAACAGGCAATGCCAAACGGTGGTCAAGTTAAACTTACTGCTGAAAATATATCAATTTTAGAAAACAAACATACTGATCTCTCGCCGGGAAACTATGTGAAGATTTCTTTGAAAGATTATGGCATAGGAATTCCCAAAGAATTTTTGACCAGAATCTTCGATCCATACTATACAACAAAATCAGATGGTCATGGACTAGGCTTGGCATCTTGCTACTCTATTGTAAAAAAACATGCTGGCTGTATAGACGTTCAGTCTAAACCAGGAAAAGGTAGTACATTTAATTTATACTTACCTGCTACATCGGATGCAAAATCAACAACAGAAAACAAAGAAAAAAAATTGCATAAAGGAGTAGGCACTTTCTTAGTTATGGATGATGAAAAAACCATCCTGGATATTACTAAAAGAATGCTTGAATCATTCGGTTATAATGTGATTCTTGCTGAAGATGGACAAGAGGCTATAGACATCTTTATGTCAATGGAAAAGGAAAATAAAAAGCTTGCTGGAATGCTCTTTGACATCACGATCTCTGGAAATATAGGTGGAAAAGAGGCTATTGATGAAATAAGAAAAATTTGCAAAGAGACTCCCGCATTTGTAGCAAGCGGGTATTCAAGTGACCCAATAATGGCAGAACCTAAAAAATATGGTTTCAACGCAAGCATATGCAAACCATTTATGAGAAAAGAACTTTCAAAGATGCTCGAAGATCACTTGACTCCCGAAACAGGCTAAGGTACTGTCAAAAGTTGTATGAAAAATATTTCTCCACTCACAGAGCGGACGCTACAAAGGGATGCAATGTAAGACAAACCAGTATTCGTTATTATAAAGCATAGTGTTATTCGTTGACAGTTGTAGAGTCGGTTCTGTGAACTGGAAAAATAAACGTCTTATACCAACATGCCTGTTTTAGGTGCACTTCGTGACAATCGTCAGTAAAACAAGATTTAGAGCATTAAAAAGAACATGCATGGTTATTGGAACAACAATGCTTCCAGACTTTAAGTAGGACAAGGACAATCCACACCCCAAAACAAAAATTGGCAGGAAAGATGGAATATGTCCGTGTATGGCTGCAAAAACTGCTGAGACAGCAAATACTGCAACAGGTATACTTGCATATTTCAATACATACGGGAATAGTATTCCCCTAAAAATTAATTCCTCAAAAACTGGACCAATAAAAATTGCAATACATGCAATGTAAATATTTATAACGAGGGAATCACTATTTGTAAAAGCAATAAGAATCTCTTGTGGTTCAACATCGTAACCCATCTGCCTTAAAACAAGACTACTAATAAGACTTGTAACCATAACTGGTGCAATAATCCGTACAAAACAGAGACAGCCATATCTTATATCTTTTGTTATATCATTATCCACATTAGGTAAATGATAGATGAATCTCCTATGGAGTTTCGTAACAAATAGAACACACAGAAAAATTCCAGGCAAATGTACAAGTAAAAAATTACTAGACAAATAAAATGAATATTCAATAATTGAAAGGTTCTCTCTGTTTGGCAAATCAGAATCACCCAAGTAATTAATTATATATGTAGGAATTGATCCTGCCACATAACTTGCTACAACAAAAAAGATGATAACAAAAACAATATCCGCACCAGTCCAATTGTTTGCTAGTATAGGAGAACATTTCAACTGTTTACTTATCTTCTCCCTATCAAGAATCATCTGCATAAGAGCTGCAAGTGCAAAAAATGCCGACATCAGCATAAACATGAAAATTATCACAAGTAATGTTTTGTATATGTTCATATATTCTTAATAACTAAAAAGGCGAGTTGTTGGACAACTCGCCTATTAACAAATTATAATTGATTTAGAGCGTACTGTTTAATGTGAAATAGGACTCTTCGCTGCTGTAGTAAACTCCAGCCTCAACAAGTTGGTTCGTAAAATTTTGTCAAAACACAGATTATGAATTGAACAAAAAGCCCTAATTCTCAATCTGAAAAAGCCTCATCAAAAACTCTGTCAGACTTAGGAAAATCCATGCTCTTAACAAAACTACATGCTTCTGTTGCACCAAATTCTCTATCCATTGCCGCATCTTCCCACTCTACAGAAAGAGGGCCATCATAATTAATAAAGTTTAAAGCTCTGATAATTGCTTCAAAATCAATTTCGCCTCTTCCAACACTTCTGAAGTCCCAACCTCTGCCTGGCTGTCCAAAGTTTAGATGAGATGAAAGAATACTACTTTTTCCATCTGTAGTAACAATGGCATCCTTCATATGTACATGATAGATTCTGTCTGGAAATTCTTCTATGAATCTAACAGGGTCAACCAATTGCCAATGCAAGTGACTTGGATCAAAATTAAAACCAAATGCTTTACGATAATCAACAGCTTTCAAAGCTCTTTCAGCAGTTACAATGTCAAAAGCAATTTCAGTTGGATGAACTTCAAGAGCAAACTTCACATCGCACTCATCAAAAACATCAAATATTGGATTCCACATTTCTGCAAAAAACTTAAAACCATCTTCAATCATTTCGTCTGTTACAGGAGGAAAACTGTACAATAGATGCCAGATTGATGAACCTGTGAAACCATTCACAACCGGCACTCCAAGATTTGCGGCTGCCTTTGCTGTCTTCTTCATTGATTCAACAGCCCATGCTCTCTTTGCTTCTGCATCTCCTGCACATGATGCTGGTGCAAAGCCATCTGATCTTGAATCATTATTCAAGTCACAAACAAGCTGCCCTGCCAGATGATTACTTATCGCATAAATATTCAATCCAGCATCTGACAAAATCTTTCTCTGAGAATCAACATATGTTGGGTCACTTACTGCTTTTTCAACATCAAAGTGATCCCCCCAACATGCAAGTTCCAAACCTTCATATCCCCAATCTGCTGCCATTGGTGCAAGCTCTTTAATTGGAATATCTGCAAATTGCCCTGTAAATAATGTTACTGGTCTAGTCATTTTAAAACCTTTCTGTTTAATCTAAATTTATAATGCCCAATGATATTAAAAATGCAAAAAACTTACAAGCCTTTTTTATGCCTTATTTTTCTGGTTGAACGCGCTTTTCGGTCATCAGGGACGATGCCCCTCCCAAAGGACAGCTTAATGTTATGTTGCCAGACGGGAGGAGGCCATCTCCGTCCTCGTACCTCGAACACCTCCCCTAAACAGGTCAGGAGCTAATACGTCCTCATCGTCAAAAGTATTTTCTAACTGCAAGATTATAAAGCTAAACCTAAATTGTCCTTAGATTTCTGGTTGAGAACAAAAACTTACTTTTCAACCAATAGAATAAATATTTGAATGATTTTTTTATCAGCTATTGGGTGATAAACATAAAAAATATTTTCACCCACAGATTAACACTGATTTGCACGGATAAACATCCGTGTTTAATCAGTGTGAATCTGTGGCTGATTTTATAATGTCTAAAAAATACGTTCAACCAGAAAAACAGGGTGAATTGTAAAGCTAAATACGAAAATATTTGATTATTTAATAATAAAACTGTATAATATTTTTTTAATTTAACTTGGAACCTTAATGAATATAATACTTAAACGAATATGCCTGTCATTCTTCTCAATTCTTATCTGTCTCATCATTCTTGAATTTGGAATAAGAATACTATCTAAAAACAAACCGGATCAAGTTGCAAAAATATTTGACAGAGGTGACTATATATACCGTACCTCATCAGAAAAGTTACACCCCTGGACAAAAGGTGTTACAAACAAACTGGAAATTATCGTAATAGGTGACTCAATAGCAAACGGTTCAGGTGTTCAACCTTATGATAGATTTTCAAATAGACTTGAATCATTTCTAAATTCTAATCCAAATGTACAACCTGCAGAAGTATTGTTGTTCGCAAAGGGTGGTCTATCCACAGAACAGGAGTATAACTCATATCTTAGAGCCTCTTTCATAAGTCAAAGCAACTTGTGCTTTTTTCTGACAAAAAGCTCATAAAATAGTTAAAAAAAATGGGTATTCATGGTATAATCATACCTTATACAACCAAATATAAGGAATACCCAT
>Ga0307987_1000133_pt1 | contig 45148 bp, 41 predicted proteins | sample EllFjometagen181_FD_203157 | JGI IMG/M metagenome (GOLD analysis project Ga0307987, IMG submission 203157) | Marine microbial communities from Ellis Fjord, Antarctic Ocean - #181 | ecosystem: Environmental > Aquatic > Marine > Unclassified | place: Southern Ocean | collected 2014-10-08 | reverse complement strand
GCTTCGACAACCGCTGGAACAAGCTGGGCATGCCCTGCTTGGGGGTCGAAGGCGGCTTCTCCAACATGATGGACTACGGCGACATCCGCATCGCCATGTCCTCCGATGGCATCGGCACCAAGGTCGAGCTCGCCGAGCGCATGGGGGTCTACGACACCCTGGGCTTCGACCTGGTGGCCATGACCTGCGACGACCTGGTGGCCAACGGCATCGAGCCGGTCAACCTCACCAACATCCTCGACGTTGACCGCCTGGACCACCGGGTGGTGGACCAGCTCATGAAGGGCCTGCACGACGCCGCCAAGCAAGCGGGCATCGCAGTGGTGGGCGGCGAGATCGCCGAACTTGGCGACCGCATCGGTGGCTGGGGTACGGGCATGCACTTCAACTGGTGCGCCACCGCCATCGGTGTGCTGCCCAAGGGCCAGCAGCCCATCGACGGCAAGGCCATCCAGCCTGGCCACGCGGTGGTCAGCCTGCGCAGTCGTGGCTTCAGGTCCAACGGTTTCTCCTTGATCCGCCGGGTCATGCAGAAGCAGCACGGCCCCCAGTGGCACAAGGCCATGGCCGACGAACACCGCAGCTGGGGCGAGGTGCTGCTGTCGCCGTCGCTGGTCTACAGCACCCTGGTCAACGGCCTGGTGCGCGAAGGCTGCCCCCTGCACGGCGTGGTCCACGTCACCGGCGGCGGGCTGGCCGACAACCTCTCCCGGGTGCTCGCAGGCCAGGGCCTGGGCGCCCACCTCGACTCCATCCACGAACCCCAGGCCTTCGTGCGCGCGCTGCAAGCCCTGGGCGACGTGCCCGAAGAGCAAGCCTACAAGCTGTGGAACATGGGCAACGGCATGCTGCTGGTGATGCCCCCCAGCGCTGTCGAGTCCGCCTGCAAGTTCGCCGCCCGCAAGGGCTACATGGCGCGCCCCTGCGGCCGCATCACCGACACGCGTCACATCGTCATCGAGTCCCGGGGCTGCCACCCCACCGAGCTCGTCTACGAATAGCGGGAGCTTCCATGTCCCAGCCACGGCCAACTGTCGTCCAGCTGCACCTCGATCCCTCCATGCCCGACGTGGCCGGCCGCCGCGTGGCGGAGTCGGCCAAGACCTGGCTCGGTCTCGAGCTGGGTCGGGTCAAGACCGTGCAGGTCTACGTCATCGACTTCCCCCTCGAGCCCGATCGAATCCGCAGCTTCGCCAGCGAGGCCCTGCGGGATCGGGTGCTCGAGCGCGTGGTGGTGGACGAGCCCTGGGCCGATCCGGCCTTCCGGTCCTTCGTGCTGGTGGCCAAGCATCCCGGCGTCACCGACGACGTCGGCATCTCCGCCCAGCGCACCCTGGCCGACTGGCTGCAGAAGCCCATCGACACCACCACCCAGCACATCTTCTCCCAGACCGTCTACCTGTTCGAGAACGCCATCCCCGAGCCCGAGCTCGCCAAGCTGGCCGAGCAGGTCCTGGGCAACCCGCTCATCAACCAGTTCCGCTACGGCGCCTTCGGCACGCTGCCTTGGGTCCACCCGGTGGTCAGCATCACCGCCCAGCCCGCCACCCACACCATCTCCCTGGACCTCCCCGACGATCAGCTGCTCGCCCTGTCCCAGCGCATGGTGCTGTCCCTGAACCTCGAAGAGCTCCACGCCATCCAGGCCCACTTCGCCGACCCGGCGGTGCAGGCCCTGCGACGAGCCCGCGACCTCCCCATGGACCCAACCGACTGCGAGCTCGAGGTGCTGGCCCAGACCTGGTCCGAGCACTGCAAGCACAAGGAGTTCAACGCGCTCATCCAGTACCGCGACCTCGACACCGGGGAAGAGCGCGTGGTGGACTCCCTGTTCAAGACCTGCATCCGGGGTTCCACCGAAGCCATCCGCGAGCGGCTGCGGGCCGCGGGTAACAACTGGCTGGTGAAGATCTTCTCCGACAACGCCGGCGTGGTGCGCATCGATGACGACCGGGTGTTCGTGTGGAAGGTCGAGACCCACAACACCCCTTCGGCCCTGGACCCCTACGGCGGAGCCATCACGGGCATCCTGGGCAACAACCGCGATCCCCTGGGCACCGGCGTGGGCGGTGGCAAGCTGCTGTTCAACACCAACGTGCTGTGCTTCGGCCCCCCCGACTACGACAAGCCCTTGCTGGCCGGCCAGCTGCACCCCGCCCGCATCATGGAAGGCGTGCGTCACGGCATCGAAGACGGCGGCAACAAGTCCGGCGTCCCCACGGTCAACGGCGCCATCGTGTTCGACGACCGCTACGCGGGCAAGCCCCTGGTCTACTGCGGCACCGGCGCCATCATGGCCAGCCACTACCTGGGCAAGCCCAGCTGGCACAAACCCATCGACCCGGGCGACCGCATCATCATGGCCGGCGGCCGGGTCGGCAAGGACGGGATCCACGGCGCCACCTTCTCCTCGGCCGAAGTCGACGAGAACTCCCCCCGCACCGCGGTGCAGATCGGCTCCCCCATCACCCAGAAGCTCTGCTCGGACTTCATGCAGCGGGCCTGCGCCCTGGGCCTCATCAAGAGCTCCACCGACAACGGCGCTGGCGGCCTGTCCAGCTCCGTGGGCGAGCTCGCCACCATCAGCGGCGGCGCGGTGGTGCAGCTCGAGCACGTGCCCCTCAAGTACCCGGGCCTGATGCCCTGGGAGATCTTCGTCAGCGAAGCCCAAGAACGGATGCAGCTGGTGGTCGAGCCCCACAACCTGCCCGAGGTGATGGCCCTGGCGGATCTGTTCGAGGTCGAGCTCACCGACATCGGCGAGTTCAACGACTCCGGCTACCTCGAGGTCCGCTATGGCGCGGAAGTGGTGGCCTACCTCGAGCACGAATTCCTGCACGAAGGCGTGCCCCGCAAGCACATGGTGGCCGAGTGGTCCGCCCCTGCGGTGGCCGAGCCCGACCTCCCCGAGCCCAAAGACCACAACGCGGTGCTGCTACAGCTGCTGGGTGCCGACGACATCTGCTCCCGCGAGCGGGTCATCCGCCAGTACGACCACGAGGTCAAGGGCAAGACCATCATCAAGCCCCTGATGGGTGCGGCGGGTGTCGCTCCCCAGGACGCCGCGGTGATGCGCTTCGACTTCGACAGCTACGACGGTGTGGCCGTCAGCAACGGGATCCTGCCCCGCTACGGCGACATCGATGCCTACGCCATGTCCGCCGGAGCCTTCGACGAGGGCATGCGCCAGATCGTGGCGGTGGGTGGCCAGCTGCCCGACCCCGATGACGACACCAACCGCTTCTGGACCGTCAACGACAACTTCTGCGTACCCGACTCGGACTTCCACCCGGTGCACAACCCCGATGGCAAGTACAAGCTCGCCCAGCTGGTGCGCATGGCCGAAGCCCTGTACGACATGTCCACGTTCTTCGGGATCCCCATGACCTCGGGCAAAGACAGCATGAAGAACGACTTCAGGGTCGAGGGCACCAAGATCTCGGTCCCGCCCACCATCCTGTACTCCATGGCGGCCCGGGTCCCCGATGTGCGGCGCTGTGTCACGGCGCAGTTCCAGTCGGCGGGGGATGTCATCTGCCTGCTGGGCGAGACCAAGGACGAGCTGGGGGGCAGCCAGTACTACAAGCTGCACGGCCAGCTGGGCGCCAACGTGCCCCGTGTGGACATGCAGCGCGCCAAGGAACTGTACGAGCTCACGGCCCAGGCCATCCAGAAGGGCCTGGTGGCCAGCTGCCACGACCTGAGCGACGGCGGCCTGGCGGTGGCCCTGGCCGAGTGTTGCTTCGGGTCGGGCTTCGGCTGCGAGGTGGAGATCTCCGTCGAGAAGTGGGGCCTGTCCCCCACAGCGCTGCTGTATTCCGAGTCCCACTCCCGCTTCGTGGCCTCGGTGCCCGCCCACAAGCTCCAGGCCTTCCTCGAGCTCATGGGAGACCACTGCCTTGTCCTGGGTCGCGCCACCCTGTGGCCCCACATGTGGGTCTGCAGCCAGGGCGAACCCATCATCGATCAGTACATCGGACACCTGCTCGAGGCCTGGCAAGGCGGCTCGGTGGGAGGTGTGTCATGACCGTCTCCGTCAACGCCCTGGTGATCACCGGGTTCGGCATCAACTGCGAAGAAGAGATGGCGGCGGCGTGGACCCTCGCGGGGGCCACCCCACGCATCGTGCACCTCAACGAGGTGCTGGCCGGTGCGGTGTCCATCCACGACTACCAGGTCCTCAGCCTGCCCGGCGGCTTCTCCTTCGGCGACGACCTGGGGAGCGGCAAGGTGCTGGCCAACAAGATCCGCTTCGCTCCCCTGCCCTCGGGTCAGACCCTGCTGGCGGAGATCCGTCGATTCCTTGGCGCTGGCGGCTTCATCATCGGCATCTGCAACGGCTTCCAGGCCCTGGTCAAGATGGGCCTGCTGCCCGATGTGGGCGGCGTGCAGGATCAGGAAGTCACCCTCACCACCAACAAGTCCGGCATCTTCGAGGACCGCTGGGTGCACTGCAAGGTTCGCGCGGGCACCCACACGCCCTTCCTGAAGGGGCTGGGGGTGCTCCCCCTGCCGGTACGCCACGGCGAAGGTCGCCTGTTGGTCAGGGACGAAGCCCTGCGTACCGCCATCGTCGCTGGCGGCCTGGACTGCATGGCGTACTGCACCCCCGAAGGCGAGCTCACCGGCGAGTACCCGGCCAACCCCAACGGCGCCGACCTGCACTGCGCCGCCCTGACGGACGCCACGGGCCAAGTGCTGGGCATGATGCCCCACCCCGAAGCCTTCCTGTCCCTCTACAACCACCCCGACTGGCCCGCCCTTCGCCGTCGCGACCGCGACATCTCCGAAGACGGTGCTGGCCTTCGCATCTTCCGCAACCTGGTGGAGCACCTCCAGGGCTAGGAGTCCGACCATGAACGTCCCCGTCCGTCGTGCGTTGCTGTCCGTCTCCGACAAGACCGGCATCGTCGACCTTGGCCAGGCGCTGCACGCCCTGGGCTGCGAGCTCGTCTCCACGGGGGGGACCGCTGCGGTGCTGCTCGAGGCAGGCCTGCCGGTCACCGACATCTCCGCGGTCAGTGGCAACCCCGAGGCCTTCGGGGGACGCATGAAGACCATCAGCTTCGCGGTGGAGTCGGCCCTGCTGTTCCATCGGCAGCGCGACGCGGCCGAGGCCGAAGCGCTGGACATCGTGCCCATCGACCTGGTGGCCTGCAACCTGTACCCCTTCGAGCGCACCTGGAAGGCGGGCGGCGACATGGACGCCCTGGTGGAGAACATCGACATCGGCGGACCCACCATGCTGCGGGCTGCGGCCAAGAACTTCCACGGGGTCGCGGCCCTGTGCGATCCCACCGACTACCCGGCGATCATCGAAGAGCTCCGGGCCCACGACGGCGCCACCACCCTCGCCACCCGCCAGCGCCTGATGCGCAAGGTGTTCGACCACACCGCCGACTACGACGCCGCCATCGCCGTGGCCATGTCCGAACAGGCCGGCGACCGAAGCCTGCGCTTCGCCTACGACAGCCCCAAGCCCCTGCGCTACGGCGAAAACTCCCACCAGCAGGCGGCGTTCTACCGCCAGCGCGGCGCTGCGCACTCCATGCACGACCTGGAGATCCTGGGGGGCAAGGCGCTTTCGTACAACAACATCGTCGATACCCAGGCTGCCCTCGAGGCCGCCGCGGGCTTGGCACCCGGTGGCATCGCCATCATCAAGCACACCAACCCCTGCGGCCTGGCCGTGGGCCCCCATCAGCCCGACACCTTCGCCGCGGCCTGGGCCGGCGATCCCCTGTCATCCTTCGGCTCGGTCATCGCGTTCAACACCGCTGTGGGTCTCGAGGCCGCGCGCTTCCTGAACCTGCACGCCGACAAGGTGCGCGAGCGCAAGTTCGTCGAAGTCGTGGCCGCCCCGGACTTCGAGCCCGAGGTCGTGGACTACCTGCGTCGCAACAAGAACCTGCGCATCGTGCGCACGAACCTGGACGATCTGAAGCAAGCCGAGGCGTGTCGCATGGTGCCCGGCGGTCTGCTGGTCCAAGACGCCGATCTGCAGGATCTCGGCGATCTGAAGCCCGTCACCCGCATCGAGAAGCTCATCGACCACGATCTGCTGCGCTTCGGTGTGGCCGCCGTGCGACAGGTCAAGTCCAACGCCATCGTCATCGTGCGCAAGCGGGCCGACGGCGTGCTGCAGCTGCTGGGCATGGGCGCCGGCCAGCCCAATCGGGTCAACTCCACCGCCCTGTCCATCCAGCGGGCCACGCTCAACCTCCAGCAAGAGGCCGAGCTACTGGCCGTCGATGCCACCCAGCACGTCGCGTCCGAGATGGCTCGGGCCTACCTGGTCTCCGACGCCTTCTTCCCCTTCCCCGACAATGTCGAAGTCGCCGCGGCTGCGGGTGTTCGCACCCTGTTCCAGCCCGGTGGCTCCATTCGAGACAAGGCCGTGACCCGTCGCTGTGACGAGCTCGGTCTCTCCATGGTCTTCACCGGCCTCCGCCACTTCAAGCATTGATCTCCGGAGCTCCCATGAACACCCTCAACGACTTCACCATCGGCCAGCTCGAGTACCTGCACGGCGGCAAGGTCCGTGAGCTCTACGCAGCAGGGCCCGATGAGCTGCTCATCATCGCCACCGATCGTCTCTCGGCCTTCGATCGTGTCCTCGAGTCCCCCATCCCGGGCAAGGGCGCTGTGCTGTCGTCCCTGGCGGCCTGGTGGTTCGAGCAGACCGCCGACATCATCCCCAACCACATGCTGCGAGTGGTGGATCCCAGCGCCTGCTTGGTCAAGCGCTGCGAACCCATCAAGATCGAGGTCATCGTGCGCGGGTACCTCTGCGGATCCATGTGGCGTCGCTACCGCGGCGGTGAGCGCAGCTTCGAGGGTCACGTCCTGCCCGACGGCATGACCGAGAACGCCCGGCTGCCTGAGTTCATCGTCACCCCCACCACCAAAGAAGCCGTGGACCGCCCCATCTCCCCGGCGGCCATCGTCAGCGAAGGCTGGACCACCCAGGTGTTGTGGGACCGCATGGAAGCCGCCGCCCTGGCCCTCTTCGAGCGCGGCACCCGCATCCTCGGTGAGCGCGACATCATCCTGGTGGACACCAAGTACGAGTTCGGCCTGCTGGCGGGCGACCTGGTGCTCATCGACGAGATTCACACCCCGGATTCGTCCCGCTTCTGGCCCGAGGAGTCCTGGCGTAGCGACCCGGTCAACGCTGTGCAGCTCGACAAGGAGTTCGTGCGCAAGTGGTTGCTGGCCCACAAGAAAGACGGCGTCGTTCCCAGCAGCCTGCCGGCGGCCGTGGTCATGGAGACCACCCAACGCTACCGCGAGATCTTCGAGCGCATCACGGGCAAGCCGGCTCCGGCGCTTCCCCGCAACGGCAGCAACCGCCTGTACCGCAACCTGCTCAACCAGGGTGTGATCAAGGAAGGCTGGGTGACCATCATCATGGGCTCGCCCATCGACGAGCCCCACTGCGTGAAGATCAAGGCCATCGTCGAATCCTATGACATCGCCAGCCACATGCGGGTGGTCAGCGCCCACAAGAACGGCGAGCGCATCCTGGGCATGGCGGAGTTCTACAACCGCGCCATCGAGCCGGGTGCGGTCATCGCCGTGGCTGGCCTGTCCAACGGTTTGGGTGGCGCCTTGGCCGCCAACCTGGTGGTGCCGGTGATCAACGCTCCCCCCGTCGCGGACCGGTCCGATCTGATGGTGAACATCCACTCGTCTCTGATGATGCCCTCCAAGACCCCCGCCGCCACCGTCGTGAAGCCGGCCAACGCCGCCCAGTTCGCCCTGCGCAGCCTCAACCTGCCCAGCCTCAAGCAACGCTTCGTCTCGGAGATCCAGGTCAACAAGGCCGAGATGATCGCCAAGGACGCCGACTTCCGGAGGCGCTAAGCATGGACGCCATCTCTCCACTGGACGGCCGCTACGCCGAGCGCCTGGTGCCGCTGCGGGCCTGCTTCTCCGAGCGGGCCCTGGTGGGCGCTCGGGTCGAGGTGGAGCTGCGCTACCTCCGCCTGCTCCACAGCAGGGGCCTGTTCCCCCTGAGTCCCGACGAGCATGCGCGGGTCGACGCCGCGCTTGGAGGGTTCAGCGAGGCCGACTACGCGGCGGTCAAGGACATCGAGGCGGTCACCCGCCACGACGTCAAGGCGGTGGAGATCTTCCTGCGGGACAAGCTGAAGCTCGCCCGTTCCCAGGCCATCCACTTCGGCCTGACCTCCGAGGACGTCACCAACCTGGCCTGGGGGCTGCTGTTCCGGCGCTACCTGCACCAGCTCCAGCTCCCACAGCTCGATGAGCTGATCCTCCGACTGGCGGATCTGGCCGAGCGCTGGCGTGACGTGCCCTTCCCGTCCCACACCCACGGTCAGCCCGCCTCGCCCACCACGGCGGGCAAGGAACTGGCGGTGTTCGCGGGGCGGCTGCTGCGGCTGAGGCAGCGATTGGCTGGCTTCCGCTTCATGGGCAAGCTGGCGGGGGCCACCGGCAACTACTCCGCCATGGTGGCCGCCTTCCCAGAGCACGACTGGGTCGATCTGGCTCAGACCCTGGTGGCCGAACTGGGCCTCGATCACAACCCCCTGACCACCCAGGTCGAAGACCACGACACCTTCGCGCGCTGGTTCGACCTGACCCGTGGCGTCAACAACGTGATCATCGATCTCGATCGTGACCTGTGGGCCTACATCAGCCGGGATCTGTACCGGCAGCACAAGGCCCCGGGCCAGGTGGGCAGCTCCACCATGCCCCACAAGGTCAACCCCATCAACTTCGAGAACTCCGAGGGCAACCTCGAGCTGTCCAACGCCCTGCTGGCGCTGCTGTCCGACAAGCTCTGCCGCTCACGTATGCAGCGGGATCTGTCCGACAGCACAGTCCAGCGCAACGTGGGCGTCGCCATGGGCCACGCCCACCTCGCCTGGATGGAGTGCCTGCGGGGGCTGGCCAAGATCGAGCTTGACCCGGTCAGCTGCGCCCGCACCCTCGAGGCCCACCCCGAGCTGCTGAGCGAGCCCATCCAGACCATCCTCAAGGTCGAGGGCGTGCCCGACCCCTACGAGCTGCTCCGGAAGCACACCCAGGGCCGCGATGTCACCCGGGCCAGCCTGATGGCCATGCTCGACGGGCTCGACATCAGCGACGCAGCGCGCCAGCGCATCCAGGACCTCACCGTGGCCGGCTACGTCGGCATCGCCCCTGCGCTCGCCGACCGCATCATCGCAGCGGTCCGCAAGGAGATCACGCCATGAACATCGCCGTCCTCGGTTCCGGTGGTCGTGAGCATGCCCTGGCCTGGAAGCTGGCCCAGAGCCCGCTTGCCGACACCGTCTACGTGATGCCTGGCAACGGCGGGACCGCCAACAACGTGGCCGTCGATCCCATGGACTTCGAGGCCGTGGGCGCGGCCTGTCTCGAGCGCGGGGTGGAGCTGCTGGTGGTGGGGCCGGAAGACCCCCTGGCCGCGGGCATCGTCGATCACTTCGCGGGTTCGGAGATCAAGGTCTTCGGACCCAGCGCCGCGGGGGCCCAGCTCGAAGGCTCCAAGGCCTGGTCCAAGGACTTCATGGCCCGTCACGGCGTGGCCACCGCCGCCTACCGACACTTCCCCCGACCCGGCGATGCCCAGGGTTGGGTGCGCGAGCGCGGCGGCGCCTGCGTGGTGAAGTACGACGGCCTGGCCGCCGGCAAGGGCGTGTTCGTTTGCCACGACACCACCCAAGCTCTCGAGGCGCTGGCCACGGTCCAGGAGCGCTACGGCGCCGACGCCCCCACGGTGGTCGAGGACTGTTTGCTGGGTAACGAGGTGTCCATCCTGGGGCTCACCGATGGGTCCCACATCTCCCTGCTGCTGGCCTCCCAAGACCACAAGCAGCTGCTCGACGGCGACCGCGGGCCCAACACCGGCGGCATGGGCGCCTTCTGCCCGGTACCGGCCTTCGATCTGATGATGCTCGAGCAGGTCCGGGCCGAAGTGGTGGAGCCCACCCTGCAGGGCCTACGGGCCGAGGGCATCGACTACCGGGGCGTCATCTACTTTGGGCTGATGATGTGCGCCGATGGCCCCAAGCTGCTCGAGTACAACGTGCGCCTGGGCGATCCCGAGACCGAAGCCGTGCTCCCGGCCCTGAGCAGCGACCTGGTGGAGCTGATGCTGGCGTGCCTCGATGGCAGCCTGATGCTCTGTGACATGCACTTCGAGCCGGGCTTCTTCGTGGACCTGGTGCTGGCGTCGGGGGGCTACCCGGGCGGCTACCCCAAGGGCCTCGAGATCAATGGTGCCGACAGCGCGCCAGAGGGTGTGTTGGTCTTCCACGCCGGCACCCGCCGGGACCAAGCGGGCCGGCTGGTGACCTCCGGAGGACGCGTGCTCAACGTGGTGGCCCATGGCGAGACCCTGGATGCCGCCATCGCCAAGGCCTACGCTGCGGCGGATGGCATCGGCTTCGAGGGTAAGATTCAGCGAGGCGACATCGGTCGGCGGGAGTGGCTGCGCTGATGAACAAACAACGCGTCGCCATCCTCATCTCTGGCCGGGGCTCCAACATGGTGGCCCTGGCCGAGCAGGCCAGCAGCGGTATCCTCGCTGGCTGTGCCGAGGTTGTGGTCGTGGCGTCCAACAAGCCCGACGCCGCCGGCCTGGACAAGGCCCGGGCCATGGGCCTCGAGACCCGGGCCAGCAGCGCTGTGGGCAAGCGCCGTTCGGTCTTCGATGGTGAGCTGCTCGACCTCCTCGATCCCTTCGCTCCCGACTGGATCGTTCTGGCTGGCTACATGCGGATCCTGACGCCCCAGGTCATCCGCCGCTACCCCGGACGCATCGTCAACATCCACCCCGCCGACACCCGCGAGCACCAGGGTCTACACGGCTACGGCTGGGCGTGGGACCAACGCCTCGAGGCCACGCGGGTCACCGTCCACGTGGTGGACGAAGGCCTGGACACCGGCCCGATCCTCGGCCAGCGGGACGTGGACCTTCGCGGCGTCCAGAGCCTCGAAGATGTCGAGCAGCGTGGGTTGGCGGTCGAACATGGGTTCTACGCCGAGGTCCTGAGGGATCTTTTCACCGGCGCCGTGGCGGCGTCAGGGAGCGCATAGCATGTGCGGAATCATCGGGATCAGCGGCCAGAAGAACGTCTTCCCCGATCTGCACGCGGGCCTGCTGGCGTTGCAGCACCGGGGCCAAGACGCTGCGGGCATCGTCACCTTCAACAAGTCCTTCAAGCTCAAGAAGGGCCTGGGAATGGTCAGCCACGTGTTCCGTGAGCGGCATGTGCCGCGACTGGCGGGCAACATGGGCCTGGGCCACGTGCGCTACGCCACCCAGGGCGTGAACGAAGAGCTCGACGCCCAGCCCATGGCGGTGAACTACCCGTTGGGCATCGCCATGGTGCACAACGGCAATGTCACCAACTTCAACCAGCTGCGCCGCAGCCTGTACCAGGAGAATCACCGCCTGGTGCAGACCTCCTGCGACGTGGAGCTGATCCTCTACGCCCTGGCGGCCGAGCTCGAGACCAAGAACCTGGCCCACGTCTCCGTGGACGAGATCTTCGAGTGTGTCGCCGCGGTGCAAGCTAAGGTCCAGGGCGCCTACTCGGTCATCGCGTTGATCGCGAACGTGGGCATGGTGGCCTTCACCGACCCCCGGGGCATCCGCCCCCTGGTCATGGGCCAGCGCTACGACGACGCCGGGCCCGCCTATGCCTTCGCGTCGGAGACCAACGTCTTCGACTACTTGGGCTTCGAGACGCTGCGGGACGTCGAAGCCGGCGAGGCCGTGTTCATCGACATGGATCGCCAGGTCCACACCCGCACCTGCTTCAAGAAGAACCCGGCGTTCTGCGTCTTCGAGTACATCTACTTCGCCCTCGAAGACTCCGTGCTCCACGGTCGCACCGTGGCGGGCGAGCGCGTGCGCATGTCCCGTCCTCTGGCGCGCACCTTCGCCGCCACGGGCCTCGAGCCGGACATCGTCATCGACGTGCCCTCATCTGCGTACTTCTTCGCCTCGGGCATGGCCGAGACGGTGGACGCCCCCTACCGGCGCGGGCTGGTGAAGAATCCCCACATGGGCCGCAGCTTCATCAGCCCCGACCAGGAGAGCCGGGAGCGGGTGGTCCGCCAGAAGCTCAATCCCATCAAGGATGTCATCGCCGGCAAGAAGATCGCCGTGGTGGATGACTCCATCGTCCGCGGTACCACGTCCCGCCACATCGTCCGCATGCTCAGGGAAGCCGGCGCGAAGGAAGTGTACTTCGTCTCGGCGTCCCCCCCGTTCCAGTATCCCTGTGTGTACGGCATCGACATGTCCATCAAGCGGGAGATGATCGCGGCCAAGTACAGCGTCGAGCAGATCGCCCGATACATGGGTGCTGAGACCGTTGTGTATCAGAAGCTCGAAGACCTGCAGGAACTCTACAAGGACCTCCCCTGCTGCTTCGCCTGCTTCTCGGGCGAGTACCCCACCGAGCTCACCAGCAGCGAGCTCGATGAGATCGAGCAGGAGAGGGTATGCTCCAAGAACAAGTAGAGACCGTCGTCATCATCGACTACGGCGGGCAGTACACCCACCTCATCGCCAAGGCCGTGCGGGCCCTGGGTGTCTACAGCCGCATCGAGCAGCCCGAGACCTTCGAGCCCGACGATGACAAGCTGGTGGGCATCGTGCTGTCCGGTGGGCCCAACTCGGTCTACGATCCGGGCGCACCCCAGCTGCAATTCGACCCCATGGCGGTGGGGGTTCCCATCCTGGGTCTCTGCTACGGTCACCAGCTGCTGGCCAAGGCCGTAGGCGGTGAGGTCCACGGCGAAGGCCAGGGTGAGTACGGTCTGGCGGAAGCCCACTGCAGCACCACCGCCACCCTGTTCCGGGGCCTCACGCCGGTGCAGCCGGTGTGGATGAGCCATCGGGATCGGGTGGTGAGCATGCCCGAGGGCTGGACGGTCACGGCGTCGTCCCCTTCCCTGCCCATCGCCGGCTATGCGTCTCCGGATCAGCGCATCTTCGGGCTGCAATTCCACCCGGAAGTGAGTCACACGCTGCACGGCGAGGCCATCCTCGACAACTTCCTGTCCCGCTGCACCCAGCGGCGCGACTGGGATCCCGGCAGCTACACCGAGCTGCTGACACAGCAGGCCCGCCAGCAGGTGGGTGACCGGGACGTGTTCCTGCTGGTGAGCGGCGGGGTGGACTCCCTGGTCACCCTGGCCCTGCTCATCCGCGCCTTGGGCCCTGAGCGGGTCCAGTCCCTGCACGTGGACACCGGCTTCATGCGTCTGGGCGAGTCGGCAGAGATCATGGAGTTCTTGGCCGATCTGGGCTTCGAGAACCTGCGCCTGGCCGAAGCCGAGCAGCGCTACCTCCGCGAGCTTAGTGGGGTGGTCGAGCCCGAGCGCAAGCGCCACATCATCGGCCGGCTGTTCGTGGATGTGGTCAACGACGAGGTCAAGCAGCTCGAGATCGGCGATGACTGGCTGCTGGCGCAAGGCACCATCTACCCCGACAGCATCGAGTCCGGCTCCACCGCCAACGCCGCCACCATCAAGACCCACCACAACCGGGTCAGCGAGATCCAGGCGCTCATCGAAGCCGGCCGGGTGGTGGAACCCCTGCTGGACCTGTACAAGCACGAGGTCCGCGATGTGGGCCGCGAGCTGGGCCTGCCCGATCACCTGGTGGACCGCCACCCCTTCCCGGGACCGGCCCTGGCCATCCGCGCCCTGTGCAGCGATCAGGCCGCGCCACCGTCGGGCTACGACGCCGACGCCGCCGAGCTGTCCACCCTGGCGGCCCGCCACGGCATGTGCGCCGCGGTGCTGCCGGTGCGTTCAGTGGGCGTCCAGGGTGACGCCCGCACCTACGAACACCCCGCCGCCATCTGGTACCCCGACGCCCGGGACCCCGACTGGGAGGCCATCCAGACCTGCGCCGCAGAGCTGGTCAACCGCTTCCGCAGCCTCAACCGGGCCGTGTTCGTGCCCGGCGGCGGTGACCCCACGGACCTCGCCCTGCGACTCACCTTCCTGACCCGACCCGGCATGGACCTGCTGCGCAAGGTGGACCACGTCACCCACGAGCTGACCGCCCACTGCATGCAGATCTGGCAGATGCCCGTGGTGGCCTTGCCCCTGTTCGACGCGGATAGCTGTCAGGCCTTCGTGCTGCGGCCGGTCTGCTCCCGCGACGCCATGACCGCCGACTTCTATCGCATGGAACCCGCGCTGCTGCGGCGGGTGGTCCAGGCGGTCTCGGCGGTCCCCGGCGCGGGGATGCTCCTGTACGACGTCACCACCAAGCCTCCGGGAACCATCGAGTGGGAGTGAACATGCGCATCATCAACGCCCGTTGGCTCGCCCCCGACGGTGCATGGACCGACGGCGTCATCGACGTCGTGGATGGCCGGCTCCAGCTGCTCCCCAGCGCCATCGCCCCCGCCACCGACGACACCCTCGATGCCGCTGGCAAGTTGGTGTTGCCGGGCATCGTGGACCCCCACGTGCACCTGCGCGAGCCCGGTCAGATCTACAAAGAAGGCGTGCGCAACGGCACCCGGGCCGCCTTGGCCGGTGGCGTCACCACCGTTCTGGCCATGCCCAACAACGCCCCGCCCACCTCCACCGCGGCGCGGCTCGAGACCAAGCGGGATCGTTTCCGTCGCAAGAGCCTGGTGAACTGGGGCCTGTTCCTGCAGGCGTCACCCCGGCACGGCGATCCTGGAGTCGCCAGCGCCATCGCCCCTGGCGTCTGCGGGCTCAAGGTCTACATGGCCAAGTCCTCGGCCCACCCAGGGGTCAACAGCCCCGAGGATCTCCTGGCCCTGTTCCGGGCCTGGCCCGTGGTGGCCATCCACGCCGAAGACGACACCTGCTTCTGCGATGGCCCCTTTGACATGCGGAACATCGCCCACCACGTGCATCGCCCCCGGGGCTCCATCCAGGGCGCTCTGGGCAAGATCGAGTGGGCCCTGCGCCAGCTCGAACCCCACCAGCGCCCCCGGGTCATCATCCTGCACGCCGCCACCATCGACGAGGTCACCTGGCTTGCGCGTATGAAGGCCGATCGCTTCGACGTACACGGCGAGACCTGCCCCCACTACCTTCTGTTCACCAGTGAAGACCAGATCGCTCGAGGGGGCGAGCTCAAGTGCAACCCGCCCATCCGCAGCGGCCTGGACCGGGAGGCCCTCCGCGATGGCATTCAGCGGGGCTTCATTGACTTCATCGCCACCGACCACGCCCCCCACGCCCCGGTCGAGAACGCCCTGCCGGACACCCCGCCGTCAGGCATCGCGGGCATCGAGTGGCTCTGGCCCCTGATGCTGCACGGACGGGATCAGGGCTGGTACGACGACCGCGAGCTCACACGTGTCGCGTGCGCCGCCGCTGCCCACTGTTACGACATCCCTGGCCGGAACGGCATCATCGATGGTAACGCCGCCGACCTGGTGCTGGTGGAGCACGCCCCCGACACCCCCTTCCCCGCCGTGGTCACCAAGGCCGGGCTCACCCCCTTCTCCACGGTCCCGCTGGCCTGGCGCGTGCGCGCCACCATCGTCAACGGGGTCGTCGCATACGACAACGGACGCTTCACTGGCGCCACCGGCGCGCAAGAGGTCTACACACCATGAGCTACCAGGACGATCTCGTTCGCCTGCTCGTCGACGCCGGAGCCCTGCGCTTCGGAGACTTCACCCTCAAGGCTGGGGGCAAGTCCCCCTTCTTCGTGAACCTGGGCGACGTGGCCAGAGGCGACCAGCTCGCCGGCCTCGGCACGCTCATGGCTGCGGCCCTCGAGCAGGACTTTCCCCTGTGCAACCACCTGTTCGGCCCGGCCTACAAAGGCATCGTCATGGTCAGCGCCATCGCTCAGGCCGCCAGCCTCGAGCAGCGCAAGGACCTGCCGTTCTTCTACGACCGCAAGGAACGTAAGGCCCACGGCGAGGGCGGCTCCTATGTCGGCAAGACCCCTGTGGACGGTGACCGTGTGGTGGTCATCGATGACGTGTACAGCTCCGGCGGCACCAAGGTCGAGGCCGTGAAGATGCTGGCTGAGAGCTTCGGCGTCACCCCCATCGGCATCCTGGTGGCCGTGGACCGACGTCCCCGCGGGGTCGCGCTGGATCCGTCCCTGCCCCCCATGACATCCATCGTGGACCTGCCCTTCCTGGTGGACTGGCTGGCCCGCAACGACCCGGCCCACGTCGGATCCGTCCTTCGCTTCTACGAGGAGGGAGCATGAGCAAGCGCTGGAGTATCGTCCCTGCCCTGGACGTCCTCGATCTCGATGTCATGGAGCGGGTCGTCTCCGCCCTGGCCGACCACCCCTTCGTGCACGGCTACAAGCTGGGCTTCTCGGTGGGGCTCACCCACGGCCTACCCAAGGCCGTCGAGCTCATCCGCAAGCACAGCGACAAGCCGGTCATCTACGATCACCAGAAAGCCGCCACGGACATCCCCGCCACCGGCAAGCTCTTCGCATCGGTCATGGCCAACGCCGGTATCGACGAGGTCATCCTGTTCCCCCAAGCCGGCCCCGTCACCCTTCGCGCCTGGATCGAGGCCCTGCACGAGCGCGACCGCAAGGTCATCGTGGGCGGCGCCATGACCCACCCGGGCTACCTCGATGCAGAGGGCGGCTTCCTGCTGGATGCGGCCCCCGAGCGTATGTACAGCATCGCCCGCGAGGCTGGCGTGCGGGCCTTCGTGATGCCGCTGACCAAGCCCGACATCGCCCAGGCCGCCGCCGCCGCCGCCGGCGTGACCCAAGACATGGAGGTCTACAGCCCGGGCTACGGCAGGCAGGGCGGAGACCCGGCTCGGTTCCCCTTCTTCCAGCATCACCACGTCATCGTGGGCCGCGCTCTGCTGGGCGCGGACGACCCGGCCGCGTGGGTCAGCCAGCAGCAGGCCCTGCTGGAGTCCATCGTATGAAGCGGGACCTCATCAGCATCAACGACCTGACCCGGAGCGACATCGAGCGCTACCTGGCCCAGGCCGCAGCCATCGAGGCGGTGCCCCGGCGCGACAAGATGGACATCCTGAGGGGGTACATCCTGCTCGAGATGTTCTTCGAGCCCTCGACCCGCACCAAGCTGTCCTTCGAAGCAGCCATGCGGCGGCTGGGTGGCGATGTCATGGGATTTTCCGATGTGTCCACCACGTCGGTAAAGAAGGGCGAGAGCTTTCTGGACACGGTGCACACGGTCGAGAACTACGCCGACATCATGGTCATCCGACACGCCCAGGAAGGCACCGCACGCCTGGCGGCGGAAGCCAGCCGCCTGCCGGTGCTCAACGCCGGTGACGGCACCAACCAGCACCCCACCCAGACCTTGCTGGACATGTACACCATCCAGAAGTTCTTCGGGCGGGTGCAGGATCTCAAGATCTGCCTGGCGGGGGATCTGCGCTACTCCCGCACGGTCTACTCCCTGCTCAAGACCCTGATGATGTTCGAGGGCAACGAGTTCTTGCTGTGCTCCCCCGAGAGCCTGCGGGTGCCGTCCTACCTCAAGTACGACGAAGACGGCCGTCGCCAGTCCTTCGTGGAGACCGATGATCTGGCCGCAGCGGTCAAGAACTGCGACGTGCTCTACGTCACCCGCATCCAGCGCGAGCGCTTCGCCGACAGCGTGGAGTACCAGAAGGTCAAGAACGTCTTCGAGCTCGACGCCGCCATGCTCGAGGGTGCGAGGCCCCACATGAAGGTCCTCCATCCACTGCCCCGGGTCAACGAGATCAAGCCCGACGTCGATGTCACCCCCCACGCTGGCTACTTCGAGCAGGTGTTCAACGGCATGATCATGCGTCAGGCTGTGTTGATGCATCACCTGGGGGTGACCCTGTGAACCAGACCCACCAACACCTGTACATCCCCAAGATCGAGTCCGGTGTGGTCATCGACCACATCCCCGCGGGGCTGGGCCCACGCATCGTGGAGATCATCCACGCCCACCCAGGGCTCGAGAAAGCCATGGTCAGCCTGGGGCTGAACTACGGCAGCACCAAGCAGGGCCGCAAGGACATGGTCAAGGTCCACGATCATCGACTGCCGGACACCGTGCTCGAGCAGATCGCCCTGGTCTCCCCTGGGGTCACCATCAAGCGGGTCGAGGGCTTCGAGGTCACCGCGCGCATCGTGTTGCAGCCGCCTCACAAGATCGTTGGGCTGGGCCGGTGTCGCAACCCCAACTGCGTCACCAACACCGAAGCCGCGGTCACCACACGCTTCATGGCGGTGGACAACAAGGCCCTCAAGTTCCGCTGCGGATTCTGCGAGCGGGTATTCCGCCTGCGGGACATGGAGTTCGTGCTGCCCCGTTCGGCGTGGCGCAAGGGCTGCAAGCGGTGAAGATGCGTGGCGCTGTTTTTACCTCGCGCAGAGACGCTGTGACGCCAAGATGTGAGTGGCTGCCGGGTGGTGTTGCGGAGGGGCGGAGCCTGGTTTTTGCCTCACGCAGAGACGCAGAGGCGCAGAGCGCGAAGGGTCCAGGCGGGCTGTGGCGCAGTGGCAGAGAGCGTTTGGGAGAGGGCTTCCGCTCCGTGATTGCTGCGACACCGGCTCCGTGCAGGCTGCTCACCGGGACGCAACGCCACGACCCGCTACCGTCGCTTCGGCGTGCCACCACCCCCAGCACCCTCGGAGTGGTAGCCGCAATAAACGCCCACGCTTCGACCCGAAGCTGCCACAGCTCGCCAGCCACCAATACGGCTCGAAACACCCTCTCTGCGGCTCTGCGGCTCTGCGTGAGATCCAGCGACGCAGCAGACCGCCACCAAGTTTCGAGACTAGCGGCTTCGACGCGAAGTACAGCGATGTGCGCGAGACCAGTGCGCCCAGGAGTCACCCATGGCTAGTCCCTCCCTCGCCACCACCATCGCCGGTGTGGCCCTCGAGCGCCCCTTCGTGCTCGCCTCGGGCATCCTCGGCGTGTCGGCCTCGTCCATGACCTTCGCTGTGGACCGGGGTGCCGGAGCCGTGACCACCAAGTCGGTGGCGTGGGAGCCCCGTCGGGGGCACGCCAACCCGGTGGTGGCGCCCTTCGAGCATGGGCTGCTCAATGCCGTGGGGCTCTCGGGTCCTGGAGCGGTGTTCATGGCCGGTGAGATCGAGGCCTTCAGGGCACGCAGTGACGCGCCCATCATCGGCTCGGTGTTCGGAGCCGACCCCGAGGAGTTCGCGCGGGTCACGGCGGAGCTGGTCAAGGCCAAGCCCCATATGATCGAGGTGAACGTCAGCTGCCCCAACGTCAGCTCCGAGTTCGGCGTGCCGTTTTCGGCTGATCCTGTGGCCACCGCCGAGATCACCCGGGCGGTGGTCGAGGCGGCGGGAGGCATCCCCGTGGCCACCAAGCTTTCCTTCCACTGCCCCTCGCTGGGGGTGATGGCGCGGGCCTGCGAAGAGGCCGGCGCTTCGGCGCTCACCGCTATCAACACCATCGGTCCGGGTATCGTCATCGAGCCGGGCTTCCGCAAGCCGGTGCTGACCAACACCATCGGCGGCGTCTCCGGGCCCGCCATCCTTCCCTTGGCGGTCAAGGCTGTCTGGGACATCCGCCGTGCCTGCGGCCTACCCATCATCGGCACCGGCGGCGTGGAGACCCTCGACGGCGCCCTGCAGATCCTCATGGCCGGAGCCACAGCGGTGGGCGTGGGCACCGGACTGTGGCGCCGTGGTGCTGGGCTGCTGGATGACTTGAACACGGAGCTCGAGGCATGGCTGGAACACGAGGGCTGCACATCGATCACCGAGATCATCGGGGTGGCCCATGACTAATGGACAAAACCGACCTTCGGCGGCCCTGTCTCGTGCCGTTCGAACAGATGGCGTCGGAGACGCCACAGCTCAACGTCACGTCCCCACCATGGGCCACAAGGCCCTGCCCATCCTACGCATCATTGATCACGGCCCCGATACAAAGAGCTTCGTGCTCCCCGCCCCCTTCCCCACCTCTCTGCCCGGCCAGTTCGTCTTCGCCTGGCTGCCGGGCCTGGGCGAGAAGCCCTTCAGCATCTCCGAACAACACGGCGACGAGATCGAGCTCACCGTCAAGGCCCTGGGCCCCTTCTCCCGCGCCATGATGGCCCTCGAGCCTGGTGACAAGCTGGGCCTGCGGGGCCCCTATGGGTCAGCCTTCGAGGTTCCCGGCCCCGCGGTGCTGCTGGGCGGCGGCATCGGCATCGCCCCCATCCGCTTCCTGGCCCGACAGCTCGAGCGCCAGGGCCGGTCCGTGCCCATCCTGCTGGGTGCTCGCAGCAAGGACGAGCACGTCTTCGTGTCGGACTTCGAGCGCCTGGGCGCCCGCTTCGCCACCGACGACGGCTCCCTGGGCCACCACGGCTTCGTCACCGATCTGCTGCGCGACCTGCCCATGACCAGCGACACCACCCTGTGCGCTTGCGGCCCCGAGGTGATGCTGGTGGGTGTGCGCGGGGTGGCGGCTGAGCTCGAACTGCCCATGCAGCTGTCCATGGAACGCTACATGAAGTGCGGCCTGGGCATCTGTGGCCAGTGCTGCATGGACGGTTCGGGGGTGCGCTGCTGTGTAGAGGGCCCGGTGTTGGACGACGCCCTGCTGGACGGGGTCACCGAGCTGGGCCAGACGCATCGGGATGGGACGGGGCGGCGCTGAAGGCGAAGCGCATATGGTTGGTGCTATCCTGTCGCCTGGGAGGTCGACAGGAACACGCCTCGAGTGAGCTGTTGGTTCGTGATGGTGGGGCTGGTACCGGTGGGCTGCGGCCCACTGTGGGGCCCGGGCAAAGACGAGGGGATGGGCTGCAATGACGACGACAGCAGTGTCTTTCCGGGCGCCGATGAGGTCTGCGACGGCATCGACAACGACTGCGACGGGATGATCGACGAGGGCGACGCCTTGGATGCGGCGCTCTGGTTCCTCGACGCGGATGGCGACGGCTACGGCGCCGACCATTCTATCGTGACCTCTTGCAGCCAACCTGCCGGCTACGTGGACCAAGGCGGCGACTGCGACGACCAGGACCCGGATCTCAACCCCGATACTTATTGGTACGCCGACGCGGATCTCGACGGCTTCGGCGACCCTGGTGAATTCGAGCAGCAGTGCATCCAGCTTGCAGGCTACGTCGCGGACGACACCGACTGCGACGACACCCGAGACGACGTGAACCCCGGCGAAGAAGAGCGGTGCGACGACGTGGATCACGACTGCGATGGTGACGTCGGCATGGTGGATGCCGACGCGGACGGCGTCGCCGAGTGCGAGGGCGACTGTGACGACCACGACGCCACCATCTACCCAGGCGCCACCGAGACCGTGGGTGACGGAGTGGACTCCGACTGCGACGGTGATGATGGTTAGGCCGCCAGCAGAAATGGGCCTGCCCCTGGGACCCGCGCCGCGCCGCTAACGAGCCTCGTAGCGCTCCACATACGGACTCTTCTGGACGGTGGCCTGGGCCCGCTCGAGGGTGACCGTCACAGTGATGGCGGGGCCATTGCGCCCCACGTCGACCGTGGCTTCCCCCAGGCTGGTGGAGACCTGTCGCTGGCCGGTGACGCCGGTGTCCAGTGCGCTACGGGCCAACCAGAGGGCCTGGGTGCGCACCTGGTCGGGCTGCCAGCGGTGTTGCTCGAGCGACAGCCGCGAGAAGAACACGGCGCTGGCGGCAGCGCCCATGGCGATGACCACCAAGATCAGGATCAGGCTGTGACCGCGGCGATTCATGGGGCCTCCAGCGGGATGAAGAAACGGCTGTGTTCCTGTCGGGTGGGGCGCAGCACGCGGGTGAGCTCGAGCTCCACCCCGTCCTGGACCCGCTCGAAGGCGGTGACCCCGGTGGCCAGGCCGCGGGCGCCACGGCATGGCTCTGCGAGCTCTCGCGAGAGCACCCCGCGCTCGTCCACCCGGTAGCTCACCTGGCACCCATCCAGCTTCCAAGCCAGTTCCTGGCCTTCGATCGGGACACCCCGGCGAACATCGAGGCGGAGCTCTTCGGTGACCGAACGCAGCTGATCGGCGCTCTGAAGGTGCCACAGGCCCAGGCTGTGGGTCTCCTCGACGATGAGGGCGCCGGCGTAGACCAAGGGGATCAGCACGATCAGGATGGTCAGGCAGATGGCCAGCTCCACCGCGGTGAAGGCACGCCGGCTCATGGGAGGCTCCCAGCGGCAGCGAAGACGGTGAGGGAGCGTTCTTGGGTCAGGCCAAGGGGTGGCCGCCATCGGACGGTGACGGTGGTGAGACCCTCGGCTGACGCGGAGCTCACCTCTGCATCAGGCAGAGACTCAACCAGACGTTGGGTCACATCGGCGCTCACCGGCTGACCGCTGGACGCGCAGCCCGCGTGGTACTCGAGCAGCAGCAGTGCGCGCTCTCTCTGCAGCTCGGCGAAGCCCGCCATGCGAGCCTGATGCGCGGCGCCGACGATGATGCTGGAGCTGATGCCAATGATGGCCACGGTGATCATGAGCTCGACGAGGGTGGTGCCGCGGTTGCGCATCAGAACAGCTCCCTGGCTTCGAGCAGAGAAGCGACGGGGACGCGGACGCGCCCCAGGCCAGCACAGGCGCTGCAGCCTTGGCCAGAACAGTCCGAACACGGCCTGGTCTCGAGCCGCTGGTGGAGTACACCCAGCAGCGAGGACTCGAGCACGCCCCGCTCGGCCCCCAGATCCAGCAGCCTCTGTACAGCCTCGTGAGGCGAGCCGGCGTGCAGGCCAGCCAGCACCAACCGGCCGGTGTGGGCGGCCTCGAGAGCCAGGGACGCCTGGGGGGCATCGCGGATCTCGCCCACAGCGATGACGTCCACGTCTTGACGCAGGGCTCCCACCAACGCCGCTTCGGCTGTAAGCCCCCGAGCCGGGCAGAGCTCGACCTGATCCACCGGTATGCCGGCCAGCCGCAGGCGCTGCTCCACCGGGTCTTCCAGGCTCAGGTGGGCATCGCCGCGGCGCTGGGCCAGCCTGGCCAGGGCTGCGTAGATGGTGGTGGTCTTACCTGCGCCGCTGGGACCCGCCACCAGCAGCAAGCCCGATCGACGTTCTAGCAGCGCCTCGAACTGCACCCGCACCGCATCCTCGAAGCCGAGCTGTCCGAGGTCCAGCAGTCGTCCGAACAGCCGCACGGCGGCGCGCTCTCCCAGGGCTGTGGGCATGAACGACGCCCGAGCGTCGGCGGTGATGCCCTGGCGGGGAATGCGTCCTTCCTGAACCACATCGCAGCGATAAGGCAGGCAGCCCGCCACGTGCTTGAGCGCCGCGACCAGCCGGGTACCAGCGGCCTGGGGCAGCGCGACGAAGTCCACCAGCGCCCCCGCGATACGCAGCTGGCTGGTGAAGCCCTGGGCCTCGGCCACCAGGTGCAGATCGCTCGCGCCCGCAGCGGTGGCCGCAGCCAGCAGCGCATGGGCGGCCCGGCGTGGAGACCAGTCCTGTGCGGCATAGTTCACCAACGCAAGGGCATCGGCCCTCAGTTCCCCACTGGGCACGGGGGGCGCGAGGGCTCGCTCGACACAGGCTCGCTGCTCGGTGCTGAGGCTGTGGCGCTGCCCCGAAGCCAGGCAGAGCTGGTCGCCTTCGAGCTGTCCGATCTCGTCGTAGGGCACAAACTCACGACCGAGCCAGCGTGTGCGCAGCTGCAGACCTTCGGCGGGAGTGGACATCGGCATCAGCCCGCCACGGCGGTGTAGTAGGTGGCGAAGAAGCTGCCGCCGACCATGAGCAGCGACCCGCCGGCGAGGGCCAGCGCGCAGAGATGGATGCGCATGGCCTGGGCGGGGAGCTCTCGCTCGAGGCCGATGCGGCGCTGCTCCACCAGGGCTTCGAGGGCCTGGCTGAGGGTGCCCGCGTGCGCGGCGGAGACCAACAAGGAGCCCTCGAAGTCGTCCAGCAAGGGAGAAAGATCGGGGGTCTCCCCCCCCGCTTCCATCACCCTGGCCAGATCGACTGCGCACTGCCGCGAGGCCCCACGGCACCAGATGGACGCCCCCCGCAATGCCTTGGGCAAGGGAACGCCGGCGCGGACAAACACATGGAGACTGTCGAGGAAGGCGAAGGCCTCGAGGCGCTGCCAGCCCCATGCGAAGGGGGGCACGGGCAGCTTCAGCAGGACCGTGAGGGACAGCCCCACCAACAGCGTGAGCGAGACGACCAGCGCCACGACCAACAGGCTGCTTCCGCTGGGGGATCGGCCCAATGGCAGAAGGGATATGGCGGGTCCCATCACCCCGAAGACGATGCCTGCGGTGCAGGTGATGGAGGCCGCCAGGACCAGGGGGTAGCTGGCCGCCGCTCGCAGGGTTCGGGCGTGGGCGGTGGTGCAGCTCAGCGTGGAGACGAGCTGGGACAGAATAGCGGGGATCGAAACGTCACCAGCCTGGCTCACCGACGCCACGAGCCGAGAATCGAGCTGGACCTGGGCCGCAGCGTCGCGGAAGTTCGTGCCCGAGGCCAGCGCGCGGGTGAAAGCCGCTGCTCGCCCAGGGGCCAGGCCGGCTGGATGCCCGTTGGCGTGAAGGCGTTGGAGGCTGGCCCCGAGCTCCTGGATGGTGGTGCTCACAGCCGCAATCCCATCTGAGCGAGGTCATGCATGATCCCAGCCAAGGCCAGCACGGCCAGCAGCGACAGAGCGCAGTAGCCCACAACGCGCAACACGCTGACCGTGCGCTGTAGAGACACCGCCGCGTCAGCCAGGGCGGACTCGAAGATCAGGTCCAGCTCCGAGGGTTCGGCCCCCCGGCCCTCGAGCTGGGTACAGCTGCGCACAAAGGCACTACGAAGCGCTTCTGGGGCCCCGCAGTCGTGAAGCGACGCTGCCAGCGCTGCCTCGCGGGCCAGCACCAGAGATGCCCGCCACCCCAGGGAGCGCGGCCCCAAGGCCTTTCCAAACACCGCCCACGCGCCCATAGACAGCGAAAGAGTCAGCAGTACCAGATCCGCCACCGCGACGATGATGAGGGTGGGATCGCTGGCACTCAGGGAGCTCATGGGCATCTGGGTGAGGGTCGGGAGCAGGTTTCGCTGAAGCAGGAGCACGATGAACAGCTGAAGCAGCGCGACCAACGAGAAGTAGCCGAGCAACTGCAACAGCGGTGCCTGGAAGACCAATGCCTGGGGGATGCGGGCCATGCGCGCGAGGGCCGGCCGAAGGGAGCTGGGCCAGCGCTCGGCGACCCACGCTTGGTCACGAGGAAAACCCAGCTGTCCGAGGGCCTGGTCGAGCTTGCCGGCGTCGGCGAGACGAGCCGCCCAGGTGGCGGCGCGGGAGGGCAGCGCGCGCAGGATGGGACCGACGGGTTGCCCATCGGCCAAGGCGTGGCATATCAGCAGCTCGGCGAGGCGTTGGGTGGTCATGCTAGAAGCTCCCCAAGACCCGGAACAGCGCGGACAGGGGAAACACCAGCACACCGTAGCCAATGACGACGATGGGCAGCAGGACGGCTGCGCCCAGCAGGGGTGCGAGCTGAGCGAAGAGGGCCTGGGTGCGCTTGCTCTGTGCGCACAGCTCGGCGGCGAGCTCCCGGGCGGCCGCGTCCGCCCCCACGGCAGTGCGCCGAGCAGCCAGGTAGCGCTCGTGGTTGGGACCGAGGGACAACTCGGAGGGCTCTACTCCCTGTATGCTCCGCTCCAGCAGAGCTGCCGCCTGCATGGCCTGTCGATACCCCGGGGCGGCTCCGCGATGCAGGTGCCTCACCAGCACCAAAGCCACGATGGCCAGGGGCACACCGCCCCAGCGCAGCGCGAAGCCGAGCACCACCGCCAGTCCGCTGTCGATCTGCGCCGCGGCCAGCAGGGGCAGAGAGAGCCAGGCCATGAGGCAAGCCAGCAAGGGTGGACCGGCCAACGCCAGCCCGAAGTACAGCTTCGAGCTCTGCAGGGAGCTGTGGGCCCACAGCCTGGCCTCGAGGGCGCTGGCCGCGTGCTCGAGCTGTTCCACGCTGCAGTGGCCGCTGGCCAGCAGGGCTGCCGTGGGGTCATCCGTGGCGGCGGCCTCGCCTCCCATCTCGAGCTGGCGCAGGGACCACCGGGCGATGGCTCGAAGGTCTCCTGCGGGGAGCCCTTCGGCGGTCTGGGCCAGGGCCTGTCCGTGGGCCATGCCATGGCGCCTCAGCGACGCAACCTGTCGCAGCAGCAGACTCTTACGCTCGAGGCCCATCACTCGAGCTCGTCCTGGATCGTGAGCTGGAGGTCGTGGCCGCTGAGGGTGAACCGCGAGGCCTTTCCGTCGTGGTTCAGGTCCCCGGTGGCGGTGACCACGAAGCTGTCTTCGGCCAAAGCCACGGCGTAGCGATAGCGCACATCACCGTCGAGGGTGATGCCCAGCTGCTGCCAGCAGGCTGCTTGGTTGGGGAAGCCCCCCGGGGCAGAGGCTGGATCGACCTGGGGATCGCAAGCCAGGTAGCCACCATGATCGCGGTAGTGCCGCAGCTGGGCGTGGGCGATGGCATGGATCACCGTACGCGCCTCGTCGGCTTGCGCCCGCCGCACCAGCATGTCGTACGCAGGAATGCACAGGGCCGAGATGATGGCGATGACCGCCAGCACACAGCTTAGCTCCAGGATGGTAAAACCCCTGCGCACAGCGCCCTCCTCATGATTGGCCCGTCATTCGGCCCGCTCCAAGCGAGTATACACCAGCGGAGGTTCACACAGGGCCGCAGGTGCGGTGCCCCTATGAACCCAGCACCAACATCCCCGCCAAACCCGCCAGGTTCAACCCCAGGTGGGCCAGAATGGCGGCTTCGATGCCCCAGCGGCGAGCGATGGCGGCCAGCCCCAGCCCAATGAGGAAGATCTGGGTCAGCTTGACCAGGGGCATGTCGGTGACGCTCAGGTGCAGCAGCGCCCAGGTGAGCGAGGTGACCACGCTGGACGCCAGCACCACCCAGCGCCGCTCGCGCCCCACCCGCAGCAGGAAGCCCAACAGCGCGCCCCGGAACACCAGCTCTTCCACCAGGGCTGCGTAGACCCCCAGGGGCAGGGCCACCAGCACCCGAGTGCCGGCGGACGACTCCGCCAGACCGGGGAAGTACTCCTGCAACAACTCGATGGCCTGACCCATATCCACCTGGATGAGATCGAAGATCCAAGCCGATAGCGCACCGGCCAGCAGCCCCATCCCCAAGGCCAGCGCCAGCGGCCGGGCCCGGGCCCGGGCCAGCAGGGCTTGGCCCAGCAGCGGAGCGTCGGGACGCAGGCGCTGCCACTCCGCCACCACCACGCAGGTGATGACGGTGTACCAGATGACCCGTGCGGCGGTGCCCACCGTCGCCCCGATGATGACACCGGCCAAGGCGGCACCCTCCATGATCTCTTCGAGGCCCTGGGGGCCGAGATCACCCACCATGCGGTCGGGAGAGATGTAGAAGATGGTGGTGAGGTTCTGGGGGACCACCACCCCCAGCACCAGCAGCCCCACCACCAGTCCCCGCCGCCAGTGGAGCTTCACGCTGTCCCGATGCAGCACCAGCAGCGCGATGAGGCAGGCCGTCACCCCCAGATCCACCCCGCTCTCGAGCAGGGTGAGCAGCGAGCTGAGCAGGGGGCTGGACACGGGCTCGGATTAGCCCTTCAGCAGCTTCTCGAGATCCGCCAGGCGCGCCCGGAGATCGTCGAGTTGTTCCTTGGCGCCATCGGTGGGCGCCGCCCCGGCGGGGGTGGGTTCAGGCATGGGATCGGGGGGCGGTGTGGGCTCCGGTTCGGGAGGCGACGGCTGGGCCGCGGCGCTGGGCGGCGCAGCGGTGGCGCTGGGGAAGCCGAAGGGGGAACCAGCACCCGGCATCCCGGGCATCCCGGGCATCCCGGGCATGGAGCCCATAGAGAACATGCGCTCGGCCTGGTCGATCTGGTTGGACAACACCTGAAAGCCGGTGACCAACTGCTGGTGCACCGTGCGCGCCCAAGGGTTGTTGCCCGTGGCGCGGATCATGCGTTGCAGCATGACGCTGCTGAAGAGATCGCCGCCGTGCAGCACTTCCATGACGACCTGCAGCAAGACCTCGCGGGTGAGATCCTCGCCGCTCTTGGCGTCCACGACGCAGACCTCTTGCCCACCCCGGATCATCTCCGCCAGCTGCTCGAGGTTGATGTAGCTGGAGCTGTTGGTGTCGTAGAGGCGGCGGTTTCCGTACTTCTTGATGGTGACCATGGAGTTCCTCCGATGACCCATGGTAGCGGCTTGGTATCCCCAACGCCAGGCTGGGGCCCAGGCGCCCCGCGCCTGACGGCAGCATCCTGGTGGCGGGCAGAATTGTGCAGTGCAACATTTTCGCCTTGCCGCACCGCAGCATGGTGGGTACATGTTCGTCGTGGCCGGCAGGAAGCCGTGCCCTCATCCCAACAGGAGACCACCATGATGGACGCCGCCCGCAAGAACGCCCGCAATCTCACCGAAGAGATGTTCGCCCTCCAGAACCAGCTCGCCGAGCGTCAGCTCGAGCAGAGCAAGCAGATGGAGAAGGTGGTACTCGAGGCCCTCGAGACCAGCCGCAAGAACTACGAGCAGGCCATGTCCGCCACCAACGAGCTGAACAAGAAGATGATGGACTCGCTCTTCCCCGTCGAGAAGGCCGAGGCCTAGCGCGAATGCTCGCCCTACTGCTCATCAGTGCCGCCATCGGGACCGTCGACTTTGATCCGGCGGCTCCCGAGGTGCGCTTCACGGGCCAAGAGGCGAGCACTCAGGATGGCGCGTCACAGCTGTGGAGCGCTATCGAGCGGCACAGGGATCCGGATCCCGTGCTGTTCGCACAAGAAGAGTTCAACTGGGCCCTGGGGTGGCCCGAGCAGGCGGACTGGGCCCCGTGGATCGCCACCTGCTTCGGCACCAGTCAGCCGGACTCGGGCAGCTTCCTGCTGCACTTGGGGCTCAACGAGAGCCACGCCAGCGGCACTCCCATTCTGTTGGTCCCGGGTGCCGGTGACAACGCCAGCCGAGCCTTCGTCACCCTGGCTCACCACCTGGACGCGCTGGGCCGGCCAGTCTACGCCGTCAGCTTCGCCCACCCCCATGGCGATCTGTACATGCAGGCCGAGGTGGTGGCCGACGCCATCGCCCGCATCACCCACCGCACCGGCGCCGAGCGGGTGGACCTGGTGGGACACTCGAAGGGTGGCATCGCCGCTGCGATGTACGCCTCGAACCACGGGAACGCCCGCTGGGGCGACCCGGACTACGTCGCTCGAGGCACCCGCTACCGGGATGACGTGCGGCGCCTGGTGCTGCTGGCTACCCCCCTGGGAGGTCTGGACACCCCCTACCGCTGGTCGGTGATGAACCTCTCCAGCCTCGAGGGCGAAACCGCGGTGGCCCCCAGCTCCTGGAGCGTGCACTACCCCATGGGCAGCACCCTCCCAGCCATCAACACCGACCTGCAGCGACAGGATCTGCTCCCCGATGGGGGGGATCTCTTCCCGGGTCAGCGGCAGCTTCTGCGCGCCCAGGACCACCCGCTGCCCGGCAGCCTGCCCTGGCTGGGCGCCTACACCCTGCAGCCCGACTGGTGGACCACCTACTACGGCGGCCTGGGCCTCCTGAGCTGGTCTGAGGGCTTGGACGCAGCGGTGGCCAGCGCCTACGACGACGACGGCCGGGGCTTGCTGGATCAGCTCGGCGACAACGGCGTGGACCCCGCCGTGGAGATCCACCTGCTGGCCGGATCGAACCCCCTGACGGTCGCAGGCTGGGAGGCCTGGTGGGCCACCTGGTTCGACCAGGTGTGGCTGGACATCGGCACCGCCGGCACCGAACTGTGGGCATCCATGTTGTCCGAAGCCATGGGTCAGGGGCTGCTCCCCGATGGCCTGAGTGACAGCGATCTGCAGGGCCTGGCCAGCTCCAAGCTTGTGCTGGGCGAGATCAGCGGTCCCAGCGACGGGCTGCTGTTCACCGACAGCGCGCTGATGAGCACCACCCTCACCGGTCGCGGCGCACGGGTGGCCGGGCAGCACACCGCGGACCTGGGGCACTTGGATCTGCTGTACGCCAGCCCCGTCACCGGCCAGCTGATGTTGGACGAGGCCACCGCCTCCCCGGTGGAGAGCGGCTGGATGCGCAGCCTCGGCGAGCGCTACGTCGCCGAAGACAGCATCGGATGGATCGAAGCCGCCCTGGCCGACGACCCTGACGCCCTGCCCGATACCGGAGACACGGGCGACACCGGCCCCTGGCAACAGGACAGCGACACCCCCGAAGACCAGGACACAGGGCAGGACGGCACCGGATCCTGCGGCTGTCAGCTCGGCACCCTGGCTTTCCCATTCTTCCCGTCCCTACTGGCGCTGGCGACCCTGTGGGTCCGGCGTCGGGACGAAACACCCTAATAGAGGAACGAACGATGCAACTCGACAAGGTTCACGCACTGGTCACCGGCGGCGCCAACGGCATGGGTCGCTGCTTCGTGGAGCAGCTCAGGGACAGCGGCGCCAAGGTGTTCTTCTGCGACGTCGACCCCGACGCCATCGCAGCCACCTCCGTGGCCCTGAACGTCCCCGGTACCGTGGCCGACGTCTCGAGCGAGGCCGACGTGACCCGCATGTTCGACGAAGCCTGCGCCGCCATGAGCCATGTCAACGTGCTGATCAACAACGCCGGCATCATCCGCGATGGTCTGTTGGTCCGCAAAGACCGCAAGACCGGAGACCTGCGCCCCCTGCCCAAGAGCAAGTGGGATCAGGTGATCGCGGTCAACCTCACCGGGCCCTTCCTGTGCATGCGCGAGTTCGCTACGCGCTGCGTGCAACACGACATCAAGCCCGCAGTGGCGGTGAATATCAGCTCCGTGACCCGGGCGGGGAACATGGGCCAGAGCAACTACAGCGCCGCCAAGGCCGGACTGGTGGCCGACACCACCCTGTGGGCCAAGGAGCTGGCCCGCTACGGCATGCGTGTAGGCGCGGTGGCTCCGGGCTACGTGGCGACGCCGATGGTGAGCTCCATGCGCCCCGAGGTGCTCGAAAAGGTGCTGCAGCCCGTGCCCTTGCGGCGCCTGGGGCAGCCCGAGGAGATCTGGCAGGCCCTGCGCTTCGTTCTCGAGTGCGACTACTTCACCGGCCGTGTCATCGAGGTGGACGGAGGCCTGCGGCTCTAGCCCAGCGTGGCACCGGCGTTGTGAGGGGCCACGCTTCGCGGGTATAGATGTGGCATGGCTTCCATGCGCCACGCCGCGCTGTACGGCACCCTCGCACTGCTGATCGCTCCCCTCTTGGGAGCGGAGATGCTGCTCGAGCTGCCCGAAAGCGAACAGGCTGGAGCCTGGGAGCCGGTGCTCCAGAGCATCGGCATGGGTGTGGGCATTGCCGAGAAGCCGCCGTGGGCGCGGCTGGTGACCGACATGCAGCCCGGCTGCCAGCTCGAGGTCGCCACATCGTGGGGGGCCATGCTCACTGAGCCGGTCCCCTGCCCCTCCAGCGCTTCGGAGCGCGAGGAAGTCGCCGCCCTGGCGGTGCTGATGCTCGAGCCCCTGGTGCGTGGACAGCACTCCCTGGCCAGCCTGCCCTCCGACCCCAGCGGACGTCGTGGGGATGCAGACCCCATCGGCAAGCGCAAGCTGGCGCCGGATCGACAAGACGCGCCGGACCCGGCCCTGGGCGACGACGCTACCGGCTCCATCCGTGTGGCTGCCCTGCCCCGCTTCGAGCTGCTGGATGCCCGGGCCCCCGATCTTCTTCGAATCGCCACAGACGCCGTGACCGCGGCCGCAGCGCCGAGCACTACGGGGGCCGCCGGTGGCATCCAGCTGGGCGACGCCCTGGGACCGGCCGCCCATGAAGCCCAGCTCCCACGGGTCACGGGAACCACTCAGTTCAATCCCTTGTGCTTCTACACCGACTGCGCCGTGTCTTTCGATCGGCGCAGCTGCGGAAACACCGACGGCTGCTCCACCGCCGGTAAGTGCCCCGACACCTACTGGCTCGACTTCGATCGCGACGGCTTCGGAAGCCCCCAGACCTGCCTGTCTCTGGCCACCGAGCGAGGTGTGGGCGCCTGGGTCCAGAACGTCGGAGACTGCGATGATCGGCACTCATCCGTGCACCCCCAAGCGGTGGAGGTGGTGGGGGACGGTATCGACAACAACTGTGATGGCATGGCACGCTGACCAGCAAAGTCGTCCGTGGGATCCAAAGGGCCTCGTCCTCCCACAGAACATGTGAACACCTGAACCGAAGTGCACCATGGCCACCAACAACCCCAACTGGGACCCCGCCGACGTCGCAGGCGCCGCTGCAGGCGACACCGCCGCCTGGACCCGACTGGCCGGCACCTGGGGCCCCGTGGTCCTGCGCTGGTGCAGCTTCATGGGGGGCAGCAAGATCGACCCCGAAGACGCCTCCCAGCAGGTCTTTGTGGTGGTCTGGCGTCGACTGGACACCCTGCGGGAGCCCGAGCGTTTCCCGTCGTGGCTCTTCGGGATCACCCGTCGGGTGCTCGCGGATCAACGGCGCAGCGCCTGGACCCGTCGCTGGTTGCCCGGCGTCACCCCTGATCGCATCGACACCAGCCCCAGCCCCGAGCGCACTGCGGTGCAGTCCGAGCTGTCCCGCCGCGTCGCCGATGCCCTGGACCGGCTCACCCCGAAGCACCGTGAGGTGTTGATCCTCTGCGATCTGCAGGGCCACACCATGCTCGAGGCGGCCGACATCATCGGCATCCGCCTGAACACCGCCAAGAGCAGGCTCATCCGCGCGCGCCTGCGCTTCAGCGAGATCGCTTCCGCCATGGGCCTGGATGCCTCCGGAAGCGAAGATCCCATCGAAGAAGCCGCACGGGATGGCGTCATCTTGGCGTCCGAGAGGCAGCCATGAACAAACGTCGCTGGCTCCTGCACATCTTCGAGCGGGCCCAAGAGCCCACGCCTCACACCGAAGCGCGACTCCAGCGTGCCATCCTCGAGCAGGTCCCCAACGGCTGCGCCAGCCGCGCGCTGCTGCAGGGACTCGACCAGCCCAGCTCGTTGCAGGAGCAGCGCCTGGTGGCGCGCCTGGGAGCGATCCCCGAGCGCGTACCCCGCCGCCGCGCCCTGGCGCTGTCCGCGGCACCCCTCGCCATGGCCGGCGCCGCGGCGCTGGGGCTCACCCTCGTGGTCGCCCACGGGCTCTCCGATCAGCCCGAGCCCTTGGCCACCAAGCTCGTGGTCCAGGCCGAGCCTGCCGATCTGGCCCCCTTCCCCGGGGTCCACCTGGCCTACCACGGTGGCTACGGTGAACTGGGCGGCACCACCCTGTCCCCTTCCATTCAATGGATCACGGGCAAGCTCGACGTTGAGGTCGAACCCGACCGCGGCATCCAGCTGGCCGTACACACCGAGGAAGCCACCGTCAGGGTCATCGGCACCCGCTTCACGGTCGAGCGCGAGAACGCCCAGACCACTGTGGGCGTCGAGCGAGGCAAGGTCGAGGTCACCTGCAGCGACGGCGAACGGGTCCAGCTCACCGCCGGCGAGCAGCATCACTGCGTCTCCCAGTCCCCCAACATGCTGGCCCTGCGGGCCAAGCGGCTACGGGACCAGGGCGCCGACCCCGCCGAGGTGCTCGAGGTAATCCATCACGGCCTGGACCGCGCGGAACAAGGCAACGCCACGTGGGCCAACCTCAGCGTGCTGCACATGCTGTCGGTGGCCGACCACGGCCAGCCCGATCAAGCCCTCGATGAGGCCCAGCGCTACCTGGCGGCGGGCCACGCAAACCGTCGTGACGAAGTGCTCCGCCTGGCCCTCGAGCTCAGCACCGAGCCTTGCACCGTAGCACTGGACCATCGCGCTTTCCTCTCATCCGCCAGCGCCTCTCCCACCGAACTGGTGTCGCTGTCCGACTGCCTACAGCCCAGCGAGCCCGACCAGGCCCGTGGGCTGCTCGAGCGCGCCCTGGGCACCAACGGCCTGGCCAACGAAGATCGCGCCGCCGTACAGTCCCGCCTGGACCTGCTGCGCTAGCAGCCTATAAGCACCCACTGGCGGTGCAAGTGAAGGTCTCGTCGCTGCCGTAGCTGCCGTAGCTTTCCTTGGCGACCATCAGCAGCACGTCGTCGGGGGTGTTGTCGCCGGAGGCGCTGCCCCAGTCGCAGAGGTCCGAGATCAAGACGCTGCCGCTGTCGTAGATGAACACGCCGCCGCCCAGATCGGCTGTGTTTTGGAAGATGCCAAACGCAAAGGAACCGGAGCCCGAGCAGGTGAGCGTGGCGCTGTTGTTGAGGAATACCCCGCCGCCGCCCGTCTCGCGGCCGGAGCTGCTGCTGGCGGTGCTGTTGCCCGCCACCTCGCTGGCGCTGAGATCGAGGGTAGAGCCGGTGACGTACAGGCCTGCTCCCGCGTCGCCAGCCTGGTTGTCGATCACCACGGCGTCTTCTACCAACAGCTCGCTGTCCTGGACCATCAGGCCAGCGCCGTAGGTGGACTGGTTGGCTTCGATGGTGGCGGTGATGATGCTGCCCGAAAGGTCCCGGAGGTAGAGCCCGCCACCGTAGGTGCCGGCGTCACAGGATGAGATGGCCATATCCGTGGCGGCGATGGTGCCCCCCTGCTGGTACAGCCCACCGCCGTTGTCGCTGGCGCTGCAGTCCGAGATGGTCAGGTCGTACAGCACCAGATCCAGCCCATGGGTCCCAGCGTCGATGCAGCCTCCGTTGGAACCGTATCCACCCTGAATGGTGAGCCCCCGAAGGGTCATGGCCGTGCAGGTCGTGGTGGCGGAGATCACCGGGCGGGTGCCATCGCCCGTGATCGACACGAGCCCTGAACCGTCCACGCCGATCACATCCAGGTTGGCCTTGGTGGCGTTGATGGCCAGGTGGTAGTCGCCCTCGCAGAGGTAGAGGGAGCCGCCCGCGCCGGGTTCCCAGGCATAGGCCGCGGTGGCGGTGCCGGCGGCCAGGGTGACGCTCAGGTCGCTCCACACCCCCATGTTGCTGACGAAGGCCGCCATGCCAGGACCGTCGACGGTGCTGTCGCAGTCATCGTCGATGAGGTTGCACAGCTCGCTGGCCCCAGGGTTCACCGCTGAATCTTCGTCGTTACAGTCCCCCGCCACGGCAGCGAAGTCGCTGGGCTGACCGCAGGAGACGGCGGTGACGTTGCTGGTGCCGTAGCCGTCGGCGTCGTTGTCCAGGTACCAGGTGTCCGGGGCGGTGCCCTCGTCGACCTCGGCGTCGCAGTCGTCGTCGATCTCGTTGCAGACCTCGGTGGCGCCGGGGTTCACAGAGGGGTTGTCGTCGTTGCAGTCGCCATCGATGGCGGCGGTGCCCGCGGGTTGGTTGCAGGCGGTGGTGGTCACGCTGTCGATGCCGTAGCCGTCGCCGTCGCTGTCGGGGTACCAGCTGCTGCCGATGGAGCCCTCGTCCGTCTCGCCGTTGCAGTTGTCGTCCATGTCGTTGCAGGACTCATCGGCACCGGGGTGGACCGCGGGATCGCCATCGTCGCAGTCGGTGTCGTCGGCCACCCAGCCTCCGTCTGGCGGAGTGCAGAACACGTCGATCTGGTGGGGATCGGTGGTACCCCAGCCATCAAGGTCCGCGTCGAGGCTCCAAGTCAGGCGGCCTTCGACCTCGAGATCGTCGTCATCGATGTATCCGTCACAGTCGTCGTCAATGTCGTTGCAGGCTTCCACCGCGCCGGGATGCACATTGGGATCTTGGTCGTCGCAGTCGGTTTCGATGGTGTAGCCGTCGTGATCACGATCCACCGGGTGTGGAGCCGCAGTGTCATCGACAGGTTCTTTGCAGGCAAAGAGCAACGTGGCCGATAGCAGCGGTAGCCTGTTCATGGAGAGACCCTCACTTTCGGGAACTATATCAGCTTTCCAGCCATTGCTGCCCCGCAACATTTTCCACCGTCGCACCCCTTGACAGGTATTGTGCGGCGCAGCATATTGCTGTGCAGCAACAATTCTGTGCAAGGAGTAGACCCGTGGATAAGCTGATCCTCGCCTGGAGCGCCCTCGGCATCTACGTCTTGGTCACCCTGGCGCTGGCGTGGCGAGGATGGCGACGCACCCAGGGTGTGGCCAGCTTCGCCACCGGCGGCGGTACCCTCTCCCCCTGGGTGGTGGGCTTGGCCCTGGCTGCTCAGCTCACTTCGGTGGCCACCTTCGTGGTCAACCCCGGCCTGGTGTTTGCGTATGGCATGTCTGGCCTGCTGGGCTTCGGTGTGGCCGCGGCCCTTGGCATCACCGCGGGCCTGGTCCTGTTCTCCAGCGCGTTCAGGCGGGTGGGCGAGCGCGGCGCCGCGCTGACGGTGCCCCAGTGGATCGGCACACGCTTTGACAGCCAGGGGCTCTCGGTGGGCTTCGGCGTGCTGTCCCTGGGCCTCATCAGCTACGCCGTGCTCATCGTCGTGGCCCTGGCCTATGTGCTCGGGATGTTGCTGGGCCTTCCCCCCTGGCTGCCCGCATTGGCGCTCATCGTCTTCGTCTTTGGCTATGTGGCCCTGGGTGGTGCCAACGCCCACGCCAGCACCAACGCGGTGCAGGCCGGCATCATGCTGGTGGTGGCGCTGCTGCTCATCTTCACCGGCCTGCCCACCCTGTGGGAAGGCGAAGGGCTCTTCGCTGCCCTGCGGGCCCAGGACCCGGTGTTGGTCCAGGCCACCAACCCCGGCAGCCTCTACTTCCGCAACCTCTTCGAGGTCTTCGTGTGCAACTTCCTGGTGGGCCTGGCCCTGGTCTGCCAGCCGCACATCCTGAGCAAGGCCCTGTACGTAAAGAGCGACCGCGACGTACGGCGCTACCTCGGGGTGGCCATCGTCGTGGGCACGGTCTTCATGATGATGATGTGGGTGGGGCTCTTCGCCCGCCTCGAGCTCCCCGCGACCACCAGCATCGACACCGTGGTGCCCCTGTACATCGCCAGCCACTTCGGCTCCTCGCTGCAGGTGCTCATCTCCATCGGGCTGCTCTGCGCCGGCATCTCCACCCTCGAAGGGCTGGTGCTGGCCATCTCGGCGATCTGCTCGGTGGACCTGTTCCTGGTGCCCTTGGGCGAGCGCCTGATGCCAGACCGCAGCCCGGAACAGCGGGGCCGTGTGGCCCTGATGGTGGGTCGCACGTCCATCGCGGTGACCGCGGTGATCACCGCGATGCTGTCCCTGCAGCAGCTGTCCAACCCCACCGGGGGATCGGTGGCCATCTTCGCCCAGTACGGCATCTACGGGCTGGTCACCGCGAGCTTCGTGCCCCTTTGCGCGGGCATGTTCATCCCCTCCGCCGAGCGGCGCTCCGTCACCGCTGGCGCCATGGTGGCACTGGCGGTCTACGTGGGTGCGGCCGCCGTCGGCTTCACCGCCATGGCCAACAACCCCGCCTTCCTGGCCACCTGCGGGATCGCGGCTGGTTGCATCACCTTCGGCATCGTTCGACTCGTCACAGCCCCGCGTACTATCTTCACCCGCGCCCGCCCCAGCACCGGAGCCCTCCATGACGTCCCCGCGACCCGATGAGCTCCTCGAGGCCTTCTGGTCTCAGACCGCGTCCTTGTGGGACATCCAGGTCAAGTCCTGGCAGCAGTTCCTCGAGGCAGGCCAGAGCATGACCCAGCAGCAAGGCGGCATGCCCGAGCCCATGCAGCAGTGGCTGCAGGCCCAGCAGCAGGCCTGGCAGCAGTGGGGCGACGCCCTGAACCAGTTCGACGCCCCCACCCCCGGCGTTCCCCAGGACCCCCTGGCCGACGCTGTAGCTTCGAACCTGCGCTCGGCCCTCGAGGTGCTCTCCCAGGCCACCGAGAACATGGCCAGCCGCCTCGAGGCTGCCGATCCCCAGGCTCTGGCGGCCATCTGGTCCGGGCTGGCTACCGAGTACCAGCGAGACCTGGCGGACATGCCGGCCAAGCTTCGCCCCGCCCGTAATCAGGAACTGGAGGGCATCGCCCGCGAGCTCTCGGGCGCCAGCCCCAGCCCCCAGGCCCGGCGCTACCTCGAGCGCTTCGTGGAGACCATGCGGGTCAAGGCCACCCAAGGCGCCGAGCACTACGTAGACCCCGAGCAGGTGCAGGTGGCACCCACCCCCAGAGAGCTGGTCTTCGAGACCGGCTCGCTGCAGCTGTACCGCTACCGGGCCAGCACCGACGCCGAGCACACGCCTGGACGCCCCCCCGTGCTGATGATCTACTCCATCATCAACCGGCCCTGGATCCTCGATCTCATCCCTGGATTCAGCATCATCGCGCACCTGCTCGAGCGGGGCCTGGACGTCTACCTGGCCGAGTGGAAACCCGCCGAGCCCGACTGCACCGATACCCTGGACGATTTCATCGACCCTTGGCTGCACGACGCCATGGGCTGTATTCGAGAGCTGTCGGGCCGCGAACGCGTCGGCCTGTTCGGCTACTGCATCGGCGGCACCCTGGCTGCCATCTACGCCGCCCACCATCCCGAGCGGGTGCAGAGCCTGGTCACCCTCACCACGCCGCTGGTCTCGAGCGGCTCCGGGGTGCTCGAGCTGTTGGTGAACCCCGCCTTGTTCCCCATGGACAACATCATCGCGGAGAACCGCGGTGTGGTGCCGGGCAAGGTGGTGCGCCACAGCATCATGGCCATCAAGCCCTACCTCGAAGTCCTCAAGTGGAAGGCCTACTACGAGAACCTGCACGACGACCGGATGATGGCCCTGTTCGAGCCCATCGACCGCTGGGCCAATGACAACCCGGATCTGCCCGGGCGGGTGTTCGAGAGCTTCGTGCGGGAGATCTACCAGGACGACCGCCTGGCGAAGGGTGAGACCCTCATCCACGGCACCCCCATCGACCTGAAGGCCATCCGAGCGCCCTTGCTCAACCTGGTGGCCGACGAAGACTGGATCGTACCCATCGCCGCGGCCGAGCGGGTACCCGAGCTGGTGGGCTCCGAGATCGCCCGCAACGAGATCATCCCGGGCCCCCACGTGGGCATCATCATGGACCCGCGCACACGGCCGGCCTGGGATCTCATCGCAGACCACGTCATCGACCACGCGGTATCCTGAGGACCCGAGAATGCGCACCCTGACCCTGCTTCCCCTGCTGCTCTCCCTGGGCTGCCCCGTCGCCGACGACAGCGCCGATCCCGACGATACTGGGCCAGGCGACACCGATACCACGGTTGACACCGCCGACACCGGCCCGGTGGACACCGGCGAGACTCCGACTTGCGTGCCAAACGGCGATGGCCGCATCGACTGGTCCGAGTTCGTGGCCGACCCCGCCTTGGGCATCAACGCCGTCTACACCACCAACACGCCAGGCAGCGTGGTCACCGTGCCCCCCGTGGGCGGTGTGGACCAAGGCGATGCATCCTACGCCTGGGACTTCAGCGCCGTGGACGCCGGCAGCGACACCCAGTGGACCATCAGCCTCACCGAGCCCGGGGATGCTTGGTTCGCGGACCACTTCCCCACCGCCACCTACACCGTGGCCCTGGACGCCTCCGAAGCCGTGCTGGGGGTCTACCGGGTCAACGACGCCACCGAGCGCCTCGAGCTGCTGGGCCTGGCCAGCGCCGATCAGGACACCGGCGATGTGTTGGTCTACGAAGAGCCCGTGGTTGTCTTCGACTTCCCCATCAGCGTCGGCAACAGCTGGTCCTCCGAGGCCGTGCAGGCCGACGGCCACTGGGAGGACGAGGACTATCCTGCCGACTTCGGCTGGCACGGTGTGGTCACCCTGCACCACAGCTACGCCTTCGAGGTGGATCGCGCCGGAACCCTCGAGGCGCCACTGGGGAGCTTCGAGGTGTTGCGTCTGCGAGCCGACCAGCGCATGGAGGCCGTCAACTCCCTGTACGGGACCTTCGCCGAAGAGACCCAGCTCTCCTACTTCTACGTGGCCGAGTGCACCGGCCTGGTGGCGCGCGTCCGCTCCACCGGGGACGAGCGCGACCCGGACTTCGACCAAGCGGGTGAGTACCTGCGGCTGGGGTTCTAGATGCGAACGCTGCTCATCACCCTCGCGAGCCTGCTGATGATGGGGTGCATGGCCACGGGGTGTATGGCCTATCAGCAGACCCCTCTGCAGGACGCAGGCAAACAATACCTGCAGGTCCAGCAGGCCGAGCTCCGCTTCCACGACACCGGCTGGCCCACGGTGGACGAGACCGCCGACGTGCCGCTGCTCTTCGTGCACGGCTTCGGCTCCAGCCTCGAGACCTGGGAGCTGGTGACGCCCCTGCTGTGCCAGAGCCGCCGCTGCGTCTCCCTGGATCTGCCGGGCTTCGGTCTGTCCAGCAAGTACGAGCAGGACTACGGCGCCGACGCCATGGTGGCCCACGTGCTGGAGCTCATGGACCAGCTCGATCTGGGCCAGGTCGACATCATCGCCCACAGCTACGGCTGCTCGGTGGCCCTGGCCCTGGCGTCGGAGCATCCCCAGCGTGTCCGGCGCCTGGTGGTCTCCGATGGGTTCGCCTACGAAGACCAGATGCCCTGGTTCTTCGCCTGGTCCCGCCCCCCGGTGCTGGGCGAGGCACTCTTCGGCCTGTTCTACGATCAGCAGCTGGACTGGCGCATTCCCCTCTCCTTCCACAACCGCGATCTGGTCAGCCACGACCTGGTGCAGCGGGCCTACGAGGCCCTGCGGCGTCCGGGTACCCGTGCCACGGCCCTGGCGGTGGTGCGGGGGCTCGAGCTCGAAGCCGCCGAGCAGCGCTACGGCGCCCTGCCCCACCACGTGCTGGTGATCTGGGGCCGCGAGGACACGGTCACCCCCCTGCGCTACGGCGAGCGCCTGGCGCAGCACCTGCCACGGGCGAGCATCACTGTGGTGCCCTTCTCGGGCCACTTCCCCATGGTGGAAGCCCCCGGCATGTACGCCGAACAGGTCGCGACCTTCCTCGCCCGCCGTGGCCTGGAGCAGCACTGATGCCCTTCGCCCCTACCCTGCTGCTCGCCATCACCATGGCCCACGCCGACGAGCCGGAGCCCCTGCCGGTGACCATGCCCCCGCCGTCCACCCCTCCGGTGGTGGAGCGCTTCGAGCTCGACGGCTCCCTGCGCACCCGTGGCTACAACCTGTACAACCTGGATCTCAACCGGGGTCCGACCCCCAGCGCCGGGGAGCCCATCTTCCCCTACGCGCCCTCGGGTAGCGAGAGCTTCACCGGCGGCAACCTACGGCTGCGCCTGGACGGGACCATCCAGATCGTCCCCGAGATCAGCGTGCACCTGCGGGTGGACGGGCTGGACAACGTGCCCCTGGGCAGCACCCCCGCCGGCTTCCCTGCCGACCGCTGGACCCCGAGCATCTACGCCAGCACCAGCCAGGAAGCGCCCAGCTCCGGGGTCAACGCATTCCAGGACAGCATCCGCCTCGAGCGGGCCTACGGCCAAGCCATCACCCCCTTCGGGGCCTTCACCATCGGCCGCATGGGCATGCCCATGTGGGGCGTGGGTATGCTGGCCAACCCCGGCGATGGGCTGGACCACGACTTCGACGAGAACGTCGACCGGGTCGGCTTCGCCACCACAGCCTTCAACCACTTTATTGGGGTCTCCTACGACTGGAACGCGGTGGGCCCCAGCAGCGCCAGCGCCGCAGGCAGCCTGTGGGGACAGGACATCGACCTGGACCCCAGCGACGACGTCCACACCTTCAGCCTGGCCATCTTGCGGCACCTCGACGAAGACGCCGTGACCCGTCGCAAGCGCGCGGGAAAGCCAGCCTTCCGCTACGGCGCCTACCTCACCTGGCGCAACCAACAGATGGACGTTCCGTCGTACTGGTTGGGTGGTCTGGATGAGCAAGACGGCACACTGAGCGAGGACGATCTGGTGGAGCGCGGCTTCCGGGCCATGGCCGGGGATGTGTTCCTGGACCTGCTGGCGCCCCGCTGGGGCATCCAGGTGGAAGCCGCCTTGGTGCGGGGCTCCGTGGCCGATCTGAGTCTGATCCAGGGTGTGGTGGCCGACGAGGTCACCATGAACCAGACCGGCGCCGTGGCCCGTGCTTGGGTGGACCTGCTGGATGAAAGCAAGCTGACCCTCGCGGCCGAAGCCGGCTTTGCTTCGGGCGATGACGCCCCGGGTATGGGGGTGGCACCGTCCATGGACCAGCTCGAGACCCAGACGGGAGATCTGGACGGGCCCCAGTTCTCGCTGCCCGGTGACAACACCATCGACAACTTCCGCTTCAGCCCCAACTACCACGTGGATCTCATCCTCTGGCGGCAGATCATGGGCACGGTCACCGACGCGATCTACCTGCGCCCGGCCCTGCGTAGCCAGCCCCACGAGCGCCTCGCCCTCGAGGCCGCTTGGGTCCACTCCCGGGCCCAGCAGGCCAGCTCAACCCCCAGCGGCGAAGCCCACCTGGGCGACGAGCTCGATCTGTGCGCCCGCTGGGAGGTCTGGCACGGCCTCACCGGCCAGATCCAGTACGGCCTGCTGCTCCCCGGCCCAGGCTTCGACAACCTGCAGCACGGCCTCGAGGCCACCCCCGCCCACGCGGTCCGGGCCCTCGTGGCGTTCGAATTTTGAGGAACAATATGGCCAGACACCTGCTGCCGCTATCGATCCTTGCGGGCCTGATGGCCTGCTCCCCCGGGAACCCCGACATCGTCGAGACGGGAGACGACACCGACTGGATCTACGACTGCGAGGGAAACAACGACGGGGTCATCCAGGCCGACGAGCTGCCCTGGGCCACCGGGCTGGCGGTGCCCTACCTCGCCAACGCACACGGCAGCACCGTAGCGGTGCAGCCGGGTGGCGAGCAGGTCGGAGGCGACACCACCTGGGACTTCACCGACGCCCCCGACACACTGGCCGTAGACATGGATCTGCTGGACCCCAGCGGCCAGTGGTTCAGCGAACACTTTCCCGACGCCAGCTACGCGGCGCCCCTCTTCGCCCACGAGCTGGACATCCTGGCGCTCTTCGCCACATACGACGACCGCTTCGAGATGCTGGGGCTCGCATCCCGGGATGAATCCCCCACCGAAGGCCAGACCCTGCTGATCTACGAAGAGCCGCTGGAGGTCTACCGTTTCCCCCTCGAGCTGGGCACCGCCTGGACCGCCCAAGGGACCTTCCGGGACGCCACCCTGTATGGCCTGACCAATGCCGGCGAAGAGGACTACAGCTTCGAGGTGGACAGCGTGGGTACCCTGCTGCTGCCGGGCTTCACCATGGAGAACACCCTGCGCTTGAAGGTCGAGGTCAGCCAGACCTTCGCGGTCTCCACCGGTGACAATCCCGTGGTGTCGGTGCGGCATCTCTACCTGCGGGAGTGCTTTGGCGAGTTGGCCCGCATCACCAGCCTGCCGGGCGAGACGGAGACCGAGTTCACCGAAGCGAGCGAGCTGCGGGTGCTGGACGTGGAAGGCTGACGAAAGGAACCAGTACCGCTTGCGACGCGGGATGACGATCCGATACAGCCAGGGCGATGGCAACGGGGGAACCCACCGTCGGGTCCCATGTCTGACAGGACACCATGAGCATCGTCATCCTCCTCTCCACCGCCCTGTGCCTGGCAGGCCCCAACCCCGATGCCGCGGAGCCACCTGCTCCACAGCTCGGCGGGCTGGAGCGCTCCGTGGTGCGTCTGACCAACACCTCCCAGCGTGCCGACTGGCAGATCCCATGGAACCCGGGGCACCCCCGGGTGGGCCAGGGTAGCGGCTTCGTGATCGAGGGTGGGCGCATCCTCACCAACGCCCATGTGGTGGCGGACTCCAAAGACCTGGTGATCCACCTTCACGACGACGCCAACCCCTACCCTGCGCGCATCGTCGCCCTGGGCCACGACTGCGATCTCGCCCTGGTAGAGCCGGTGGACCCCACCGTGCTCGAGGGGCTCGAGCCCCTGGCGCTGGGTGACTTCCCCAGCCAAGGCGACGAGGTGCTCACCCTGGGCTTCCCCGCCGGCGGACGCTGGCTGTCCACCACCCGGGGCACCGTCTCCCGCATCGACGTCATCTCATCGGTCCACAGCGGGGGAAGCTCGCACCTGGCCGTCCAGACCGACGCCGCCATCAACCCCGGCAACTCCGGCGGTCCGGTGATGAAGGATCGCGAAGTGGTCGGCGTGGCCTTCCAGGCCTCCGCCCGCCTCGAAAACGTCGGCTACTTCATCCCCATGCCGGTGGTGAACCACTTCCTCGAAGACGTCTCGGACGGTCAGTACGACGGCTTCCCCCGGCTGGACATGTTCGTCGCCAACCTCGACAGCCCCGCAGCGCGGCGCCGGGCCGGCATGGACGAAGCCGAGACCGGCGTGCGCATCGACTTCGTGCACCCCGCCAGCCCCGCCCACGGTTTGCTGAAGCCCGAGGATATCCTGCTGTCCCTCGACGGCGAGGCCCTGGCCAACGACGGCACCTTCCGCGCCCACGAACAACGCCTGCAGCTCGAGGCCATCCTGGACCGCTTTCACGTGGGTGACGCCATCCCAGCCCGGGTGCTGCGGGCCGGCGAGCGCCTGGATCTCACCCTGCCGGTGGGCCCCAGCGTCTACCCCGATCGCGCCTACGAGACCCTGCCCACCTACGTCGTCTACGCGGGCCTGGTGTTCGTGCCCCTCGAGCGCGAGTACGTCCAGGTCATGGGCATCTCCAAAAACCACGACCTCCTATGGGAGTACGCCTACAAGCAGCTCGAGACACCCGGCGAGGTCGTGCCCGGCCGGGTGGTCATGCTGCGGCGGCTGGACCACGCCGTCAACGCCACCGTGGGTCTGAGCGCCAACGTGGTGCTCGAGCGGGTCAACGGCCAGGAGATCTTCGATCTCGAGGATCTCGTCACCGCCCTGGATGACAACCAGGACCGCTACCAGGTCTTCGACTTCGCCTACGTGGACCACCTGGTGGTGCTCGACCGCGAAGCCGCCGATGCCGCACATCAGGACATCCTCGAACTCTACGCTGTCACCCCGGATCGACGCCCGTGAACCTCTTCATCCTCATCGTCGCTCTGCTGCAGGTGGCCGTCGCCGGCCCAACCTACGACGACCGCGTCGTGCAGCTGAAGGTCACCTGGCAGAAGTGGGAGCGCTATCAGCCCTGGTCCAAGACCAACCCCACCATGAGGGTCTCCCAGGCCGTGGTGGTCGAAGGCTTGCCCGGCCGCGGTCCGGCCCTGCTCACCACCGCCCAGATGGTCGAAGACGCCACCCACGTGCGGGTGAGCAAGCAAGGCGAGCCCAACGAGTTCCCGGCACAGGTGTTGCTGACCGATCGCGAAGCCAACCTGGCCCTCATCCTGGTGGACGACCCCGCCTTCTTCGACGGCCTGCGCCCGGTCAAGCTGA